>VOFC01005803.1_pt1 | contig 22481 bp, 40 predicted proteins | sample 5384161 | NCBI WGS metagenome assembly VOFC01 (sample SAMN12384722, study PRJNA508395) | human gut metagenome | isolation source: healthy gut B | host: Homo sapiens | reverse complement strand
AAATAATCTATCATACTTTCATTTTTTGCAATAATTCCACCTTTTCCACCTATTGTTACCTTGTAAGTACTATTACCACTTCCATCATCTTCTACATATGCCATTACTGAGCCATCCCCTGCTTCTGAGATATCCCAACTTTCAACTGCTGTTTCTGGTACTATATTATCTTTTTTTGTAATAATACTAGTTATTTTTGACCTATAATCATTAGTATGAAAATCTGTTTCTGTAAAAAGTGTGATTATCATAATCAGCTTGTGTCATATAAGCTTTCATCTTACTACCTGTTGGGCCTTCTTTACTTTTCCATAAGCATTTATCTTAACACTAAATGATAAACCTCCTCCATCTCCTTGGGGATTATAGTCTTCATCTACATACATTCTAAGACGATAGTTTGTTGTCTCACTTGCACTCATTGTTCCTGTTGCTAAACTCATTACTCCTGATGGTCTTCCTGTCTTTGTATTTGCTGATGTAGTTGCACTATATACTTTTGGTGCCATTACCTGTGTTTCTTCGTTATAACCATTAATTTAGTTAAATAAAATTTTATATTTTTACCATCTATCTTTTTAGCTGATGATGCTGTTATATCCTCTGCTGCTATTTCCCAGTTGATATTAGCATTTCCTTGAATATTACTTTTAATAGTAAAGTCAAAGTATTCTCCAGCTGTTAATCTTACCTTTCCAGTAGCATCAGTAGTTGGTAAGGCTCCTGTCATACTGATAGTATTAGTAGATTCTTCATACTCCATCGTTATGGTTCCAGTTGTAATAGTATTAGGTTTATTACCTAGTCCTACGAAACTTGAAAAGCTGCATAACTGATTCCTACTATCATTAGAACTAGTATTAAGACAAGTCCGATTGATAATAGTAATTGTTTTTTGTTATTCATTTTTCTTCTTTCACTCCTTCTATTTTATTTACACTAAAAAACAAGATAAGACTAGTCCTATCCTGTTATTAATGCATGATAAAAAGAAGTAATTAATCTATATAAATCCCCCCCTGTTAACTAATTGTAAACTTAACATTCTGGTTGACATATACATAGTTAATCACCTCTATCTTTATCTTTAAATAAATGATAACAGATTTTTAATTATTTTACAACAATATTTATTAATTTCTTAGGTACAGTTATTACTTTTACTATTCCCTATCCTTAGTAAATTCTTTTTACATTATCAATAGCAAATGCCTTACTTTCCATATCTTCTTTAGAAATAGAACTGTCAATATTCATCTTTCCTCTTACTTTACCATTTACTTGAACAACAATAGTTACTGTATCATCTTTTAGTTTATCATCATCATAGCATGGCCAAGTCTCATAAGCGATAGTAGTATTGTGACCTAACTTTTCCCATAACTCTTCTGTCATATGTGGTGCAACAGGATTTAGTAATTTAACAAATCCTTCGGCATATTCTAAAGGGAATACATCTTCCTTATAAACAGCATTGATAAAACATCATCTGACTAATAGCAGTATTAAAGTTTAAACTTTCAAAGTCTAAAGTTACCTTCTTAACTGTTTGATGATAAATTTTCTCTAGATTTTTATTTTCCTTATCTACTAATTCATCACTTTCATATAAGCGATATACTCTATCTAAGAACTTTTGCGCTCCTTCTACTCCATTATTATTCCATGGTTTAGAAGCTTCTAGTGGTCCCATAAACATTTCATATAAACGAAGAGTATCTGCTCCATAGTTTTTAACTATATCTAGGGGATCTATTGCATACTCTGGATACCTTTTACCCATCTTTATACCATTACTACCTAAAAGCATTCCTTGATGAACTAACTTTTTTAAATGGTTCTTTAACAGGTGATAATCCTTTATCATATAGATAATGATTCCAAATACGAGAATATAATAAATGTCCTACAGCATGTTCTGGTCCACCAATATATAGATCTACTGGCATCCAGTGTTTTAATAATTCTGGTTCTCCAATCTCGTTATCGTTATGTGGATCAATATATCTTAAATAATACCAAGAAGAGCCTGCGGCCCCTGGCATAGTGGATGTTTCTCTTACACCAGTTAATCCCTTATGATTATATTTTTTTTCCATTCAGTAGCATTTTCAAGTGGTGCTTTTACCATTCTTTCCTTTTATAGTCTTCTAATTCTGGTAAGATTAAAGGTAATTCATCATCATCTAAGATATGAATCTCATCATTTTCTAAATAAACAACTGGTACTGGTTCTCCCCAATATCTTTGTCTTGCAAATATCCATTCACGAAGACGATAATTAATTTTCTTAGTACCACAATTATTTTCTTCTAAGTAATCTATTACCTTATTAATGGCTTCTTCTTTATTTAGATTATCTAGGAAAGATGAATTGATATGTATTCCATCATTTGTCATAGCTGTTGGTTTTAAGACGTAATCAAAAAGTTTTCTTATGAAGTTCATCAGTTATTTCTTTTTCTACTATTTCTTTACTTACCCATTCAACAGCAAACACTTCATCATCATCTAGGTTTTGTTCTTCTAAAAAGAATCACTATTTAATTCAAATAATAATGGTGTTGCTTCGATTTCAAAAGTAAGTATCCTTATTATAAGCATAGTAGTGATGATTAATCTTGAATCCTTCTTCTTTAAGTGTTACATCTTTATATCCAGTTTCTTCTTTTATTTCTCTAATAGCACAAGAAAGTGCTGTTTCACCATCTTTAATAGTACCTCCAACAAATAACCTTCCGCCATTATCATGCCAGTTAATTGTTAAGTATTTATCTGTTTTTTATTATAAACTACAGCTACTATTGACTTTTTTTTTTTTCATTATCATGTTTTGTACCTGTTACTTCTTCTAATACTTGAATAATAGGGAGGTTAAATTTTTTTGCAAATTCAAAATCTCGGTCATCATGGGCAGGAACTGCCATAATAGCTCCTGTTCCGTAACTTGCTAAAACATAGTCTGATATATAAATTGGTATTTCTTTATTATTTATAGGGTTAATTGCATATCTACCAATAAATACTCCTGTTTTTTCTTTATTAAGTTCTGTTCTCTCTAAGTCACTCTTTGTAGCACAAACCTTTTTATACTCTTTTACTTCTTCTAACTTATCAGGAGTAGTTATTATATCTACTAATTCATGTTCTGGTGACATTACACAATAAGTTGCCCCAAACAACGTATCTGCTCTTGTAGTAAAAACTGTAAAATCTTTATCTGTATCTTTAATTTTAAACTTAACATGAGCTCCTACTGATTTACCAATCCAGTTTCTTTCCATTTCTTTAGTTGATTCTGGCCAGTCTATTTCATCAAGTCCTGCAATAATTTTTCGGCAAAAGGCAGTCTGATCTATTACCCACTGTTTCATATTTCGTCTAACAACTGGATATCCTCCTCGTTCACTCTTACCATCTATTACTTCGTCGTTAGATAAAACGGTTCCTAACTCTTCACACCAGTTAACTGGCATATCAATTCTTTTAGCATAACCATCTAAATATAATTGTTTAAAAATCCACTGTGTCCACTTATAAAAATCTGGATCACTTGTCTTAATCATCTTAGACCAATCATAATCAAATCCTAGCATATATAATTGTTTTGTAAATGTATTAATATTTTTCTCTGTAAAGCCATTAGGATTATTACCAGTCTTAACCGCATACTGTTCTGCTGGTAGGCCAAAAAGAATCATATCCCATCGGATGAAGAACATTATATCCTTGCATTCTCTTCATTCTAGATACTATATCTGTAGCAGTATATCCTTCAACATGACCAGCATGAAGTCCAACCCCCAGAAGGATAAGGAAACATATCTAAAACATAATATTTCGGTTTAGAAAAATCCCAGACATCAGTTTTAAATGTGTTATTATCCTTCCAGTACTTATTCCATTTTTTCTTCTATTTTACTAAAATTGTACATAATCTACCTCTTTTCCTATGAGTTTCAAATAACAAACTTAGTATAACATCTTCTAATCTAATTGTAAATTTATTCAAAAGAAAAAAAGTGACTAAGTCACTATTTAGCTTCAATTATTAACTTAATAGCAGTTCGCTCTTCCCTTCTATTGATATATCAGCAAAAGCGGGAATACAAACTATGTTTTTACCAGAAGGTGCTAAAAAATCCTCTTGCTATAGCTATTGCTTTAACAGCCTGATTAAGTGCTCCAGCTCCAACTGCTTGAATTTCAACTTTGCCACTTGATCTAAAGGCATTAGCTAGTGCTCCTGCTACTGAATTAGGGTTAGACTTTGATGAAACTTTAAGTGTTTCCATAATTTTATCATCCTTTCTTTATCTAACTAATTCTATGTATTTAGTTAAATAGAAAGAACTAAAATTATTTCTTATTTTCCCTCCAATTCATTTTCTATATATTCTTTGCTTTTGTTCTAAAGGATAAAAATCACAATATCTATTTTTCACGTTTTCTGGCAAGTGATTTTTTATTATATGCCACTCTATTGTCATACTTCCTTAGGTAATTTATATAGTTTTTCATCAAAATAGTATATTTTTTAGTGTTTTTGACATATCCATACCTCCTAAAACAAAAAAGCTAGGTAGTTAACCTAGCCGACTTTTTTAATTCCCTACTAAGGCAAGAGTATTCCAACTTTTTGAAACACTAATACTAATGTTTCTTTAATATTAAATGAGCTATCTCTCACTTAATATATTCATGATATAGCATAGAAGTCACATTATAGTCAATCAATTTGTAGATTAACAAAAGAAAGCTTTTAAAATAAGCTTTCTATTTCTTCTGGTTGACTTTGACTAGCTGTAGGCTGTGTAGGTTGTACTGCTACTTTTTGGTTCTACTACAGGATTTGCATTAACAGGAGTAGTTCCTACAGAACTACTTGCAAAAATATCATTAGATACTTGTTGGGTTACACTTGGTGTAACTGGTACGGCAGGTATCTCTACTGTAGGAACCTCTACTTTCACTTCTTTAGTAGCTACTGGTCTTGGTGGAACAATTGGTACTGACTTGAGTATTTTCAAGTGGATTAGCTCCTCCATAAATTTGTCTATGTTCTTCTTCGTGAGGAACATTTGGAACTATTGACTAGCTCCTCCATAAATTTGTCTTGGCATATCAACACTAGGTGTTTGAATAGTTTCTTTTTCTCCTCATTAACAGGTATACTAGGTACTTACTGGTTGATTAACTATTGGTGTTTGTTCTATCGTAGGAACTGCTGGTGGTTGTAGGCATAGTAGGTGAAACTGTTGTATTATAACAATTGGTGAAACAGTAGGATTTTACTACTGGTACACTTTGTTGAACTACTGGTTGTGGAGCTATGTCCTCTGAGGAATAGTTGCTGTAAATACAGCTGGTTCTACTCTTCTTTAACACTCTTTTCAGCCATAGAATTAACAGGTGTAGCTGGTACTACTGGTTCAGGTGTAACAACTGGTTGTGGTGTTAAACTTGATTATTAGTAGGAACAACAGGAGTTGGTGTTACTGTTTGACTAGCAGTAACAACTGCTTCTTGTTTACTTGCATCCTGTACTGCTTGTACTTCCTTATTTGTTTTTTGGCTTTTTTATTACCAGTTGCAATAAATATAATTAAAGCAATTATTAAAAATACAACTCCACCAGTAATAAGCATGCCCGGTATAGTCATAAACCAATCTAAACTAAATGTTGCTAATATCATATATATCCATCTCCCTTAATCTTATATATTAAATGATAGCAAAATTTTTTAATATTGCAACCGATTTTATTTACTTTTATTTTTTTAATAGTTGCTTAACGTTAAATTTACTAAAATATCCATTTAGGAATATTTTCAAAAACTAATTTTTCTTTGGTTACTGGATGGTAAAAAGCTAAGTGATAAGCATATAGTGCTAATGAATATTTACCTTTCTTACCATACCTACTATCTCCTAATAAATAATGACCTCTTTCAGAAAACTGTACCCTTATTTGATGATGCCTACCAGTTAATAAATTAATCTTAACTAAGGAGTTATTATTAATAACATCTAAAGGTTTCAAAATGATAAAACAGCATCTTTTCCCTTTTTATCTATTTTACTTTGGTATTCTTCTCTTAATATTTTATCTTTATAAGTATCACTTTCTACTATTCCTTTAACAACTGCTAAATAATATTTTTCAAGCTTATGAAGTCTTACTTGTTCTGATAATCTACTTGCTGCTTTACTAGTCTTTTTGCAAAAACCATCACTCCCCCTACTTCTTTATCAAGACGGTGTACTAATCCTAAATAGACATTACCTGGTTTATTATATTTTTCTTTTAGGTACTTTTTAGTAATGTTAACATATCTGAGTATTACTTCCATCACTTTGACTTAAAATAAATGGTTCTTTTAATGCAACTAGCAAGTGATTATCTTCATAAAGTATTGTCACTATTCATCACTCCATCTACCATAAATTCCACATGGTAAGACTAAGTTATTTTCTTTAATTGGTAAACCTATCTCACCACAATCTATTTTACCGGTATAGTCTTTAAATACTATTTTTAGTATATTATCAAGTACCATAGGAGAAAAAGACCTGCTGTATAAGAGTTTATCAAAAAGAATAATGGTTTATCACTTAACAGTTCCATACATAGATTTATTAATGGGTATAAATCTGTTTCTATATTCCAAACTTCTTTATTAGCACCTCTTCCATAACTAGGGGGATCCATTATAATAGCGTCATATTTATGACCTCTTCTAATCTCTCTTTTAACAAACTTTACAACATCATCTACAAAGTAGTGAATATTACTATTCTCTAAGTTATTTCTTTTGACATTTTCTTTACACCAATCAACCATTCCCCTAGAAGAATCTACATGAACAACACTTGCACCAGCACTAAGACAAGCAACAGTAGCAGCACCAGTATAAGCAAAAAGATTAAGTACTTTTATATCTCTATTAGCCTTTTTTTATTTTATCAATCATATAACTCCAATTAGAAGCTTGTTCTGGAAACAAACCAGTATGTTTAAAAGCCCATTTGTTTTTATTTCAAATACCAAGTCATGATAATTAATAGAAAAATGTTCTTTAGTCGGTCTTATATTTTCCCAGTACCCACCACCTGTTTTACTTCTATTATAGATAGCATCAATCTTTCCTTTATATTTTTCACGTAAATTACCATTATCCCAAATAATTTGTGGATCAGGTCTTAAAAAGTAGTATTTACCCCATCTTTCATATTTCTCTCCATTAGAGGCATCTATTATTTCATAATCTTTAAAATCTCTTACTATTAACATATTATCACTCTTTCTAATTATTATTTTATTATTACTGATAAAACAAAAAACCATGTAAATTATCTATATTATTTACATCACTTACTAACTCAAATTAATAATAATAATTTTTTCTTTTCTTCAATTTCTTTTACTCCACTTACTTCACAATAATATCAAATACTAATTTATTTTTACAATATCCTCTCTAATATTTCATTTAAAAACATAACGATACTTTTTTTATTAACATATAAATACTTATCATTTTCTATTAAGATATTACTATCTAATAAATCTTTATAATTATATACTTTATCTATAGTAGTATTATATCTTTTAATAAATCTTTCTTTAGATATACCCTTTTCTAATCTTAGTCCAAGTATTATTTCATAATCCATCTTATCTTTTTAAAGATAACTTCTCTATTTCTATTTCTTTTATCCCCTTTAAATAATTAGTAATACTTCTAGTATTAGTCTTTCTTATATTATTATAATAACTAGCTGCAGATAGACCAAATCCATAGTATTCATCATTATTCCAGTAAACTAGATTATGTCTTGATAAATAACCATCTTTAGCATAATTAGATATTTCATAATGATGATAGTTATTTTCTTCTAACTTTTTTTTCTATATATTTATATAATATTTGATCATTATCATCATCTAATCTTTGATAATTATTTATCTTTAATATAGTATTATCTTCTATAATAAGTGAATAAATAGATATATGGGGAACTTCTAATTTTAATAGATATTCTAAATCTTTTATCTAATATTTCTATAGATTCATTTTTTAAAGCCATATATTAAATCTAGATTAATATTAGTAATACCATTATCTTTTAGTAACTTAATAGTATTTTCTAATTCTTTATATGATAGTTTTCTATTTATTAATTTTTGATAACTACTATTAAATGTTTCTACCCCAATACTTACTCTTGTTACACCATTTTCTTTTAATAATTTTATTTTATTAATATCTAAACTGTCAACATTTGCTTCTATTGTAAATTCATAATTATTAGTTAATTTAATTTTCTTTATAATAGAAAATAAAAAAAAGAGAGTTCATCATACGATAAACTAGTAGGTGTTCCTCCTCCTATATATATCGTTGATATTTCTTCCCTTTATAATTATCTGTTATTTCTTTTTCAAGTTCTTTTTAAGTATAAATTAACTAGTCTTTTATTATAAAATAATTTACAAAAATCACAGTAAGAACAAATAGTTTGACAAAATGGTATATGAATATAAATTGCTTTTATTTGTTCCATTTCATTACTCCTAATTTTATTTATTTCACAAACATAATTATTACTAGCTAAGAAAGCTTGTTCCTCATCAATATTTTTTAGCATATAATCCAACGATTTGATCAGATGCCTTAGTAGTTAATGCATCTTTTAAAATTTCAAATTTACCACCGTTATCTGACTCTGTCTCTGTAATATTACTATTAGCTTTTAAATTAGCTATTTCTTGTTCATAATTATTATTTTGATTAGTAGAATCAAGTTCACCTGTTCTTTTATAACGAATAATTACTTTTTCTATTGACTTGTCACTATAAGTGCTAAATGTTTGAACATTATAAGTTAATGTTCCAACAGTTTCTTCTTTAGTACAGTGTAATACTGTAGTAGAAATATTATTCTTTACATTACTAGTATCTGCTGTTTTATCATTATCACCAAAAGCAATTCTAAATATTGGCGGAATAGCTATTAAAATAACTAGTAGAAAAAATAGCTATATACATAAAGGCAATTTTTAAACTACTACTATTATTATCCATAATATTCTTTCTCCTTCTTATCTAGTTCATGAGTATCTCCATATTTTAATAGTCTGTAAAAGTTTAGAAACAAATAGTATTAGTATTGAAAATGGAATAAGTGGAAAAAGAAATAATGCATAGTAGATAATTTTATTAGTTTCCACCAATCCATACTTTCTTAAAGTAGCATTAAAAGCGATACAAAAACCAGTAGCAAGTCCCGTTATAATGGCTGCAAAAATTATACCTAAAATATTTGACCAATAATTAAGTACATAGATAGTATATTCTGGTCGTTCTTTCTTGTTTTTTAGCTTTAAAAATAATAGTAAATATTGTAAATAAAACAATGGTAATTAGTAATGGTAAAAGCACTAAGAAGAAAATTTTTCGTAAATTAACGAGAGAAATCATAATTTTCATATTAAATACCCCTTCCCTATGATGTTAGTTTAACATACTTTTTTTATTAAGACAATTATCTTGTTCTAATTTTAACAATTCTTCTTTTTATCTTAACACCTGCTTGATAGTTATAAAGACTTTTGTTTTTACAAAGTACTCTATGACATGGTATTAGGATTAAATAAGGATTATTTTGAATAATTTTGGCTATTTCTTTTACATCATTGACATTACCTAATTCTTTAGCAAGTGTAAAGTAAGTGGTGGTCTTACCATAAGGGATAGTAATAATTTTAGTAAATATCTTTTTCTTCTAAAGAAGAAAGACTTAAAGGAAAAGTTGAAAAGGTAGTTCTTTTCTTTTTGAAAGTATTCAACTAACTCTTGTTTAAGGGCTTTTGTTAAGTAGTTTTTCATTATCAGGTGTTGACAATCACTTACAAAGTGGATTCCTAAGATTTTTTTTATCATTAGCAGTTATAAAAAGAGTACCTATTTCTGTTTTTTAAAGATGAGTTATAAACTATACTTCTCACATTATCACTCTTTTTCAATAGCCAAAAGAGCAAGTTTATAAGCGGTATCTTTATCTTTAGCCGTAGTTAAGAATCTATTAACATGACAGAATAAACTACCGGTAATACCTGTTTCCTTTTCAAGTTCAATACCACTCTTACCAGCCCATTCTTTAGAAATAATAATCTATCTGTTCTATTTGTTATATCAGTAGGAACTGTATTTATAGCATAGCCTCCTCTATTTGAAGGAAACATTACAAATAAGATATCTTTCGCTTCACTAGTATTTAATAATACTTCTTCATAAGGAAGATATTCATCAAAGGAGAGAATTGGACCAGTTTGTTTTTTTATTTCTTCTAAGACTTTAACTTTAGCTTTTTCTTTACCAATTATTCTCTCTATTTCTAAAGATAATATTATTCTAGCAACATCAACTGCTTTTAAGAATTGTTCATTTTCATCTTGTCCACTTTTATATGATGGATTAAATAGTTTTATTAAATCAGAGGTTGTTTTTTACTTTATATGGAGCATCAATTGATGGGAAAACACCATTATCAATAGCATCTATTCCAATGATAAAATCTTGTTCTATCGCTTTTTTACAGTATCTATATCTTCTACCCCAAGACTTTTTCTAATAAATCTTTTTGCATAATAGTCAAATAAAAGTCCAAAAGAAGCATACTTAATCCCATTTTCTCTAACTTTCGCATCTTCTTGATGATGATCAAACTTACCATAACCGATATCATAGATAATAACATCTCTTTCTCTATCTTCTTTTTGGTAATTTCCCCTACTCTTGCTAGTTTTACATTAAACAAAAAAAGATAAGAACGCGGTAGAGAAAACTTCATCAGCATGCATAGTTCCTCTATGGGTTAGAAATGTAGCTTTATCTTTTCTGTTAGTTCTACTTTATTAAAGTTTATCATTTTATCTGTTCCTTTACCTTTCTAACTCCGCGTTCTATATCTTTTTTTGAAGAAACGGTAACTACTTGATATTAATATATAAATAGGAAGAGCGATTATTATACCAAGCATACCACCAAGCGTTCCTCCTACTGATACTACCATGATAGTTACTAATGGATTAATATTATTAGTCTTACCATATACTTTAGGAGAGATTAAATAACCATCTAATTGTGGGAAAATTAAACAACGATTAAGGTAGCAAAGAAGACTTTACTACTAATAGCAGAGGCAGTTATTAAAGCTAAGATGTTAGTAATTAATCCACCAAAGTATGGAATAACAGTAGTAAGACAAGCTAGAATACCAAATAATAACCAGTTAGGGTGTCCTGCAATAAGGAAGACGATAGAGTATTCAAAAAACTGAATAACCATAAATAAGCCTAAACCTTTTTAGATAGTTACTTATCTCTATATCAAGAGCTTTTACATAAGCATAACTTCTATTCTCTAAACTCTTTAAAAATCTTTTAACCGCTCCTCTTATTTTATCCATATAAGCTAGAAAATAAATAGTAACTACTAAGACAATAACTGATTGACCTAAAATAGATACTGTTTTACCTACTACATCAATAGTACCTTTTTGTAAGATATTACCTAAACTACCAATTATTTGATTAAGTGATGTTGATAATGTATTTTCAAAACTAGATAAGTTTAAGTTAAATTTTCTAGATACTTCATCTACTACTGTTCCAAAACTAGAAGCAAAAAGATATTAACTGTTGATAAACTAAGGGTAAGGTTATAGCTATTAAGCCAAAGATAATTAATAAAGAGATAATAACTAAGAAAGTAATAGCAATACTTTTCCTTACTCCTTTTTCTTCTAATTTTTTTCTAATGGATATAAAGCATAAGCAATAGCAAAAGCAATTATAAAGGGAAAACAAACACTTACTACTTTACTAATTATTTGAAACCAAGTACCAATATTAGTTACACAAATATATAAAAGTCCCATTAAGATTAAGAAATTTAATAATTTATAATTAATTTTATTCTTATACATATAATCACCTTTCTAATAAAATTGTAGTAGGTCCCATATTAACTAGACCTATTTCCATGTTCTTTCCAAACACGCCCAGTCTCTACTGATACTTTTTCTCTTAGTTTTTTATTAAAGCAGTCATATAGTAGTTTAGCTTTTGCTCCATTCATCGCTTTGATATAACTAGGTCTATTACCTTTTTAGTATCAGCATATAAGGTAAACTGAGATATTGATAAAACTTTTTCTTCTACATCTAGAATAGAAAGATTCATAATTCCATCTTTATCAGGGAAGATTCTTAAGTTACAAATCTTATTAACCATCCAGTCAATAGTCTCTTTACTATCTCCATCAGTAAAACCGACTAATAAGACTAATCCTTTATCAATACTTCCTACTCTTTTCCCATCAACATCACAAAATCCATTCTTACATCTTTGAATTAATACTCTCATCTACTGCATTAACCTTTCTATATTATTAATATATGGTTTCTTATTAAGTTCTACTAGTACTTTCTCTAAGTGTTCTAAGTTCTTTACAAAGCAAGCCATTTCATAAACAGTATTACTACCTCTATCAATTATCTTAACACCATTTATATTAGCATCTATTTTACTAGTAGTAGCAATTATATCTGCTAGATTATTATCACTGGTATTACTATAGATAACAAGGTCTACTGAATACTTACTAGCAGGATTATTACTCCAACTAACAGATACTAATCTATCATCCATTCTTAAAAGATTAGGACAAGTAGCTCTATGAATACTTATACCATTTCCTTTAGTAATATAACCTACAATAGAGTCTCCATAAACTGGATCACAACAAGAAGCTAAACTTACTTTAATATTATCTATTCCTGCTACAATTATATCTGATGAGGTCTCTTTATCTATTTTCTTTACTTTAACTTCTTCTTTCTCTTTTTCTTCTTCCTCTTCTTTAAATATAATTCTAATTACTGTGGTTGGACTATACTTACCATTACCAATTTCTAAGTATAATTCTTCTAAGTTACCTACTTTTAATGTTTCTAAGACTGTATTAATATTCTCATCTTTCATAAATTCTTGAATACTATACTTTTTCTTTCTTAATTCTTTTTCTAGGGAATACTTACCACGTTCCACAAATAGTTCTTTCTCACTCTTAGTAAAGTATGATCTAATCTTATTTCTAGCTTGGGTACTTTTTACTATTTTTAACCATTCTTTAGAAGGATGTGCACTTTTTATTAGTATTAATCTTTACAATATCATTATTTTTTAGTTGATAGTCAAGTGGTACTATTTGTCCATTAACTATTGCTCCTACTGTTGTCTCTCCTACTTTAGAGTGTACTTTATAGGCAAAGTCTAGTGGGGTGGCTCCTTTAGGTAGTTCCATTACATCTCCTTTAGGAGTAAAAACATAGATGTTGTTATTTAGCACTTCATCTTTAACACTATTAACAAAGTCTTCACCAGTCATTTTATCTTGAGAAAGTTCAATAATTGTCTTAAAGAATTGTAATTTCTGTTCCGTTGTATTTTGCATTAGTTTAGAAGCATCTTTATGTTCTTTATAAGCCCAGTGGGAAGCGATACCGTTTTCTGCTACTTCATCCATTTGATAAGTTCTAATTTGAATTTCAAATAAATAACCATCTATACCAAAAACAGTGGTATGTAGTGATTGATACATATTAGGTTTTGGCATAGCGATATAGTCTTTAAATCTCTTAGGCAAAGGACGAAACTTTGAATGGATTATACCAAGTGATAAGTAACAATCTTGCTCTGTATCAACTAAAATACGAAGAGCTAGTAAATCATAGATATCACTAAATTTCTTACCTTTATCTAATTTATTATAAATACTATAGATACTTTTCGCTCTTCCTTTTATTTCATGAGGAATATGATGTTCATTAAGCAAATTAGTAACTTCACTCATCATAAGACCAACTGTTCGATCACGTTCTACTTTTGTTTTATTTAATTTTTCGGCAATATCATAGAAAACCATTGGTTTTAAATAACGAAGTGATAAGTCTTCTAGTTCTGACTTTATCTTATGAATTCCTAAGTGATGAGCTAAAGGAGCAAATATTTCTAGTGTTTCTTTAGCTTTCTTCTTTTGTTTTTCTTCTGGTATAGCCCAAAAGAGTTCGCATATTATGAAGACGATCTGCTAGTTTTATAATAATTACTCTAACGTCTTCACTCATTCCTACTATTATCTTTTTATAGTAGTTAGTTAAATACTCATTATCAGTTGAGAAATGAATACGACCTAGTTTTGTAACACCATCTACTAGTTTTCTAACAACTGGTCCAAACATTTCTTCAACTTCATCTAGTGTTGCATCAGTATCTTCTACTACATCATGCAAAAGAGCAGCTATTATACTATCACTATCAGCATAAACACTAGTTAGAATAATAGCAACATTTAAAGGGTGAATAATATAAGGCTCTCCACTCTTACGATATTGTCCATCATGTTTCTTTAAGGCATACTGATAAGCTTCCATTATCTTATCTTTGCCTTCCTTCATATAGTCTAGTTTTTCTAAAAGATCATCTATTTTAACCATATCTTTCTTATGAGCCATAATATTACCTCCCTTTATTTTATTTATTAATCGTTTATTCCTGTTATAGTCTTTTCTGTTTTCTCGCTATATATTTTTTTTTTTTTTTACCATAACCAAGTTTGGCAAACTTAGTCCATAATAGTGGAGCAATAAATAGTGATGAATAAGTACCAGCAATAAGTCCTACTGTCATAGCAAGATTAAATGATAATACTTCTCTACTACCAAGAATAATTAGTGCAATAACTGGTATGATAGTAGTAAGTGATGTATAAATAGATCTTAAAGCTGTTTGTTTCATACTGATATTTGCTACATCAGTAATTTCCTTATCAGTTAATTTACTTATATTTTTACCATTAAGGTTTTCTCTTATAAGGTCAAATACAACAATTTTATTATTTATTGAATAACCAATAATAGCAAGGACTGCTGCTATAAACATTGAGTCAACTTCTACTCTTGAAATAGCCATGAATGATGTCATTAATAAAACATCATGTAGTAGACATAAAACAGAGCAAATACCAAAGCTTATATGGAATCTTATACTTATGTAGATAATGATACCTACTAAAGAAACTAGTATAGCAAAGATAGCATTTTTAATTAGTTCTTGTTTTAACAACATTACTTACTACACCAATATCTACATTAGCTTTATATTTATTTTCAAAGTAGCTTTTTACTTCTTCTACTTTATCTTTCTTTAAGATATCTTTAACTCTAAGATCTGCTTCTTTATCCCGTCTTTCTATTTCTACTTTTGTTAATTTTAATTCTTTTAAATCTTTTGTTAATTCTTTACTTGATAATTTTTTCTCAGTTACTAGACTAATATCACTACCTGCTTGATAATCTATTCCAAGAGCTAATCCTTTAGTAGCTGTAAATATTACTCCGACTAGGAAGATGATACTTGAGAAAATTGCAAAGTATTTAGAATAATCTAGTAGTGGTTTCTTAGCTTTTTATTTTCTTTTGCTTCTTTAACATTTAGGAAGAAACTTATTTTATCATTGAAGTAGCCGGTATTAATAAAGGTTTTCATCAATGTTCTTGTTATTGCTACCATAGTTACCATAGTAACTGCTATATTGATAATTAACATAGTAGCAAATCCTTTAACACTACTTTCCCCAAAGACAAACATAATAATAGCTACTAATAAAGTTGTAAGGTTTGAATCTACTATTGTTTTGAAGCTTGATTTACTACCCATCTTAAAGGCTAGTGGTAAACTTTTTCCTTTTTAAGTTCTTCTTTTTACTCTTTCATATAATAATACATTAGCATCAATTGCCATACCAATACCTAGTATTAAAGCGGCAATTCCAGGTAGAGTTAATACTCCTCCTACTAACCAAAATGTTCCAAAGACAAAGAATGTATATAGGATAATAGATATTGCTGATAAAATACCACAGAAATGATATAAAACTAATAATAGGAAGATAATTAAAGCTATACCAATAACTCCTGCTATTAAAGTTTTTTCTGCAAAGTGGCATCTCCAAATGATGCTCCTACTGTTTTGCTTGATAATTCAGTTAATTTGGTTGGTAGACTTCCAGAGTTTATTAAGTCTACTAAGTTTTGTACTTCATCTTCTGTAAAATCACCTTGAATAATTACATCACTTGCAAAGGCTTGTGATACTTTAGCAGCTGATAAACAGTGACTATCACTAGTTCCACATGATGATGATTCACTTGAGTAACTATCTTTGCTATCATCAAAGTCTAACCAAATAACTATTACATTATCACTCATATCTTTTACTTTATTAGTTACTTTATAGAAAGTATCTTTATCTCTAACACTAAGAGAGACAGCTGGTTTCCCACTTTGGTCTTGTCCTACTTTAGCTCCTCCTGCTTTTAAGACATCACTTGTCATTAGTAGATTATTGTTTGAATCTCTAAATGTCAAATTAGCGACAGTTGATAATTTTGATCTAGCATCTTCTTGGTTGGTTACTCCAGCTAGTTTAACTCTAATCTTATCATTACCTTCTAAGACTATTTCTGGTTCACTTACTCTAGTGAATCAATTCTTTTAGCATACTTTTATAAGTTGCATTTAATTTTTCTTTTGTCATTTTACTTCCATCAATCGGACTAACTTGATAAAGTATTTCAAATCCTCCTTGTAGATAAACTCTCATGTCAAGTAGCTCCTGAACGGAAAGAATATCACACCCTCATTTAATAAATGAGTAGCAAAAGTATGTCTTAACATATGGGGAGAAATATTTTTTATGAATGGATGTTTTTTAATCATTTCATCTAAAAAGATAAGCAACACCTCTAGTAGTTATCTTACCACCATGACTATTTAAAATTAAATAATCCCTTGCTTTCTCAAACTAGGATAAATGTCTTTTAAATATTTATCAAAAATTACATCACTAGTATAATCGCCATAAAGGACATATCGCTCTTTACTACCTTTTCAAATATCTTAATTTTCTTTGTTCTTTATTAATATCATTTATTTTTTATATTAACTAATTCACTAACTCTAACACCAGTACCATAAAGTAGTTCTAGAATTAACTGATTTCTTACTCCTAAAGGATTATTCATATCATTTATTGAAAACAACTCTTCTATTTCATTATATTCAAAAGTAGTGAGGTAGTATTTATCCTTCTTTGGTCCTCTAATAAAATGAAAAAATTACTCTTAACCTTATTTTCTTTTTTCTAAATACTGATAATAACCTCTTAAAAGAACTTAAATGTCTATCTATACTAGAAGCCTTTAGTTTTCTCTCATCTTTTAAATACATAAGATATAGTCTAATATCACTATATTCTAATTTTAAATAAGAGAGTCCTTCTCTATCAAGATAGGCAAAAAACTCTTCTAAGTCTTCCTATAATTATCAACAGTATAAGGAGAATAATGCTTCTGGTATTCTAAATACTCAAGATAATACTCTAAATTTTCCATTTACTACCTACTTGATAAGGAGCATTATCACCATATGCCTTCTCGTATTCAGCTTCATCTAAAAACTCTTCTTTTCTTCTTGATTGAATCTCACTAATTGTTCAGTAAACTGAACTTCTTTATTAACTGTTATATTGCTAGTAAATACTGGCTTCTTATTAGTCTTAATTACCAAATTATCGACTTTTTCTTAATTCTTGGTAAATAAGCATCACGAAAAACTTGATAATCACAAAACTCTCTTTCTAAAAGTAATAATTCATTATCAGCTTCACCTTCATCATAACTAGCCTTACAAAATCTTTCTAACTTAAACATGTAATCACTTCTAGTATAAATAAGAGAGGAAAATTCATCATAATCTTTTATTAACCAAAGCCTCTTTAATAGGAGCGAATGTCTGATAGACTATTTTTTCTCTTAAATGGTACTAAACTAACTGTTCTCTTACCAGTTGCTGTATCTATTGTCTTTTTAGTAGTCATTCCTAAAACTCTATTTAATTCTTTATCATCATAAACAGTCTTTAAAAAATAATTCTTATCATCTTTTAGAATAACTAACTCTTATTGAAAACATATTTTTATCAGGATAAATATTATCTAGCATATCAGTAAAATACTGATAAGTATACATAGAAGTAAATTTATCAATAGACTCTAAACTATCAAGTTTAACTCCATCTATTTTAATAACTTGTTCATTTTGATATTTATTTTCGGCATACTTATTATAATAGCAACCAATTAATTCATACTTTTTTAGCCATTAAACTCACATCCCTTGATATTTATTTATGAATTCATCACGGTATTCTAATAGTCTATCTTCTTTTTTATCGCTTCTCTTAACTCTTCTGTTAATTTTATTAAGAATCTAATGTTATGAATAGATAGTAGTCTTCCTCCTAACATCTCATCACAAGTGATTAAGTGTCTAATATAAGCTTTTAGTATAATTTTTACAAGCATAGCAATCGCAAGTTTCTTCAATTGGTGTAAAATCTTCTTTGTATTTAGCATTTTTAAAGTTATCTTACCACTTCTTGTAAAAGCTTGACCATGTCTTGCTATTCTAGTTGGTAAAAACACAGTCAAAGATATCAATTCCTCTGATAACTCCTTCAATAATATCGATTGGATCTCCTACTCCCATTAAATATCTTACTTTATCTTCTGGTAAGTATCTAACACCATCTTCAACCATCTTATACATAACAGGTTTACTCTCACCTACACTAGTACCACCAATACTATAACCATCGAAATCCATCTTAACTGTTTCCTTACAACTTAGTTCTCTAAGATCAGTAAACTCTCCCCCTTGAACAATTCCAAATAAAGACTGGTTAGGGTTATTATGAACTTTCTTTCCACGTTCAGCCCATCTAAGTGTTCTTAAAATAGACTTTTTTCATATAATCATAACTAACAGGATAAGGAGGACACTCATCAAAAGCTCATAGCAATATCACTATCTAGTTTGTTTTGAATTTCAATTGATTTTTCAGGTGTTAAGAATAATTCACTTCCATCTAAATGACTCTTAAACTTAACTCCTTCTTCTAAGATATTCTTCTCTTTATTTTTAACAAGAGAAAAGACCTGAAAACCACCACAATCAGTAAGTATTGGTCCATCATAATTCATAAACTTATGTAATCCCCCAGCTTTTGTACTATATCTTCACCAGGTCTTAACCATAAGTGATAAGTATTAGCAAGGATAATTCCACTATGGCAGTCTTTAACTTCTTCTGAGTAAGTCCTTTTTAACTGTTGCTCTTGTTCCAACTGGCATAAACATAGGTGTATCATAAGTTCCATAATTAGTTTCTAACTTTCCAAGTCTTGCCTTTGTATCTTTTTCTTTCTTTTCTAAATGATATTTAATCTTTCCCATTACTTACTCCTCCTACTTTCTTTAATCTCGGTATTCTCTTTTTCTAAATACATTAACTTTCTTTTAATTAAAGTTTCATACTTAGCCAGTTTTTTCTATTTTTCTATATTAGTTTCTTTAATAAATTTACGATATTTATTTCTAATTATTTCTCTATATCTAGTTATCTCATTTAAAAGCTTCTTGATAAGCCACACCTGAACCATCATCATTAGCTAAATAAAATGTTAAAAGCTTAATTAATTTTTCATATCTTTTGACTAATTGTCTTTTTGTTATTTCTTTTTAATTATATAATCAACTACATGAATATTTGCATTTTCTTTAGTATAACTAATAGTTATAGACTTATCAAGAGTTAGTTTACCATCATAGGAATAACTTTTTTCCATACACTTATAAGTTTCCATCACTAACATCCTCCTTTAATAAGTCACATCTTCTATTTCTAGTTTTTCTAAAGCTGCTTCTTTTCGGTACTTTTCTATTTCTTTATGATTACCTGATAACAACACATCTGGTACTTTAAGTCCATTATATTCTCTTGGTTTAGTATACTGGGGATAATCAAGTAGCCCATTATAAAATGAATCATTTTGATAACTTTCTTTATTAATAACCCCATCTATTAGTCTAGTAACTGAATCAATTAAGACCATAGCAGGTATCTCACCACCAGTTAAGACATAGTCACCAATTGATATTTCCATATCACAAATACTTCTTATTCTTCGTCAAATCCTTCATAATGACCACAAATAATTATTAGATGTTTTAACTTTACTAAATTATTAGCTAGCTCTTGTTTATAAACAGTACCATCAGGAGTTAATAAAATAACAGTTTACTATTTTCATCTTTTAAGTCATTAACACAATCAAAGATTGGTTGACAAGTAAGAATCATTCCACAACCCCCCCATAAGGAGTATCATCTACTTTATGATGAATATCTTTTAGAAAATTCTCTAAAAATTATGAATATTTATTGTAACTTTTATCCATCAGTAATAGCTCTTTTAAGGATAGAAGAAGTAATAACACCAGTAAACATCTCAGGAAATAAAGTTAAAACATCTATTATCATAAATACCCCTTTCTAAAGTAATTCTAGTTCTATTTGTTTTTACTACTATCTATTTTTTTAATAAAAATGTTCATTATAAGGAACTAATTCTTCCTCTATTATTTATAAGTACTCTAATAATCTTATAGTTATTACCAGTCTCTTCAAGTGATTTAACTATTCCTTTTTGCTTATTACTAGTAATTACTTATATTCTTTATAGTTAAGTTCAAAATCTTCTTTAGCACTTAACTCTATATATTTACTATCTAGATAAACTTTCTGTTTCATTAAAAATAAAACATCATTAATATTATTAAAGTCCTCAAGTAACACCATATCATAATTTTTATGACGACGATAACTTTTTATTTTATATTCTTTTATCATTTATTAAAACACTATTACCTATTTTAAATACTTTGTCTTTTTAATGACTTTTCTAATTTAGAAATAATCCTTATTTCCCCCTTTTATTCCATGAGTAGAAACAACTAATCCTACATATATTTTATTCATTAGTTTTCCTCATTTCATATAGGAGAATAGAAGTTGCAATAGCAACATTTAAGCTTTCAACATCATTACTCATTGGGATATAAAGATTCTTATCACTTAATTTAAGTACTCTGGATGAACACCATTTCCTTCATTCCCCATTAATAAAGCAAAACGTCTTTTTATCATCACGAGTTAAGGTAGAAACATTTACTCCATATTCTACTCTAGTAGCATATATTTGGTATTTTTAATTTTTAACATTGGTAATAATTTTTAAAATCATAAGTAAGAATAGGAACATGAAATAAAGTTCCTTGAGTAGACCTTATTACTTTAGGATTATATAAATCAACACAATTTTTAGATAATATAATAGTATCAATATCAAAAGCAACAGCACTTCTGATGATTGTTCCCATATTACCAGGATCTTGAATTTCATCAAGTAATAGTATTCTACTACCAATCGTCGTATCATCTAATTTTTTTACAAACTCCCATTATCTTCTGAGGAGTTTCTACTTCACTAATTTTCTTCATCACTTCATAACTAACTACAGTATAAGAACATCAAAGGAGTTACTTCTCCTTCACAAAGGATTATTTTTTTAACATTTTATGTTGATACGCTTCAATAACTAAATGACGTCCTTCTACTAAAAACTCATTATATAAATCACGATACTTTTTCTTTTGTAACTTCTTTAAATATTTAACTTTATCATTATCAAAACTAGTAATTACCATAATAACTCCTATCTATCATTAGTTAATGCTCTATATTTTTATAATCTTTAAAATTTTCTTCAACAACTGCCCAGAATCTTTTAGAGTGATTTGCTTCTACCAAATGAGACAATTCATGATATATCACATAATCTAAACAATTTATATCTTTAGTAATAAGTTCTAAATTAAGGGTGATAACATAAGTCTTTGTATTACAAACACCCCATCTAGTTTTCATCTTTCGTATACGAAGACTGGGATGAGGAATACTCCTTGTAAAGTTTTCATAACAATTCTCTAAATGTTTACTAAATATTTTTAAAGCTTGTTTTTAAACCATTTATCCAAGTCAATATTTTTACTTAAAAATATTTTATTTTCACCCAAAGAAACTTCATCAATATTAGTATATACTATATCATATTTCTTTCCCAAATAATAAAATTCTTTCTTTTTATCTTCAATTCTAATTGTTCTATCAAGCATATTTTCAATACTTTTTCTATTATTAGTAATAATTCTTTTTTATTTCTCTATCACTTGTAAATATATTACAGGTAATATATATTTTAAATCTTCTTTTACTTTTATATATAGATTTTTAGTGGTTCTTTTTTTTAAGGACTACTACATCATAATCTTTATCATTATAATCAAACTTCATCTAATCACCACCACACGTCTATATTATACAAGATAATCACTCAAAAATAAAGATAACTCCAAAAGAAAAGCAATCAACAAGTGATTACTCAATCATATA
>VOFC01002849.1_pt1 | contig 22492 bp, 35 predicted proteins | sample 5384161 | NCBI WGS metagenome assembly VOFC01 (sample SAMN12384722, study PRJNA508395) | human gut metagenome | isolation source: healthy gut B | host: Homo sapiens | reverse complement strand
ACGAACAACATCTTCGACGGTACCGGAACGGCAGATGCTTATGCTGTGCATTTGCAGGGCAGCGCAACTGAACCGTTGACCATCAATATCAGCAATAATATTATTTCCAACTATGCCCGTGGAATCAATATTGATCAAAAAACCGCTGAAGCTACGATTAAGAACAATACAATCAAAGACTTGTGCGGGATAACCAAAGAGGGTAATACTTATGGTTCTGCTATTCAGCTTACCCAGGGTACCTCCATTACCGTAACCGATAATACGATCAGCACAGAAAATGTAAATGCACTTCATTTCTATAAAGGTTTGGAAGCTGATGTGACTATCAGCAACAACAATATCAAGGCGCCATATCTCCTTTGGAACGAAGCTAATCTCGACCAAAGCAAGATTACCTCTTCCGGCAATACCCTTGATATTGCCAACCGCGACAAGGCAATGACCAAAACTGGTGCGATTGATTCCACCACTACCATTAATGGTACCGTGGCGGAGCATCCCATCGTCATTATCACCCCCACCGAGGACACCCCCAAGACCGAGCCCGAGAAGAACCCCACCACCGGCGCCAATGATGTCGTCGCCGCGGCCGTGGCCCTCATGGCCGTTTCCGCCCTCGGTGCTGCTGTCCTCACTCGCAAAAAATAACACATTCCCCTCTTTCCAGGGAGCCCCTTCGGGGGCTCCTTTTTCCCTGCCATTTTACTGCAAATAAAAACCAACATTTAATCAAATCTACACCCATATTTTCCCGCATTCGTAAATTTTCCGTGAAAAAAAGTGAATTATTAACCCCTCATATGCAAAAAAGGGTCGTTTTTGCCGTATTAGTGGAGGGACTTTCGCCCCGGCCCCTCCGGCATAAAATATCTTACACCCCACGAAAGGAGATCCCCATGAAAAAAATCTACCTCTCCCCGGGCGCCGTCCCGCTCCCCACGGCCCCTACTTCGGCTATCCCACCCTCTTCGAGCACGATGTCACCACCTCCATCGCGCAAAAAACCGCCGCGGCCCTTACCCGCTGCGGCTTTTCGGTCAAAATGGCCCCGCCCGCGGCCACCGTGCGTGTCCGTGTGGCGGAAGCCATTTCCTGGCAGGCTGATTACTACCTCCCCATCCACACCAATGCCAGCTCCGCCACCCCCAGGGAGGGCTCCGCCCGCGGCCCGGAGGTCCTGGCCTATGGCCAGCCCGGCGGCATCAGCTGGCGCGCCTGCCAAATGACCTACGAGGAACTCATGGCCATTTTACCCGGCGGCTACCACCCGCGGCGTCCGCCAGAATACCACCTTCTACGAGATCAACAGCACCCCCATGCTTTCGGTCTATCCGGAGCTTGCCTTCCACGATAATGGCGCCGATGCCCAGTGGCTGGTGGAAAACCAGGGCGCAATCGCTGAAGCCCTGGCCGTGGGGTTTGCCGCTGGTTTGGGGTAATTACACCGTCCCCACCGGGGAGGACTGGCAGCAGCGCTACCTTTCCCTGCGGCAGTCCCTGCAGGCCCTGCTGGAGGAAAACCCTGCACAAATTTAGTGGGAAAAATTTGTGCACCTCCCCCAAAATTTCTCATTTAGGTTGACATCCCCTGCCCAAAAGTGGTAACCTTATTCTGTTCTTATATCCCCATGGGGATATTTTTTGTTGCTCTGCAAACACAAAATATCCCCATGGGATATTTTGTGTTTGCTGAGCAAACACAACCCCGCCCGTGAGAAAAATAAAAAAGAAGAGAGGTCAATACCAAATGAAAAAGCTTTTTAAGTGTTGTGCTGGCGCTGCTCATGCTGGCTGTTATGCTGCCGGTGACGGCGATGGCGGAGGATGGCGACCCCTACCTGTGTAAATGGCGTTTGGCAGAATGTAACTTCCGCCAATGTGCAGGATGTCCTTGATGGCAGATACGGCTCCATCGATAATACCACCATTGTACTTCACTGTTGGTACCTACGGCCAGCTGGATACTGGAACCGTGCCACCAAGTATCCGGGCAGCAATACCCAGTACATGGTTGGCGGATTTGATGAATCTGCTGCGAATTATCAGAAGTTTAATACTGCAGAGGAAATCATTGCTTATAAGAGCCAGACCATCTGGACTCCGAACTGCTTTTTATTGTCGTCCGCTGAACAATGTCACCATTAAGGCAGCAGCGGGTGCGGAAGTAACGGTAGCAGGTCTTTTCGCTTCCTCCGGCCACATCTATCAAAACGCTACGGACTATGTGCTCGATAAAGCGGTCCAAGGAGGAATGCATACTTATTATTTAGCCCAGAAGATGAGTAACATCACGATTGAGGGTATCACATTCACGGCAAAGACCGATATCAATACTTCAATCCCTGAAACTACCATCAACGGCTTTATTCAAGAACTGCACATTCAATATCGGAAGCATCGACGATAACAGTGATTATATTGCACTGCGTTATTACAACGAGAACAACAACGGTAAAGTCCGTAATCTTGTGGTAGATAACTGCGAGTTCAATAATTGCCGTCTGGGTGTTTATACCCGCTATGTCTACGGTGTCAGCGTAACAAACAGCACCTTCAATACCACCGGCCACAATGCCATTGCCATTCAGGATTCAGAAGCTTGCGACCACGGCAATGTTGTCATCACCAGCAATACCTTTAAGAATGTCGGCGACCGCATCATCCGCTTTAATAATGTTGGTGTGGGTACCACCATCACCATCAGCAATAATACCTCCGTCAATAGCGGTGCTAGCAATGGCGAGATTATCAAGGCTACTACCCTGCCGGAAGGTATGGAAGTTACCATGACCAATGATAATTGGGGCAAGGTTGGCGATAAAGACCCGGTAATTGGTAACGGCTTCATTGAGACCACCACCGGCGGCACCATCGTCATCGTCCCCGACCGCACCGAGGACACCCCCAAGACCGATGCCCAGAAGAACCCCGCCACCGGCGCCAATGATATGGTCGCCGCGGCCGTGGCCCTCATGGCTGTCCCGCCTCGGCATGGCCGCCCTCTCCCCGCAAAAAAATAACCCATGACCCACCCCAAAGCCCCCTCACCGGGGGCTTTTTTTCTATGCACCCTGCCCATTGTCAAGCCCCAAAAATGGTAGAATTTTCGTGCACTCCTACAAACTTTTTGTTCGCGGCTTTACATCCCCCCATTCTTGTGCTACAATGAAACTGGAGAACTTTCGTTCGCATTCCAAACCGGGAGGAAAACAGGATGATTCTGGGAAAATGGGAGCTGCCCCCCTATGCCATGCTGGCCCCTATGGCCGGCGTCTCCGACCGCGCCCTGCGGGAGCTGGCCATGCGCTTTGGGGCCGTGGCCTGCGTGGGCGAGATGGTGAGCTGCAAGGGGCTGGTGCAGGGCAGCCGCAAAAGCGCCGAGCTGATGGAAATAGGCCCGCTGGAAATGCCCTGCGCCATCCAGCTTTTTGGCGATGAACCGGAGCCCATGGCGCGCGCGGCCGAGCTGGCCCAGCAGTATTCCCCTGCCTGGCTGGATATCAACATGGGCTGCCCCGCCCCCAAAATTGCCGGCAACCGCAGCGGCAGCGCCCCTGATGCTGGAGCCGGACCGGGCCGAAAGCATTATACGCGCGGTGAAGGAGGCCAGCAGCATCCCGGTCACCGTCAAGTTCCGCAAGGGCTGGGATGACAGCCACATCAACGCCGTGGAATTTGCCCAAATGGCCGAAGCCGCCGGGGCTGATGCCGTGACGGTTCATGGCAGGACCCGGCAGCAGATGTACGCTCCCCCGGTGGATTGGGAGATCATCCGCCAGGTGAAAAACGCGGTTTCTATCCCGGTCATTGGCAACGGCGATGTGGTGAGCCCCGAAACCGCCAAGGCCCTGTACGAAACCACCGGCTGCGATCTCATCATGATCGGCCGGGGCGCCCTGGGGGCCCCGTGGCTGTTCCGGCAGGTGCAGCAGTACCTGCAAACCGGGGCATATGAGCCGACCCCTCCGCTGGGAAAACGCATGGAGCTGATGGTGGAGCAGATGACCCTGGCCGTGCAATACAAGGGCGAGCGGGTGGCCAGCCATGAGGCCCGCAAGCACTGTGGATGGTACATCAGTGGGGTGCAGGGGGGCGGCCCAGCTGCGCCGCCGTGCCGGGGAATTACAGACGCTGGACGACATAAAGCGGCTGGCGGAGGATGTGGTGAAGGCCGCCGCAGAATAACAGGAAACGGCATTTTATCTTGATAAGGGGTTTGTGGACGGCGGAAAGGTCGTAGGGGGAAGTGCGGCAAAGAGGGCGGCTTGGTGCCTTTGAGGTATCGCAAGGGTTGGATTTAGCGGAGCCTAACGGGAGAGCCCCTTCCCGCTGAGAGGCATCTTCCTTTCCCGCAAACGCAAAACCATCGTTGACGATGTTATTTTTGATTTTCTTTCACTGAATTGTTCTGCGGAGTTTTGACACCGGGGAAATGGCACATGGCATTTGTAATCGCAAAGCCATGGGGGATTCCGTCGAATAGATGTATAATTTGATAATAAAATACAGTTTGTATAAGAAAGGCCGGAGGGGGCTGCGCCCCGATTCCTTGGCCTGGCACAAAGCCTGTGGAGGAGTGGGCGAGCGGCCTTTTGCACGAACTTGGCCCGATGGATGCGGGCTTTGGCAAGAGATGCTGGCCCGCCGAATGGCAGAGGGCGGGAGATCGTCGAAAAAGAGTATAAATTTGATTGAATTATACGGAATGTATTTGGTATAAAGGCGGAGTTTCCGCAAGGGGAGGGGGCGGGCCGCAGGCCGCCCCGGCGCAGCCGGGGCCAGCGGGCGGAGCCCGCTGAAACCCCCCCGCGGGGGACGGTTTGGCCTGCGGCCCGAATACGCCCCTGCACAGACCTGCGGGAGGAGCTCTGCCGCAATTTTCCGGGGCGTTCATACAAAGTTCATTTGAAATGCGGGCCCAAAGCGGGTACAATGGAGAGAGAAACCAAGGGGAGGATGTGCCATGATGAAAAAAACTGCTGGCCCTGGCCGCTGCGGCGCTTCTGCTGCTGACTGCCGGCTGTAATAACAACCCGGCCGAACCGGAGCCCAAGCCTGACCCGGAATACCCGGTGACGGTGGGCAATGTGACCCTGACCGAGGCCCCTACGGCTGTGGTATCCCTTTCCCCGGCGACCACCGAAATGGTGTACGACCTGGGCTATGGGGAATTGCTGGTGGGGGTAAGCGAATACTGCACGGCCCCGGCGGCAGCTGTCGCCAAACCCCGGATGGGCAGCGCCTACCAGCCGGAGGGGGGAAAAAATAAAAGCCAGCGGAGCCACGCTGGTGCTGTGCACTGTTCAGCCGACCGAAAGTACCCTCGACCGAGCTGCAGCAGGCCGGAGCTCAGGTGCTGGTGCTGCCCCGGGCGGACTCGGTGGAGGGAATAAAGCAGAACTACCGGGCACTGGGCAGCCTGCTGGCCGGTAATGTGACCGGCACTGCTGCTGCGGAGACCGTAAGCATGGCGATAGACAGCAAGCTGGCCGAAGCGACCGCCGCCCTTTCCGGGATGGCTGCCGCCCCCCGATGCCACCCTGCTCATCTCCTACCCCTACCGCATGGCCACTGGGGATACCCTGGAGGGCCAACTGCTGGCCCAGGTGGGCTTCCACTGCAGCGGGGCGGACTACACCAACTGGCTGTACCCGGAAAGTGAGCTGAGGGCGCTGGAGCCGGATGTGATCTTCTGTGCTGAGGCGGACGAGGTGGAGACGGTGAAGCAGAGCTATGAGTATAAGGTGGTGGCTGCCGTGAAGAATGACAAGGTCATGGCGATTGATTTTACGGCGTTCCAAAACCAGAGCCTGCGGATGTTTGATACCCTGGCGGAGATGGCGAAATTCACCGCGGCGGAGCCTGCGGAGGCATAAGGATAACGGCCGGCATGGGGAACTGTGCCGGCATTTTTAGCGAGGAGAGGAGAATATGGAGATTCAGGAGCTCACAGTGGCGGAAGAAAAGCAAAAGGTGGTACGGCAGATCTTGGAGGGGCTGCCGGAATGGTTTGGCATAGCTGAGGCGCGGGAGGAATATATTGCCCAAAGCGCCGGACAACCTTGTTTTGCCGCGATGGAGCAGGAAAGCCCATCGGCTTTCTTTGTCTGAAGGAGACCGGGCGTGATACCATGGAACTGGCGGTGATGGGAGTGGACCGAAAGTACCACTGTCGAGGCTGTGGCCGAGCGCTTTTTGCGGCAGCAAAGAAGTATGCGGCCCAAACCGGGTATTCTTTTTTGCAGGTAAAAACAGTGCAGATGGGGCGCTACAAAGAATATGATGACACCAACCGTTTTTACCAGAGTTTGGGGTTCAAGGAGCTGGAAGTATTCCCAAGCCTTTGGGATGAGTGGAACCCATGCCAGATTTACATTATGGCAATTTAGTGAACGCAAAAGAAAATTAGTTGCGGCTAAAAATGATGCTGTGCCACTATATCTTGCAGGGCAGAAAAACAGCACAAAATGAGGCGGGCAAAAAGAAGAATTTTCTGCGGAAAAAGTGTGGTCTTGGGATGGAAAAAAGCACTTGCTTTCGGCACTCTTTACGATAAATATGTGGAGTGAAAAAACACCTCCCTGCGCTTTGCTTCGGGCAGCCCTCCCCCGCTGCGGTGCGTCCTCCTTTCCCTGCAAGGTCTTACGATTTTGCAGGGACCCCAAAAATCGGCGCTGACTGCGTTATCGTCCTTGGCATACGCCAGTATGCCGGCGTCCTCTTCCTTGTCATCATCCGGTTTTCGCGCAGGAAAAATCCTACGGCGTCCTGCGCGGGAGGAAGCGCGAAGCGGGCAGGCAGGCTGGCGCCTATCAACGCGACGCGCAATGTCGGGCGGTATTTATACCCGCACACACTGTATGTGCTCTTGTCAAACAAAGGTAATCACAGAAAAGCATGGCGGAAGCTGCCGAGGTGCCGACTGACAGGAGGCATACAACTATGAAGAAGATCGGATTGTTTGCGGCCGGTGTTCTGTGCCGAGTGATCGGCGAAGAGCCGCCTGTTTTGGCGGCTCTTCTTTCCTATGGAGGGGAACCGAAAAGTATGAAATGTATTATTCGCCATGAGAGCCGCGGGCGGTTGCGGGTGCACCTGTGCTGCGCCCGTATGACGCTGCGGGAGGCGGATCTGCTGGAATACAGCCTGCGCGCGGTAGAGGGTGTGACCGAGGTAAAGGTATACGGCCGGCCGCAGGACGCGGTGGTGCTGGTGGGCGTGGATGCCTGCTATGCCGAGATGCTCCCCGGGGATAAGGCAAACTTTATCCGGGAGGAGAAGGTGAAGGGCCATACCGTTATCATGATCGGCGACGGGGTGAACGATTCCCCGGCCCTTTCGGAGGCGGACGCGGCCATTGCCAGGGAGATCGCGGATATCACCATTGGCTCGGAGGATCTCTTTGCGCTGGTGACGCTGCGGCGGCTGAGTGAGACGCTGATGGCGCGGATCCACCAGAACTACCGGACGATCGTTGGCTTTAACCTGATGCTGATCATCCTGGGGGGTGGCGGGACTGATCCCTGCCGACGACTTCGGCGCTGCTGCACAATGCTTCGACGCTGGGCATCAGCCTGCACAGCATGACGAGTCTGCTGCCGGAGGAAAAAAGAACAACTGAACAAGGGCAAATAAAAAATCGGGGACGCTGCGGCATCTCCGATTTTTTTGCATATAGGGCAAGATGTGGTGCGGCCGGAGCCGCGGGACGAGGCGCCGCCGCGAAGCGGGGAGCGTTGTCATTCCACAAAAGGAAAGGGGGATGGCGACGCGATGAGAGCGGAGCGGCGGCGCCGGATGGATCAGAGTGAGGGCGATATAGCTGCGCCAGCCGCCGTAGGAGGAGATCTCCTTTGGCCGCGGACGAGCTCCGGCTCACCGATGACGCCGAGAACGACCTCACCATCAGAGAGGGTGACCTTGCCGACCGAGACCTTCGGGCTCCTTCATAAGGACGGAGGCGAGCCGGGCGGCGGAACCTGCCATACCTCCACGGCGACGCTGACGGCCTGGGGTCGGCGGGATCCACCCGCAGCATGGCGGGGTTGTTGTCATTGATGCTCCACAGGCGGTAGCAAGGGGCAGTGGCGGCTTCCCGCAGGAAGAAGGCGCCGGCATCGAGGAGTTCTTTTTTCCAGCGGGAGGCCCCGGCATGAGGGGTGCCATTGACGGCGAGCTTGACAGAATCCATGGTGGTTCTCCTTTGCTTTTTTATATTTAGGGGATAGTTCAGACTGGCAGTTAGAGCGTGAGCGTGCTTTACGCGATGAATCCGTGGGATTTCCGCTCCCCAAAGGCAAGCCCCATGCTGCCGAGGATTACGAAATACCGGTCATAGATTTCGCACGGAGTGAGCTTGCGGTTATCGGGGTAATCGGTGACGAATACCAGCCGGTTGACATCCAGCTGCCTTAGAATATGGTTGGTTTTTCGATGCCGTATTGGCCGGCCCAATCGGTCAACACAGCGGAGATATTGAAGTACAGGCCGAGACCGATGAGCTCCTCGCATTGGAACCCGCCGGCATGCGCCACGGAAACGCGCAGTGCGGGGTAGTTCCGGATAACATTCCTGATGCGTGAGGGGGAACAGACATCATCCGGGAGATGGGTCCTGGGATAAGTGGATCTCCACCGGCACACGGCTTTGATCGGCCCACGCGAAAAACACGGTCGTAATAGGCACCGTCCACGGGGTAGCCGGTATTGGTGGGGTGAATTTTACGCCCAGAATTTTTTTGTTCCAGGGCCTTTTCCAGGAGTTCCAAGGTCGTTTCGACCGGGTTGCGGATATCGATATCCGCGAAACAGAAGAGGCAGTTTTCCGCCTGCAGGCACATGGCGAGCAGGTTATTATGGACGGAGCTGGCCTGAAAATCGATGGAGAGCATGTGGGATCATTGAACGGCATGACGCAGGCGGCTTCGATATGGTACTGATCCATGAGCCGCAGGTAGTCATCCACGCTGCCGTACTCAACGAAACGGTCGCCGTTTCCCCAGTTGTTTTCGATCACATCGGGAGGGGAGCAGGTGGATATGGGCATCTATTTTGGGAATGGATTTCCAATCGATCATGGGAATGCTCCTTGTACTTGTGTAAAATGAAGAGCCGAATAAACCGGCCAATAATTGTTTATGGGCGACGGCAGCTTAATCGCATGGAATGGCGTTTGTGCCACGAAGTCCATGAACTGATCGATGAGGGGACGCTTAGATGGAATGAGGTTGGCGGCAACATGACATTTGGTGGCGGGCTGTTCGAACAGGAGGGGGATTTTTGACATTTTGGTTGGCTAGCACGATGTCCTCGGTGAGAAAGGTAACGCCCATGCCCAAATCCAGCATGGTAGTAACGGCAATGGCGGAATTGGTACGAGTGATGGGACCGGGTTTGATGCCGTAATGGGTAAACAGGTGGTTGAGGGTCCGGCTTGTTCCCAGCTGCCGTTAATATCAACGGGACAGATGAAGCGTATACCATTGAGCTGATCGAGGCGTGATGGTATCGTACTGACTGAGTATGACAGAGGCCGACACCGACAATATAGTTAGAGGTGCGAGACCAGCACCTGCCGTACAGCGGCCTCATCTTCAATGCGGGTTGCGCGGTAAAGATGACATCGCAGGTGCAGGGAAAGCAGACTGCCAGATCTATCGTAGTGGTATTCCCGCAGAACGATGGAACACTCCGGGTGGAGCCGCATAAAGCGGCTGACATAAAAACCTGGCAAAATTCATATCATAGCCGCCAAAGCCGATATCTAGCCGAGGTGGAGGAGGAACGAGGAGATCTCCCGGCCGGACTGGAGAGAAATTATACTGTTCCACGATTTGGGCGGCTTCGCCTTAAGAAAGTAGGAGCACCGGCAGGTCAGCTCTACATGGTGACGGGCTGATCAAAGACGAAATCCCAGTTCATCTTCCATGGCGGCGATGCTGCGGCTCATGGCGGTTTGGGCAATATGGCATTCTTCGGCCGCTTTGGAAAAATTGAGGTGCTGCCACGCTGCAGAAGTACTGAAAGGCTGTGAATGTTCACAAAAATGACCTCCTGTTTTGAACAGATTGGAAAGAAAAAGTAATTGAATATTAACAGTTCCTGAGGCATTTGGAGTTGGATTAAAATACGCATTACGGTGGGGACTTTTGTTATTATAACATTTTTATACTAACAATACAACAAAGAGTCGTTTCATCGAGATTCATTTTATGTATAATTACAACAAAGGACAGGTCTCGGAAGAACAGTGATGTGGGAGGTATTAAACATGAAAAAGGTTTTTAGCATTTGTGCTTGCTTTTTGGTAATGGTGCTTTCTATGGTTGCCGGCGAAACGCCGGCCAACAGGGTGGCAGAAAAAACCGTAACCAGATACATACAACTTTGACTTATTCCAAAACAACAAAACTCCATTGGTATGGAAAACTTCAAGCAAAGACTGGTGGCGGAGAAGAGCGGCGGTACCATTAGAAATTGATATTCGCTTAATGGTGGCGGCGACTATTGATTTCACCCCAACACCGATGCACGATTGCAATGAGAGCGTTTACCAACAGTAAGCACCCCATCAGGCCCCTGCGGATATGGAAGGGGACTCAGCTTCCGCGTGCTGGATGTTCCCACTCTGGTGGCATGGATGAAGGAATTCAAGGCATCTGCAGTTCCCATGTCGATGGCCGAACTCTATATGTCCCTGCAGAACGGTACGGTAGACGGCCAGGAGAATCCCTTGGACACCATTAAGAACCAGGCTTTTATGAGGTGCAGGGTATCTTTATTACCAACCATATCTGGTCCTTCTCGCTGTTTGCGGTCAACATAGATTTTTGGGATAAGCTGACCACTGAGCAGCAGGATATTCTGAAGGAATGCACCGTGGAGGCTTCCAAAGATATCAAGGAGCTGGCGCCCGAGGTGAATGACGCTGCTTATGATTTCCTGGTGAATGAAAAGGGAATGAAGGTGAACACCCTGACCGATGAGCAGTGGCTGGAATTCCAGAAGGCGGCTAAGCCTGTATGGAAGGCAATGGAGGCCACCATCGGTGCCGATGTGCTGAAGACCTGGATGGACGCTGTGGGAGTAACCTGGGACTGATATCCTGACGAGATAAAACATGAATAACTGAAAGACGGTAACTGCCCGCCGCCCGAAACGGTGTGCGCGGGCAGTTATTCTTATAGACAGCAGAGGTGTTTTTGATGAAAAAATAATAGATGCCATGGATAAGGGAATAGGGATGCTGGAGAAAATAGTGCTGTTTGGCTCCATCACTGTTATGCTTATCGTCACGGCAATAGAAGTACTGGACGCAAAGGTGCTGCACGCCAACCTGATGTGGACCACTGAGGTGAACCGCATTATGTTGGTGTGGTGCATTCTTTTCCGGTGCTTCGGTAGGAACCAGAAGCCACCTGGGGGTGGAGTTCCCTGGTGAAAGATGCCGAAAAAGATAGCCAAAATGGGTTGTGCTGTTTACCGATTTGATTTGTAAGCGGATATGTGGTGGCCTCCGGCATTGCGCTGGTTTCCATGCAAATAAGACTGGGGTCGGTGTATTCCATTACCCGGTGGCCCACCGCCGTGGGTGAGCTGGCTGTGCCGGTTTGCTTTGCCCTGGTGCGATCCGTATTTTTTTGTTTACAATCTACCATGACTTTACAAAGAAGGATGAAGAGGAGGTTGCTGCGTAATGTTAATCATGCTGTTGGCTTTGTTCCTGGTGACGATGTTCCTGGGAACGCCCATTGCGTTTTCCATGTCCTTTGCGTCCATTGTGACCAACCTGACTCACGGCGCTTCCTCGCTGATGCTGACGGCGCAGCAGTGCTACGATTCCACCAGTAATCTTTCGCTGCTGGCAGTCCCATTCTTTATGCTGGCGGGTAGCATTATGAACATGGGTGGTATTTCACGCCGACTGATCAATTTCTGCCGGCTGTTTGTCGGCCGCATCCGTGGCGGCCTGGCCATTGTGGCTGTGTTGGCCGCCATGATTTTTGCAGCCATTTCCGGCTCCGGCCCTGCTACCGTGGCGGCTTTGGGTGTCTTTATGATTCCTGCTATGGTGAATGACGGCTATGATGTAGGCTTCGCTGGCGCTTTGATGGGCTCTCCGCGGGCGGCCTAGGGTATTATCATTCCGCCCAGTATCCCATGGTCATTTACGCTACGCTGGCTGGTGTTCAGTGGGCACCATGTTCTGTGCTGGTATCGTTCCTGGTATCATTTTGGGGCTTGCCATGATGATATGCCTATATCATTGCGGCAGGAACGGCTACAAGCCCGCCCCTGTGGATGCGCCACCTTTAAGGATAAGGCGAAGGTCTTTGCGGACGGTTTGCCTGCCATTGCCATGCCCGATCATCATTCTGGGTGGTATTTATTCCGGTATTTTTACCCCACACAGGCTTCCGGCATTGCGGTCATTTACGGTTTGATCCTGGGTGTGCTGGTATATAAAGAAATCAAGTTCAAGGACATTGTAAAATGTTTATTGAATCCGGTATTACCGCTGCTTCCGCGATGCTGATCGTCTCGCTGGCCGATGGGTTTAACTGGATCATTACCACCAACCGTGTGCCCAAGATGCTGAGCGACTGGTTCCTGGGATCTTCAGCAGCGCTGCTGGTATTTTGATTGCACTGATCATTTTGCTGACCATCATTGGCTGCTTTTTATGTCTGTTAACGCCGCCATGATCGTGCTGACGCCTATTTTGGTGCCGGTGATGCGCTCCTTTAATGTAAGTCCCATTACGCTGGGTATTATTATGATTATCTGCGTTTCGCTTGGTATGGTTACCCCGCCCTTTGGCGTTAACCTGTTTTGTGGCAGCCGGTATTGCCAAGGTGCCCTTTGACTGTATGACAAAGCACGCGTTTATTCTGGTGGGGCTATGCCTGGCGGTGCTGTTGGTGATGGTATTCGTTCCAGGAATTATTACATTCCTGCCTTCGCTGCTGGGAATGTCGCTATAAAGGGGGCAGGCCTATATGGAGCGCACAAGGGGAAATGCATATAGCGGAACGGGAACGCCGGATGGCGGTCCTAAACGGGCTGATGGAGGAAAACGACCTAGCTGTGATGGTGTGCCATGGAAACGGCGCGATGGCGTATCAGGCGGATGTGAAATACATGACCGACCTGGCGACCCCCTGCGGGCATATGTTTTCCATGATGGTGCGGGGGAACAGCCCATTGCCCTGCTGGGGCGTGCCGATGCCGGCTTCCATGCCCGACTGAAGACCTTTCTGGACGCGGACCATGTGGTTATCACACCGGATATGGTGGGCGAAATCTGCCGCTGCCGTAGGATAGAGGCGCTGCCCGGGAACATCCCCGGGTGGGTGTTCCATCACTGGGGGAGTATCCCAAGTTCTTTACGGACGCGCTTTACGAAACCGGGGGCGGATTGTGGACATTACCGAGGCTTTTTGTAGTGGCTAAGGCGCCCAAAGCCCCCTATGAATTGCAGCTGATTCAGGAGGCTTCCGACCTGGCGATTGCAGCCTTTGAGGAGGTTGTGAAATATATCCGGCCCGGCGTGACCGAAAAGGAGGTCATTGGCTATGCTGAGGGCTATCTGCGTGCTCACGGTGCCGAGGATCTGCTGATCCTTTCCCGAGGAGAGTACCCCATGCCTTTATTAACCGTCCAACCTTCCGCCGCATTGAAAAGGACGATCTGTTTGTGTTTTCAGTGGAGATTGCCGGAGTGTACGGCTACTGGACACAGATCATCCGGCCCATCTTCCTTTCCAGAGGGGAGCCACCGTGAGGCCTACGAGGTGCTGTGCCAGGTGAAAGAGGCAATCCAGGCTGGTGTGGGAGAAATTCCGCCCCGGCAACCTCATCTGCGATGTAGATGAAGCCATCAACAAGGTAGCGCAAAAAGTATGGGCTTTCCAAGGGCGTATGGGCAGGGCACTCCATGGGAATTGATTTGGGCGATGGGTATAATATTGGAGAATCAATAAGATGGAGATCGTACCAAATATGATTCTGACCTTCCATCCCAGTTTGCTGGATAAAAACGGAGAGGAGTGCTGTACGCAGATACTTATGTGTCCACTGAGGGTGGAGCTCGCTGCCTAACAACCGATAAGTACAGGGAGTCCCCCTATTGGGAGGATCTAAAAGAGTTGGTCAAATAACAAACGAGAGGAAAAACAAATGATTACAGACGCGAAATATGTAGCAGAACGGGATAGACGAGTGGCGCTGCTGGATAAACTGATGGTGGATACCAGGGTGGACGCACTGGTGCTGACATCGACTGCCCAGCAGGCCTACCAGATAGCGACTAAGTATGTTTCAGGCTATCAGCTAACGACTCGCCGTGATTTTGTTTTTATGAAGCCGGGTGAGATGCCTCGGCTGATTATCCCCACTGTAGGACAGCAGTTCCATGCCCGCCGTTTGAGTTGGCTGCCGGATGAGAATATTTACTGCGGCCCAATGGTGGAAACGGTGTGTGGTTGGATCCGCGAGTTGGGGCTGACGAAGCCCCGAGTGGGAATGTACGCGACCGCCGAGCTGCCGGTGCCGATCCAGAAGGCAATATTGGATGCCGGTGCTGAGATTGTGGATATTACCGATGCCTACAAGCGCTCGTCAGCCGAAATCCGAATTTGAGGTGGAGCTGACCCGAGGCCACCCGCATCGCGGTGGAGTCTTTTTGAGCATGTGGTGAAGATGATAGAGTGTAGGTGCTACTGAACGCCAGATGGTAGGCGCTGGGAAGGCTACCTGAGGGCACATGGCGCGGAGGATTCTTTGGTGCTGGTGCGCTCTCAACATCCGCATTCTTTTATCTGCCGTCCAACTGACTCACCGAATGGAGCGGGATACCGCTACCGTTTATTCGGCGGAGGTTGCAGGGCCCTTGGCTACTGGACACAGGTGCTGCGGCCGATCTTTTTCAGCAAGGGCTGCCAGCCAGAGGTACGGCACATTCTGGAAGTAATAAAGGAAGCAGAGGCTGCCGGCGCGGAAGCGATGAAGATAGGCAACACCGTGGCAGATGTAGCCAAGGCCGTGGAAAAGGTAGTGGCCCAAAACGGCTGCAAAGACCGGTGTATGGAGCGGTCATGGTATGGGGCATGATTTGGGTGACGGAGTGGACATTGGCAATATGAATGAGATGGAGATCGTCCCCAACAACATGGTACTGACCCCTACACCCCAGCGTCCTTAGCGATAAAGATGGCTTTCTATTTGAAATACTTGGCTTGCAACTCCGGGACGGTGCCGAGCTGCTTTCTCCACAGTACTACAATGCATGAGTTGAAGAACTAAAGGAGCTTGTGCGCTATAAATAAGGGCTGCAATAAAATGAACATAGTACGGCGGCTGCGGGGCGACCCGCGGCCGCCGTGCATGGTGGGAGAAGGGAAGAAGCGGGACATGAAAGGAGACAGGGGCCCCCGCCCGCCGGAGGCGGGCGCCACGAGCGAAGCTCGTGGGTTCCGGCGAAGCCGGAACGGGCTGCGCCCTATTTTCGGTTTGCAGGGGACGACCGTTAGGGGCAGAAAAAACAAAGCGCGGGCTGCGGGGGAGAGAGACGGGTTGTGAAAAGGGCCACAAGGCGGTAAAAAGCCGTTGACGAAGGCATTTTGGAGGCTTATAATGAAAATAACAAAATGGGTAAGTAGGAGAAAAAGTGCTTATCCCGGGAAAAAGGAAGGAGTAGCCCCATGAGCAAATTTAACATTATGGGAGACCACTGTGGCCAAGGTGCAGGCCGCCTATCTGGACGGAACCCTGACCCCGCGAGCTGTGCGAGGATTACATCGCGCGCATCAAGGCGTATGACCACGAGGGCCCGGCCATCAATTCCATCATCTGTGTAAACCCCAAGGCGCTGGAGGAGGCGGATGCCTTTGACGCCTATGTAAAAGAGCACCACGCGCTGTGCGGCCCGCTGCACGGTATCCCTGTGATGCTGAAGGATAACTTTAATACCACCGATATGCCCACCACCGCCGGCAGCATCGCGTTGGAGGGCTGGGTGCCGGATAAGGATGCCTTTTGTGACCAAGAAGCTGCGCGAAGCGGGCGCTCTCATTCTGGCCAAGACCAACCTGCATGAATTCGCCATCTGGGGGCGAGACCATCAGCTCGGTGATGGGCCAATCGGTGAACCCCTATGTATCCCACCCGTACCCCCGGCGGTTCCTCCGGCGGCACCGGCGCTTCCATCGCCTGCAATATCGGTATCATCGGCCTGGGCACTGATACCATCAATTCCGTCCGTTCCCCCTCCTCCGCCAACAGCCTGGTCGGCATCCGTCCCACCATTGGTCTGGTTTCCCGCGCGGGCATCGTGCCCTCATTCCCTGACGCAGGATACCGCCGGCCCCATCTGCCGCACCGTGGAGGACGCAGTCCGCTGCCTGGATGTCATTAAGGGCTATGACCCTGATGATGCCGAGACCGCCTGGAGCGTTGGCCACGAGGTGCTACATGGACCACCTGAATGTGGACGGCATGAAGGGCCGCCGCATTGGTGTGCTGGAGAGCCTCTTTGGCAAGGAAGAGATCAATGAATCCACCAACAAGGTGGTGCGCAATGCCTTGAAGGTTTTTGAGGAGAACGGCGCTACCCTGGTGCCTGTGACCGATAACATTGACCAGCCGTGGCTGACCAGCGAGGTTTCGGTCCACCTGGATGACTTCCAGCATGACCTGGACGGGCATCTGGCACACCCTGCCCGCCGACTGGAAGATCCACAGCATGGCGGAGATTCTGGAAAAAGGGCCTGTTCCATCCCTTTAGCGAGAGCAATATGCGCGATGCCATGACCCGCGAGGTGGGTTCTCCCCGCTATCTGGAGAAGATGTATAACAAGATCGGTGTGCGCACCCATGTGCTGAAAGATCATGGCGGATCTCAACCTGGACGCCATGGTTTATCCGCATCAGCAGCAGCTGGTCTGCAAAAGATCGGTGCCAACCAGCAGCAGCGCAATGGCGTGCTGTGCTCCTCCACCGGTTTCCCCTCCATCGCGGTTCCCGCGGGCTTTGCGCCCGATGAGAACGCGCCCATCGGCGTGCCGGTCGGCATGGAGATTATCGGCCGTCCCTGGAGCGAGGCGAAGCTCATCGAGATCGCTTATGCGTTTGAGCAGCACTCTCACTTCCGCCGTCCGCCCGTATCGGCGCCTGACCTGAACAAGTAAAAGAATACGCCATAAAATGTCCCCCATCGGCTCATCACCGATGGGGGATGGTTTTTGCTCTTTATCGCTGGAGGAAAAAAGCCTTCTGTGAGGGCGGGCAGAGAGACGCCCTGCCGATGCTTTTTTCGCCTGTTCGGCGAAAAGAAAGCCTACTAAAGGGGAAACTAAGGGGAAGCCCTCTCTTGCAGGGCTCCCCCTCTTGTGGAATGACCACACTGGGTCATCCCCACAACATCCCCTTTCGGAGCGCCCTCCGGCCTTAAGGGGTTTCGCCCATTGAAATGGGCGACCAAAGATGCTGTCTTTGGAAACTGCAAGCCTTTTGAAAAAGGCTTGACCGAAAACTTTACGAAGCGGCCGCGGCAAAGTACAGCTAGTACCCGCCCAGCTGCAGCACCAGCGTTTGCTCGGCGCTGCCATCCTGCCGGGTGGTGACCGATACCGCCGCGGGGCCGGTTTCATCCCCTACGGTGAGGCTGTAAATGGTGGCTTCCACACCGCCGCTATCCTGCCGGTGTAGCTGCTGCCCTCCCAGCTTTGCGTGCCGGAGGTAAAAGTGAGCTTGCCATTCTCGGCCCGGCAGGTCAGTTCAAGCACTGCGGCATCGGGGTAGATCTCCTGCATGCTGTTCCCAATGAAAAGGATGCTGCCATCCTGGGTGGACTGCACCGTGACGACCTGCCAATCTTTATCCTCGATGTGGTGGGTGGTGACCTGCTTGCCGCAGGCGGTAAGCAGCAAATATGCTGGCAAGAATAATAGCGAAAATCGTTTCATAGGTTCCTCCTTAGTCCGGGCGGCGGCCCATAATGATGCCCAGTATCACCAGGGCGATGCAGCCCAATATGGCGAAGAGCAGGCCCCAGGGAAAGCCGGCCGTGATGAAAATAGCGGTGGGGCCATCCGCGCCGCCGATGATGCCGATGCTGCTATTGGCCGGGAGGCCATACCCCAGCATGAGCAGGGTAAGCACTAGCTGCTGCAGCAGCAACAGCCCGCATATCCCGGCGGCGATGGCGACCCATTTCCAGAAGCGGCGCCGGCGGTGATTCTGCTCCGCCAGCTGGCTGGTGAGGGCGCTCAGCTTTTCCGCCAATACCGCTTGCGGTTCCAGCGGGGCGGTGCTTTCCGGCTTTGGAGCGCCCAGCAGCTCCTCTACGGAGACCTCCAGGCACTCGGCCAGCCGCACCAGCATATCGGCATCCGGGACCGAGAGCCCCTGCTCCCATTTGCTGACGGTCTGCCTGACCACATGCAGCCGTTCGGCCAGTTCCTGCTGGGAAAGGCCCCGGGCTTTGCGCAGTGCGCGGATATTTTCGCCCAGCATGTTGATCACCTCCCTTTGGTGGTATCTACCCGCTATTATGGCACAAAAAGGCGGCGGGGAAGCAAGCAACATATTTTAACATGGGGGAGAGTTTGCAAAAGGGAGGGGCGGCAGCCCCGGCGCGCGCAGCGCCGAGCCGGGCGAAGCCCGGCAGCCCCGCAGGGGCGGGCTGCCGCCAAGGCCAGGATTCTGCTGGGAGGGGAGGAGGAGCAGAAGGCGGGTCCGCAGGGGCCGCGGCCGCAGGCCGCGGGGACGGGCTGAAAGGCCCGTCACGGCGCGGAGCGCCACTGCGGGGCGGCCATTTGCCGGCTGCATAGAGGATGGACCCGGTGCGTATACTAAGGGCAAAGGGGGCGGGCAATGAAGCAAAAACCGTGGAAAGCCTACCTGTGGGCGACACTGCCGACCATAGCAGGCGGGGTGTTGGCGGGGATCCTTTCCGGCAGCGGGGGCAACTACGAAAACTATATAAAACCGCCGTTATCACCGCCGGGGTGGCTGTTTCCGGTGGTGTGGGCGGTACTGTATCTGCTGATGGCGATAGGAATGGCGATGGTATGGAACGCCGACCAGGCCCATGCTAAGCCTGCCCGGAATCTCTATATCGTGCAGCTGGTGGTGAATTTGCTGTGGCCGTTTTTCTTCTTCCGGTGGGAGATGGGGGCTTTGCGGCGATCTGGCTGCTGCTTCTCATTGCACTGGTGATGGTCATGGCTTTGGTTTGAGCAGATAAGCCCCAAGGCGGCCTATCTGCAGATTCCTTATCTCATTTGGCTGTGCTTTGCGGCGTATCTTAATATTGCGATATGGCTGCTGAACCGATAACAGGCAAAATGAAAATCCCCCGAAAGGGGGATTTTTTGCGCTTTGGATTAGGAAAGCGCAGTGGCAGTATTCTCAGTCAGGCGGAAGCAGAAAATATTATCCCAGTGGCGGCGCAAGGCCACATCGGCGGAAAGAGTGCTACTGTGGAAGCAGATGGACCACTGGGTATTGCTGGTGATATCCTTGGAGTCAGGCTCCTGGGCGACGGCCCGCAGGGCATCCCATACAGTAAGGGGGGAGGGACATCCTTTTTGCTGCGCTAATATTTTCAGTACAGTATCAGCGTTCCCGGCCATGGCCGTAGATACCGTTTCGCTGGTTGGGTTTGACCCGATCCGGGTAGAGCGCGTAGAAGTTGGTGGTGGCTGCCGCGGGGTATCACCACCAGACGGGCGGATCATCGCAGTCGTATTCCACGACACGCCCATCGCCACTGGCATCGGTGATGTAGAAGTGATAATCCCGCCGCCGGAGGCAAACATATCATACTCCCGCAGCAAGGCTACTGCTTCAGCGGTGGTGGCGGCGTGATCCAGTACCAGACGGATGGCCAAGGTGGGAGTGATGGTGGGTTTACCGGTCTGCTGGTAGGTGGGTTCGCTATCCAAGGTGAGCACAGCAATAGACACCCCCTTTTCATTCATGCCATCCAGACAGATGAATGAACGGCGCGGTGAGGGTAGCCAGGCGGGTTTTCAGGCTTTGCTCCGGGTGTTGGCCTGATGTTATCCAAGGCGGCGAAGGCCACTGAGCGGTAGCTATCCTGTGGTGAGCAATAGACCACCATGGCGGAGGTATCGTAGCGAAAATCGTAATTACGGCCCATGCAAGCGGTACCATCCTGCTCCACTACGGCAAAGGCGGTGCAGCCAGAAGGAGGGTGCCTGGATAGTGACCGGCAGCAGCGGCAGCGCTCTTCCAGGATGGCATCCACCATGCTTTGTCATCGGTGATGCCGCGGGCGAGGAGGTCATTCAGGCTGTAACTGGTAGCGGGATATCCATGCGGTAGAGGTTATAGCCATCGCTGTAATCAGTGATTTTTTGCAGGGCGGCCATGCTTTTGAAAACGGTAAAATAGATGCCGGTAAAAAACGAGGGCGGCCAAAAGCAGCAGCGCGGAGAGGGAGAGCAGAAGCTTTTTTTCATAGGACACCTCCGTGGTCATTGGTAGTAGATATTTTTACGCGCGGCGGACGGCAAGAACCCGGAGGGGAGAAACGGCAGGAGTGGGTGGCAGGGCAAGGCGGCTCGTAGGCCTCTGGCGGAGCCGGGCGGCCGCAGGCCGCCCTTAGGGCGATGCGAAGCGTCGCCTGCCCTGCGGGCCGGTACTGGGGCCCTGCACAAGGGTGAGGAGAAGCAGCAAAAACAGAAGCTGAGACAAAGAAAACCTGCCAAAGAAAGCAGGGGATAGAATTCAGCCATTATTGATTTCCTCAAAGATATTGCCAGAGGAAGAAAATACCACTGTTTCGCCGTTGCCTTCATTGGCGGGGAAGTGGTTGATGTAGCATTCCTTTTTCCCCATCCGGGGTAATGAAGAACTCCGCTACGGTGGAAAGATAAGCGGGACTGGGTATCGTAATCGGTGATGACGCGCTGCCACACACCATAGTAGTATTCCGGCCCTCCACCGTCACCGGATCATTGAGGGTGAAGGTGTAGTTCTCCATCGGCTCTGCCGCCGCAAAGATATCCTCCATCTTTTTTATGAGGCGGGCACGGCGCTGTTCCTCGGTTTCCTCCGGTTCCGGTTCGGGCTCTGGGGAGGGGATCGGAAGCATCCGGGGTTCCAGCCTGGGGCGGATCTCCATGGACGATCTCGCTGATGGGATTGCCGCAGGCGGTGAATACCAGCAGGGTGGCCAGCAAGGCCAAGGTCAAGGCGATCAGTTTCATACGGCTCATACTGATGGAACTCCCTCCGTTAGGCCGCTCAGTCGGCGGCGCTTGACGATGAAATAGCAGATGATGTGGGTGAGCGAGGTCAAGATCCAGCTGATGGGGTAGGAGATGTAGAGTACCCGCAGATCGTGGTGAGTGGCGAAAATGGTATAGATCCACACCACAGCGGAAGCAGGCGCCGATGAGAGTGACGATCATGGGCATGACAGAGCTGCCCATCCCGCGGATGATATCCGCCATAATATCCATAATGGCATCCAGACCGTAGGTGGTACCGACGATCATCATACGGATCATGCCCATGGCAATAACCCGAATCCTTATTGTAGAAAGCAAGCAGCGAATTGCCAAAGCCGTAGGCGATAAAGCCGGAATCTCCGAAAGGAGGATGCCCAGGGCCAAGCACCAAAGGGTGATGCCCCGCAGGCGACTGCCCGGCGCCGAGGTTCTGGCTGGTGAAGGTAAGGAAGCCTGCGCTACCGAATTGCAGCTGGTAAAAACGAAGCCTTCGATATTGACAGCGGCGGCATTACCGGCCATGGCGGTGCTGCCGAAGGAATTGATGGAGGACTGGATGAGGACATTGGAGATGGAGAAGATGGCACCCCTGCAGACCGGCGGGAATGCCGATTTTGAGGATGCGGATGAGTTTATCCCGGTGGATGCGCAGCTCCTTGAGGACGATGTGGTAGCAGCCGTCGGTTTTCAGCATGCACCACAGCACCAGCGCGGCGGAGATATACTGTGAAACAACGGTGGCAATGCCGACGCCCGCCACACTGAGATTGAACTGGATGACCAGAAGCAGGTTGAGACCGACATTGACGATGCCGGCGAAGAAAAGAAAGATGAGCGGGCGGCGGGTATCGCCCACGCCGCGCAGTACCGCCGCACCAAAGTTATACAGCATACTGCCTGGCATCCCCAAAAAGTAGATGCGCAGATACAGGATAGCCAGTGGGAGAACATCGTCGGGGGTATCCATCAGCCGCAGGATAGCGGGGGTACACACCACGCCCACTACCATGACAAAGAAACCGCTGATGAGTCCCACCAGCATGCAGGTGTGGGTGGCTTCGGAGACATCCTCGTACTGGGCGGCGCCGTAGTGCTGGGCAATGACGGCGCTGCCGCCGATGGAGATACCCATAAACAGGTTGACGATCAGATTGATGATGGAGCCATTGGAGCCGACGGCGGCCAGCGCGTGGCTGCCCACATACCGTCCCACCACGATGATATCGGCGGC
>VOFC01006970.1_pt1 | contig 22496 bp, 39 predicted proteins | sample 5384161 | NCBI WGS metagenome assembly VOFC01 (sample SAMN12384722, study PRJNA508395) | human gut metagenome | isolation source: healthy gut B | host: Homo sapiens | reverse complement strand
CGATTCTATTACATTAGAACGTGCACTTCAAGATCGTAAGAACTTAGAATAAAGAACGGGATTCGATCATAAAATGAAGTGGAGGTTTTATGATCGATAAACTAATAAAAATCTCAGAAAAAGGAATTTTAGCCTTTTTTTGCGTTATATAGTTATAACTTACTGGCTCAGAACTTTAATTTAATTATTCCAATCAATATGATTACAGTCCTAGTTGTAACGATTTTTTGATTTGCCAGGTCTATTAGGATTGATTTTCTTATATTTATTGATATTTTAAGGAGGTAACATGTTAGAAGAATTTAAAACAGAACAACCAGAATTTTATGAATATGTTATTTCTTCTATCGAAGAAAACCATAAGACGTCCCATGCATATTTGATTGAAACAAATGGGTATAAAGAAGGCGAAAAATTAGTACTTTCGTTTGTGAAGTTTCTTTTTGTCAAAATCTGGACAACTCGTCTACAAAAAAGAATGTGATACCTGTAATATCTGTAATATGATTGACTACAATACGTTTCCAGACTTAAAAAAATTATTCGTCCAAATGGCCTCCAGATTAAAAAAAAAAGAGCAAATTAAAGAATTAGAAGATGAATTTAAAACGATGCCAGAAGGTCATAATAGAATTTACGTGATTATGAATGCGGATACTCTAAATGCCAGTGCAGCGAACGCTATACTAAAGTTTTTAGAAGAGCCATCTCCTGGCATTATTGGTATTTTTTGTAACTCAAAATCGTTACAAAATGATGAATACTATTTTATCTAGATGTCAAATTTTATCATTAAAAGGCACTCAAGATTCATTCGAAGATAATCAACAGAATGATATTGCCATGAATTTTTTTAAAGTTATTAGAAACAAAAAGGAACATGCTATCGCATATTTGTATCGCATTTTTAATTTAAAAACTTTAAAACGGGATGAATTATTAGAAATCTTCAAAATCATGAATCAAATGTATGAAGAAATATTAAATATAAAATGTATTCCTTCTTATGAAGAAAAAGTGTTTGCATCTTATACAGAGGAATTAAAAAGATTGCGGACAAGCATACATTAAAAGAACTAATTCATGCTCAAGAAACAATATACGAAGGAGAATCTAGAATTCGTGCCAATGTGAATTTAGGATTATTTTTAAATCAATTTATTCTACAATATTCTAATCAATAGGAGGTGAAAGAATGCAATCAGCAGTTGGAGTTATTTTTAAGGAAAAAGGTCATATATACTATTTTGCCTATCAAAATGAGCCTTTAAAAATCGGTACGGAAGTCATTGTAGAGACAGACAAAGGTCTACAGTTCGGATGGATTAAAACAGAAGTAAAGGAAGTTGCACCAGAAAATCTAGGTAGCCCATTGAAACCAATCGTCCGTATTGCAACCAAAGAAGATAAGAAAAAACACGAACAAAATTTAAGAGACGAACAAGAAGCATTGAAAGTTGCAAAAAACAAGTAGAACAACTACATCTACCGATGCGAATGATTGATGCTAACTTTTTATTCGACCGAAAACAATTGTTATTTCATTTCGTTGCAGACGATCGTGTAGATTTTAGAGAATTGGCAAGGAAATTAGCTCAAATTTATAAAACGAGAATTGAATTGCGTCAAATTGGTGTCCGAGACAAAGCAAAAAAAAATTGGTGGCTTAGGGCCATGTGGCAGATTTCTATGCTGTAATAGTTTTTTAACAGAATTCGATAGTGTTTCAATCAATATGGCTAAAAAATCAATATATATCTTTAAATCCAACAAAAATCAATGGAGTATGTGGCAGATTGCTATGTTGTTTAAAATATGAAGACCAAATTTATACCGATCTAAAAAAAGAACTTCCGCCAATGGGCAAAACGATGGAAACACCAGAAGGTAAGGGAAAAATAGTATCTGTAAATGTATTTAAAAAGGAAGCAGAAGTAGAATTACCAAATCATACTACTGTAATTGTTGATTTAACGGAAGGTAAAAATGGAACAAATTCATGATTTATTAGAATATGAGAACCTAAAAATCTATCAAAATAACGATTGGTTCTCTTTTTCGCTAGATTCTGTGTTGCTTGCCTATTATGCTACTGTTCCAATTCGTACTTATCGTATTTTAGATTTGTGTACCGGAAATGCTCCGATTCCCCTTATTTTAAGTCGTCGTACCAAAGCCCATATTGATGCCGTAGAAATTCAAAAAGGATGTTGCGACATTAGCACAGAAAAGTGTCGAAATCAATCACTTGGAAACGCAAATAACCGTTATTCCGCAGTCTGCTCAAGAATTTCAAAAGTCATGTGAAAGTGATACATACGATTTAATCACATGTAATCCACCATACTTTAAGGACATACCAGATGCCACTAAAAATTTAGATATTCACAAAACACTTGCTCGTCACGAAGTGACAATTACCTTTGGAGGAGATTTTGAAAATCGTGCGAAAATTGTTGAAAAACAATGGAACTTTTTGCTATAGTACATCGTGCCGAACGCTTACCAGAGTTGTTATCTTTGTTCGAAAAAATATAATATAACACCAAAAAGATTACGTTTAATTTATCCGCATTTAGATAGAGAAGCGAATATGTTGATTTTAGAAGGAACCAAAAATGGGCATCCTGGTTTAAAAATATTATCACCAATCCTAGTTCATAAGGATGATGGTAGTTATACGGATGAAATACTAGAAATATTCAAAGGAAGGGATACAAATGAGTCAGAAAAGCTATCGGGATAATAAAAAAAAGTTGTATTTAGTACCGACTCCTTTAGGTAATTTAGGCGATATGACGATACGTGCCATCGAAGTATTGAAAATGGTAGACATCGTTTTTTGTGAAGACACACGCGTAACGAAGGAATTATTAAAACACTTTGAAATTACCAAAAAATTGGTATCTTGTCATGAATATAACGAAAGCAATATGGTCGAAGAAGCTAAAAAAGTATTTAGACGAAGGTCAAAATATAGCATTAGTGACAGATCAAAACGCCAATTATCAGTGATCCTGGCTATAAAGTAGTATCCTCTCTAATGCAAGCAGGATACGACGTTGTATCGTTACCTGGACCAACTGCCTTTGTTCCTGGTCATCATAAGAAATGTTAAATTATTGGAAATGGCAAGTTTTAATATAATTTTCTGCCATATCAAAAAAAATTATTTCAAAAATGGTAGATTTCAGACAAAAAGGTTTTTTATCTTCGAGCATAAACTAAAAATCATCGTCTATAATGTTCGCCATTTTAAATAATTTTCTGCCATATCAAAAAAAATTATTTCACGACAAAAAAGGTTTCATTTCGGACTATAGTCCTACAGTCATATTCAAATAGCGATTAACTGATCTTTGAATTTTGAACCGAGTCAATTGGTTTGTAGTATTGATTTTTTCGCAGCAATCCAAAAATCAATCTTTCAAGTTTACGAGCTGATAAAACGAGTGCACGTTTATGTTGATGTTTAGTAACTTCTTTATATTTAAGATTATAATAGTCTTTTAAAAAAAGGGAAGTTCTGTCTAACACAGGAAGCAGTCGCTTCCACTAAATAATAACGTAAATATTTATTAGACTTTTTGGAAGATTTCTTATCTTGAGAATCAAATTCTCCAGATTGATTTTTTTTTCCAATAAAGACCTGAATATTTTGCAAGTTTGGAATTATGTGAAAACCTATCGATATTACCAATTTCAGCCATAATACCAGCAGCATAAACCTTACCAATACCACGAATAGAAAGCAAGATATGGTAAGTATTAGAATCTAACCCTAAGGCTGTATTTAAGATGGCTTTATCAATATTCTTAAGTTGCTGTTGATAAAACTTAATGGTATTTAAAGAACAAGCAATGGCAATATTAATTGGCTCATAAGCAGTCTGATCTAATCTGTATGAAGCACGCATAGCCTTATTTAAAGTAGTAACTTTATCATTTAAATTAGATGAATGTTTTTTGCTTTTTTCGGAAATAAAGTTAATAAGTTCTTCCACAGAAGATTCAGCGATTTGATCTGAGAGACAAATTCTTCTAAAAAAAGCAGAAGAAGTGGCACCAAACAAATCAGAAAAAGGTAATTCATTTTTGTCTAAAGACATTAAACCAGAGAAAGAAAGATATAAATTAGTTAAAACATAAGTCTTTTCTCTTATCAATTCTTTACAAATATGATATCTTTGTCTTGTAAGACGTTGAAGTGCAATGTATTGAGATCCTCTAAATGGATATAAAGCTTTAGTTCTACCAACTCTTGCATAGTCGGCAAGAACATAAGCATCAATACCGTCTTCTTTATCTAAATCATGAAAGCTTTTCTTGTACTTATCAAAATCACAAGCATTAATTTGATAAACTTCAGTATGGAATTTATTTAAGTACTCATTAGAAGAAAGATAACAAGCCGGATGAAAAGAATACATGCCAGTAGATTCCATAACAATAATGATTTTTTCAAAGAAGAATTTGTTTTCAATGTCTTTAATTTTATTTATAACCATAGCATTTCCTTCTGGATTATTGGGAAATTTAAGGTTGAAATAAATATGTTGATCAAAGTTCATAACACAGAATTGGTTACCTTTTAATGCAACATCAACACCAATGAATAAACAGTTTTGCATTTATATCACCACCTTTCTTTTATGAATTTTTGTGAGATATAACAGACTACAGATACCCCTGCTTAAAAAGTTTGACAACAACCTCGTTATAAGAATACATCTTTGTTTAAGGATAATTTGCTGCGATTAAACTTAAAAGAAAACATCATCTGAGTTAGAAGGATAATAACTAATAAGTAGGGAAACAATCTATTTTAGTAAACACCATAGTGGGTTACAGGAAGTGATTGAAAAGATCCTATTTATTACATCTCAAAAGGATATAATAACACAAGGGTATAAATAATCCATAGTTTTAACTATTTTTATAAGTGAAAATAGAATAAATAAAAAAATAGTTAATATAAGTGATTTTTCACTTACAAAAAACTATTATACGAGGAAGTGATAAAATGTACTTAATCGTTGGACTAGGAAATCCAGGTAGAGAATATCAAACGAGGCACAATATAGGTTTTCGCTATCTAGATTTCTTTTGTGAAGAACATCAGATTGAAATGGATCGTTCTAAAATGAATGGAATTTATGGAGAAACGATGCTTCAAGGAGAAAAAGTAATTTTACTAAAACCGCAGTCGTATATGAACCTTTCTGGAACTGTAGTGCAGAGGTTTGTTCAATTTTATAAAATACCGCTTGACCATATCCTAGTAATTCAGGATGATTTAGACATGCCAACCGGAAAGATAAAGTTAAAAAAGGCAGTTCCTCAGGCGGACACAATGGAATTCAAAATATCATCGATCAGTTAGGGAACAAAGGAATTCAAACGTTTAAAAATCGGAATTTCGAATAATAAACAAATGTCTACCGCAGACTACGTATTAGGAAAGTTTAGTAAAGATGAAGAAGAGATTCTAAAAATATCGCTCCCAAAGTAAACGATATTTTAGAAGACTTTTATCCAATTACCTTTCGACCAATTGATGAATCGTTACAATCAAAAATAAGGTGGTGGAATCATGAAACAATACCATCAAATTTTCGAGAATATGAAAAAAAAGTAACATCGGTTTAACTGGATTGACCGATGATCTTTTTGTTGATTATTTAATGGACCGTTTTGAAACGGAAAAGAAGAGTATTTTAGTAGTGACTCCATCGTTATATGAAGCAAATCAACTTCAAAAATTATAAATTATCGTACCAATCAGGTCTATTTATTCCCAATGGACGATTTTTTAACCAGTGAAGCAGTTGCCATCAGCCCGGACTTTTTAATTACAAGATTAGAGACATTGACGGCAATTACGCATCAAGAGCCAAGTATTGTCGTAACACACTATATGGGTTACACGAGATTCTTGCCGACACCTAAAACGTATTTAAAGAGTTTTATTAATCTTAAGATTGATCAGGATATCAGTCCGCAAGACTTGGTTCAAAAATTGATCGACATCGGTTATAAAAGGAAACCTTGGTAACATCGACAGGAGAATTAGGAGTTCGTGGTTTCGTTTTAGACGTCTTCCCGCTAGGAGAAACTCACCCAGTCCGAATTGAATTTTTTGGTGATACCATTGATAGCATTCGCTATTTTGATGAGGAAACTCAAAAATCATTAGAAAAAATCGATTCCATTTCTATTTCTCCGTATACAGAATTTTTTAACATTCACTAAGGAAGCGGCTTGGGATAGTCAAAAATATTTATCACTGACAAATGATGAAATCTGTAACATTACATCTTATTTAGATGATCCAATCATCGTATTAAAAGATCATTTTCAATTACTAGAAACCGAAAAAAACAACTTTTCATGAAATTACAGAATATCAAAACAACAAAGATACGGACTTTCATGGAAAATATCTATTTTCTTTAGAGGAACTACCATTAAAAAATGAAGTTTACTATTTTACGATTAATAATTTAGATTCAACACTGAAATTGGATGAAATTTATCAATTCGATGCCAAAACGATTACCAATTTCAATGAAAATATAGATTCTATAAACGAATTTCTAAATATGTCTTTGCACCAAAAGAAGACTGTTTTTGATTTATTTAAAATCATTTCAAATTCAAAACTTCGTAAAAATTCTTAAATTGTCCGAATATCCTTACAAGCGAAGATGATATACATCCGCAGATGGTTAATATTATTGCAAGTGAGCGAAATCATGGATATCTATATCGTGACTTTGTAATCTTGACGGATAAAGATTTATTTAAGATTCAAGAGACGAGGCATGTCTATAAGACAAAATTCAAATATGCATCAAAGATTAAAGATATCAATAAACTTCAAATCGGAGATTACATCGTCCATAACGTCCACGGAATTGGTGTCTATAACGGAATCAAAACGTTAACAAAAATGGGACTAGAAAAGGACTATTTAGAAATTTTATATGCTGGAAAAGATAAACTGTATATTCCAGTAGAAAAGATTGATTTGATAAGTAAATATTCTGGAAATGAAGGAATGGTTCCAAAAATCAATCGTTTGGGTGGTTCAGAGTGGGCTAAAACCAAATTACGCGTCAGAAATAAAGTAAAAAGATATTGCCAAAGATTTATTACAACTGTATGCGAAAAGAGAATCACAATCTGGTTTTGCTTTTTAGTAAGGATAACGAATTGATGATTCAATTTGAACAAGCATTTGAACACGAAGAAACGCAAGATCAGTTATTGGCAATTCGACAAATTAAAGAAGACATGGAGTCACCTCGACCGATGGACCGTCTACTTTGTGGAGATGTTGGATGTGGAAAGACGGAAGTTGCCTTCCGTGCTGCTTTCAAAGCCGTTTTAGATTCCAAGCAAGTCTTATATTTGTGCCCGACGACGATTTTATCAAATCAACAATATGAAAATGCTCTAGCACGTTTTAAATATTTTCCTGTTAACATTGGACTTCTAAACCGATTTACAAAAAACCATCTGACGTCAAAAAAATATTAAATGACTTAGAAACTGGTAAATTGGATATCTTATTTGGAACCCATCGTATTTTAAGTGATGATATTAAACCGAAAGACCTTGGCTTTGTTGATTATCGACGAAGAACAACGATTTGGTGTCGTTCATAAAGAAAAATAAAGAAATATAAAAAATAATGTCGATGTTTTGACTTTGACTGCAACTCCAATTCCAAGAACATTGCAAAATGTCATTGGTTGGTATCCGAAGCTTATCTTTAATTGAAACGCCACCGGTCGATCGTTATCCGATTCAGACGTATGTTGTAGAAGAAAACAAACAAATTATTCGCGATGCTGTCTACAAAGAATTATCGCGGAATGGTCAAACGTTTATTTTATATAATCGAGTTGAGAATATCGAACGAAAAGTTGCAGAAATTGAACTCTTGATTCCGGATGCCAAAGTAGTATACGCTCATGGTCAAATGACAAAGAACGAGTTGGAAAACCGTATGATGGCATTCATTAATCACGAGTACGATGTTTTTAGTCTGCACGACAATCATTGAAACTGGTATTGATATTCCAAATGTAAACACGTTAATTATTTTAGATGCCGATCGCTTTGGTTTATCTCAACTATATCAAATTCGTGGTCGTGTTGGTCGTAGTAACAAGATTGCTTATGCTTATTTGATGTATCAAAAGGTCATGTTCTAACAGAGACAGCAATCAAACGCTTAAATGTCATCAAAGAATTTACAGAATTAGGAAGCGGCTTTTCAATTGCAACTAGAGATTTATCAATTCGTGGTGCGGGAGATATCTTAGGAAGTGAACAAGCCGGTTTTATCGATACAGTCGGAATTGATCTGTATTTGAGAATGTTAAATGAAGAAGTTGCGATTTTAAAGGGTGAAAAGCAAGAAACGGAATCCCAAGAGGAAGAACAGGAACGTCCATTAATCGATGTTGCTACTCATATTGACGATTCTTATGTAGAGGATACGGACCTAAAATTGAAATTCATCGTAAGATCAACGAAATCGACTCTTATGAAAGTCTACAATCTGTACGTAAAGAAATCGAAGACCGATTTGGTAAAATTACAGATTCTATGGAAATCTATATGTACGAAGAATGGTTCGAAAAATTAGCAAAACGTTTAGACATCATTCAAGTTCGTCAAACTAGAAACTCAATCGAAATGATTTTTAGCAACCAAATGACGCATCAAATTGATGGTGAAAAGATATTTGAAGAAGCATTCAAGGTTAGCAATATGTTCCGGTTTGCCATGAAAAATGACTGCCTAATTATCGTTTTAGATACGATCAAGTTAGAAAAACATTACATCTACTATTTGATTGATTTGTTAGAACGAGTTCAAAAATGCATAAAAGTTGACTAAATTTACAAAAATTGATATGATTAACACGTAAAACAATAAAGGTGATAGCGATGGATAAAGAGCTAGTAGAAAAATTTAATGAAAAAAATCAGACGATGTTGAAAGAAAAATTAGCACTCGACATCAACAACAACAAAGACTCTTTGTTTCAAGCATTAGAAAATTACTTTAAACAGAAATTTATCGAAACAAGGGCTCATTTAATTGATATTTATCAAAGTGCAGGAACGGTGTTAGAAAATAAAAAAATTGGCACCATTTTTAAATAACTATGCCAATATGGTACAGGGTGTTGCCAAAAAATTGATTTTGGATAAAATGAAAGAAATGCATGCAGCAGCATCGAATGTGACATTAGATGAATCTACCATAGAAGAATATTGTAAAAAGATTAGTGATACGACTCAAAAATTACCAAGAAAAATTTTTACAAGAGATTGAAGAGTATTTGGATAAAGAGATTCCAAAACATCTGTTGCGCCTTGCGAAAGATAAAGATGAAACGACAATTGCCCATCGTCGTGCCAAAGATCTTTTTTGACGAAAACGCTACCGAATTCGCTTGCCAAGAAAATCGTAGAATATTTAAAGGATCGCGATGGTGCTATTTCAAATAATGCTCGTGAATCCTATCAAAAAATCAAGAAAAATGAACGAGTTATCAACCGGAGTTCATTCATAAGATAAATAAAAAACATAGATAAAATCAAGGAAAAGGTGAATACCTTTTCTTTTTTTTTTTGGGTTTCATTTTGTTAACAAATTAAAATAATTGGTAATATTTACCAACAAAATTAACAGAATAAATTGTTTATAATATATCTGAGTGAAGAGAAAAAAATGGGTATAAGAAAAATATTTATTGGGAGAATAAATATTAGAATAGAAAGTAGGTATTACATGAAAACAACTGGTGTAGTTAGAAGAATTGATGGCCTTGGTAGGATTGTTGTTCCGAAAGAGATTAGACGTACCCTGAGAATCCGTGATGGAGAGCCATTAGAAATATTCGTCGATAAAGATTTTATTGCATTGAAAAAAGTATTCTCCAATGACAGATTTTAGAACGTTAGCCCAGATTTTAGTTGACTCTGTTTACGATTCGATATCTTTAAATATTTTTTATTACTGATCGGGATCAATGTGTTGCAGCATCAAATTCTATTAAGAAGGAATATTATAACAATCCAATCAGTAGTTATTTAGAAAAAGTATTAGCTGATCGAAAAAAAAGTGAGTAGTCCAGTGAAGGAAGTTGAACTAAGTAGAAATCACACGGAAACAATCAGTTATACTTTAAATCCAATCATCGTCAATGGCGATGTCATTGGCTTAGTTGGCCTGACCAGTCCGACGAATATAACGGATTCCGATGAAAAAATTGCAAGTTTTATCACAGAATTTTTATGCAAAAATATTGAAGAATAAAAAAAATGTGTGGTACGATAAAGCCATAAAGTTTTGATGAAGAGCCAATTTGTAAACGAATTGAACCAGAGAGATGACGAATGGGTGCGAGTGTCATAATTCAAAACAGATTGGTATGGCTTCTGAACTGAGTTATCGATATTGTAGGTAACTCCGTACCAGGCGTTAACGATTCGAGTGTATAATAGAACTATTATAAACTAAGGTGGAACCGCGGTCTTTTGCCGTCCTTAGATATAATGGTTCTTTTTTTGAAGGGGATATTATGGCACGTAAACTAGAAAAGATATCATTTGAACAATTTCAAAAAAGATATTAGCAACGATAAAAAGTATATGAATCTTATCATATTCCAGTGCGCAAGACAAAAATATAGTGCAGGTTACGATTTTGAGGTAATCGAACCTTTTACCTTAAAACCGGGTGAAATTAGAAAAGTTCCAACTGGAATTAAAGTGTGTATGGAACCGGATGAAATGTTCTGTTTAATCATCCGTAGCAGCATGGGCTTTAAGTACAATGTTCGAATGTGCAACCAGATTGGTGTCATCGATGCAGATTTTTATAATAACGAAAAAATGAAGGACATATGTACTATGCGATTCAAAATGAAGGCAAAGAAACATTACATTTTGAAGCAGGTGATAATATCTGTCAAGGAATATTCATGAAATATTATGTGACGGATGATGATAAACCTACCCAAACTACTCGTAAAAGGTGGACTAGGAAGTACGACAAAGGAGAGATAAAAATGAAAGAAAAATTTTATATATCAACAGCAATTGCATACATCTGGAAAACCTCATATTGGAAATACCTATGAAATTGTTTTGGCAGATGCGATTGCAAGATTTAAACGATTAAAAGGATATGACGTCTATTTTCAGACTGGAACCGACGAACACGGTGAAAAAATCGAGTTAAAAGCCAAAAGAGGCTGGAGTTACTCCACAAGAATTTGTAGATGAAAAAGCCGCTGAAATCAAACGTATTTGGGATATTATGAACACGAGTTACGATAAATTTGTTCGCACGACAGATAAAAATCATGAACGTGTTGTTCAAGATATTTTCAAAAAGATGTACGAAAAAGGCGATATTTACAAAGGAGAGTATAAAGGATTATACTGCACACCATGTGAGTCTTTCTGGACTGAATCGCAATTAGTAGATGGCAAATGTCCAGATTGTGGTAGAGAAGTACAAGAAAAAGAGAGGGAGCATACTTCTTCCGTTTATCAAAATATCAAGATCGATTAGAAAAGTATATTGAAGAGCATCCGGACTTCATTAAGCCAGAGGCTAGAAAAAATGAAATGCTAAATAACTTTATCAAACCTGGATTGCAAGATTTATGTGTCTCACGTTCCTCTTCCAGTTGGGGAATTCCGGTAGGTATTGATCCAAAACATGTCGTGTATGTTTGGCTTGATGCACTAACAAACTACATCACGAATATTGGATATGAAGTCGATCATCCGACCGAAGAGTTTCAAAAACTATGGCCAGCTGACTTACATCTAATTGGCAAAGATATCATTCGTTTCCATACGATTTATTGGCCGTGCTTCTTAATGAGTTTAGATTTACCATTACCAAAACAAGTATTTGGACATCCTTGGTTAATTATGGCAGATGGTAAAATGAGTAAGTCAAAGGGAAATGTTATATATGCCGACGATTTAGTTCATGAATTTGGAGTCGATGCCGTTAGATACTATTTCTTACATGAAATACCTTATGCTTCAGATGGTATTTTTCTAGAGAGTTATTAATCGATCGAATTAACGGCGACTTAGTAAATATCTTAGGAAATTTAGTCAATCGTACTGTCAGCATGGCACATAAATACTTTGATGGAACGATTACAAATGCAAAGGTGAAAGAAGATGTCGATACGGATTTTATTCAAGCAATCTCATCTTTAGATGAAAAAGTAACAGTAAAAATGGATGATTTACATATCGGTGAAGCATTGGATGAAATCTTCGATGTCTTAAGAAAAGAGTAACAAATACATCGACGATACGACTCCTTGGATATTAGCAAAAGATGAAACCAAAAAGGTCGTCTAGAGACAGTTTTATATAACTTACTAGAATCCATTCGTATTTGTGCAATTTTCTTAAGTCCGTTCCTACCAGATACTTCAGAAAAGATATTCAACCAGTTAAATACACAGAATAGAACGTATGAAACAAAAAAGACTTTGGTATGCTAGAAAGTCCAATTACATTAAATACACCACAGCACTTATTTTCACGAATTGATGAAACTGTAAAATAAGTTGTAAAAAGCAAAAAAAAGATGGCAGAAATCATAGGACTGTCATCTTTTTTTGTGTTATAGTGGAATGGTAGTTCAGTAGTTGGTAGTGCAACGAAAGGGCCAATTATGAGAGAAAAGGAAAAAAAGAGGTAAGGCGCAATTTTTTGTGGTGTAGTGTCTTGATTGGTGTGATAGGAATCATAGTTTTTGAAACCAGAAATAGCATCGATATCGCATATTTGTTGTTTCTAATCCTTATTTTAAGTAGGTACTTGATAAAAAAACTAATGGGTGAGCATTGGTTTTTATTATGGTATAATGGATGAAAGCAGGTGAAGATTATGTATATCGATACACATTGCCATCTATCTTTAGAAGAAGATATCCAAGATGTTATGAAACGATGCAAAGAAGCAAAGGTAAATCAGATTATTATCAGTGGTTGTGATTTTGAAAGTATTCCCGAATCTATCAAAATAGCGCATGATATGCAAGATATCTATTTGGCCCTAGGATTTCATCCCGAAACAGCAAGTAAAGTAACAAAAAAGATTTAGAAATGCTAAAAGATGAAATCCAATCGAATCCAAAATTAGTTGCAATCGGTGAAATTGGTCTAGATTTCCATTATGGACGTGAAAATGAAAAAGAGCAAGATCGAATTGTTTCGAACTCAATTGTCACTGGCCTCTGAATATCAGTTGCCAGTCGTAATCCATACTAGGGATGCTATAGAACTCACGTATCAAATTTTAAAAGAATACGACGTAAAAGGAGGTATTCACTGTTATTCCGGTTCTTTGGAAATGGCAAAAAAAATTATTGATTTAGGATATTGCTTGGGAATTGGTGGAGTATTGACCTTTAAAAACTGCAAGTTAAAAGAAACATTGAAACAAATTCCCACTTTCCAGTCTAGTCTTAGAAACCGATAGTCCTTATCTAACCCCTGTACCTTATCGTGGTAAGCCAAATCACCCGTACTATGTTCCTTATGTTGCACAAGCACTAGCAGAAATATATCAAATTCCAACCGAAGAGGTGGCAAGAATTACCAGTGCCACTGCCAGGCGAATATTTGACAGAATAAAGTAAAGTGTGTTACTATTTTTTATACATTGATGCTGGAAGGTGCGAATGAATGAAAAAAATTCTTAGCTGCCATGCGCTTACGTTTCATATTTATTATGTTCGTAGCGGTGGCTTTAGTTGCGATTGCAACTGGTAATAAGCATTATAAAGTAACAACATACGATATGAATCGAACCAAATCACTAGAAGCAGTTCACATCGTTTCCAAATACGATGCATCGGTTGCGGCAAAAGCACCAGTTTTTTGCCTCTTCATTATTAGAAGCAGTATCACTGGCTGCGGATAACGATGTAATCTTTAATGGGACGATGACAGGATATGGACCAGATTGTGTTGGTTGCTCTGGACGTGTTGGATGTGCTCCATATCCAAATGTTTCAAATGGAAACATTACCTATAACGATGCTAGTTATGGAACAGTAAGAATTGTTGCTGCTGACGCCAGTGTTCCTTGTGGAACAATTGTAAAAATAAGCAATGTGACATTTACAGATGAACCATTTTATGCAATTGTCTTAGATCGTGGTGGCGCTATCAAAGGAACCTTATTCGACTTGTTATTTGAAACAGAACAAGATGCTCTAATTGTTGGCAGACAGAAAAATGTTCAATATGAAATTCAAAGATTGGGATGGTAACTCAATCTTTTTTTTTTGATTTTATTGCAAAGACCAGAAAAAATGTGTTACTATATAAGTAACAATAAGGAGGCTATGATATGACGAATCAAGCGACAAAGCAAGTCTTACTAACCGTGTTAGCAGTGGGAATCTTAGTAGTTGCTGCCGTAGGCGTATCGTTTGCAGCGTTTACATACTCAAAATCAGGTACCACCAATAACATTATTAGAACCGGTCAAATCTATTTCCGATACAATGAACCATCATCTGGTATCTCGCTATTAAATGCTGTTCCAATTCCAGATTATGATGGTACTCATCAAATTGGAGAAGGAAATGTATTCGATTTTGTGTCACATCGACAATCAAAGGAAACACGACAATCGATTATGAAATTGTTCTAGAAGGAAGCGAAAGCAATACTTTAGATGAAAATAAGCTTAAAAGTATACTTAGTAGAAGTAGAAGATATCAATACAGATGTTGCTAACGAAAAGTCTTACTAGAACCGACATACTTAAGTGACCTTCCTGCATCTGAAAGCAAAGAGGGAGCAAAGTTATTATATGTTGGTACTGCTTCTGAAGGAGATAATATCGTAAAGAATTATCGCTTTAAAATGTGGATTCAGAAATCGATGGTGATGGTCACGAAATCACATTATCTACTTTAGAAAGTAACTCTTCTGCATCTGAAGAGAGTAATCTAAAAATTGGAATTTATGCTAAACAACAATAGACACGACGAGTGTCTTTTTTTAGTCAAGTCGAAATTGTTTTAATCAATCGACTTGTTTTTTTTCCTTCTTTGCTATGCTAAGGTAGAATAAAAAGGGCGGATGAACCATGAAGAAAGTGAAGAAAATTTTTTATTTCATAACCAGTGCCTTCATGTACACGGTTCTTTTTTTTAATGATTTTTAGTTTGTTTTACAGTAGCAATTTATGTATTAGAGTTTAATCGTGCGATGAAGAATGGCAATCCCCCACGCCAATCTTTTCATCTTATATCATCGCTTCCGGAAGTATGACGCCGAACATTAATGTAAATGATATGGTCATCAATCAGCGTGTTCAAGCCTATGAAATTCAAGTCGGAGATGTCATCACGTTTTTATCAGAATCTCCTCTTTCAAACGGACTAACGATAACGCATCGAGTTGCAGCAATTACGCAAGCACCAGATGGAAGTTATCTTTTCAGAACCAAAGGGGATGCCAATCAAACCGCAGACGAATGGCTTGTACCAGAAGAGAACATCATCGGTAAAGTATTAGTCAAAATTCCATATGTCGGTTACATTCATTCATTTTTATTGAATAGCTATGGATTTTTAATTGTAATTGTCATACCATTCTTAATCATCGTCATTTACGATTTTATTAAACTTAGCCGTCTCTTAGTTAAAAAAGGATAACTTATCAGTTAGAAAAAGTAAAAAAAACCAAATAAACTTGGTAATTTATATTAGTTATGATATAGTGAGATAGGTGATTTTATGAATCAACAATTTACGTTTCGCAAATCTTTTGGCCAAAATTTTTTTAAAAGATACTAGTATCGTTCGAAAAATTGTCGCGACTGTACCACTGACAAAAGAAGATCTCGTCATCGAAGTAGGACCTGGTTCTGGAATGTTAACGAAAGAGATTGCACCGCATGTCAAACAGATATTATGTTATGAAATCGATACTAGATTAGAAGAAATATTAGCAACCAATTTACAAGAGTTTTCTAACATCGATATCGTATTTGAAGATTTTATGACACGAGATATTTCAGCAGATCTAGCAAAGTATGAATACAAAAAAATTATATTTTATTGCTAATCTACCGTATTACATTACGACTCCAATTATTACGAAGTTGATCGAATCTCATCTTCCTTTTGAATCTATAACCGTAATGGTTCAAAAAGAGGTTGGAGATCGTTTTAGTGCCAAACCTAGTAGCAAAGATTATGGCTCTTTAACAGTATTCCTAAATTATTATTTCGATGTCAAGAAAGAATTTGTTGTGAGCCGCAATTGTTTCGTACCGAAACCAAACGTCGATAGTGTCATTGTAACATTAAAGAAAAAAAAGAGACAAAATTCCAAGTAAATAATGAAGAACATTTTTTAAAATTGGTCAAAGATAGTTTTCAATATAAGCGAAAAAAGTATTCGGAACAACTTAAAGTCATACGATTTAGAAAAAATAGAATCGGTATTAAAGACATATGGATACGATTTGAAAGTTCGAGCCGAATCATTACAACCAGAAATATTTGCAAGTATCAGCAATGAACTGACAAAAAAGATAACACATAATGAAAAAGAAAAGCATATGATGAAGAGAGGCGATCATATGCTTTTTCATATTGGGGACTATGTGACAAGAAAATCCCACAATCACGATACCATTTTTAAGATTATCGATTTACAGGAACGTATGCTATTTTAAAAGGTCACGATGTTCGTTTAATTGCCGATAGCGATATCGACGACTTAGTCAAAGTGACGGAACCGATTCCATCGACGATCAAGAATTAGAAAGTAGAATCGATAGTCTGTTACCACAAGATAGAAACGAATACTTTTATTTACCAGGTAAAATTCTTCATATTGATGCGGACGATGAATACTTAAATCGCTGTATCGAATTTTATAAAAATTAAACATTATGGCATACGGAGTAAAATTAAATGAACGTTCCATTGGACCTTCCATCACCAAGTATCTAGAAGATCTAAATCCAGATATCGTCGTTATTACTGGTCACGATGCATATTACCGGAATAAAGATGAATATAAAAATTCGGATTATTTTGTAGATGCTGTCAAAATGGCTAGAAAATACGAAAAAAGCCACGATAAACTCATTATCGTAGCAGGTGCTTGTCAAAGTAACTATGAAGAGATTATTAAGGCCGGTGCTAATTTTGCCAGTAGTCCAAAACGGATTAATATTCATGCCCTAGACCCAGCAATTATTGCTAGCAGTATCAGTCTTTCTTTAAAAAAAATAAACCGATCGATTTACTGAACATTTTATCTAAGACGAAGTACGGACCAGATGGTATCGGTGGTTTAGTGACGACGGGAACAATGTATGTAGGTTATCCGCGATAGAAGGTGTTCCCAAGCAAGATGGGCAATCAGTGCTCCCCAGTGCAACTAGTAATAGGAAGTAAGGGTGAATGACACCTTCGTTTATTTGTTTTAATATTAAGAAGTAGAGAAGGGCTAAATCGATAAATAAGATAATACAAGAGATGCTCATCACGATCTTTTGGCCTTTGCCATCAGTTTCTGGTGAAGACTCAGTATCCCATAAAGGAATATACCGAATCCCAACGAGATACAGAAACTGTAAATTTGAATGGATAGAATCATTTAAATAAACGATGAAAAATACTGTTTTCCTTGTCTTTTTCCTTTTTATGATCTTCTAAGTATGAATAGGAGATAATTAAACCTTTAATAGAAACATTACCATCTCTTGTATCCAATTTTACGAGTTCCAAGTCTTCTCCTTTGATTAGTAGATAACCCATTACAGTTTCCAATAAGAACTCTTCATTATCGAAATTATCGATTTTCTTAACTCCTGTAATCACGGCTGTCTTTCTCTATCATGGTAAGTGTATGACTGAAATTGTTAATTTGTGTGTTTTCTTTATCCATAATCTTGTCCTTTCCCTAAACTTTATGCAAAAAAAAGAAACTATGAAAAAACTTACCGTTTGGTAAGTTTTTCTAGTTTTATTCCTCAGTTTCTGTTGCAGGTTCAGGATCTTCAGCCTTGTCATATGCTTCAAGGATTGCGTCTTGAAACATAGCTCTACCTTCAGAGTTAACTGGGTGAGCAATATCGCGATATCCACCAGTAGCAGTTTTTTACTTGGCATTGCGATAAATAGACCATTATCTCCCTTCAATAATACGAATGTCGTGAATAGCAAACATGTCGTCGATTAATACTGATGCGATTCCTTTCATGCGAGATCCTTCTTTTTCGATCTTGGAACATTTACAGATGTAATTTTCATTGCATATCCTCCCTCTAAAGTATAAACTTTATACATTAATCATATATCAAATCTTTCAAAAATGCAATGAATTTCGTATTAGTAAACCAATAATATCAGAAAATTCTACAAAATTGTGTGTGCTATAATAAAGAAGAAGGATGATAAAATGGACGTTAAAACAGGAAAGAAATTATTATTTTGTATGGGCTTAGCTATTGTTGGTTTCACATTGATTATTTCGGGAAGTAGTTATGCCTTATTAAATTCTACAAACATGCAAAATACGACGATTGCGAACAATTTGCAAATTCAATATGATGAAGGAAACGAGTCCGCAGGCGATATCGTCTATTTGACTGTGCCATATCCAATTTCTGATATGGATGCTATGCAAAAGGAAACCGTACGTGTTTTCGGTAACCAATCAAACAAGCACAGTAAAGATTACACCATTTCCATTATCGATGATACGGCAATGGCATCTTTAGAAAATTGTGACGACTGTTTATTAAGAGATAACTATGTAAAATTTAGCATCAATCAAAGTTCACCCAAATCATTAAGCGATATAGAAGATGGCTTGCTATTAAAGGATCATTGGGACCAAATCAAACCAAAACTTATGAGTTATTACTATGGCTAGACGAATATAGTGATAATTCTGTGTTCGATAAGCACTTTTTCAAACGATTAAGTGTGCAATGAAAGAAGCCAAAAACGGCCAAAATCATTTATTTGACGTAAAGCGTTCGTGAAATCTAAAAAATAAAAACAAGATCATAAAAAAGCAGATATAATATATGTTAGAAGGTAGGTGTTATAACTTGCGGCAACCAAAGAATAAGCATATTGTCAAAACGAAACGGCGTTTAGTATTGTTTGGTATCACCTGCTGCGCGCTGTTATTATCGGACTTACCATAATGCTCGGCAAAACATGGGTTGAAATCTATCAAAAATATCAACAAAAAAGATTCTTTAACTGCAAAATTAGAAGAATTGCAAAAAAGAAGAGGAAGAATTGAAAGCCGATGTAGAACGTTTACAAGATCCAGATTACGTTGCTAGATACGCTAGAGAAAAATATCTATATTCTAAAGATGGTGAATTTATCATCAAACTACCATAAAATAGAGTATTCTATTTTTTCTTTTTGTTTAAATCTTGTCAGATGAAAGAAGTTTCGATAGAATGTAAGAAGAGATGTGATAAAAATGGAAGATGTAGTTAGTTTATTTGCACCATATCGAATTGAAAAGGGAGATACCATCGTCGTAGGAGTCTCTGGTGGACCGGATTCGATGGCTCTTTTAAGTATGCTATTAAAGTATCGAGATCAAAAAGAAATTCAAATCATTGCTGCTCATGTCGATCACAACGTCCGTAGAACGAGTGCAAAGGAAAGAGAGTTTGTAGAGTCTTGGTGTATGAAACATAACATTTTTTTTTTGAGACGATGACGATTGACAAATACGGAGATGACAATTTTGAAAACGAAGCGAGATCGATTCGATATCATTTTTTTGAAGAGGTCATTCATAAGTATCAAGCCAAAATCTTAATGACTGCTCATCATGGCGATGACTTAATGGAGACGATCTTAATGCGTCTGACGCGTGGTTCTACTCTAAAAGGATACGGCGGTTTTGCGGAAGTCGCCACGATGAAAGACTATCAAATCATCAGACCGTTACTCCGTTACACAAAAAAGATTTGGAGCAGTACGATAAGAAACATAAAATTCCGTTCGTTATCGATAAAAAGTAACTTTAAAACCATTCATACGCGAAATCGCTATCGCAAACATCTGTTACCATTTTTTAAAAGGAAGATCCAAATGTCCATCTCAAATTTTTAAAATTCAGTAAAATTCTAAATGAATACGATAACTTGATTGAAAGCCAAGTGCATCAATTGTTATCAAAGGTCTATCACGACAACACCCTTTTCATTAAAAAGTATCAAGAACTAGAACCGATTATGCAAAAGTCGCATCATTCATACCATTTTAGAATCCATTTATAAAGATGATTTAATGTTAATCACTGATCGTCATGTGGAACTGATTCAAAAATTGATTCAATCTCGAAAAAGCAATTCCTATATTTATTTGCCAAATAACATTCGTGCCATAAAGAGTTACGATCAAATCAAAATTGTCATGTCGATCGATCAAGTGTCCGGATATGAGATTGAACTAAACGACTATGTGACATTGCCAAATGGACACCATTTGAAACGAGTTACAAGTTGTGATACCAACGGTAACGATGTCGCTAGATTAAATAGTGCAGACCTTGCCTTGCCACTATATGTTAGGACTCGCCGCCATGGCGATAAAATCGCTGGCTTCCATATGAAGGGACACAGTAAGGTAAAAGATATTTTTTTATCAATCACAAAGTCCCGTTAAAAGATAGAGAATTGTGGCCAGTCGTCGTCGATTCTAAAGGAGAAGTTGTCTGGATTCCAGGAATTAAGAAAAGTAAATTTAATAAGTCACAGAAAGAAAACTGTGATATAATAATAAAATATTACTAACAAGGAGGAAAAACGTGAATAAAAAATACTGTAAAAGAGGATTATTACCATACGTGATACTGCTGGTTTTAATTTTCGGTATTTATTATGTGTATGCCGTAATGAATCAGAAAGTAAACGTATTGACATATCAAGAATTTAGCGATGCACTTACAAATGCACAAGTGACTGAAATGACAATCACCCCGAGATCGAGTGCAGGTGTTTACGAGATGGAAGGTAGTTTAGCCGATTACGACGATAACGAAACTTTCTTCGCTAGAGTACCGATGTCTGATGAGATTATCAGACAAGTACTAGCTGCTAGTGAACAATATGATTTTGAATTGGTAACGGAACAAAGATCCAGAATCAAGTCCATGGTTACTAATTTTAATTAATGTTGTTCCATTAGTAATCTTAATTGGTGGTGCTTTTATGGATTTTCTCTCGTCAAATGGGATCCCAATAATAAATCAATGGATTTCGGACGTAGTAAAGCAAGATTGAGTACGGATCAAAATAAAGTAACATTTAACGACGTTGCTGGTTTAAAAGAAGAAAAGAAGAAGTTAGAGAATCGATCGATTTCTTAAAAATCCAAAACGTTTCCAAAAAGTTAAGAATATAATTCAAACAAGCAAAAGCCAATGCTCCATGCTTAATCTTTATTGATGAAATCGATGCCGTTGGTCGTCAACGTGGAACTGGTTTAGGCGGTGGCCATGATGAAAGAGAACAAACTTTGAATCAATTGTTAACAGAAATGGATGGCTTTGGTGCAAATGAAGGAATTATCGTCATTGCGGCAACAAACCGTGCTGATGTATTATGAACCCAGCATTATTGAGACCAGGAAGATTCGACCGTCAAGTAACAGTAGGACTTCCAGATGTAAGAGAAAAGAGAAGATATTTTAACAGTTCATGCTAAAGAATAAAATACTTGCTCCAAGCGTACAACTAAATGCAATTGCTAAGAGAACACCAGGATTTAGTGGTGCTGATTTAGAAAACTTATTGAATGAAGCTGCCCTTCTAGCCGTTAGAAGAAATAAGAACAGTATTACGATGGCAGAAATCGATGAAGCAACCGATCGTGTTATCGGTGGACCTGCTAAGACAGTAGAAAATATACTCCACATGAAAAAGAATTGGTTGCATACCATGAAGCGGGCCATGCTGTATTAGGTATTAAATTGGAAAATGCGGATGATGTTCAAAAGATTACGATTATCCTCGTGGTCAAGCCGGCGGATATACGATGATGATGCCAAAAGAAGAGCATTATTTTGCAACGAAGACAGAGTTGTTAGATCAAATTACCGGTTTGCTTGGTGGCCGTGTTCAGAAGAGTTACGGTTCCATGAATCGACAACTGGTGCTCACAATGACTTTGAACGTGCTACTAAAATTGCTCGTGCTATGGTAACAGAATACGGTATGAGTGATCTAGGACCAATTCAATTAGAACAACAAAGAAGGTGGCGTATTCTTAGGCCGTGATTACAATAAAACGAAAGACTTCTCAAAATGAAGTTGCTCATGAAATTGACCTAGAGATGCGTAAAATCGTCAACAGTTATGGAAAAGAGCAAAACAGATTCTTTCTGAAAACCAAGATATGATTAAGTTAATC
>VOFC01003540.1_pt1 | contig 22545 bp, 44 predicted proteins | sample 5384161 | NCBI WGS metagenome assembly VOFC01 (sample SAMN12384722, study PRJNA508395) | human gut metagenome | isolation source: healthy gut B | host: Homo sapiens | reverse complement strand
TCAAGAAGCCGTTCTGCATCAACCCCGCGTGTGAGAACTTCCTGCCTGAGGACAAAGCGCGGCTTTGTGCGAAAAAGGCCGCAGACGCGGAAGCGGCGGAGGAGAGCGCGGGAGCGCAGCGCCGGCAAAGAAGTCGCCATTGAAGAAAACGACCGCGAAAACCGCCGCGAAGAAGACTGCCGTGAAAAGACGGCGGCGAACCGCCGCCAAGTCCGCGAAAGCGGCCCGCGGCGAAAGACCGCCGCAAAAAGACGGCAAAGAAAGGAAGAGAACTGATGCAGGTATCCGTCATCGAGCGGCCTTGCCGGCTGCGAGGCTGCGTGGCAGCTCGCGCGGCGCGGCATTGCGGTCACGCTCTATGAAATGAAGCCGGCGAAGAAACGCCGGCGCACCCACAGCGACGATTTTGCCGAGCTGTTGCTGCTCCGAACTCCCTGCGCTCCGACCAGCTGGAGAACGCGGGACTGCTCAAGGAGGAGCTGCGCCGCTCAAACCGCTGGATCGCCTGCGCGGACGGACGCGCGTGGAGGCGGGCGGCGCGCTCGCCGTTGACCGACACGGCTTTTGCCCGCCTGTCACCGAGCGAGCCATCCGAACATCACAGTGATCGAGCGAGGTCACGTCGATCCCCCGCCGAGGGACTGTCATCGTCGCCTCGGGCCCCTGACCTCCGACGCTCTCCGCCGCCATCGCGGAGAAGCTCGGCGACGGTCACCACGCTGAATTTCTACGATGCCGCCGCCCCGCTCGTGACCTACGAGCGTGGATATGTCGAGCGCGGTTCGCCCACGCTACGACAAGGGCACGGCGGACTACATCAACTGCCCCTCACGGCGGAGGAGTACGACGCCTTTCTGAACGCTCAATTACTTGGCGGGAGGAGGCCCTGTCCACGGCTTTGAGGATAAGCATCGTCTTGAGGGCTGTATGCCCGTTGAGGTCATGGCGCGGCGCGGACACGATACGCTCTGCTACGGCCCTCAAGCCCCGCGGACTCATGACCCCTAAGACCGGACACGAGCCGTATGCCGTCGTGCAGCTCCGGCGCGACAATGCCGAGGGCAGCATCTACAACCTCGTCGGCTTCAGACGCATCTGCGCTTTCCGGAGCGCACCGATGACCGGTCTGCTGGATACCGCCTCATCGGGACGACCGTAGCCGGGCAGATGGAGTCCGAGTCCGCCGCGTCCGGCTTTCTGGGGGCGGTGGAGCTGGCCCGGCGGCTGGAGTAGCTGCCGCCGGCGGACTTCCGGACACCACCGCCATCGGCGCCTCCTGGCCCGCTACGTCTCCAACGTGGGAGCTTTCAGCCCATGAACATCAATTTCCGGCATTATGCCGCCCCTGGGCTATGGGCAGAAGGGGAAACGCAACAAGAACGTGGTGCTGCTTCAGCGGTCCCTGGACCTGCTGCAGACACAGTGGAAGAGGACGTCCTGGCGGACATCGTGGAGATCTGCGACGATCCCGCGACGGCCTTCAAGCAGAAGAAGGATTCCTCGCTCACCGTGGGGCTGAACGTGCTCCTGCGCGACGGACAGGCGGACGGCTTTATTTCCGCCGGCTCCACCGGCACGCTGCTCGCGGGCGCGACGCTCGTGGTCACCCTGCTCAGCGCATCCGCGGGCTTCGCCGCGCGCGCTCGCACCGACCATCCCGACCATGACCGGCAAGGCCGTTCTGATCGACTGCGGTGCGAACGCCGAATGCACGAGCGAGTACCTGCTGCAATTCGCCTACTTAGGCAGCTATTATGCCGAAAAGGTGCTCGGCATCGTGCAACCGCGCGTCGGACTTTTGAATATCGGTGCCGAGCCGAGCAAGGGCGACACCCTCCGCCATGAGACCTACGCCCGCCTCAAGGAGGCCGGCGAGCAGGGACACCTCAACTTCATCGGCAACATCGAGGCCAACACCGCGCTCGCGGGCAGCTGCGACGTGATCGTCGCCGACGGCTACAGCGGCAACATCATGCTTAAGAGCGTCGAGGGCGCGGCAAAGCTGATGAGCGGCGAGCTGAAGAAAAATGCTGACAAAAGAGCGCCAAGACGAAGCTCGCGTATCTGCTGCTCAAGGACGGCCTTGCAGACTTCAAGAAAATGCTCGACCCCAACGAGGTCGGCGGCACGGCGCTGCTCGGCATCTCCCGGCCCGTCGTCAAGGCGCACGGCTCGTCGAACGCCGCGGCCTTCTGCAACGCGGTGCGTCAGACCATCGCCGTCGCGGAGAGCGGCATCATCGCCGACATCACGCAAAACGTGGATAAGATGAAGGTCATGCCCGAAAAGGACTGATTTTACAAAAAAGCCTATTGACAGACCGGCTATCTTGCCGTATCATTTTCAGCCAAACGTTTCCTGAGGAGGACTGGATGAGATGACTTCGGAAGAAATTTTTCAAGACAATGCAGGACCTGATCGCGAGCAGTTCGCTGTGAATGCGGACGATGTGACGATGAACAGCTCCTTTGAGGACGATCTGAGCGCCGACTCCGTGGACCTGGTCGAGCTGGTCATGGCGATGGAGGAGGAATTTGAGATCGACGAGATCCCCGAGGAGGAGGATCTGCTGACGCTCAAGACCGTCGGTGACTGCGTGCGCTACCTGACGGCCAAGCTCAACTGAAATAACGGATAACGCCCGCTTCCAGCGGGGCGGACTTATGAAAAAAGGAGGCGAAACGCCTTGCAGGAATTGGAACGTAAGCTGGGCTACCGCTTCCGCAGCGGAGCCCTGCTCGCCAGACTCTGCGCCACAGCTCCTATGCCAACGAGCACCGCGGCGCGGAGAGCGTGAGCAACGAGCGACTGGAGTTTTTGGGCGACAGCGTGCTGGGCTTCGTCACGGCGGAGTATCTTTTGCGCGGCATCCCGACTCGCCCGAGGGCGAGCTGACGCGCATCCGCGCGGCGCTCGTTTGCGAGGAGAGCCTGCACGAGGTTGCGCAGAAGCTGGAGCTGGGCCGCTACCTCAAGCTGGGCAACGGTGAGGAGGCCGGCGGCGGACGCACCCGTCCGTCCATCCTCGCGGACGCGACCGAGGCGGTCATTGCCGCGGTCTATCTCGACGGCGGGCTTGCCGCCGCGAGCAGCCTGATTCACCGCGTGCTGCTCGACTGTGAGCGCGAGGAGGTCGTGGAGGAGCGCCGCCGCGATTATAAGACCGTGCTGCAGGAGCTCGTGCAGCGCGAGCCGAACCGCACGCTTGTCTACCGCATGGCGGAGGAGTCCGGCCCCGACCACGACAAGACCTTCACCTTTGAGGTCCTGCTCAACGGCGCGGTCGTCGGGCGCGGCGAAGGACACAGCAAAAGGAAGCCGAGCAGATGGCCGCCCGCGCGCTGGAGCGGCTGGAATAAGAAAACGACCGTCGGGCTTGCCCGGCGGTTTTCTTTTTATAACGTCAAATTCCTACTGGAATTTTCTGCCCGTCCGTGCTATACTTATGCTGTATCTGTATTTTTTGTGTAAAGGAGCGTGAATGCTATGACCTGGCTTTCCGCCATCATCATGGGACTGGTGCAGGGCATCGCCGAATTTCTGCCCATCTCGTCCTCGGGCCATCTGGCCATTGCCGAGCATCTGCTGAATATGCAGGGGGCCTCGGAGATCCCGCAGTTTTACGACGTGCTGCTGCACCTCGGCACGCTGGTGGCTGTGTTCATCGCCTACTGGGATGAGATCTACGATATGATCGTGGAATTCTTTGCGGGCGTCGGCGATCTCGTCCACCACACGACGCCCAGGGTCGTGCCGCCCGCGCGGCGCATGATATTGCTCGTCATCGTCGGCACACTGCCGCTTTTCGTCATGGTGCCGTTCCGTCGTTTTTTGAAGGCCTGAGCGATAATATGTATTTCATCGGCGGCGCGCTCCTCTTCACCGGCGTTCTCCCTTTTTCGTAAGCGACCGCGTGCGCCGCGGCGGTGGCAACGGAAAAAAAGACCGCCAGGCTCGCCGACGCGCTCGTGGTCGGCATCGGGCAGGCCATCGCGCTCTGCCCGGGCGTCTCCCGCCCGGCATGACTATTACCACCGGCTGCTTTGTGGGCTTTGAGCGGAAATTCGCCGTGCGCTTTTCCTTCATCCTCTCCATTCCCGCCATCCTCGGCGCGAATATCCTAAGCATCAAGGACGCTGTCGACGCGGGGATCAATTGGTCGGAAATGCCGATGTATCTCATCGGCGTAGCCGTTGCCGCGGTCACGGGCTATCTCTGCATCCGGCTGCTGAAAATGATCGCCGACCGCGGCCGCTTCGGCGCGTTCGCCTACTACTGCTGGACCGTCGGCGCGCTGGTGCTCATCTTTACGATCGTATAAAGGGGTAAGCTATGGCAACGCAGAAAAGATCCTCGTCCGGCAAGCGGACGACGACAGGCAAAAAAGACGACGGCGGGCGGCAAGCGCGCCGCCGCGCCGCCGAAGCGTCCCATCCGCCGCGAGGTCGGCGGTGTGGTGTGCCTTGTGCTGGCGCTGTGCATCGCGTTCAGCTACTTCCAGCAGGGCGGCTGGCTGCTCGACCAGCCCCGCGGCGCTGCCGCGGACTCGTCGGCTACGGCTATTATACGGTTGCGCCGTGCTGCTGCTCGTGAGCTCAATGCAATCTGGCGGGCTTGCAATGCAATCTTGCTGGTTCTCTCGAAATATTGCTTGAAATTTTGGTGAAGAAGACGCTCGCGATGATCCTGCTCGCGGTGCTGCTCGTCACCTGCCTGATGCTGGCCTTCCGCCTGACGCCCGCCGCCGTGCTCGAGGCGGTGCGCTCGCATGAGCGTGTGCCCTATGAGCCGGAGGACGACGAGGAGGAAGCACCGCCCACTCGCGCCACCGCGACGAAGAGCGTGGAGAAGTCCAAGGCGTGCATCGACATTCCGCTCGACGGCGAGACGCGCGAGCCGCCGAAAAAGGAGGGCAAGCTCTCCGGGTTCTTCACCCATAAATCCGACGCCGTCCGCACGCCGGACGAGCTGCTGACCGCCAAGGCCCGGCGGGCGGGAGCGCTCCCCGCTCCCGCGCCGGAGCCGACCTCCGGTCGCCGGCGCGCCTCTCACCGAGACGGTTCCCGCGCCCGCTCGCACACCTGCCGCGCCGGTCGTATCCGCCGCGCCCGCGGCAGCGTCTGCAGCACCCGCGGTCAATGCGCCCGCAAAGTCCTCCGCGCCGGAGGAGGTCGCCGCCGAGGCCGAGAAGGTCGCCGGTGAGATCGAATCCGAGCTGGAGCAGGACATTCCCGAGTACACCTTCCCGCCCATCACATTGCTCGACGAGGGCGGCGCGGGCAACGCCGTGGAGGTGGGCGCGGAGCTGCGCAACAACTCCCGCCGCCTTGCCGAAACGCTCAAGAGCTTCGGCGTGGACGCCCGCGCGGGCGACGTGGTGCGCGGCCCCAGCGTCACACGCGCTACGAATTTACGCTCGATCAGGGCGTGAAGCTCTCAAGATCACGAACCTTGCCGACGACATCGCCCTTGCGCTCGGCGCGTCGGGCGTGCGCATCGCGCCCATCCCTCGATAAGATCTCCGTCGTCGGCATCGAGGTGCCGAACAAGCTCGTCTCCGCCGTCCACATCCGCGACGTGCTGGAGTCCCGCGAGTTTACACAGCACAAATCGAGGTCGCCTTTGCCGTCGGCAAGGACATTGCGGGCAACAACATCATCGGCAACATCGCCAAGCTCCCGCATGTCCTCATCGCCGGCACGACCGGCTCCGGCAAATCTGTCTGCACCAATTCGCTCATCGTTTCGCTCCTTTATAAGTCCACGCCGGACGAGGTGCGCTTCATCATGGTCGACCCGAAGATGGTCGAGCTTGCGCCCTACAACGGCATCCCGCACCTTCTCGTCCCGGTCGTCTCAGACCCGAAGAAGGCGGCGGGCGCCTTGCAGTGGGCGGTCTACGAGATGATGAAGCGCTACAAGCTCTTCTCCGAGCGCAACGTCAAGGACCTTGCGGGCTATAACGCCCTTGCCGCAGCGGACGAAACGCTCAAGAAGCTGCCGAGCGTCGTGGTCGTCATTGACGAGCTGGCCGACCTCATGCTCGTCGCGGCGAAGGGAGGTCGAGGAGTCCATCTGCCGCGTGGCGCAGATGGGCCGCGCCGCCGGAATGCACCTGGTCATTGCAACGCAGCGCCCGTCGGTGGACGTCATTACGGGTCTGATTAAGGCGAACATCCCCAGCCGAATCGCCTTCGCGGTCGCGTCCTCGCTCGAATCCCGCATCATTCTCGATACCACCGGCGCGGAAAAGCTCGTCGGCCGCGGCGATATGCTCTACGCCCCGCTCGGCGAGGGCAAGCCCCGCCGCGTGCAGGGCTGCTTCATCTCCGCCGAGGAGATCGACCGCGTGGTCGGCTTCGTCAAGGCGAACGGCGCCGCGCAGTACGATGAGAGCGTGATCGACAAGATCGAGCAGGCGGTCGCCGAGAGGGAAAAAGGGCGGCAAGGGCGCACCCTCCGGCGCGGCTCCCGAGCCGGTCGCCGACGGGGCGACGAGCTGCTTCCCCGCCGCCATCGACGTGGTGATGGAGACCGGACAGGCGTCCGTTTCCATGCTCCAGCGGCGCTTGAAGCTCGGCTATTCCCGTGCCGCGCGCATCGTCGACGAGATGGAGCAGCGCGGCATCGTGGGGCCGTTCGAGGGCTCCAAGCCGCGGCAGCTCCTCATCACCCGCGAAAAGTGGGAGGAGATCAAGCTGCGCGGCGGTCTCGGCGCGATGAGTTCTGCGGCGATGGCCGCGCAGGACGCGGCGGCGGAAAACCCGCCGGTCGAGGAAGAGATCCCATAAAACAAAAACAGCGCCTCACGGAGCTTCCGTGGGGCGCTGTCGTTCTCGGCCGGGGCTTTTTTCGTCCTCGCACAATAAGCTTTGACGAAAAGCGCGGAAAAAAGTTCCTGTATTTTCAAAAAAATTTTCACGCGGACGTGCGCCGGCGCATAGGCTGAGATGAACAAAACAGCAGGCAAGGAGGCGAGGCGATGGCCTACTCCGACCGGGAGCTGTTGGCGCGGCTCATCGAGTGCGAGGCGGGCGGCGAGGGGGGGAGAACGGCATGAAGGCGGTGGCGGGTGTGGTGATGAACCGCGTGAACGCCTCGGGCGGCGAATATGCGCGCGTGGGGCGGGGCAGTATCCGCAAGATCATCTTTCAGCCGGGCCAGTTCGTCTGTGCGAGCGAGACGGAGCGGGGGCCTACAATCCGCAGAACATCTACAATATGCGCCCGACAGACGTCCACTACCCATCGCGGATTGGGCGATGGCGGGCAACCGTCTGACAGGACTCGGGGACGCGCTGTGGTTTTTCAATCCCTTTTCGGATACCTGCCGCCAGAATTTTCCCTCGCAGGTCGGGGTGTTCCGCGTGCGCATCGGCGACCACTGCTTCTACGACCCCACGGAAGCCTACTACGATACATAGGAGACAAAATGCAAAGGCTGGAAAGGAATGGACGCTATGATCGAGCTCACGCGCTGCGGCGCGCCGGACAACGACCGCTATCTTCCCGCCGTGATGACGCAGGGAGACGCGAGCACATACCAGACCATGATCGACAACAGCACCATGCAGACAAAGGCCGCAGGAGATGGTGGGCCGCGCCTTCGGTTCCGCGGGGCGGAACGACGCAGAACGGCCAGCAGCAGGGCATGGCGCCCAGCGCGGTGCAGGGAGGAGCGCCGCCGGCCGCGCCCGACGCTGTGATGGGGGCGCAGCAGATCGCACCGGTCTTGGCCCGCTGCCTGCCGCTCCGAACGGCATGAGCGTGGCGGAGCAGATCCTCCACAGCTCGTGGAAGAGCCTGATGGCGCGCAACGTGGGCCGCAGCGTGATCGTGAGCTTTTGATCGGCACGCAGAACACCATCGTCACCCACGGCATCCTCTACGAGGTCGGCAACGACTACATCGCGCTTTACCAGCCCGACGAGCAGAGCTACATCAGCGCGGACCTCTATTCCATCCGCTTCGTGGAGTTTCTGCCCGAGATCAGTCAGACCAATTCCCAGCAGCAACAGCAGCCGTAAGGAAAGCGGGAGAAGCGCGCCGCGCTTCCCCGCTTCCTTATTGCCTGCACTCAGATGCGCGTGGCGAGGGCGCGGAGCGTGCCCGTGAGCCGTACCTCACCGCTGCCGGCGGGGGAGAAAGAGGCTGTCGCCCTTCCTCGCTCTGACGGTCTCACCGCCGCAGCGGACCTCACCCTCGCCGTCGAAGGATCAAAGCGAGAGGAAGGACTCCGTACCGCACAGCGCCGCCTGCGGCGCGGCGAGCAGATCGACAGTGAAATAGTCACAGCGGGCAAGGTGTCCGCCGAAGTCCGGCGTGGGAACGCCGGCGGTCCGGCGCGTCACGTCCAGCGCCTGCGCGATGTGCAGGCGCGGGGCTTCCGTCGGGACCGAGGCGGCCGTAGTCGCACACGCGGTAGGTCACATTGCTGCTCTGCTGCACCTCCGCCACCACGATGCCGCGGCAGATGGCGTGGATGGTGCCCGCGGGGATGAACACTGTGTCGCCCGCCTTGACGTTCACGCGGCGCAGGACCTCGGGCAGTGTGTTGTTCGCGATGCGGCGCTTTTAGCTCGTCCCGGAAATATCGCGCGAAAAGCCGCAGTAGAGAAAGGCGTCCGGCGCGGCGGAGAGGACGTACCACATCTCCGTTTTGCCATTCTGCCCCTCGTGCGCGCGGGCGTAGTCGTCGTCGGGATGGACCTGAATGGAGAGATCCTTCGCCGCGTCGATGAGCTTGATGAGCACCGGAAGCTCCGCGAATTTCCGCCCGCCCATGCTCCCCCCAGCGCCCCGGGGTGCGCGGCGAGATATTCCGCGAGCGTTTTGCCCGCGTCGGGACCGACGCGAGCACGGGAGGGACCATCGGGGATGACCGCTCAGCTCCCACGTTTCCGCGAGACGCGCGCGTCATACCGCTTGCCGTAATCGGTGATGAGCTTTGTTCCGCCCCAGAGATAGTCCTTACAGGCGGGCGAGTTGAGAATGGACATGGAAACGATCTCCTCCTTTCAAGGCGAAACGCGGATCAGAGGATCCCGCGGCGCTTTGAGTTCTTCGCGGCAGCTGACCGGCGTCGTGGAACACGATGCCCTGCATACCGGCGTTTTTCCGCCGCCTCGATGTTCGGCGGAAATCGTCGACGAACAGGCAGCTCGCCGCCGTGAGGTCAAATTTGTCGAATAGCGCCTGATAGATGGCGGCCTCGGGCTTGAGCAGGTGAACGTCCGCCGAGATCAGCGTGCCGGAAAAGCACTCGCTGCCCGGAATGTCGTGCCAGTAGGTGCTGGCGGCGGGCGGCGTTGGAGAGCAGATAAAGCGTATAGCCCCTTTGCCTTCAGCTCACGCACCACGTCCGCCGTGCCCGTGATGGGCACGATCGGCTCGTTCCAATGGTAGATGATGTACCCGCCGCGGCGTGCAGCTCCGCGGGGGAGCCTGGCGCAGGCGTGGGCATAGACCTCCTCCTCGGTGATGGTGCGCGGTCGAGCCGCACCCAGTCGGTCGTGCACAGCAGGTGCTGCCTGAGGAGCGCTTCGCCCTCCGCGCCGACGTGCAGGCGGCGGAAAACAGCCCGCGCCGAAGTCCAGCAGCACGCCGCCCATATCAAAAACAATGGTATTGATTTTCATTACAGCTTTTCTCCCGCTCGTCTGGGACAGAGGCGGCGACCGCCGCTTCCTCCGCTTCCGCCGCCACGGCGGCGGGCCCTTTTTGAACAGTCCGTCAGCTTTGCCACGCGTCTGCGGCGGCGCTCCTGGCCTCCAGCCGCTCACCCGAGATCGCGCGCGCCCACGCCGTAGACCAGATAGAGGATCACGCCGGACACCAGCATGATGAACACGGTCGAAGCGCAGCGGCGGCCCGGAGGCGTTGACGTTGTAGCCGTACAGTCCCTCCTCCGCACACATGGCCTGAATGACCATGGCGTAGCTCGTGCCGTAGGAGCTGGCAAAGGTGGCGGACATATCGTACTCGGTAAAGAGCGCGTTGAAGTTCAGTGCGAACACCGCCAGCACGCTCGGTAGGATGATGGGCAGCTTGACCCTGAGGAAGGTCATCAGGCCGCTCGCGCCCATGTTGCGCGCGGCGTCCCAGCTCCTCGTCGATGGCGTAAAACGCCGCCTTGATCATGCGCAGCGAGAACGGCAGCTTGACCACCGTGTACGCCAGCACGAGCAGGATGCGGACGTGCTCGGCGAAGTAGAGGTTCACATTGCCGACGTACCAGATGTTCTCGGCGTTGAAATAGGTGCGGTAGGAATAGCAGATGAGAATGGTCGGCAGCAGCCACGGGAACAGCAGGCTATATTCCAGCACCACGCCGGACTTCTTGTTGCGGTTTTTGAAGATGTAGTTGCAGGCGATCACGACGATCAGGCACGCGAGCGCCGCGGCGAGGATGGAGAGCACGAAGCTCATCTTGATGCCGCCGAGCGTCGCCTCGTTGGCGAATAGACCGGAGATGGAGCCCTTGCGCACCTTGTAGGTGCCGCGCGAGGTGAGGTACTGATAGTCCTGCGTGCCGAAGAAGTTGATGAGCGTCCAGTTGGAAAGGTCGAGCTTCTTCATGCGGATGGCGCCGTAGGTCTGGAACGAGAAAATGACGATCATCACCACGGGGATCATGTAGATGATGAAGAGGACATAGGCATAGATGTGCGCGAGGGTATTCCAGACGGGATTTGTGATCTTCTGTTTTTGCAGCCGCGCATTTGGTCTTGGAGACGGAGAGGTAGTGGCCCTTGCGCTCGTAGGCGGAGAGCACGGTGAGCAGCACGATGGTGAACATCGCGAGAATGATGGACAGCAGCGCGGCGCGCGCCTGCAGGGAAGGCCTCGTCCGCCGTGGACGAGCCGGCGAGACGCACGATCTCGGGGTTGATGGAGTCGTAGCCGAGCAGCGTGGGGGCGGACATGGCGCACAGACCCGTGATGAAGGTCATGACCGTCAGCGAGAACATGGTGGGCACGAGCGTCGGGAAAAACGACCTTCCAGAGAACCTTGAAGGGCTTCGCGCCCATGTTGCGCGCGGCCTCGACGGTGTTGTAGTCGATGCCGCGGATGGCGTTGCGCAGGAAGAGCGCGTGGTTGCTCGTGCAGGCGAAGGTCATGGTGAAGAGCACCGCGTTGAAGCCCGAGAACCAGTTTGGATCAAAGCTCGGGAAGGCGTTGACGAGCGCGGTGGTGAGAATGCCGTCGGAGGCGTAGAGGAACAGATAGCCCGTGACCAGCGCGACGCCGGAGTAGATCATCGTGGTCATGTAGCCGAGGCGCAGGATGTTCGCGCCCTTTGATGTCGAAATACCCGTCAGCAGCACGATGGACACGCCCACCACATTGACCGTGACGACCAGGCAGATGGCGAGCTTGAGGGGAGTTCCAGACGTAGCGGCCCATGCTGCCCGCGAAGAAGAAGCGGATGACCGCGAAGGGATCGCGCACGCCCTCGGCGTTCGTGGTGGTGAAGATGCTCGTGAGCGTATTGAGGCACGGCAGGAGCATGAAGCCGAAGAAGAAGTAGGCAAAGAGCACGATGCCGATCATGCGCACCACAAACGCCGCGTCGAAGCGGGACTTAGCAAGAGAGCCGCCCATCACTCCACCTCCTCCGCGGAGGGCGCGTAGGCCATGATGTCGTTCGGATTCAGGATGACCTTGACGCGCTGGCCCTGGGTCGTAGATGTTCACGCCGTCGTTCTTCTTCAATGACCTTGAGGCTCTGCGTGCCGACGTGGATGTAATACTTGATGTAGAGCCCGTAGTATTCGCAGCTCTCCACCGTGCCGTCGAGCGCGATCTCGCCGCCGCGCGGGGCGACGTTGACGTGCAGACGCTCGAGACGGATGTAGTTGTGCTTGCTTGCGTCCACCTCCGCACCGGCAGCGCGGAGGGCGGACACGGTATCGTCATTCAGTCGGTTGATGTCACCGATGAAATTGCAGACAAATTCGGTTTGCGAGTGGTTGTAGACCCTCATTGGGCGTGCCAATCTGCTCAATGATGCCCTTGTTGAACACCGCGATGCGATCGGAGAGCGTCAGCGCCTCCTCCTGATCGTGGGTGACGTAGATGGTGGTGATGCCGAAGTCCTTCTGCATCTTCTTCAGCTCGTTGCGCAGCTGCACGCGCAGCTTGGCGTCGAGGTTGCTCAGCGGCTCGTCCATGCAGATGATAGAGGGGCCCGTCACCAGCGCGCGGGCGATGGCCACGCGCTGCTGCTGGCCGCCGGAGAGCTGGCTGACGGCTTTTTTCAGCTGCTCGTCGGAAAGGTCGACCTTGCGCGCGATCTCGCGCACCTTGCGGTCGATCTCGTCCTTTCTTTGCCTTCTTGACCTTGAGGCCGAAGGCGATGTTGTCGTATACGGTCATCGTCGGGAAGAGCGCGTAGCTCTGGAACACGATGCCGATGTTGCGGTCCTCGATGGGGACGCGCGTGATGTCGCGGGCCCTTGACCACGACGGAGCCCTCCGCCGGCTCGATGAAGCCCGTGATGGTGCGGAGCGTGGTGGTCTTGCCGCAGCCGGAGGGGCCGAGGAAGGTAAAGAATTCGCCCTCCTTCACATGGACGTTGATGCTGTGCAGGGCGGTGAAGTCGCCGAACTTCACAACGATGTCATTGAGCCGGATCATAATGGATTCTCCTCTTTTTGTATTCGGAATAAAGAGATCAGGCGAGCCGGAGAGATCCCCGGCTCGCCTGAAAACACACAACAGTCGGTATCCCTGCTGAGCCTCTCCGCGGGACGCGGTGCGCGGGGCTTGCCTTACGCGGCCTTCTGGGTCAGGGTCGCCCAGTCGAGGTTGGCCCAGTCGGGCTCCGCCACGGCGGCGGAGGCGTCGGCCCAGTAGACCGAGGTTGGTCATGATGTTGGTCCACTCGCTGGAGTGCTCGGCAACGTACTCGGCATAAGTCATGTCGGTGCCGTCGACCTTGGTCAGAGCGAAGTTCTTGAGGGTGTAGATGGCGGGGATGCCGTCGGGATAGAGGATGTCAGCCGCGGCGGTGTTGCAGGGATAGGAGTCGAACTCCTCGCCCCAGGCCGCCTGCGTCTCGGCAGAGCCGAACCACTCGGCGAACGCCTTGACAGCCTCGGTCTCTTCCTCGGTGCGGCCGGCCTTATCGAGGATGCCGATGTACTCGGCGATGTAATAGGTGCCGTCGTCGATTTCAACGAGGTCCCAGTTCTCGGGAGTCATAGCGCCCTTGAGGGGATGCTCGGAGCTCTCGCTGCGGCGTCGATCTTGCCGTAGAGAGAGAGGAGTAGAAGGTGGAAACAGCGACGTCGCCCTTGTTCAAAGGATCGAAGCCGTACTTATAGGTGTCGTCGGAGGAATACTTGCCCTCGGCGCAGTACTTCCCAGCGTCTCCCAGCCCTCGGTGGAGATGCCGCCGGCGGGGAGGAGGGATCGACGAAGGCGTAGAGCATCGCGGAGTTGATGTTGGCGTTGGTGGTGCCGCCGACCTTGTTCTGACGGTACCAGGTGTGGCCGCAGTCCACGATGTCGGCCCAGTGCTGGAAGTGGAGCTTCTCGCCGTTGGTGCCGAGCTCGTCGTTGCGGTAGAGCATCAGAACATTCTGGATGACGAGGCCGTAGGCCGCGCCGGGATAGGCGTACTCGCCGACCTCACCTGCCCAGGTGGGAGTCCAGTCAACGAGCTTGAGGGTTCTCGTAAACGCCGTCGACGACCTGGCTCCAGCGGGTCTCGTTGAGGCCGAAGAGGATGTCGCCGTCCTTGTTCTCATTGGCGGCCTGGATGGCGGCGGTATCACCGGAGATGACGGAGTTATCGTCAATGCTGATGGTGAAGCCGGCGTCCTTGGCTTCCTGAATGAGCCAGGTGGTGCGCTCGGTGGAGTTGGAGTTGGAATAGATGCGGATGGTGTAGCCGGGTAGTCCTTGACCTCTTCCTGATCGTCGGGCGTCTCGGGCGTGTCCGGAGTCTCCTTCTGGCCGCAGGCGACAAGGCTGAGGACCATGACGGAGGCAAGCAGGAGCGCTAAGAGTTTTCTTTTTCATCGTTGTTCTCCTTCGTTTGTAGTTGCGGCAGAAAAATACCACATACAGTATTATACCTTCCGCGGCGCCGGCGCGGAACGGGACAAGTCTGCGATTATGCGGGCATTTCTGCGAAATGCTGTGAAAGTCCGCTGAGCTTGTCCGGTATGTTCCGTACTTTTTGTGTAGCTTGCGCGTTCTATCGGCAGCGGTCCTGATACTCCGAGGGGGAGAGACCGGTGAGCTTTTTGAAGGTCGAGCCGAAGTAGGCGACATCGCGGTAGCCGACCATGCCGGCGACCTCGTAGACCTTGTAGCGGCAGTCGGCGAGGAGCCTGCGCGCCATGTGGATGCGGTAGAGCGTGAGGTAGCCGAGCGCGGTGTAGCTCGTCTCCTTTTGAACACATGGCTCAGGTGACCCTCGCTGATGCCGATGGAGCGGGCGATGGTGGTGATGTTGATGTCCGCGTCGGCGTAGTGCGCGGCGATGTATTCGAGCGTCTGGAGCACATATTTGCTCTTGTCGCCCTTGGGCAGCGCCAGCAGATCGTCCTGCGCGCTGCGGGAGGGAGAAGGCCTCGGCCTTCTCGCGCACGCGCTCGATGGCGGCGACGAGCTCCTGGTCGCGGAAGGGCTTCAGAAGATAGTCCGCCGCACCGAAGCGGAGCGCCGAGCGGCATAGTCGAAGTCGTTGTAGGCGGTGAGCACGATGACGTGAGCGGTGCTGCCGCGCTCGCGCAGGACGCACATCATCTCGATGCCGTCCATGTGCGGCATCCGCACGTCGGTGATGATGAGGTTGGGGCTGTAGCGCTCGGCGGCGGCCAGACCCTCCTCGCCGTTGGCGGCTTCGCCGACCACGGCACAGCCGAGCGAGGCCCAGTCGATGCCGAGCACGATGCCGCGGCGCACCACGGCCTCGTCGTCAACGATCAGTACCTTGAGCATGGTCCTCTCCTTTCTGCATCGGGAGCCGCAGCTGCATGCAGCTGCCGCCGCCCTCGTTCGGATATGCGCTCAGACCGCAGCTCTCACCGTAGCTCAGGCGCACGATGCGGTCCACGTTGTTCAGGCCCAGATGGCCGCCGGGAATAAGCTCATGGCTGTTGAGCCGTTCGAGCACCTCCGGCGGATGCCGCTGCCGTTGTCGGACACCTTGAGCAGCAGATAGCCCTCCGCGTCCTCCTCCGCCCAGAGCTTGATGAAGCCCTCGTCGCTGTCGGCCACGCCGTGGATGATGGCGTTTTCCACCAGCGGCTGTAAAATGAGCTTGGGCACCACGCAGCTGGAAGCGCTCGTCCACATCAAGCTCACAGACGAAGCGGTCGCCGAAGCGGACCTCCTGAATGGCGAGGTAGCGCCCGATCAGCTCAAGCTCCTCCTCGCGTGATGTACTCGCTGCCGGAGATGCCCGCGCGCAGCAGCGCGGCGAGGTCGGCGGCCAGCTCGCCACCTGCGGCACGCCGCCGGTCACGCCCAGCCACTTCATGCAGTCGAGCGTGTTGTAGAGAAAGTGGGGTTGAGCTGGGACTGGAGCATCCGCAGGCGCGTTTCGTTCAGCTCGCGCTCGCGCTGCACGCTGCGCTCAAGGTTCTGGCGGTACTCCGCCGTCATGCGGTCGAAGCTCGCCGCGAGGCGGCCCATTTCATCCTGCCGTGTGCTTTCGATGCGCACATCGTAATCGCCGCCCTCGACGCGGCGCATCGCGCCGTCAAGCTCGTTGACCGGCTCAAAGAGACGGCGGCTGAGCCACCAGGCGCACTACGAGACAGAGCACCAGACACAGCGCGCCCATCAGCGCGGCGACGAGATAGATCGACCGGACGACCTGCGCGGTATAGGTCTGCGGCTGCTGCCGAATGAGCGAAAAGCCGCTTTCCGCGCAGGCGCCGACGTAGTAGCTGCGCTCGCCGTCCCCATCGGAGAGAGATTTGCCGGAGAGCAGCTGCGCGCGCAGCAGGGCAAGGGTATCGTCGGCGCGCAGGGGCTGGGAGGCGTAGAGCAGCCGCCACGTCGCATCGACGAGCAGCAGATCATCCGCGCCGCGCAGCAGGGGCGCGAAGAAGGCGTCGAAGTTGGCGTCGTCCATGCGGGAACACGGCATAGCCGAGCACCGCACCGCCGCGCGCGGGCCGCCTGGGACAGGCTCCGGCGAGCCCGCTGTTTCCGGCGCGCAGCACAACGCCGTCCGCCGCGCGGCCGCGGCTGAGTATGCCCCCAGCCGGTGCTTTGCGCGGTGGGCCATACGTTCGCCGTGGTATAGAGGCAGTCGCCGTCCTCGCCGTAGACCTCAAAGTCGGCGTATTCGCGCAGCGCGACCGCTGCGGTTCAAAAAGCTGATAGAGCGTGCGCGAGTCACTGCCGCCGCGGCGCAGGGGCGCTGCGCGTCACGGTGCTGCCGGCCAGGGCGCGCGTGACGTCGCCGCAGTCGGTAAGCAGCGCGTCGAGCTGCGTGGTGAGCAGCGCCATCTCCTCCTGCGCGTCGGTACGCAGGGTGTGCTCGCTGCGGAAGATCATCACCTGCGTCATCAGCACGTCGCACAGCAGCAGCGGTACGAGCGCGACGAGCAGGACGGTGAGAAAATGCGGTTTCGGAAGGACCGCTCAAGCCATGCTCTCATGCTTCCACCTCCCGCACAGCGCCTGCCAGGCGACGAAAGCTCCTGCCGCCGCTCATCCGCGCGGCGCAGGTCGTAGGGGAGGACGGTCAGCTCGGGCAGCGCGCCGGAGGCGGTATCCGTGCGCACGCTGCGGCGGCTGAGCTCCGTGCCCAGCAGCTGCTGAACATCAGGCGAGCAGAAAGTCGATGAATTGCCGCGCGTTTTCCTCGTGCGCGCAGCCGCGGACGATGGCCGCGCCGTCCGGCAGGACGCTCGTGCCCTCGGCGGGGTAGACGATGGCGACGTCGAGCCCATCGGCGATGGCCTTGCGGGCGTTTTCCTCCAGCGTCACGCCGACGTAGCAGCTGCCGTCTGCCACGGCAGGGGACCACGCCGCCGCTGTCGGCGATGATGCGTCCGTCAAGATTGCGGAAGAACGCGGAGAGGGTGTTGTCGGTGTTGCCGCCGACGGCCTGCAGAAGGGTGCCGAGCGCGGTGCAGCTCGAGCCGGAAACGGTCGGGTCGGCAAAGGCGATGCGCCCGCGCCAGCCCGCGTCGAGCAGGTCGGCCCAGCGCTCGGGCGGATTCTGCCGCACAAGCTTGGTGTTGTAGATCAGCACGACCGGCAGAGCGGAAAAAAGGGCGTCCATATACCGCCGCCGAGATCGTATTCTGGTGCAACGTCGCCGGCGTATTCGCTCACATAGGGCGCGAAGCACGCGCTGTACGCGCTCAGACTGTCCGCGCCGCCGCCGAACATCAGGTCGGCGCCGCTTTCCCCGCGGCGATGCGCTCAAGGAGCGTCACGGTGCCGCCGGTCTTCAGCTCGACCCAGATGCCGGTGCGCTGCTCAAATTCCTTGAGGATGGGCTCGTAGATCGTTTCCTTGTGCGAGGTGAAAATGACCAGACGGTCCCCCTCAGCGGGCGCGAAGGAGGAGACATCCTGCGTGTCCGCGCGGCCGCAGCCGGTGAGCAGAAGCAGGCAGACGAGCAGCAGACAGCAGCGGCGCATAACGGGCATCCCTCCTGATTCGACGAATTTCTTTACCATTTTAACAGGAAAAAGCGCACTTTGCAATCCATTCTTCTGGACGAAGCGGGCAAAGCGTGCTTTAATAATAAAGTAAAATTTTCTGCTGGAGGAAGACGATGACCGCTCTGAACACTTACCGCCGCTGGCTCGCGCGCGTGGAGGATGACGCGCTGCGCGCGGAGCTTTCCGCGCTCGACGAGGTGCGCGACGCCGCGCAGATCGAGGACCGCTTTTACCGTAACCTTGCCTTCGGCACCGGCGGACTGCGCGGCGTGCTCGGCGCGGGCACGAACCGCATGAATGTTTACGTTGTCCGCCGCGCGACGCAGGGACTTGCCGCTTACCTCAAGGCGGCGGGACTGCCGCTGCGCTGCGCCATTGCCTACGACAGCCGCATCGGCTCGGCGCGCTTCGCGCGAGACCGCGCGTGTGCTTGCCGCCAACGGCGTGACCGCCTATCTCTATCCGCGCCTGGAGCCGACGCCCGCGCTGAGCTGGGCGGTGCGCTATTACGGCTGCGGGCGGGCGTGTGCGTTACGGCGAGCCACAACCCCGCCGCCTACAACGGCTACAAGGTCTACGGTCCCGACGGCTGCCAGATCACGCTCGAGGCGGCGGATGCCGTATCGAAGCACATCGGGGCCGCGAATCATTTTGACGGCGTGCGTCTGTGCGGCTTTGCCGATGCGCTGGCGGACGGAACCATCCGCATGATCGGCGAGGACTGCCTGGAGTCCTTCCTCGACGCGGTGGAGCGCCGGAGCGTCTGGGATGGCGACAGATCCGCGCTGCGCGTGGTCTATACGCCGCTCAATGGCCCGGGGGCGCGAGTGCGTGACAAGATCCTGCGCCGCATCGGCGTGACGGACGTGACGCTCGTGCCCGAGCAGGCGTGGCCCGACGGGAGCTTTCCGACCTGTCCCTACCCGACCCGAGGAGCGCGCGGCGCTGGAGCGCGTCCTCGCGCTCGCGCGCAAGACGCGCGCCGATCTGCTGCTCGGCACCGACCCCGACTGCGACCGCATGGGCGCGGCGGTGCCCGACGGCGGGGACACCGCCTGCTCACGGGCAACGAGATGGGCGTGCTGCTGTTCGATTACCCTCTGCCGCCGGCGGAGCGAAAAACGGCACGATGCCCGCGCGTCCTGTGGCGGTGACGACCATCGTTTCCACCGACATGGCAGACGCGGTCGCCGCACATTACGGCGTTGAGCTGCGCCGCACGCTCACGGGCTTCAAATTCATCGGCGAGCAGATCGGCGAGCTGGAAAGGGCGGGGGGAGACGGAGCGCTATCTCTTCGGCTTTGAGGAGAGCTATGGCTATCTCTCGGCCCACGTCCGCGACAAGGACGCGGTGAACGCCGCGCTGCTCTGCTGCGAAAATGGCTGCATGGTACCGCGCACAGGGCATGACGCTCGCGCAGGCGATGGACGCACTGTATGAAAAAATTCGGGTATTACCGCAATGAGCTGCAAAGCGTCGTCCTGCCCGGCGAGGACGGCATGGAGCGCATGAGCGCCATTCTGACGGCCCTGCGCGCGGCTCCGCCGCACACGCTCGCGGGGTACGAGCGCGTCACGCGGGTGCGCGACTACCTCGGCGGTCTGGACGGTCTGCCGGCAAGCGACGTGCTGAGCTGCGCACGGCGCACGTTAAGGTCATCGTCCGCCCGAGCGGTACGGAACCAAAGCTCAAGCTCTACTACTCCCGCACGCGCGGACGATGGCGGAGGCCGCAGCCCTCTGCGCCGCCGCGGCGGGACATGAGCGCAAGGCTCGGGAATAGGAAAGCGCTGCGCGACCTGACCGCAGAATGAAAAAAGGAGTCCGCTGCCGAGGACAGCGGACTCCTTTTTTGCAGTCAGATAGGTTTTACAGAACGTGGACGGCGTCGGGTGCGAAGGTCAGATGGCACTGCTCGCCCACGCGGAAGATGCGCTTGTTGCGCGGATCGTTCTCGGCGAGCTTGACGAGCGTGTTGCCCACACGGACGTGATAGTTCTGGTACGAGCCCATGAAGCAGGAAAGCTCAACGGTGCAGGGCAGCCCGCCCTCGTCGGAGAGCGCCGCGGACTCGGGACGCAGCACGACGGTGTACTCCTCGCCGACGCGCATCCTCGCGCGGGCGACGGCCAGACGCTCGCCCTCGACGTCCAGCACAGCCAGACCGCTCTCCGTGCCGGTCATTTTGCCGCGCAGGAAGTTTGCTTCGCCGATAAAATCGGCAACGAACTCACTGTTGGGGTGGTAGTAGATTTCCTGGGGGCTGCCGATCTGGGCGACCACGCCCTTGTTCATGATGATGATGGAATCCGACAGCGCCATGGCCTCGCTCTGGTCGTGGGTGACGTAGATGGCGGTGATGCCGACCTCCTGCTGGATGCGGCGGATCTCGGTGCGCATGGAAACGCGCAGCTTGGCGTCGAGGTTCGAGAGCGGCTCGTCGAAGAGCAGCACGCTCGGCTCGATGACCAGCGCGCGGGCAAGCGCCACGCGCTGCTGCTGACCGCCGGAGAGCTGGTTGGTCATGCGGCCCTCCATGCCCGTCAGCTCGACGAGGTCGAGGATGTGCATGACGCGCTCGCGGATCTGTCCTTCGGCACCTTTGCGCAGCTTCAAGCCGTAGGCCACATTGTCGAACACGTTGTAGTGGGGCAGCAGAGCGTAGCTCTGGAACACCATGGCGGTGTCCCGCTTGTTGGGCGGCAGGGCGTTGATGGCCTCGTTGCCGAGGTAAATTTCGCCCTCGTCTGGGCTTTCAAAGCCCGCGATCATGCGCAGCGTGGTGGTCTTGCCGCAGCCGGGAGGGGCCGAGCAGCGTGACGAAGGAACCCGGCTCGATGGTCAGCGAGGTGTCCTTGACGGCATAGAAGTCCTTGCCGGTCTTGGGGTCCTGATAGATTTTGGAGATATGGTCGAGGCGAACGCCCTTCTTGATCTTATCCATGGCTTAGTCCTCCTTCATTTTTTTGCTGGTGCCGAAATGGTTCATAAAGAGATTCATCAGTAGCACCGCGCCGTAGGTGATGACGATGAGGATCGTCGCGAACGCAGGCGAGGCTGTAGGAGCCCTTTTTCGGCAAACTCGTTGATCTGCACCGTGATGAGCAGGAACTGGGGCGTCACCAGCAGAATGATGGCGGAAATGGCGGTAATGGAGCGGACGAAGGCCGTCACAAGGCCGCTGAGGAAGCTATCCTTGATCAGCGGCAGGGTAACGGTCATGAACACGTGGCCGCTTCTGGCACCCATGTCATAGGCGGATTCCTCAATGGACTTGTCGATCTGCCGCAGGGCGGAAATGCCGCTGCGAGTGCCGGTGGGCAGCGAACGCACCACAAAGACGATGATGAGGATCAATCCCGTGCCGTAAAGCCCCTGCAGGAAGCCGGTGCGGAACACGCCCGCCGGAGAAGCCCCGGATGTAGCCCACGCCCAGCACCGTGCCGGGCACGGCCATGGCCAGCATGGACACGGCCTCGATGAAGCCCTTTGGACTTAAAGCTCCGCTTGACGACGAGGTAGGAGATGATCATGCTCAGCAGCGCCGTGATGGGGGCGGAGATGAGGCTCAGGCGGAAGGAATCCCAGAACGCCTGCAGACCGTGGTAGCGCGTGAAGATGAGCTTGAACCATTTGCCGGTGAGCGGGAAGAACTTGTAGCCCCAGGTGGGGAAGAACGCACCGATGGGCACGCACAGGTACATGAGGATGACGAAGGTGGCGGCAAGACCGCAGAGAATGGTCAGCGGGATCTTGACGCTCTTATCCTCGATGAGCATACGGCCGCGGGAGGCCTTGCCGGTCAGGGTCGCGGCGGTCTTGCGCTCGAGGTAATACTTCTGCACCGCAAACATCGCCAGCGTGATGCACAGCAGCACGACCGCCATCGCCGCCGCGCCCGGCTTATCGTAGGAGCCGGTGATCTGCAGATAAATGGTGGTGGCGAGGGTATCGTAGGAGCCGCCGATGAGCATGGGGTTGGCGAAGTCGGCGATGGACTCGATGAAGGTGACGAGGAAGGCGTTGCCGAGACCGGGGAGCATCAGCGGCAGCGTGACGCTGGTGAAGACCTTCCAGCGGCTCGCGCCCATGTCGCGCGCGGCCTCCTCAAGCGAGGGGGTCGATGTTCTTCAAAAGACCCTTGAGCATCATGTAGCACACGGGGAAGAAGGTGAGCGTCTGCACGACGGCGATGCCCCAGAAACCGTAGACGCTGTTGTCGTAGATGCCGAGCAGGAAGCGGGTGATGATGCCCGACTTGCCGAAGAGCATGATCATGGAAAGCGACAGCACGAACGGCGGGGGACGACCGGCAGCATCGAGACGACCTTGAAAAGGCCGCCGACAAATTTACCGACGCGGACGTAGACTTCGACATAGGCAAAGAGCAGGCCGAGCAGCGCCGAGGATGCCGACGAGGAAGCCGACCTTGAGCGTGTTGGTGATGGCCTTGGTAAAGGTGGGCATGGCGAAGATGCGCTCGAAGATGCCGAAGCCGAAGCTGCCGTCGCCCACGAAGCTGTCCACCAGCAGGATCGCCAGCGGATAGAGAATGAACAGAGTCAGAAAGGTGATGAGCACGACGACGGTAGTGACCATGATGGGATCGGCAAAGAGCTTTTTGCGGTCCAGCGCCGCGCTTTGAGAACGTACCATAGGGACTCCTTTCTTGGTGGTTTGGAGGAAAACGCAGGCGGGGCAGCGGCTCATGCCGCCGCCCCGTCGGGATCGTTGGGTCGATGCGATAGACGATGTAGGGAGAATTACTTCACCTGGAAGCGGTTCTCGTCGCCGGTGTTCGCGCCGGAGGCGGCCAGAGCATTCATGACCTCCTCAACATAGGTCTTGATGTTCTTGGTGGCGTCGTCGAAGTCATAGTCCATGACGTTCTCGGGGTCCA
>VOFC01005510.1_pt1 | contig 22549 bp, 27 predicted proteins | sample 5384161 | NCBI WGS metagenome assembly VOFC01 (sample SAMN12384722, study PRJNA508395) | human gut metagenome | isolation source: healthy gut B | host: Homo sapiens | reverse complement strand
TGAAAGAATACGCATTCGGCATCGACCTCGGCGGCACCACCGCGAAGTCGGCCTGTTCACCACCTCGGGTGCACTGCTGGAAAAGTGGGAAGTCCCCCACCGACACCTCGAACGCCGGTGAGCACATCCTCGAAAATCTGGCCGCGCCATCCACGCCAAGATGGCCGAGAAGAGAGACCTCCGAGCAGGTGGAGGGCGTCGGCATCGGCGTGCCCGGCCCCAAAGCTGGACAGCCGCATCGTCCCCATCATCTGCGCCAACCTCGGCGGCTGGGGCGAACGGAACGTCTCGGCCCAGCTGTCCGGCCTGCTGACGGCATGAAGGTCCTGGTGGGCAACGACGCCAACGTCGCCGCTCTGGGTGAGATCTGGATGGGTACCGCCAAGGGCTGCCGCAGCGCCGTCATGGTCACGCTGGGCACCGGCGTGGGCGGCGGCGTCATCGTCAACAGCAAGGTCATCGACGGCGCACACGGCGCTGGCGGCGAGATCGGCCACATCACCGTCAACCGCCACGAGACGGCCACCTGCGGCTGCGGCAAGCACGGCTGCCTCGAGCAGTATTCCAGCGCCACCGGCGTCGTCCGCTGCATGAAGAAGCTGCTGGACGAGAACCCCGACGCCGACTGCGTCCCCTGCGCGGCAGGGATTTTGAGGCCAAGGACGTCTTCGACGCTGCCCGCAATGGCGACGCTCTCGCCGCCCGCGAGTGGACGAGATGACCGACACCCTCGGCATGGCTCTGGCCACCATCGCCGCCACCACCGACCCCGAGATGTTCCTTGTGGGCGGCGGCGTGTCCCGCGCAGGCGATGTCCTCTTCGACCCGCTGGTGGAGCACTACAAGACCTACGCCTTCAAGTCCTGCCGCGAGACGCCCATCAAGGCCGCAAGCCTTGGCAACGACGCCGGCATCTACGGCGCAGTGCGGCTCATCGTGGGCGACTGATATTTCTCACTATAAAAAACAAGGGGCTGCCGTAAGCAGTCCCTTGTTTTATGGAAAAATTATAACGTATCTTCCCCCGGCAGCTGGTTCCACAGGCGGTAGTAGACGCCCTTCTTGGCCAGCAGCTCGTCGTGGGTGCCGGACTCTTCGATGCCCTCCGCGCCCAGCACGAGGATGCGGTCGTAGTCCTTGATGGTGGTCAGGCGGTGGGCGATGGTCAGGGTAGTGCGGCCATGGGCCAGCTTCTCGAGGCTCTGGCCCACCAGGATCTCGCTCTCGTTGTCGAGGGCGCTGGTGGCCTCGTCGAGGATGAGGATGGGCGGGTTCTTCAGGAAGACCCGGGCGATGGCGATGCGCTGCTTCTGACCGCCCGAGAGCTTGACGCCGCGCTCGCCGACATAGGTGTCGAAACCGTCCTTCAGGGCGCGGATAAACCGCTCTGCGCCCGCCAGACGGGCCGCCTCGATGATCTCCTCCCGGGTCGCGCCGGGCTTGCCGTAAGCGATGTTGTCCGCCACAGAGCCGCTGAAGAGGTAGACCTCCTGCTGGACGATACCGATGTCCTCCCGCAGGCTCTTGAGGGTGACGTGCTGGATGTCCTGCCCGTCGATGCGGATGCGGCCTCCCGTCACCTCGTAGAAGCGGGGGGATGAGGTTGCACAGGGTCGTCTTGCCGCCGCCGGAGGGTCCGACCAGCGCCAGACGCTCCCCGGCCCGGATGTCGAGGCTGACATGGTGCAGCACCTTGTTGTGGTCGTCGGTACTCGAAGCTGACGTCCTCGAACCGGATGGCGCCCGGGCCGGGCTGCAGGGGCTTGGCATCCTCGGCGTCCTTGATGGTGACGGGGGTGTCCATGATCTCCGCAAAGCGCTCGATGCCGGTCATGCCCCGCTGGAACTGCTCGGCGAACTCCACGATGCGGCGGATGGTGGCGATGAGGGTGGTGACATAGAGCATATAAGCCACGAGGTCGCCGGCGGTGATCTTCCCATAGACCAGCGACAGGCCGCCCGCAAGGATGACCACCAGATACATCAGGCCGTCGAACAGACGGGTGGAGGTGTTGAAGGCCGCCATCGCGTAGTAGCCCAGCGTCTTGATGTGCTCAAAATCCTTGTTGCCCTTGGCGAATTTCTTCCGCTCCTCGTCCTCGGCGGCGAAGGCCTTCACGACGCCCTGCCCCAACAGACTGTCCTCGATGGTGGCGTTCAGCTCACCGATCTGGATGCGCTGCTGGCGGAACCGGGCGCGCAGGCGCTGGTTCAGCTTGACGGACACGATGCCCATCAGGGGCACGCAGGCGAACACCGCCAGCGTCAGGGGCACGCTGGCCTGACACAGGATGAGGAAGGAGGCTATAATTTTGATGCCCGCGATGAAAAATTCCTCGGGGCAGTGGTGGGCGAACTCGGTCACATCGAACAGGTCGTTGGTGATGCGGCCCATGATGGTGCCGACCTTGGTGTTGTTGTAGTAGGTGTGGTCGAGCTTGAGCAGGTGGTCGAAGGCGTCCCGGCGCATATCCGTCTCGATGTGGACGCCCATGATGTGGCCGATGCCGGACATGAAATACTGCGCTGCGCCGTCGATGATGCGGAGCACGAAGTACACCGCCGCCAGCTTGAGCACGATGCCCGCCGTGAGGGGTGATGCCCACGCCCATGGCGGAGTTGGTGATGGTGCTCATGATCTTGGGCAGGATGATGTCGCACAGGGTGGTCATCGCCGCACAGAACAGGTCGATGAACAGGGTCATTTGTACTTTGCCAGATAGGGCAGGAAGCGCCGGATGAGTGCGCCGCTGCTGGTATGCCGCGCTGCGGGGTCTTTGACGTTTTGCATAGTTCCTCCAATTTTTATAGCGGGCTTGCCCTCTCAGTCACCTTCGGTGACAGACTCCCGGTCGCTTGCGCGACATCTTCCCCGGCCGGGGAAGTCTTTCCTCAAAGGGAGAGCCTTTCGCCTACCGTCAAGCTCCAAGCCTCTCCCTTTGGGAGAGGTGGCGTAGAATGACGGAGAGGCAAGGCCGTTTATTTCTTACTATAATCCCTCTCGCCGTAGATGGCCGTGCCGATGCGCACGGTCGCGCCCCTCGCGGATGGCATTCTCGAAATCGCCGCTCATGCCCATGGAGAGGGTCTCCATCTTCACGTTGGCGTAGCCGCGCTCTCCGGCCTGCACAAACAGCCGGTACACCTCGGCCAGATACCGGCGGTTCTGGGCATCGTCGTCGTTGACCGGGGAATGGCCATCAGGCCCTTGACCCGGATATGCTCTTCGGCAGCGGCGGCGTCCAGCAGGGGCCAGAGCTGCTCCGGCGAGACGCCCGACTTCGACGCCTCACCGCCGATGTTCACCTCCAGCAGCACATCCTGCACGATACCGGCCTTGGCCGCCTCCTTCTCGATGGCGGTCAGCAGGTGCTCGCTGTCCACGCTCTGGATGAGGCTGGCCCGGCCCAGCACCTTCTTGACCTTATTGGTCTGCAGATGGCCGATGAAGTGGCTGGGCTTGCCGCAGTAGGCTCCGGCGTCGAAGTTTGCGCAAAGCTCCTGCACATGGTTTTCGCCAAAGACGTCGATGGCAAGGGCCGCGCTGGCGGCGACGGTGTCGGCGGTGCGGGTCTTGCAGGCAGCGCAGAGCTGCACCCCGGCAGGGTCTCGGCCCGCCTCCCGGGCCGCAACGGCCATCTTTTCCCGGATGGCCTCTACGGCCTCCACATCTCGTCCAGATTCTTTTCTGCCATAAAGCTCAATCCTCCTCGGTATATTTTGCGCGCTCGCCGCCGATGAGTTTCGGGCGGGTGCGGGCACAGAGAATATTCGCTTCGCCGATCTTCGAAAGGCTCAGGCGCACCGGCACGGCCACCCGGCGCAGATGCATCCCGATGAGGGTGCCGCCGATGTCGATTCCGGCGTGGGCACGGATCTCTTCGACGGCGATGGGGTCACGGAACTGCTTCCAGCAGGTGGTGGCCCAGCTGCCGCCCGCATGGGGGCGGGGCACGACGCAGACCTCCTCCCAGCCGTATTTCCCGGCGGCCTCCCGCTCGAGGATGATGGCCCGGTTGAGGTGCTCACAGCACTGTGCCGCCAGCCAGATCCCGTTTTCCGCCAGCACCGGCGCAATGCCCGCGTAGACCGCCTGCGCAGCCTCAAGGCTGGAATCGCTTGCCGATGTGCCCGCCGACGATCTCGCTGGACGAGCAGCCCACCACAAAGACATCCCCCTTTTTCAGCTTTGCCTGCGCCAGCAGCTCGGTCACAACCTGCCGCGCCTCGTTTTCGATCTGCTTTTTTGAACTCTTCCGTCATAAAAAACACCTCGTTTACACTCTTGCCGACAGCAGGCTGGCAGAGACTGCCGCACCGAAATACACTTTGCTGCCCGCCGGGCAGACTGCGGTGCAGCCGTCCATCTCCCGGCCCGTGAAGGTCCGCTCCCAGCTGCCGTCCGCCGTATCCACCGCCTCGGCGCAGGGCGCGTCCGCCGACAGGCCGAACAGCTTCTGCTGCATATTTTCACCGGCCCGCAGGGCGATGCTCCGCAGCAGGGTGCGGTCCGCGTTCTTTTCCAGCCAGTTGCTGCGCGCCCAGCGGTAGCTGATGTACAGGGTGCCGTCCTCGTCCAGCGCCAGTGCGCCGGGGTAGCCCGGCAGGCCGGAAAGGAAGCTTTTGCAGTTCTTCCCCCCGGCAGTCAGCTCCCGGGCGTCGGCGTCCACGGCCCAGACGCAGCGGCTGCCGAGGTCGGAGACATAGAGCGTCCTGCCGTCCTCCGAGAGGGCCAGCCCCGACGCGCCCGCGATGCCCCCCCAGCACCCGCTGCACCGAACGGTCGGCCGGGTCGTAGACGTAGACCCAGCCCGTGCCGGTGTGGGCCAGAAGCTCGGTGCGCAGCGCACCTTCCAGCCCGTTTTTCACGCTGGTCTCCGCTGCGGCGGCAAAATAGACTTTTTCCGTCCGGGCCGGCCTCCACCGCCGACAGCGCACCCAGCGGCGCGCCGTCCAGCTGGGTGACCACCGGCTCCACCGAGGTGCCCCAGCTGTCATGCCGGGCACGGCAGAGGGTCCCGCCGGTGGGCGTCACGACCGTCAGCCACAGATCACCGTTTCCGTCAAAGGCAAAACCTGTCAGCTCCACCTCCACGGACAGGATGGCCGCATCGTGCCCGCCGTCGGTGCGGACCAGATCACTTTTCCGCTTTTTCATTGATGCACCGTCGTAGGCCGCAGCGTAGACAAGGCCGTCCTGTGTGCGGACACAGTCCACGCCCAGATAGTCCCCCAGCTTCCAGCCGTCTTTGCTGTCGGCGGACAGCTCCGTCCGGGCCGCGCCGGTGTCCTGCCGGACATCCGGGACGGTGTAGGCTTTCGGCGGCGTCTCAATGGGCCGCAGCAGCAGGCCGTAGGCCAGCGCCGCCAGCAGCAGCAGGGCAAAGACATTGCTGGCCACCCGGAAACGGGTCAGCAGAGCCTCCCGCTCGATGGCGGCCTGTGCTTCCAGCTGGGCCTTCCGGCGGGCCGCTGCCGCCGAGGTGCGCTGGGCGCGGCGGAGCCACCGGTCTACGAAAAGGGCCACGTTCGGCCCCACCGTGAGGATGCGATGAAGAGGAGCAGTACCAGCTCTACGAATCCAATGCGCATGAACAGTTTTCCTTTGCTGTGTCAGATTTTGGGTGTTGCTTTTATCATTGTAGTATAGCACACTTCGTTTTTTTTTTCCAAGACGGTGCTGGACTTGACACGCCCCTTATGCCCGGGCTGGGATGTTTTCCCAAAAAAATCTACCCAAAATTCACAGAAATTCCTAATTGATAGGGTATGATAGAATCAGACTTCGTATCCAGTTCCGCCGGGCTGCATCTGAGCCGTCCCGGCGCTTTGAGAGATATAAGCTTATGAGGAGGAATGCCTTATGGCAAAAATTCTGATCGTTGACGATGAGCCGCGCATCCGGGAGCTGATCCGGGAAAATCTGCAATATTCGGGCTACACCTGCGAGGAGGCCGGCGACGGCTCTGCCGCCCTGTCCCTGCTGTCCGGCGGCGGTTATGATCTGGTCATCCTCGATCTGATGATGCCCTTCATGGACGGCATGACCTGCCTGCGGGAGATGCGCACCCGCCGCATCAACACCCCCGTCATCATCCTGACCGCCCGCGGCGAGGAGTACGACAAGCTGGCGGGCCTCGAGGGCGGTGCCGACGACTATGTGGTCAAGCCCTTCTCCCCCGGGAGCTGGTGGCCCGCGTCCGGGCAGTGCTCAACCGCACCATGCCCCGCACCGAGGCCTCCGACAGCACCATGACCTTCGGCGAGCTGTCCATCGACACGGCCAGCCACACCGTCAAGGTCTCCGGCGAGGAAGTGAGCCTGACCCCCAAGGAGTTCGACCTTCTGGTCTTCCTCGCCTCCAACAAGGGCATCGCCCTGAGCCGGGAAAAAGATCCTGCAGAAGGTGTGGAACTACGACTACTTCGGCGAGGACCGCACCGTGGACACCCACGTCAAGATGCTGCGGGGCCATCTGGGCAAGTGCCGCAGCTACATCGCCACGGTCTGGGGCATCGGCTATAAGTTCGACCCCGACGCGGCGCGTTAAGCGGAGGTTCTGCTCTTCATGCGGCAAACGAGCAAGACACGGCGCACCATCGGCATCCGGGGCCAGCTCATGGGCTTTCTCTGCTTCATCTGCTTTTTGCTGGTGGGGCTGTTCTGGTTCCTGAGCACCCAGCTGCTGGAGCCTCTCTACACCACCCATATCCAGAAGCAGCTCACCGAGCAGGCCGAGGCCATCGTTGCCCGGATGGATGAAGCCATCGAGCGGGGCGAGACGCTGTCCTACTGGGCCTTCGGCAGCCAGCTCTACGACAACACCTTCTTCACCTCGCTGCGGGACGACATCTTCGAGACGGGCGGGATGAGCAGCTTCTGCATCGACATCTCCGACACCACCCTGCGGCAGATCTTCAAGGTGGACAACCTCTCCTACTGCAACCTCCACCGCACCCGCCCCACCGACTCCTCCGACGAGAAGGCGGCCTACACCACGGCCCGCGCCATGCGCCAGCTCTGCCGGGAGAGCGGCGGCGCGGTGGTGCGGAAGATCAATCCCCCTTCGCCCTCCGGCTCGGTGCAGCTGATGGTGGGGCGGATGACCGCCGACGGAAATTACACCGTGCTGGTCACCACCAGCCTCATGCACGTCGCTGAGGCCGGCAAGGTGCTGAGCACCGTCCTGCCGCTGGCTGCGGCCCTCATCTTCGCCTTCTCCATGTCGGCGGCGTGGCTCTTCAGCGAATGGTTCACAAAGCCCCTGCGCGCCCTCTCCGGGGCCGCACGGCAGGTGGCACAGGGCAACTACGCCGTCCATGTGGACTCGGTGCGGAACGACGAGCTGGGCGATCTGGCACAGGAGTTCAACCACATGGCGAAGGAGGTCCAGCACGCCTCCCAGATGCAGCGCGACCTGCTGGCCAACGTCTCGCACGACCTGCGCACCCCGCTGACCCTCATCAAGGGCTACGCCGAGACGGTGCGCGACCTGACCGGCGACGACAAGAAGCACCGCGACGAGCAGATGAACATCATCGTGGACGAGACCGACCGCCTGACAGCCCTTGTGTCCAGCGTCATGGAGTTGAGCAAAGTGACCAGCGGCGCGCTCAAGTGTGAGAAGGTCCACTTCGACATGGGCCAGCTCTGCGACGAGGTCAGCGAGCGGTACGACGCCGTCTGTGCCCAGAACGGCTGGCAGCTCAAGCTGGAGCTGCCCGACGAGGAGCTGCCCGTCTGCGCCGACCCCGACATGATGCAGCGGGCGCTGCACAACCTGCTGGGCAACGCCATGCACCACATCGGCGAGGACGGCATCTTCGTGCTGCGGGCGCTGCGCTGCCCCGAGGGGGTGCGCGTCGAGGTAGAGGACCACGGCCCCGGCATCTCGGCGGAAGACCTGCCCTATATCTTTGACCGGTATTACCGCTCCCGCTCCGACGCGGGCAAACAGGGCACCGGCCTCGGCCTCTCCATCACGAAAGCCATCTTCCAGCAGCACGGCTTCCGCTTCGGCGTTCACTCTACGGTGGGCAGGGGCACCGTGTTCTGGTTCATCATGACCGACGCCGAAGAAACTTCGGCATAACAAAAACGGACAGCGACCCAAAGTCGTTGGCCGTTTTCCTGTTTTATTGCCCGGGCCTCAGGTGCGGGTCGTGGCTTCCATGCAGTGCTCCGAGGGGGCGTAATACTCCATCAGGGCGGTGTAGTTCTCGAAGTGGTGGCAGAACGCCGCGCGGATCGCATTGTCGGGGGCGCTCCGCATCGACACGAACATCAGGATGTACTTTGCAATGAGGCTCACCGCCTCGCTCTCAAGGCCGTAGCACAGGCCCACGGCCAGCACCGGGATCACGATCTGCTGGGCACGGATGGGGATGCTGCCCGTATCGACCCGCTTGAGGACGGCACGACTCATGGTGGACGCCGCCCAGACGGCGTGGGAGATCTTCCAGTAGTCCATGTTCTTCAGGTGGGTGAGGGTGCGCAGACGCTGGATGACCTCGCCGTCGTCGAGGATCTTGTTCTCCGTCACCTCTTCCTCCGAGCGGGTAAAGGCGCACTGGACCATGTCCATCAGGGCCGCCTCGTAGTTCTCGTGGTAGTTCTCCCGGGAGATGAAATATTCCTCCATCTTGAGCATAAGCTCGTGGGTCTCTTCGTTGGTGGCAAGCCAGCTGAAATCCAGCGGCACGGGGCCGAAATCGTTCCTGCCCATCTCGTTGAGGTCGTTCAGCTCCTCTTCGTTCCGGGTGGAGGGGAGGAAGCGGTCGTTGCCGTTCCGGTGGTAGCCCCATTCCTCGGGCATCAGGCAGGGCACGATGTCGCCGCTGGAGACGATGTTGAAGATATTGCTCTCGCCCCAGCTCTCCTTCAGGGTGCCGTCGGCGTTGTGGTTGTTGTCGTAGTCCTGCTGCAGGTTGGGGTAGTCCTGCGGGCCGAGGGCCACCGGCGTGGCAAAGGTGTAGACGAAGACGTCCTCCCGCGCCAATCCGGGCAGCTCTTTGTTGAGGCGGGCGGCGAGAAGGTTCGCCACCGCAGCGCCCCGACTGTAGCCGCCCATCCAGAGCTTGACAAGGCCCAGTCCACCCGCCTTCTGGGCTGCGGCCAGATAATTTTTCAAATCGGTGAACACCTCGTTCACCGGGATGATGAAGCCGCTGTGGGCATGGCCTGCGCCGGTGTGCAGGTTGCTCACCCACTCGCCGCCATAGCCGCCGCCCCGCAGGATGAGCGCCACGATGGTGGTTCGCCTGCCATTCAGGGTGATGGTCTTGCGGGCGGTGGACCAGCCCACGAAGTCACCGGCCTTGCCCACGTCGATGTCGTAGTAACGATACTTCGCATCGCCGTAGCCCAGCTTCGTATAGGCCGCGTCGAGGCTGTTCTCGCGGCCCACATCCCCGTTGGCCCAGTATTTCGCCTCGCTGGCCCATGTATTGAACGCCGCGCCCACCATGCCCAGCGTGGCCAGCGCCAGCTGGTGGTCATACTGGAGGGACGAGTGCGCAAAAAAAGCTGTCGCTGTAGTAATATTCGTGCTCAATGTCCATCTGGCTCAGCTCGCTGCGGAACGACAGGCTGTATTTTCCCGACGGCACCGCGCGGCCCACCGTCTGGTTCTTCGCGGCTGCCTCGGCCCGGGGCAGAGTCAGCCCGGGCGCAAGAGCGGCACTGCAAGCCAGCGCTTTGCAGAAATCACGTCGTTTCATGTTCTTTGCCCCCTGCTGTTATGATAAACTCCATTTTATTTGAGGTTTGCTATAGTATACCGTATTTTGCCTCCGGATACAATCGTCAATTCTACAGTTCTGCATGAAAAAAACGGACCGCAGTGCTGCGGCCCGTTCTCTCACGATTCTTGAAGAGGCTATGCGTCCATCTGGTGGCAGAAGTCCACGATGTGATGGAACATCTGTTCGACCGCCGGGGCCATCGCCGTGGGGCGCTGGACCGCCAGACCCACCACGCGGTCTTCCTCCGGCTCGATGGGATAAATCTTGACGGCCGCGGTGCAGCTGCGCAGCAGCATCCGGGGCATGATGGAGATGCCAAGGCCCGCTTCCACCATCGCAATGTTGGACTGGTCATCGATGACATGGCAGCGGCGCTCTGTAGAGATGGAATATTTCTTGAGGAACTGGCGCATCTCGGCGTCGGTGGCGTCGCACTGGACGACGAAGCTCTGGCCGTTCATCAGCTCGGGGGTCATGATGCCGTTTGGCGGCTCGGGCCAGTCCTGCGGCACGATGCAGAGCAGCGGCTCCCGGAACAGCTCCGTCAGGTTGAACTCCTCCCGGCAGGTGGCGGACAGGAAAGCCAGATCCACCTGACCGGTGCGCAGCCACTCCTTCACATCATCGTAGGTGCCCTGATACACCTCCACCTCGATCTGAGGGAAGCTGGCCATAAAACTCTTGAGGATCTGGGGCAGCAGGCCGGCGCAGACCGAGTTGAACGCACCCAGCTTCACCTTGCCCTTTTCCAGGCCGTTCAGGCGGGCGATGCTCTGCTGCAGGGCTTCGTCGCTGTTGAGCACCGCCCGGATGGACGGGTAGAGCGAGGCGCCGTAGCTGGTCATGGTCACGCCGTTTTTGCCGCGGTTAAATAAGGTAAAGCCCAGTTCTGCCTCCATCACCGCGATGGCGTGGCTGATGGCAGAGGGGGTCAGGTGCAGCTGCTGAGCCGCCTTGTTAAAGCTGCCCTGCCGCGCAACTGCATCGAAAATCTCGTAGGAAAACAGCGTCATGCCCCAAGCCTCCTTCCGTTTTTCAGTTCGGAGACGCCCGTTCTTCTGTGAATTTTTCACCTTGTAGATGCTATGCATCAATTTTCTTTTTGAGTGTACTATCCTATCTCCGCTTTGTCAAGCGTCCGGACCCCAATTTTGGACGTTGGACTAAATTTCTGCTCTTAAAACGCCATTTATCGGGTATATTTGCGCCCTTTCGGGACGGTTCTCGGTCATTTTCCACAAATTTTCCGGGCGGAAACTTCTCGGCTTCCGAAATTTCATCGTTCTCTTCTGGAAAGAGATTAGACATCCCCTGCCCAAGATGTTATCTTAGTGGTGCAAAGAAACTTCACAGCAGACTTCGGGAGGAGGAAAAACAGTGGAAGTTGCGAAGCTTGGTCTGATTTTCTGCATCATTGTGGTGATCATCTGGTTGAAGTATCCGCTCTACCTTGCCATGACGGCCTTCCCGGACGAGGGCCTGCCCTTCCTCGCCATGCTGATGGGTGCGGTGTGGGCGGCCATGGAGCTTTCGCCCACCCACGTCTGTGCTTTTGTGGCGGCGACTACCACACGACCTTCGCCGACCTTGTGGCAAAGACCCTGCCCTCGGGTGCCGGCTTCTATGTGAACCGCCTCGCTGCCGAGTGCGACCTGCTGGTGACGGAGGGCTTCATCGAGCCGCATTTCTTTGCGGGCTTTTTGGTGGACGCAAGAGCATCCTGCCGGGCATCTGCGCGGAAAAGACGGTCAACGAAAACCACTCTTTTATCGCAATTTTCAAAAATAGTGCCTATCAAAACGGCATCTTTGCGATATGCAGTTTGCGGATGTTGCTTGTGCATTCAAAACGCAAACTGCTATAAGGCCATCTCCAGCCCATGGGCCAAGACAGGCGTCCTCAAGCACAACCCCATCCACGAGGACATGATTGCCGTCGCCACAGCCGAAGCCTGCTGTGCGGAGAGCGGCGTCATCATCATGTGCTGCTCCTGCATCGACGGCATGGGCGGCACCAATTTCGAAAAGCTCATCACCTTGGGCACCCCGGAGGCGATCGAGGCTTATCTCTCGCAGATCCCCCCAGACAAGACCATCCCGGAACAGTGGGCTATTTCCACCACCAAGGCTGCTGCCAGCTTCCGCCTGACCTCGACCGTGTCACCGAAACGCTCATCTCGCTGGGCAAAAGCCCCAATGTGGCAGCGGTCTTGGTGGTGAGCCTCGGCTGCGAGGGCACCGACCACGAGCGGCTGACCGCTGAGATCCGCAAGACGGGGAAACCCGTCCGCATCATCCGCATTCAGGAACTGGGCGGTGTCAGCGCCGCCATCAAGGACACGCCGGGCCGCGAGCCAGAGATCTTGACCGGCATGGCCGCCACCGGTGCACAGTTTATGATGTTCTCTACCGGCCGCGGCGCGCCGCAGGGCTTTCCTACCATGCCCGTCCTGAAAGTGTGCGGCAACCCCAACACCTACGAGCGGATGTCGCACGATATGGACATCAACGCCGGCCGTATCATCACCGGCGAAAAGAGCATCGAGGAGGTAGGCGAGGAAGCTTTCCGCCATTCTCGACCTGCTCTCCGGCAAGCAGACCAAAAATGAGACCCTCGGCTATCACAGTTCCATCGATATTTACACTCTTGGCCCGGTCATCTGATCCACAACCGCCCAAGAAATCTCCTCCTATTTCTCCTGTTCGGGCATAACACCCGAAAGCAGCGGGGCCGCTGCAAAATGATAAATACCCCCAATACTGGACACTCGGTATTGGGGGTATTTACTACAGAAATTTTCAGATTTGTCACATTTTCCAGCCCATTTTCAGCATATAAAAATAGAAAAGCCCACGATTTGCGCCGCATTTTCAACGGCCAATCGTGGGTTTTCTTTGGTGCGCTCGAGGGAACTCGAATCCTGGCCCTCTGATTAAAAAGAATGGCCGCTCTAGGATTCGGCTGTTTTTCGTCATTCATTTTTACATAGAATTATCGTTGTTTTTGTGCTTGGTCGCACATTCTTATTTCCGGGCTTTTTAGTGAATAAGGCACAAATAAGGCACTTTCTAGAGGACACCCAACAATGAACAGAAAAAAGCAGCCCACAGACCCGGCGGAATTATCCCCGCCCCCTGTGGGCTGTATTTTTGTATTTCCGAGTTATGCGTGGTTCTCTTCCCGAATCCGAGTGAATACATCCGTTAGCGCGTCCGCCGCTGCTGCATCTGCCGAACGGATGAACCCGGCGTAAATGTCCGTGGTGGTGCTTGTCTTTGCGTGACCCAGACGGCCTGAAACCGCCGTAACGGGAACGTGGGCGGCTATCAACAAGCTGGCGTTGGTATGCCGCAGACTGTGGAAGTGTACAAGCGGCAGGTCATGCGCGGCCAGAAAGCCCGGGAACCACGTTGTTACCGTCTTGGGGTCGATGGGTGCGCCGTTCCATTTGGTAAACAACAGGTCATTTTCCACAGTCTTACCCTCTATTTCCACCTTGCGCACCCACTCGGAACCGATTTTGAACCGTTCCGCCTTTTGGTGTTTGCGGTATTCCTGTAGGAGCTGCACACAGTCTGCGCCCATCTTGATGCACCGTCGGGAGCGTTTTGTTTTAGGCGAGGTGAACACCGTGCCTTTGCCCGGATGTGCTGCAAGGTGCGTTCTATTGAAATCGTTCCCGCGTCCAAATCTACATCAGACCAGCGCAGGCCGCAAATCTCGCCGCGCCGTGCGCCCGTAAACAAGGCAAGCTGTGTAATGACACTGAATTGTGTTGGCGCATCCTGCAAGGCTTGCAATAGCCGGGCAACGTCCAATTCTTCGAGGGCCTGCACGTCTATCTCTTCGGCTTTGGGTGCTTCCGCACGCTTGCAAGGGTTTTCCGGCACAAGGCCCCATTGCACCGCCTTTGTGAATACGCTGGACAACATCCGGTGGTAATGCTGCACTGTGTTTCCGTTGAGCCTGCCGCCCTCTCTGGTGTGCTCTGTGAACGCTTTGGAAAGCGGAAGCCCAGCGGCCCGGGAAACCTTTTCCGCCGTGTTCTTGCTCACATTTGCGCCTCTGTGTACGTTCCGCATGGTATCTTCCCCAATGCCTGCCGCCTTTGCAATCTCGCCCCGCTTGCCGTGCGGCAGCAGTTCCAGCAGGGCAGGCGTTGCCGTATAGGTGGAATCTTCCCGCACGCCGGTTTCCTCTAGGTTCGAGTAAAAGGCCATCAGGTGCGAGGGCTTGACCTGGCACACCTTGAGTTGACCCAGCCCGGCGGAGATACGCGGGCACCAAACGCCGGTAGTTGTAAACTGTCTTGGCTTTCAGCTTCTTTTCTGCATACTCGGTGAACCAACGTTCTATCAGATCATCCATTTTCATAGAGGCTTCAAGCGAAATGCCGTTGCGCACTTCCTGCTCGAATGCGTCCGCCTGCCGTTTCAGCTCTCTTTCCAGCTTCTTCCCAGTCATTCCCGGCGGAGGCGTATAGGTGCGGTTTACCAGAACCTGACGGCCCAGACGGTCATATCCATTGGAAACCCGGATGCAGTAGGAGCAGGAGCCGTCTTTCTTCACCCGCTTTGTTATCTTTGCCATGTGGTTACACTTTCTGTGGGACTGCGCCCACGCTGACAGCGGCAGAGAAGCCCCGCCGGGCGGCTTTAGCTGTTCTTGTGGTCTGTATCTTTGGGAGCATCCCCGGCGGCGTCCTGTGCATCCTGTGCGTTCTCTGGTGGATGTTTTTCCTCTCGCTGATATTTATAAATTTGAGTAAGTTCCTCAATTCTTTCTCTTGCAACACGCTGACCGTCTGCATTCAGTTCCTCATAGTAAACGACAATATCCCGCAAGTCGGGCGGCAAAAACGGAACAACTGCAAAAGTGCGCTTCCGGATTCTTTTCCTATCTCGTCTACGGCGGTCCACATTTGATTTTCAAGGACAGAAAGTGCCTTTGCGGCCTTGCCGTTAGTTAATGCCGGGGTTATTTTTCCTGTTTCAAGCGATTTTTGCAGCTCCCCTTTCAGTGCTTTGGCTGTATCCTCTGCATCAAAAAGAGAACGCTGCACCGGGTCTGTGTCACCGTAAAGCAAATAACCGGGCGTAACCCCCAAGGCATCCGCGAGCTTTCTTAAAGTTTCAATTTTAGGATTCCGCAAATCATTTTCCCACTGGGCAATACCAGCCGCAGAAATCCCCAATTTATGTGCAAGTTCTGCCTGTGTCATGCCCGCACTCTTTCGAGCCTGCCTGATTCTTTCGCCGGTCGTCATTGCCAAACATCCCCCTTTTCTGAAATCAGTATAGCATAATTTTTAGCAGAAATAAAGCATAAGATAATGTTTTCGCCTTGACATACTCTTTTTGCTAATGTTATATTGTTAGCATACGATAAAGAAAGGATAATGATACTATGAGAGTTGACCGTGTCAAACTGATTGCCGAAATGGCCCGGCAGAACATACATATTAAGGAATTAGCAGAAAAAGCACTCGTGTCCCGTGTGACTATTACAGCCATGCGCGGCGGCAAGAGCTGCAACGTCAACAGTGCAAGACGTGTCGCGCAGGCTTTAGGCGTTTCATTGGAAAGCCTGCTGGAAGATAGAAAGGAGAGTTGACACATGGGCGACACTATCCGTTATCCCAATATGGGAACCGTCAAAAGAGCCGCTGAAATCTATGGGCTGTCACCATCCTATATCCGGCGGCTCTGTAAGACAGGCAAAATCAGGTATGTAAATGCCGGGCATATGTGGCTTGTCAATCTGGACAGCCTAGCCCGGTACTTTGAGCAGGGCGACCCGGTCCCGGCGGAGCCCGGCCAGACCGCCCACGGAATCCGGCGGCAGTGGGGGTAGTTATGGATGGCACGAAAGCAAAGCGCGAGACCCGCTTCCCCGCTGGATGTCCGCCGCTCCTGATTGCAGAGAGACACGGTTCGTTCCAATTGGCGATACGCTTTTACACAACGAACGATTCAAAGCCTTGAGCCCGGGCGCATTCAAACTATACGTTTGTTGTTCCATGGAAGCGGCCGGACGAATCAACTTTCAAATTCCCGCATCTAAAGCAGAAAAATACGGCATCCCGCGAAAATCATTTCAGCGTTACTTGCAAGAGCTGATAGACGCCGGATTTATCCAACTGAACAGAAGCGGTAAAACTACCCGCACCGCAAACGATTATTCATTCTGTTTTGATTGGTACAATCCCCTTGAACAAAAAAGCACCGTTATGAAGATTTTCGATATTCTCCCCGTGGGAGAAGAAAACGCTATCTCAGCAAAAAGCTCTCAGTGCAAAACTCGGCCTATCTGTGCGCGAATGCCGCGCTAGAATATCAAAAAAAAGAACTGCAAGAGGGCTCGTTCTGTCTTTCTTCAACACATCGTCCCGGCGGATATTTCCGACCATCTCCCGGCGAAAAAAGGGCGTCAAGAACTTTTGCGCTTTTACCGTCGAGAACTTTCGCGCAGCCGTTCGAGTGCTCGAAAACTGAAAACAGTCCGCACAGCTCTTGAGGAATGCGAGGGACAAGAAACCGCATTCGATATAGACACCCTTGAGTGACCTCTTTATCTTCTTATTTATTTTTGTCAATGGATGGCTATATATAGTATATCTGGGTCAAAATGACCCAGTGTGCAAAAATGTCAAATAACGTATTATCGTCATCACACTGGGCCAATTTGACGCAGTGCGACCGTAGAAAATGGCTTTGCACTGGGCCAAAATGACACACATACAGTGCTTGTACTGGGTCAATTTGACCCAGCCAAAATTTGAAAAAAAAAAAAAAGCGGTTATACAAAAGTAGGACAAGAGTATACAACTGTTTCATATCAGAAAGGGAACGACAATGGCTGACAGCAAGAAGAATGTGTTTTTTATTGGCGGCTATTCCTACACTGTTGACAAGTCAACGCCTCTGTGTAGGCGTGAGGATTTTTTCCACAGCGCAACTCTATATCAAAGCCCGAATGGTAGGTTTTTCGTAGTAGAAAATGATGCTGCGGACACGATTACTGTAAAAGTCCTTTCAAAGTCTGATGCGAAAACTTTCATGGATGAACACCCGCCGGGATTTTCACTGAAAACTATATCCGTATCTTTGGGCAGCCAAAACAAGGATAGTCCATCGTATACCAAGAGTGTACCAAAAGTACACCGATTTCGGCAGACAGAAAGGGATTGTTACCTTGACACCAAACACTGTGGACGCACTTACCAATGAAGAACAGGTGAAAAAGATTCAGGCTCTCGAGCGTGGGGCGGCAGAATCAACGCGACTTATAGAAAATCTGTGGGTCCAGAACTGTGGGCTTGTAAAAACAATCGTCCACAATGTAACAGGGCTGAACGCAGGCGAGCCCGGGTTTGATGATATGGAACAGCAGTCTTTTTTCGGCTTTCATGCGGCTATTTATACATACGACCCGGCGGCAGACATAAAATTTTCAACATATGTTGCAAAACGCATAAAGTGGGAGATATGCCGGTACTATGAGCGCAACGGCTATACAATTCGCGTCCCGGCCTTTATGAAGCGTCGTTTTCGTGAATGCCTGAAAAAGCAGCAGCAACTAGAAAACACACTCAGCCGGAAAGTGAGTATAGAAGCCGCGCTCCGTGAGTTGGGACTGTCCGATTCTATTATAGCCGGGACTATGGCAGCCTTTCACCGTATGAAAACAACTAGCATTGAAGCTGGAATAGAGTGCAGTGGCGAAGATTCAGACGCTTCTTTGTTGGATTTCTTGAGCAGTGATACCGATATGGAAAATACTGTAATATCTCAAGAATGGCACAAAGAGCTACACCGGATTTTGTTTGAAGCCCTCGCCGATATTCCCGGCGAACAGTGTTCTCTTATCGTACGGCATTACTTTAACGGTCGAACCTTTCGACAGTTGGCAGAAGAATACCATACTACCCCTCAAACATTGTACAACTGGAAAGAGGCTGCTTTTCGCTCTATTCGCACCGGAAAATACGGAAAGGCTCTTGCGGAGTTTTCTTCCAGCGAGAGCGGGAAAAGGCGGGCAGATTCTCTTATAAAACAAGACCTGAATGCCTTAAAACGGCTTGAATTGTCGAATAAGGAAAAGGAGCTCTTAGCATTATGACGTCTTACGAAATGCGCAAGGAATCGTTTACAGAGGTTCTTGAAAACTACCATACTATACCGGCTGTCGATTGGAAACGGCTGTTTATTGACCGCATTCTTGAAAAAAGCCGAAACATTGCCCACAATGAGCAGGAAAAACGGTATCACAATTTAATCATCTTGCGGTATATCGCCGCTGAAAGGCTATCTACGCAGAAAATCTGTAAAATGCTTCACATAAATCGGGACCGCCCCAATTATGATGCCATTACCGCACACGCAATCGATAGGTTGCTAGTGCTGGCATTTGGAACGGACGGTATAAACTGGAATGATACGAGCACCTGAACATAAAAACGCCGACCGTTTTAGGCGGCCGACGTATTAAAAGCCGGGAATGGTGAAAATTCACTCCCGGCTTTTTGTTATAAGCATTCGGCCTTTTGTCCGGCCTCAAATGCGGATTTTTCCCTAAGATATGCCACATGACCCGCTGCACGGTCGATAGCATCCCTTAATTCGCTGTTATCAATCCGCTTGAGCAATGCCGATAGAGCATCTTCTGCCTTTGCAATGTCGGGCATCTCTTGTCGGCTCTCGACATAATCATCATAAGTACGCATTTTATATCACCTTTCAAAATATCCCCGGCGGGCTTTCTCTGCGCCGCCGGGTCAGCGGTTCAATTCAGGCGTTCAGGGGCTTCACTTGAGATGCCCCAAAGAATGATGCGCGGTAAGTCTGGCTGTCCCCCTTGCTGCTGTGGATGAGAACCACTTGAAACAGAGCCTTTGCACCGTGCAGGACTTCAAACCCGGCGGTTTTCCATCCTGTCCATGTGTTCACCTGCTCGGCCGCGCCTGCGGTCTGCTGGCCTTTCTCAATGCGCTGGGCATTGACCGGGGCGGCCTTTGCGCTGTTCCATGCCCTGTGCAGGGCTTCAGCAAAGCTGCCCACGCCCTTGCGTACAGCTTCCATGCCTTGTGCATGATTTCAGAAAGATTGTACTTCATATGATGACCTCACTTTACATTGCGGGCCAGCCCTGCTATACTGGGCTTGACCCTGTTGTTGGGTTTGGCTCGGTGTTGTAGTTGGTAGCTCTCACCGGGTCATTTTTCATATACAGCGGCGGGAGTGGGTTACTGTCTTAGCTGGCGTTCTGCTCTTGCGCTCCCGGTACATCCTTCGCCCCTTGCCTTCCGGTCGTGCTCCCTTGCTGTGATTCTATTATAGTACTGTTTACCGTACAATGCTATTGACAAGTTGTACAAGGTTTACCGTTCATGTCTGTGTATATTTGTACTGTAAACCGTTCTGACTTTATGGTATACTGTTTATTGATCAGGAGGAAAAGAAATGGTTACTGAGGCAAGAAAAAGAGCCAATGCCAAATGGGACAAAGAAAACATGGTCGTTCTGGCCTGCAAGGTCAAGCGGGAGACGGCGGAGCAGTTCAAGGCCGCTTGTGCTGCACAGGGGACAACGACAAATGCCGTTTTGCAACAGGCCGTGAAAACCTTTTTTAGACGAACACCCCGCGCCGGAACAGCCCCACGCCGCCCGGAATGCCCCGGACGATGATACAGAAGCCCGGCGGGCCGCCCTGCTGGAAAGCATCAAAGGGCTGTAAGGCTGGGAAAGGATGTTGAACAATGCCAGACCACGCCAAACAGGTAGGTATACTGTGCCAGCGTGTTATTGACCTGCTGGGGCTGTCCATGACAGAGGGGCAGAGTATCTTACTCGGTGAATCCAATGTAGCCCACATGGTCAGCCGCCACCCGGCGGATTTTGCCCTTTATGGGGAGTATATCCCGCTGATTCTGGCCGCGCCGGACTATGTGGCCCTGAATGCAAAGGACGGCTCTATTGAGTATGTCAAGGAAGTGCAGTACCGCCTGAACACAAACCGCGTTCTAAACTTCATTGAAAAAGGCACATTAAAGCAATACTAAACGAACCAACACGAATTGACATTTTCTCGTGTTCTGGTATAATAGAATTGCAAAGAGAACCAGAGGACGGAACAGGCAGCCGTCACCCATCGTTAGGAGATGCGGGAAGCGTCACCCCGCCTGATTCTCGAACAGAAAGAGGCCGTTGCAGAGATGCAGCGGCCTTTTTTTTTAGAATATTTCCGCACCGGAAATGCGCTGGTTTGGTGTCATTATGGGTTTTTTGTACCTTTTCCGGGTCGGAAATCGCTCAAATGGCTGTTTTCTACGGAAGATATTCAAGTTTTAGCGACATTCTTGTTCATTTCCAAGCTACCGGCTGAGCTACGAGCGCATATTTTCAGTTTTACATATACTGCCGAATAATATTACCACAACTGCGCCCAAAAAAGCAAGAGGGAAAGCGCAAAAAAGTGCCTTTGCACCGCCCGCGCCGGAACCGTCCGTTTCTTTTTATAAAAGCCAGTTTTACCGGGCCCTCTGGGACGGCGGATATTCTGGCGGCAACTTCCTCTTTACAAATGGGGCGCGAACCAGTACAATCAAAGCAGAACGCACCGCCCCGCCCGTATTCGGCGGGGCTTTTTGATAGGAGGCTGTTTTATCATGAAAATCTCTCGTCGGTCCGTCCTTCATGTTTCCGGTCTGGCAGCGGCAGCGCTGGCCCTGACCGGCTGCTCTGCGTCTGGAAGCGCCGCGCTGGGCGGCAGACTGCCCGGCCTGCTCAAAAAGGCCTGCTGGGGAAAAAAGGGGCCGACCGTCTGCTTCGTCGGAAGCTGCCAGCGACATGGCCGTTACCCCGCCGCCCGAGGGCGAACAGCTTGAACCCGGCCTTTCCGCCCTGCCCGAGTACGACGCCGACCTTCTCACCGGCACCGAGCGCAGCACCAACAGCCGCCCGGTGGCCGTGATGGTCAACAACATCGCCAACTCCCAGCGCCAGAACGCCCGCCCCCAGCGGGGCATCGGCAGCGCCGACCTGCTCATCGAGGCCAAGGTCGAGGGCGGCATCACCCGCCTGTGCGCCGTGTTCAGCGACGCAGACAGCATCCCCGAGGTCGGCCCCATCCGCTCGGGCCGCGACCAGTTCCTGCAGCTGCTCATGCCCTGGAAGGCACTCTATTACCACGACGGCGAGAGCATCTTCTGCACCCAGTTTGTCAGCGTGTATCAATATTCCGGCCTGAACATCGGCGGCAAGAATTACTTCAAGACCCCGACCCACCCCATCGTCTCTCATCGAAATAACCGCGGCCGGGATGTTGCCTACGAGCACACCGAGTTCACCTCCGGCAAGGAGATCTGCAAAGGCCGCCTCTGATGCCAAGATCAGCCTCTATGCTCCCAGCGAGGGCACTTTCTTCCACTTCGCCGACTACCGCACCGACGAGGTCAACAAACTCAAGGGTGAGCCCTCGGCCAAAAAAATCGCCATCGTACATTCGGAGAGCTACCGCACCTCGTTCAGCTACTCCGCACTCAGCCACACCTACGCGATGCAGATGTACAACTCCTCCAAGAAGGCCACCGAGAACACCGTTGATGAGCTGACCGGTGAGCAGCTCGCCTTCGAGAACGTCGTGGTCTGCTTCGCCGACATGGACGCCTACGCAGGTGACTCCCATGACGTGCAGGAGGTGCAATACATCAAGGGCGGCGACGCCTACCTCTTCACCCGCGGCGGCGTGCAGGTGGGCCGCTGGGAAAAGACCTATCCCACCAACCCCCTCAAGCTTTACACCAAGTCCGGCGAGGAGATGACCCTCAACCGCGGCAAGACCTATTTTGCACTGGTGGACAAGGACGAGCTGAGCAATTTCAGTTACCAGTAAGCCCATGAGGAACATGACGATGAAGCGTATTCGAACTGCGCTCTGCCTCATTTTGGCCGCCGCGCTGCTGGCAGGCTGCGCCTTTCTGCCCAGCGACAGTGAGCCGGAAACGCCCGCCCCCACCGACCCGCTCACCGGCCTTGCCCTCGAGTGGCAGGGCCAGCGTCCGGTGGCCGTGGCCATTGAGAACAGCACTGCCTCCACCACGCAGTGGGGCCTTTCCTCGGCGTCGGTGGTGCTGGAAGCCCTCACTGAGGTGGGGACGTCCACTGAGCTTTGCCTCGTCTATCCGGCGCTGGCCGCCACCCCCAAGGTCGGGCCAGTGGCTGCCGGGCAGGACATCTACTGGCGGCTGCTGGTGGGTCAGCAGCCCATTCCGGTGCAGCGGGGCGGGGGACAGTTCGACCAGAACTTCCTCGATTACTATTCCATCCGGGCCGTGGATGCTCTGGAGGCCGGGCGCACCGCCTTCGACTGCGGCAGTGAGTGGAGCAACGCACCGCTGTGGTACACCAGCGGCGAGGCCATCTCTAATGTCTTGGACGAGCTGAGCATCTCCTCTGTTCTGACGGAATCCCGAGTGACGAGCGCCGCATCCGCCGCGGCGGACAGTGCGTCCTCCGGGGCCGACGCAGTGCTGTCCATCCCTGCACTTCTCCCGCAGGAAGCAGACGGCAAGCTGCCGGATGCCACCGCGCCGGACGCCGTGAACGTCCGGGTCTGCTTTGACGACGACAACGCCACCGGCTTTTCCTACGACGCTGACAGCGGGCTCTACCGGATGCTCCACGCCGACGGCACGCCCCAGCTGGACGCCAACAACGGCCAGCAGGCCGGGTTCGATAATCTGCTGGTGCTGTTCAGCGCCTCCGAGCTGCGGGACGACGGCAAGACCTACGACTACGATTTGAGCA
>VOFC01006456.1_pt1 | contig 22588 bp, 22 predicted proteins | sample 5384161 | NCBI WGS metagenome assembly VOFC01 (sample SAMN12384722, study PRJNA508395) | human gut metagenome | isolation source: healthy gut B | host: Homo sapiens | reverse complement strand
ATCGGCACCCACAGCACCACCGACCTCGTGGAGATCATCAAATCGGTTTACAGCAAAAAGCGAGAAGCCGAAGCCGCCGGCCGCCGTGTCAGCCAGATGGATGACCGCGGATGCTCTGGTGGGAGCTGCGGGAGTATTTCTCCGTCCGCTCGCCTACCTCGATCCGCTGGATGAACAGGCGCAGCAGCTCCGGCGTCAGCTCGTCGATGGCGGTATACTGCTTCGCCTTCTCAACGAACGTGTTCACGTTGGAGGAGGCGGCTTTCAGCTTTTCCAGCCGGGCCTCCTTTTCGGGGATCTGTTCCTCCAACGCTTTCTGCTCACGGTGTAATCGCTCGCCAGCATCCGGTACTGCTCATCGGTCACCCGCCCCAGCACGTTGTCCTCATAGAGCCGCTTGAACAGCTTGGACAGTTCCTCTCTGCGCCGCCGCATGGTATCCAGATCTTTTTGGATCGTGTTCATCTCACGCCGCAGCTCCAGCGTATTCTTGCTGCTGATGTAGGCGGCGAACTGCTTTTCCTTCATCCGCGCGAAGTGCGTCACCCGGCGTAAGTCCTCCAGCACAACGGCTTTCAGTTCAAACTCCCGGATGTGATGCGGTGTGCAAACGGTCTTGCCCTTTTTGCCGTAGGTGTAGCACTTGAAGTTGTACTCTGTCCGCTTCATCGTGCTGGCTCTGTGCAGCACCAGCGGCTTGCCGCAATCCGCGCAGAACACCAGTCCAGAGAAGATGTTCGGCTCGTCCATGTGCTTGGGGACACACTTTTTGTGCTGACGCACCTCCTGCACGATGTCCCACTGCTCCTGCGTGACAAGGGCTTCGTGGGTGTTCTTCACCATGAACCGTTCACTCTCGGGGCGCTCCACACGCTGCTTGTTTTTGTAGGAGATCGTAGTGGTACGCAGTCCAACCGAGTGTCCGAGGTAGACCTCATTGTTCAGAATGCTGGTGACGCTGTTGGAAGACCACAGGCGATGTCAATCATACTGGCCAGGGCAGTAGGCAGCAGCATGGCTGTCACAGCGGAGAGCAGCATCAGCGCCAAGAGGGCGGCCACATGCTTTCCGCTGAGTTTTACACGGGAAAAAATCGTACCCATAGTTTTCCTTTCTGCTCGTCGTACTCGCATTTTAGCTTGACAGGGCAAATAACAAATGATAGTATAAATGAAACGATAGTATCATAGATGCTAGAATATCACAGAAGCAGGCGTTGTCAATAGTCCGAGCGAAAGTGGAACAAATGACAATCCTTGTTTCAATGATACGCAATTAAAGGAGACGTTTCTTATGCGAAGGACAACGGCTACAACAGACTATCTGAAAGAATGTATGGGTACAGCGTTGCTGGAACTAATGAAAGAAAAACCCATTGAAAAAATCAGTATTGAGGAGATGACTGCCAAGGCAGATGTAGGTCGCTCCACTTATTTCCGTTATTTCAAAAGTAAAGATGAAGTTCTGTCTTTCAAAATCACATGTCTGTGGAAGCGCTTTTCCGACGAACACGGTGCTACCAACTTCGCCACTGGTAGTTATGACGGCATCAGGCTGTTTTTTGAATTTTGCCTTTCCACTCGTCCTATTTGTGATCTGCTCTACTCAGCTGATCGCCAATATGTGATTCTAAACTTCTATTTACAAGAAGCGGCATCCATTGTCGCTAATGCCGATGCCAAAACGCACTACTTTATCCAATTTATTACATATGGATTGTTTGGGCTTATGAATGCGTGGGTATTACGAGGCTATAAAGAAACCCCACAGGAAATGGCACAAATAGTTTGCGATTGGGAAGCATCTTCGGAGGAGAAATAGCATAGAGGAGGGTAAACATATGGGGAAAATCATTCGACGCATTCTAACAATTATTCCAGCGGTGGCTTTACAATCGCTCTGGCTTTTGCTGTTGATGAAATGGCTGACCCCTTACGCACCGATTATTGTGTCACTGCTTTCCGTTGCAGCGTTTTTCTTGGTGGTATTTATTATTATAAAGAGAGATGAAACCGCTTATAAATTGCTTTGGCTGCTGGTTATTCTGTCACTACCTTTGGTAGGAGCGTTACTATATCTGCTCTTTGGAAATAAACGGACGGCCCGCCCTCTAAAAAGGCGCTTGCAGCAAGTTCAAAAGAGTTGCAATCCGCAGCCTCTTCCAATAAAGAAGCGCCCTTTGACGGCGAAAAACGCATGGGGCAAACAGTGCGGTGGCTGGAAGAAAAAACGCAATATCCGATGTGTGCAGTTGAGCAGGTTCGTTACTATCCGTTGGGCGATAATATGTTCCCTGATATGCTTGCCGATTTGAAAAATGCAAGAAACTCGATTTACGTAGAATACTTCATTATTGAGCCGGGGCATATGTGGGACGCAATCGTGAACGAACTGGAAGTAAAAATGGAGCAGGGCGTTGATGTACGTGTGATATACGATGATCTTGGCAGTATTTCTTCGTTCAATTTCAGTAATGTCCGTGAACTGAAAAAGAAAGGCATTCCATGTATTCCTTTTAATCCTTTCCTTGCCTTAAAAGGAACTGCAAACTATCGCGATCATCGCAAAATGCTGATTATTGACAACGAAGTTGCTTATAGCGGAGGTATCAACTTATCAGATCGGTATATCAATTTGGAACATCCCTATGGACACTGGAAGGACACAGGCTTTCGGATTACTGGTGAGCCAGTAAAAAATTTTACCCATATGTTCTTGACCTTTTGGAACGCATTTTCGCTGGAAAAGAAGCAGGACAGCTTGCAATGCCCACATATCCCAAAAGGTATCCTGCGCCGCCGCACACATTTGATGGTTATGTGCTTAGTTACTACGATTCGCCCCTTAACCATGAAGCTACCAGTAATCAGCTCTTTATTGACTTGCTTTCTCAAAGCACGGATTACGCATGGTTTTTTACACCGTATCTTATGCTTGGCGATGACTTGATGGATGCAATGATTTCCGCTGCTCAACGTGGTGTAGACGTGCGGATCATTATGCCCGGCATCCCTGATAAGAAGCTGATTTTCCGTATGTCTCGGAGCTTTTATCAGGTGTTGCTGACTGGCGGCATCAAGATTTATGAGTATACTCCCGGCTTCGTTCATGCAAAGAGCTTTGTATCAGACGACAAAGTTGCGACGATAGGAACTGTCAATCTGGACTACCGCAGTCTCTTTCTCCACTTTGAAAACAATTCGTTCTTTTATCGTTCCAGTATTATTGCAGCAATAAAGGACGATTTCATCGCTACACAGGCAAAATGTAAAGAGGTAAAGCCCTATGATATGAAACATTATTCGCGCCGCTGGGTCGTAGATGGTGTCCTTCGTATTTTCGCACCGCTATGTTGAGGTTTTTATGAAGCATTTTCTTATGTGTCTGCTATATATCGCGGCGTTAGGGGTTCTCTCCTTTGTAGTGGGGCGCTTGATCCCGAAGCATTGGTTTCACGCCGATCGTTTTCCTTGGGTCTGCCACCCGGCAGAGCAAAAACTATGGAAGCGGCTTCATGTTCGGAAATGGCAGGCAAAGATCCCCGATATGAGCCGCATATTCGTTAAAATCATGCCGGAAAAGAAACTGACAAAGGAAAACTATGAGAACTTGCCGCGCATGATAGAAGAAAGGACAGTTGTTTATGAGATTGTTTGCAGGTTCGATATGTGTACAGCAGCAACTTACAAAACAAAAGATTTTTATATGGGCAGAACGCTTGATTATGAATTTTCCTATGGGGAACAGATCACGATAACGCCAAGAAATTACGAATTTGATTTCCGGTTTGCCGGGAAGATAAAAAGCCATTATGCTTTGATCGGAATGGCATTTGTTGCAGAAGGTTATCCGCTTTATTATGATGCTGTTAATGAAAAAGGCCTTGGAATGGCAGGTCTTAATTTTGTCGGCAATGCGGCATATGAAGAGGCTTTGCCGGAAGATGAAACAGAAGTCAGCCAGGTGGCACAGTTCGAGTTCATCCCATGGATCCTTACACAGTGTGCTACTGTAGCAGAGGCGAGAGAGAAGCTGGCAGCAATGAGACTGACAGGTACAGCATTCAGTGAACAGCTGCCGACAGCACAGCTTCACTGGATCATTGCAGACAAAGACTCCTGTATCGTTGTTGAGTCTATGAAGGATGGGCTGCATGTATATGATAATCCGGTAGGAGTGCTTACCAATAATCCACCATTCCCGAGTCAGATGTTTGCACTGAATAATTATGCCGGAGTATCCAGAAAACAGCCGGAGAGTACTTTTGCAGGAGTATTACAGCTTGATGCATATAGCAGAGGAATGGGTGGAATGGGAATACCTGGAGATCTTTCCAGCCAGTCAAGATTTGTGAAAGTTGCCTTTACAAAATTAAATTCGATCTCCGGTGAAGAAGAGGATGAGAGTGTAAGCCAGTTCTTCCATATCTTAGGATCCGTAGATCAGCAGCGTGGATGCTGTGAGGTGACAGAAGGCAAATATGAGATCACGATATACACGTCCTGTTGTAATACAGCAAAAGGTATTTATTATTATACGACTTATGATAATCATCAGATCACAGCGGTTGACATGCATGCGGAAAATCTGGATTCAGATCAGCTGATCTGTTATCCGCTTCTGTCCAAGGGCGAAGTCAGATGGCAGAATAAATAATACGAAAATGCACGGAGAAAGCATAACGCAGAACAACAGGAGGACAATATCGAGATTGTATGGAATGCAGATGTTAGGTTGATAATTGTGCAAGCACCGCCTGCACTAATCCAGCACGATCACGCAGACCATCAATGCCACCAGAAACTTGAATGATACGGCTATGAATCGCTACGACATCTTCTGCTGTAACCCAAATCATTCTGCCATCCTCTTATAGTCAGAAGCGAACTCGCTCAATAGTTGATCGGTGTCCGCCAGCATTTTTTCGCGGCTCACAGCTGTTACAGGCTCCTGAATCGTGACAGCAAAAGGCATGCCTTTTGCTCGAACAAAGGCATTGGCAAAAAATATTAAAGGCAGTAGAAGTTGACATGCCCAGTGCATCACAGATGGCTGCCATTTGCGCTTTCACTTCAGAATCAATGCGAAAAGTCATGTTGGAATCCATGTTCAAGCCTCCTTTGCACTACAATAATACTACATAATATGTGCATTGTCAATCCGGTCGTTTCTTGATGATGGTTGGATGCGGCTGATCCAAAGGGAATTGATTATTCGACATAGTTCGATTATATCACAGAACGGCGACAACAGTGTGGCGCGGTTTTCCTTTTTTGCTCATTATGATCGATTTGTTGCATTTTCGACCGATAATCCGTAAGACTTACCAGAATGGAGGTATGTCTATGTATCCGCGCACGATTATTGACTCACTATCGGCAGTTCCTAACAGAGATCAACTCACGCATAAAGATCTACACGCACATTTCAGCACTGGTCAATCGATTCTTCTTTCTGGTTCTGGGAGAGATAAGAAGTACGGGTACCGCAATGGTATCCAGACGGATCTTGGAGACATCAGGAACGATGTCTGGTGCGATTTGGTGCGTGAGCTCATTGTCCGGAGCCACGAAGAAGACTTGTTCGATAAACTCCTGGAGTGGGAGAAGGAGCACACCTATTGGTTAAAGACGAAAGCAGAACTGGAGCATTACACGCTTGAGCTCTACGCTGCAAGGATCTTTGACAACCCGAAATGGGTTGACTATGAAGCTTTTGCCAAGCACTATGGCTACCAGCCGCAGTCCTATGAGGGGTAAACGACTCAATGCATCGGATATACATGAAAACGGCAATGCCACATTGTGGCACTGCCGTTTTCTTATTGCCTTTTTTCAGTTCACGGTCTATTGACTACGCCAACAAAGAGTGGAAGTCCATCTGCACCAGTAATGGCGAATAAGAACGGTCGATCCAATACGAAGTCCATTTCCTCTTCAGGTGGCGCCGCAGCACCAGCCATCATCATGACGGTATATGCCGCTGCGGTAACCCCCTCTTCATCGATGGCAACGCGGGCTGCATGGTCGGCTTTGGAAAGAAATATCTCTGCAACTTTCGAAGTCATGGGACTGAAATCGGCCACCGTGGCATCGAATACACCGGTAATACCCAGCGCATTCAGGCCATCACGCAGGTCAAGATCAGAGACAACATCAAATTTGGGAACGGACATATTCACGATCAGGTGCTTGCTGTTCTCCCAGTTTCCATTGCTGTTTAGGAACTCCATCGTTTGCTCATCGGCAAGCAGATCATCCATAGCCACGCCATCATCAGGCAGGAGGAACCACATTTTGCCGCTGCCCTCCAGGCTCAGAGCAACAGCGCCGAACTGATCTGCCCAGTAATAGGTGTTGCTGCCGCCCTTGTGCATGTAGTCGCACTCCACGGTCTCTCCATCAGCACTGAACAGATGGAACAGGCCCTTTTCCGTTCCGGCCTCATTGAACTCACTGTGCCACTTGGCTCGGTAGTAGATGGTAGAGGCCAAAGCCATAACGGTCTCGGGGTCCATCGACAGACCATCGGCCTGCGCTTCCAGCAGTCCTCCGGTCTGCTCATTGATCCAGTCCCGCAAGGCCTGATTAAATTCCTCGCTGCCCATCTCACCACGGAAGGAGGACGCATAGTAATTCTTTGCCAGACTGTCCATTGTGGACTGGTTGAAATTTACGGACTCATTCAGCCACAGGGAGTTTGCCAGAATGCTTGTCACGGCGCCGTCATTGCTGTAATTGGCGTTCCAAACACTGGCTGCCTGGGAGCGCAGAGCCTCAATGCTTTCACTTCCTAGAAGGTCAAGGATCTGCTGGCGGCTTTCACTGTCCGTCACCTCTGCCAGCATGGCAAGGGCCATGTAGACATTTATGGGAGAGTAGACCTTGTTTGCGCCGTTGGAATTGCTGAGGAACTCCCGGATCGAACTGGCGAAGAACGGTTTCAGACCATCTGCATAGCCTTCCGGCTGACTGCATTGGGCCTTTCTGTCCGACTGCCAGGCGTCATAGACCACATCAAAGCCATCGCTGTCAAACTCACCGGTCTTTTCATCAAAATACTCCATCTCGTTTGGGTAGGGAGCCATCTCCGGATAGCTAGCCAGTGCCAGAGCATAGGCCGATGCGGAGTTGTTTGGTTTCTTTTCGTCCATATTGGTATCTCCTGCGCAGCCTATCATAGAAATCAGGCAAGCCGCTGCGAGGTATAGCGCTACAATTCGTTTCATACTGCGTACCCTCCTTAGTCTACGATGGTGTCTGTGCAGATTACCTGCGTTATGATTTCCATAGCAGTCTCGCCGTAGCGTGACCACCAGCTATTTACACCCTGGGTCGTTGCCACAAAGTTGCCTTTGCTGGCAGGGTAACTGATAAAGTTCCAGATAGCACCGCCATCGTAGGTGCCCATGGAACCATTTCCAAATTCCTTCATTGACAATCCGGTGCCACAGACGCCGAATGTAGGCCAATATTGGAAATCGATCCATCCATCTTCACCAGCGGGTCGGAAACTGACGCCATAGCTCATGCCATCGGCACTGTATTCCTCAACCTTGTATTCCCAACCAGAAAGAAGCGGCACACTGACGCCAAATCCGCCGTGTTCGTAGGAAACATTACTTGTGTCAGCGGCGTCCACGAGATCAAAGCCTGCATAATAGGTTTTGGTGTCATAATCACCGGTACCCCGGAAATCCATAACCGATTTGCTGATCCGGTAGGAACCTGCGGGAAGCTCTCCGTACAGGCGGCTCCAATTCACTTCCCATTCTGTTTCCGCATTGTTAGGGATCATCCATGCTCCTGACGTCCAGGCAAGCTCATACTCCATAGGAAGCAGCTCGACCGCAACCCACTCGCCATCCTGCAGCATTTCGAGTCCGTAGTAACTGCCGGTCTGCAGCTCACCGGTTGGTTCTCCATCTTGCTGCGTACAAACAATGGTCAATCCAGACGGGGTAATATTCTTTGCAGTAAGCTTCACTCCCCAGGGATCCTGATAGGCGCTTATCGACGGAGTACGACTGATACCAACAAGACCGGATATTGCCGGAGTGCGTTCGCTCTGTTTTCCATTGATCCAAACCTTGTCGGTGGCCTTGATCACATCGCCCATCTGCACTTCAAGGAATAGATGCCACTGAGCCATATCCTCTGTTCCTGCCTCAGGGACCTTACGGTCAATCGTAATGTCCCACCCATCCAATGCACCGTTCTCAATACGGTGACGACGCACATCTGTAATCTCATGCCGAATTGATCCGCTACCTTCCTGCAGTACGATCAGAACAAGATTCTGCCGTTCAAAATAGGCGTTATCGTATTTGTCGCAGGCATCCAAAAAGCCGATTGTGCTGTCGGAGTAGACTGTCTCTCTTCGTTCCAGACTATAAATGTCCTTGTATGCCTCGTAATAGGCTTCCAATTCCGCTCTGGAACTGATCACGGTGTGGTAAGGATAGCCATCTTCAGGTCCGCCATTGGTCCGGATGTACTGCGCCTCAAAAGCGTATGCTCCCGGTTCAGGCGTCACGGAATCTGGATCAGCTTCATTTCCTACAATGGTCCATCCGAGTTCCGTAAGCTCTTCTATGACCTGTTCCGGAATATCGGCCTGCGTACCGTCTTCCAATTTCACACACCAATACGCACCGGTCCTGCCTGGATAGGTATCCGCAATCCCATCGTGGAAGATCAAAATCTTATCGCCGGTCCCCAAGCCAGAGAACAGACCTTCCTTATTCTTTCGGTTGCTCATGATAATGGGTGAGTTTCCGTCAATGAACATATACGATCCGTTGTCCGCTACTAAGCAGCGTCCGACAGAGAAACTCATGGAGTGATTTATCATATACCAAAGGCCACCCGCACAAAGTAGCAGTATGACTCCTATCACACAGAGGGGAATAACCCATTTCTTTTTCTGTTTCATATCAGCAGCCTCCTTTTCATATCAGACATGAATCCCTTATTGATATAGACGCAAAAATAGGGAAAATGTTCCCTTGTGATGCGATTTAGAGAGTTGCCGGAACAAGTGAGTAGCATAATCGAAGTCAAAGGCAACCTCACGATCGTCACTTTGCTTCATCACTCATTATACGACCATCGACAAAACCCTACAACCCACCTAAGTTCCTGTGCATACCAAAACGGCAATACCTGCTTGGTATTGCCGTTTTGGTATTAACTCTTCAGCTGTCTATCCTTTGCAAAGGCCATCAGCGCCTCATGCTCGTTGGGGATCTGCTCATCCAAGACTGCATCCAGGCATTCCTGCAGCACACGGCCAATGGTCGGTCCCTGAAAGCCCAATGTCATCATATCATGTCCATTAACTGCCAAGTCCTTGAGTGTGAAGCAGCTCTCTTCCTGCAGGATCTCATTGATCATTTGCGATACTTCCTCAAAGATTGCGATCCGGTGTCTGCAGATGGCCGATTGACCAAGCGTATCTGCCTTGTGCAGCTCGATCAGTTGCCGGGTAGCATCCTCACCGTGCTTGCTCAAAAGCCGTTTGATTGGCTTCCTGTCGGCCGTGATGGGCATGTCATGATAGCGAACGAGTCTTACAATTTGTTCTTTGCTGGCGTTATCGAAGCGAAGTCTACTGAGGATACTCTCCGCCATTGAAGTACTCTGATCCGAGTGCCCGAAGAAGTGGCCAATGCCATCCTCGGCGAGCGAGAAACAGGAAGGCTTCCCAATGTCATGCAGCAGGGCTGCCCAACGAAGCACCGGTTCAGGGGTGATACTTTCAATGACCGCGATGGTATGGTCCCAGACATCCTTGTCATGATGTGGATTATGCTGCGGAAAGCCAAACATGGGTGTGAGCTCCGGGATCGGGACGGCCAGCACATCGGCGAAGTCCCGCAGAACACCTGCCGCGCCCTGAGCGCAGAGCATTTTGGTAAGCTCAACCAGAATGCGCTCCGCAGCGATACCTTTGAGCAAGTGCTTGTTCCTGTGGATGGCCGCTGCCGTGGCAGCTTCGATCGTCATGCCATACACGGAGGCGAAGCGAAGGGCTCTGAGCATTCTCAGGCCATCTTCCTGGAATCTCCGATCTGGATCTCCCACGCAGCGGACAAGGTCGCCGGCAATGTCCGCCTTGCCTCCTACGAAGTCAACAACACCTGTCCTGGGGTTGTAGGCCAGAGCGTTCATGGTGAAGTCCCGGCGCTCAAGATCGTCCTTCAGGCTGCGGGTAAAGCTGACTGAGTCCGGATGCCGATGGTCGGAGTAGTCCCCGTCAACGCGATAGGTCGTGATTTCTAGAGGCTCTTGGTCGATCACAACAGTTACAGTCCCATGCTTCAAGCCAGTCTCAATCAGGTGGTAGCCTGTAAAGATCTCCTCCACCTGCTCTGGGAGCGCGTTGGTGGTGATGTCCCAATCCTTCGCAGGACTGTTGTCACGCACATAATCACGCACTGCGCCACCAACAAGGTACGCCTCATAGCCGGCCGCTTCAAGCATCTCAAATGCTGTATTCACTTGTGGTGGCAATTTCATCATAAGATCACATCTCCAGTGCGGCGAGGAACAGCGCATTGAGTTCCTCCCAGTCCTTCGTGATTTCTCTCGGATACTGCTCCACCAGAGCACGCACCTCTGCAATGCTCCGATCCATGTAAGCGTTGAGGATATCGATTCTCGGGATCATCTTCACCTCAGGGGAGTTCATCTTCAGATCAAGCAGCTTCGCAACGGTTTTCTCCAGGTAGTCCGGAAGCTGGCTCGCCGCCAGTTCAGAAAAGAGCATTGGGGGCGGAGTACCTTTTTCAAGGATCCACCGGCAAGCAAGGATTGGCCGCAGTACATAGAAGTACTTCTTGGCCTTCACCATGTCGCCGCGCAGGTATTCTCGATAGTTTCCTTCCGCCATCTGCAGATAGTGCCAAAGGCCATTCTTGGACGAGAAGTAGCGCCGCATGACGGGCTTAAACGCCTCAGTGAAGTCAGTGGTCTGATACACGATGGGAGAGGAAAACCACTCAAATACGGTGGGGTTGGATTTATGGAGCAACTTCAGTGTCTTGTCCACATCCCAACCGTTGATGTCCAGAACACCATTGATGGGCAGCTCGATCACATCACGGACCCGGTTGAGCCTGAGATAGCTCTCTCTGGGGCGCACATAAATGAAGCGCACATCATAGTCGCTGTCCGGAGAAGCAAAGCCCCAAGCACGGCTACCGGACTCCACGGCCAAAAGGATGCGGCAGTTCTCCCGCTGCTCGATTTCATGAAGCTTTTCTTTGATCAATGCTTCCACGGTCAACACCGCCTTTCATCATTGTATTTCAGTCTGCTGCCTTAAAGTTATAGACAGGACGGATCCGCTCAATAATCTCCGCAGTAGGGCCGATTTGAGCGACGATCTCCTCCATGCTCTTATAGGCCATGGGAGACTCGTCCAGCGTGTCGGGCACAACACAGGTGGTGTAGATACCCTCCATTTCCTTCTGGAACTCCTCCATGGACAGAGCATTGAAGGCAGCCTTGCGGCTCATCAGCCGGCCAGCGCCATGAGGTGCGGAGCAATTCCAATCCTCGTTGCCCTTGCCGCTGCAGATCAGGCTACCGTCACGCATGTTGATGGGGATCAGCAGCTTCTCGCCGGCCTTGGCGGAGACAGAGCCCTTACGCAGGATCATGGCGTCCGTATCAATATAGTTGTGGATGGTGGTGAAGGTCTCCACCGCCGTGAAGCCCATGCCAGTCATGATAACATCCACCATGGCCTTGCGGTTGAGCATGGCGAACTGCTGGGTCAGCTTCATATCGTGGATATAGTCCTCGAACAGCGCACCCTCCACATAGGCCAGATCTTTTGGGATATTCAGCTCGTGCTCCTTCTTGAGCGCCTTGATGGTCTTCTGGATCTCCTGGAACCGGCCCTCGGCCTTCAGCTGGTCAATGGCGGCTTGAACTTGATGCTGGGCGCCGCCCCAAAGGGCACGCCGACCCTCATTCTGGTAGTGCTCAGCCACCTCGGTGCCCAGATGACGGCTGCCAGAGTGGACCACCAGGAACAACCGGCCATCCTCCGCGCGATCCACCTCAATGAAGTGGTTGCCGCCACCCAAAGAGCCGATGCTGCGCATGGCCCGGTTGAGATTGACTTGATCTGTGCAGCGGAGGTGAGTCAGATCGATCTCAGCGTTCAGTGCATGAGGAATGTCTCGAACCTCACGGCCATAGGGGATCTCCCTGCGGATTAGGGCGTCCAGCTTCTCAAAGTCGACCTCCCGCTCACGAAGCTCAACAGTCTCCATACCGCAGCCGATATCGACGCCAACCATACCGGGCACGATCTTGTCCTGGATGGTCATGGTGGTACCGATGGTACAGCCCTTGCCAGCGTGGACATCGGGCATGATCCGGATCTTGCAGCCGGCAAACTCGTCCTGATCGCAAACGGTCTGGATCTGCTTGCGGGCTGCCTCCTCCAACTCGGGGGTGTAACAGACCGCAGTATTATATAAACCTTGAATCGTAATCATAACGATCTCCCTTTCCTTCATACTCTTTATTTTACGGTTCATCTCTGCCAACAGCAACACTTTTTGTTGGGAAAGGAAAAAAGCAGGAGGCGATAACAGACCTGCTATCACCTCCTGCGTCAGCTCTATTATGCCACGATCGCCGCGTAACGCTCGGAACCCAGAACATCCATCATGAAGGCATAGGGGGAAAGAATGCCGGCTTTCAGCATGGAGAAGATTCGGGGATTACAGCCGGATACCAGCGCAACGCCCTGGTCGTTGATCTTGACGGGCTGCTGCTGATTACGGCTTGCCACATTCCAGAACATCACCTCGGGCAGCTGGTAGCCATGTTCCTCGAAGAGCCGCTGCGTATACTCGAAGTTGGTCAAGGAGCAATCTTCAGTACAGTAGTCGAACTCCATATCGGAGATAATGAAGATCTTGGCAGGCATATCCTTCTGGGGCACACGGTTCTTCACGGCAGTCTTGAGGATCAACTCAAACACACGCTGGATATTGGTGTTGGCGACCTCGTTGAACTGGTGACAGTACCGCACCTTTTCGTAGATATCCTTGCCCTTAATCTCCACCAGCTTGGGATTCTCAGAGAATGTGATGAAGTGGTTTTGGAATGCGCCGGTGTTGAGCTCGGCATAGTAGATACCAAGAGACAGCGCCACAGTAGCGGGGATGGGATCAGCACCACCGTACATGGAGCCGGAGCCATCAATGACGACCAGAGCGTTCTCACCGCCAGTGAAATCCTCCTGTGTCTTCCATGTTGCGTCAATGGCCTTGCGCTCCTGATCGGAGATATCGCCGCGACCGAAGAAGGGCTTGATCATCTCATAGGGCGTCAGGGTGCCAGTGTGGAGCTGCTCCGTACCCTCGGCGACACGGCTCATGAATTCATCATAGCGGTCTCCATCATTTCGCATGAAGGCCTTACGATACTTGAACATGGCCTTGGAGGGCTGCTTGGAGTAATCGAAGGTGTAGTCTTTTTCGCGCAGGTTGTTCTCGATGATGCTGATCTTGGTGCGCAGGGCGCTCAGCGTTTTGCGGTACTGGGCGTCGTTCATACCCATCGCACGGGCAATTCGCTTCGCCTGCCGGATCACATCTTCGTTGGAGGCATTGACGGAGGGAGCCACTTGGCCAGCAGGGACACGGACTCGCCGGCCTCCAGAGCGGCAAAGTCAGCTGCCAGCTGTTTTTTGATCAGATGCAGCACCTTGCCTTCGCATGTGGTGCCCATCAGGACCAGCAGGTCATCGTAGCGTCCATACTCTGCAATGTACTGGATGTTCTTCTCCAGGGATTGCGGCTCGTTGTCGGCCAGCCACTTCAGAATGGTACGGAAGACACGGCGCTCGCCGATACCGCCACGAATATCTCTCGCAAAGAACAGGGTCTTCATGGCCAGATCAGCGTCTTCGGCATAGGCGCGGAGGAAGCGATTCGTGATCTCCTCGTCACGCTCTCTGCGCAGGGCGCCGATCGTAGCGAACAGATCCAGACATTCAGACTGGGTGGAACGATATGTAACTGCGCCATTTTCCGTATGGGTCATATTTGCTTCTTTCTTTAGAAACTTCAGCATGGAAATCACTCCTCCGTGATGAATTGGTTATACAAGGCACCATCAGGGATTTGAACCCGAAAGTACGATTTCTAGTCGTAGTTGTTACCAAGAATTGCTGTTGGTGCCTTTCACAAGATGCCTGACATATCGCAAGTCCTAAGCCGCCAGTTGACCGGCGCCCTGACCTCTGCATCGGATCGGATTCAAGACCGTTGGGTGTTGCTGTGGGCATCTTTATTGATAAAACAAGGCACCATGTGAAGTGGGAATCGAACCCACGAACGACGGGTATGAACCGCCTGCTATAACCATCTTAGCTATTCAATCTTTGCTGTTGGTGCCTTTTTGTCTAAGGAGTGAATACATCATCCGGGTGGGGCTCGAACCCACGACACAGAGATTGGGGTCTCCCGTTCTACCATCTGAACTACCGGAGATGTATTCGACAAGACGCTGTCCTTTATCATCATAAAGGGGGTCTCACCCTTTGTCGGCCTGCCCCGAAAGCAGGTGCTCCTTCGTTGAGCTAATGTTAATAGATAATGCTGTTAGCGTCTTTTACAAAGCGCATTCTTTATTCCGGAGAGGTTACTACGCCAGACCAGAACAGCGTCTATGATTAAAAAGTCATATGCATGGGTTTGCTGTATGCGCTTTTCGTGATTTAAGAATACTGCCTGTTCAGAGGAAAAACACGGAAAAAAAGTTGCGAACTCAAGAGCAACTACCTAAAAGTCTGCGAAAAATTGGTTCAAACCCATTCCAGACCGCAGTTGGCAAGGAGCTGTTCTTTCATTTGGACACCTCCTGTGGTAAAATGAGGCCATAAACTGCAGGAGGTGGATTTCGTGGCATATAGTGAGTTGGTCAAGAGTTTTGAGCGTATCCGGAGCTACATGCGCGAATTCTATGTCTATGGGTTTAAGAGTCGGGAAGAGTACAGCATCAAGAGTGCCCGCAGCTACGATAATGAGCGGCGAAGAATTGAGAGTTGGATCGGCGACTTTATGTCCTTCCATCAGGACACATCCGGCAAGAATGTATTCCTCTCGGTTGACAGCAGGCGGATCCCACACAACCCGCTCCACAAGGCTTTTAAAGCCAAAAGCTTTACCGATAAGGACATCACCCTCCACTTCTATGTGATGGACCTGCTGGCCGATGGCAGCGCGCTTTCTTCCAGAGAGATTGTCGATTGCATCAATGATGACTATCTCTCTCATTTCAGCGGCGCCTTCTCTCCAGACGAATCCACCGTGCGGAAAAAGCTCAAGGAATATGAGGCGCTTGGTCTGCTAAGCTCCGAGAAATGCGGTCGTGAGGTACTCTACCGGAGAACGGATGATAACACCGTTGATTTGAATACCTGGGCAGACGCCCTATCCTTTTTTCTCCGAGGAGGATCCACTCGGGGTGATTGGCTCCTTCTTGATCGATAAATTGGAAAAACCTTCTGATAGCTTCCGATTCAAACATCACTACATGCTCCACGCCCTGGACAGTGATGTCCTCTGTGATCTGTTGGCGGCAATCGATGAAAAAAGAGCTGCGGAACTGACCGTCAGGAGCCTGCGGAGTGGCCGCGACTATCAAAGGACGGTTTGTCCTCTGAAGATCTATGTCAGCACCCAGTCCGGGCGCCAGTATCTGCTCGGCTACCATTACCGGGGGCGGCACTTATCTTTCTTCCGGTTGGATGCCATCAAAAAGGTCACGATTGGGAATGTCGAGAAACACTACAGCAAGTACTTAGGGTACCAGGAGAAGTTTGACCAGCACCTTTGGGGTGTCTCAACGGGTCCCGACCATAATTTGGATCATATTGAAATGACGGTCCATTTTGACCCGGGCGAGGAATTTGTGCTGCACCGCCTGGAGCGCGAGAAGCGCCATGGTACAGTCGAACTATTGGACTCACAGACTTGCAGGTTTTCAGCCGATGTCTATGATGCCTCAGAGATACTGCCCTGGCTGCGCACCTTCATCGGCCGCATTGTAGATCTCAAATGCTCCAGCCAGTATGTTTTGGATATGTTCCAAGAAGATTTGGCTCGGATGGACGCTCTGTACGGAGGTGGCAACGATGTTATTCAGTGAGATTTACGGAAGCTATTTCAATGTCGTCGCAGCTGTCCTTTCCGAAGCATCCGATGGGAAGTTGACAGATCGAAGAATGACCGAGCTTGTCCGGGAAAAGGCTTTCGCGGAAAGCGCGCTTGCAATTCCGGCAGCGCTGAAATCCGGAACCTGGCCTTTACTCGATCAGGAGTATCATTCCATACTTCACCACAAGCCAACCATGCCTTTGACAATGCTCCAAAAGAGATGGCTCAAAGCGCTGCTGTCTGATCCCAGAATCGCTCTGTTTGATCCGGACACGACCGGGCTGGAAGATGTTGATCCGCTGTATGCTCAGGACACCTTCATTCTCTTTGACCAGTACGCGGACGGAGATCCGTATGGGGATCCCGCCTACATAGCTTGCTTCCAAACAGCACTGAAGGCAATTCGAAAGAAGAGAAAACTGCGTATCCGGTTCCGTGGCCATACCGGCGCCCGCCATTCGATCGAGTGTATACCTTACCGCCTGGAATATTCCGCCAAGGACGATAAGTTCAGGTTACTGGCAACCGGCAAGCGACGGCTCAACACGATCAATATGGCTCGTGTGCGTTCATGCGAGTTGCTGGATGCCTATGATCCCAAATCCATCACGCTGCCTCAGGAAAATTCCGAAGAGCTTGTAATGCTGCTTCATGACGAGCGCAACGGGCTGGAACGTGTGCTGCTACACTTCTCCCATTTTGAAAAAGAGACTCAGAAGTTGGCCGATCGGCTCTATCAGATCAGGCTCCGTTACGACAAGGACGATGAGACCGAGCTGCTTATTAGGGTGCTGTCCTTCGGCCCGGTGCTGGAAGTCATTGAACCAAGCGCTTTTGTCACGCTGATGAGAAAGCGGATTGCCGTTCAGAAACAGCGCTTCTGCCAATAATTCTCCTAAGCACAGAAAAAACCATCATTCGTCAGAAAGGCTGCACGAGAAATGACTGATAACGAAACCAATTTGACCTTACTGAATGTGAATCAGATTGTGAGCCTATTGTCCCGGGCCTATATCAAGCTCATCAAAAACGGTACCCCACTAAAATCTTTTCCCTCCGTGATGCTGGGGCCTCCGGGTATCGGCAAATCCCAGGGTGTTCGTGAGATAGCGTGCAACATCCAGGCTAAGACCGGAAAAAAGGTTTCCATCACAGATGTACGCCTGTTGCTATTCAACCCGGTAGATCTCAGAGGCATCCCGACGACCAACGCGGATAAAACCCTATCGGTGTGGCTGAAGCCTCAGATTTTCCAGATGGATGAAAGTGAAGATGTGATCAACATCCTCTTCCTAGACGAGATCACCGCCGCACCGCAGTCGGTGCAGGCCGCTGCCTATCAGATCACGCTGGATCGCGTTATTGGTGAGCATAAGCTGCCGGAGAACTGTATCGTCATTGCCGCTGGCAACCGCGTTACCGATAAATCCGTTGCCTATAATATGCCACGCGCATTAGCCAACCGTCTCTTGCACATTACTGTGAAGGGCGATCCTGACTCCTGGCACGACTGGGCTGTCAAATCAGGCATTCACCGCTTTGTCACCAGTTTTCTGGAGTATAACCCAACCGCTCTCATGCGCTCCGATAGCCCTGAATCCACCTTGGCTTTTCCAACACCTCGTTCCTGGGAGATGGTCAGCAACATCCTTACCAATATCTCAGAAAACATGGACGCAATTCAGCCTTTAATATCCGGCTGTATCGGGGCAAGCGTAACTTACAATTTTGCGAAATGGTGCACTCTGTTTTCAAACCTGCCTTCAATCGAAGACATCTTCGCCGGGAAAAAGACTGCTGTTGAGAAGTCTCCGGAAATGCAGGAGGCCCTTAGGGCTGAGATGGTCGCCTATGCGCGTCAGCATCCGGGAAAGGAGCTCATCAACAACTCTATAGTATTCGCTTGTGATCTTCCTTGGACTTTCCGCACCAACCTCCTCCATGATTATCAGCTCATCCCTAAGCTCCGCCCCATTCTTGCAGAAAACGCAATATACCTGGATGCGGTTAAGGCAGGCATGAAATGACTGATAAGCGAATCAATAAGCTCAAAAGAAAACTCCAGGAGGCCCGGTATCGGCTTCTGACACGGGAGCCGGAGTTGGCGGCGCCGCTGGTAGAGATGTTGTTTGTCACCAATGTGGATGTGCGCCGGATGTCAACAAACGGGAGTTGCATCTACTTTGACGCGAGCTGGTTGGAAAAGCTCGACGACAACAGCTTGGATTTTGCGCTCTGCCACCAGCTCATGCATATCCGGTTAGGGCATCTCTCACGCCCGCAGTTTTATAAAGGTGACCGTTTTCACTTTGCCTGCAATATCGTTGTCAACTCCTCGCTTATCCGGTATGACTTCACGGATGACAAGCTCCCTGGAATCGGCGAGATCCACCATGAGACTTTTTATCCCAAAGTTGAAGGCTGCGAGTTGACGCCTTACGAGGCATTTCAGATGACACCTTTGGATCCTTCCACGTTGAGTGATGCGCAGCGCCGCAATCTCCTGCTGGATTCAGATGAGTGGTGGGATAGGCCGAACGCCCGCACCGAGGATGGGGTCCTGATTCTCAGCCCGGATGACCCTGATCCCGATGACCTAATTCCATCTGAGCGCATTCGAGGAATCATCGAGCGAGTGTGCAAAGGGTTCCGCAAGCAGGAGATGCCTGAAGTATATCGCCCGGAAGCAGATGATGATGACGAACTGGACGATCTCATCTTCGAGTATACAACACGCCCGAGTGCGAATCTCAAAGAGGCAATTCGGGAAATCCGGGGTTCAAAGGACCGCGATGCAGAAAACTATGACAGTAGCACCCTTTGTGAGCGCGTCCTTCACCGATCGAAAATCACGACTCACGATTGGCAATCTCTCTTGAACCACTTTATCATGGACGAAACAAGGGACTACAGCTTTACCCCTCCCGATCGCAGGCTGCAGGACCTGGACTTCTTTCTGCCGGATTACAACGAGTCTGAAACGCCCAGGCTCAATGTTTTGTTCATGGTTGATATCTCTGCCTCTTTGAAAGATCAGGAAGTGGCCATGGCCGCCGCCGAGATCTGCGCAGCTATTGAGCAATTCGGCGGGATGCTTAGCGGCTCCATCGGTTTCTTTGATTCGGAAGTCCGACGGGTAGTTCCCATTACCAGTGCGGAAAACCTGCTGCAACTGAAGCCATATAGCGGAGGCGGGACAAGTTTCCAGTGCATTTTTGATTATGTTCGGGAACATATGTCTGACAATGTTCCTTCAGAAATCGTCATCATGACAGATGGGAAAAGCGATTTTCCGGAATATGAGGCCTCATCCGGCATACCTGTGCTCTGGCTGCTCACCAATAACCGTGTTAGGATCCCCTGGGGGCAGGCGGCGTACTTCCGAAAATAGGAGGTATTTGTGCATACACAGGAACAACGTATTAGTCAAAATGCATTGACTTGCCAATTCCGGCCATTAACGGTACAATATGAGCACAGAATCATCACCATGGAGGTATTGCAATGGCAACGGATAGCACCCTTCAAAAAATAGCCGATAATCTTCTCGCGCAATTCGACAAGACTCTACTTGATAATTCAACAGATTTTTCTTCTTGCGACCAAATATTGAACGCAGCTCCCTCTGAACACAAAGGTGGGTTGGAGTCCCTTTACTGTGATCTACTTTTGGACGCACTTATTTCGGGTTACTACAGGTATTCCGAGATGGACACCAAGCAGTTGGTCGATGACCCACTATATACAAAATTCAAGAAAATGGTATATGGACTCGATAGATCGGATCCATACAATTTGTTGTACTACGCCATTATTGATTTGGTATCCGGAAAGAAAGAGAATGTTCTTCAGTACTTATCAGCTTACCTTGATGAAAAAATCAAAAGCCTCAAAACAGAGTCTGGGATATTCACATCTGAGGATTTCACATACATTCTGGTGGTTCCACTGAAAGAGGGCTTTCCCGGTATGTGGAGCGCCATAGGAAGAATGCTGGATAGAGACGATGTTGAAGCAGGAATCCCTGAAATGTGTGCTGCTCTGGATCACCTGTATTATGACTCTAAGAATGAGAGCATCATCGAGTCACTTACCCAGGTCTTACAGTGTAATCCGAAGATCCTGTTAGCAAAAGAACTCCTCGGATATACCTACTACAATATGCAGATGTTGGGAAATGCACTCTCATATTTTGAGCAATTTGAAGATGGAAAACCCACATCTCGCATTTTCCTTGAGGGCACCGTCTACTTCTGGATGGCATGGTGCTACGGAAAGAAAAAGGACTGTCTCAAGGAAGAAGAATACTATCGGAAGTCACTTGAGGCTCTTCCTGTCGGCGAAAATACCCTAAATAATCTAGGGTACTCGCTGTATAAACAGAGGAAATTCAAAGAAGCCCAAAGCGTATTTGAAGACTGCCTGCGGCAGAATCGAGATGTGCGCTATGCCGCAAATAATCTCGTGCGAACCCTTCTCGCCCAAGGCAAGAATGGAGAGGCTCAGAGAGTCATCCAAGAGCATGAGCGTTTTGTCTCAAAGGATTTGAAGAAGAGGGCTGAAAAGCCAGTTGGCAAAGTAAAAATCGCTGTCCCAGAGCCTGCCGTTACTGATGTTGAGGCGGAAACGATCGTAGACATCGGCGTAAAAAAACAGCAATTCTCCAGCGAAAAGCTTCTCGAAGATGAACTGGTGCAGCGGATGGAAATTGGCATTCCTGTATTTGGGATGCCGCTCCGTATATATCAGAAGCGAGGTGTCTATGGCAGGCAATTTGTTTTTGAGGAATGGCAGGCTTGATATCCTTGGGATTGATACCGCTGGAGACCTGTATGTTATCGAGTTGAAAAAGGACTCTGGCTATGATGACGCTTATGCACAAACGCGAGAGTATATCGATTGGATTGAGGAAGATGTTGCAGTCAAAGGACAGCGTGTATTTGGCATAATATGTTTGAATGATCCGACAAAAGATCTCATTGAAAAAGTCAAGGCTGACGATCAGATGCGGCTATTTGAGTACTCCATTTCCTATTCAGAGATTATCTAACGAAGAAGGCATGTATCCAGCAAGACCGTCCGATCAACTAGACAATCCTCGTTTCCTTGAATGAAATATGTTTTATTCCTCTAATCGGTACGGATAAAGGCAAAGAAGTGATGAAGAATCTTTTCAAAAAGCAGCTTAAACGCCAGAAAAAGTAATGTCAAAAGGCATACCTTTTGACAGAGTGAACTGAACATGAAAAACACGCCCCAAGAGTGCGCCAAAACATCGGCGTTCACTTTTGGGGCGTGTCATTTTTATTTGATATGTTCTGGGTCATCGAGGGAGATGAGACCTTCCGTCTACTACTGCGCTATCATGATGACCTTTAATTTTGTTAACAACGACCAAAGTAGCCCATCTCCGTCGTTAACCGATCCCAATGCATTCCGCACCCATTTTGCAATACTGGATCTGCCCATCACTTCAAACATTAGTTCTCGACTTTTGTAAAGATTATCCTGTTCTTTCCGTGCGATGAACAATTTATGGCAAATCTTATTTTGGAGTGAAGGCACCACCCTGCATGGGCAGCTTGTTGACACCCTTGTAGTCCACGAACTTGTTGGCAGATGGTTTTGCAGCCGGCACTTTCTGTACGGTGCTGCCCATCATTGCCTTCATCTTTTCAATTTTCTTATCGAGCTTAGGGGTAGGTTGTCCATTCCGGGTTGCCTGCGCCTTGGCCTGCGTGAGCCGCTGGTATTGTTGTTTCAAGAGAGAGTTCCTGCTTTGCCATGCTGTGCTCCTTTCTATTACAAGACTCCTATTTTCTTTATAATATCAAATAATATGCTTTTCTTCAAGCAATGTCCAGTTTCTTATAATACTACTTATGAGAAAATCGGTGATGAAGCTTATCTGCGCCAGAAACGGAAGCCGTGCGCTGGTTGGCAAATCCGCTATTGTAGACGCTGACGGCATGGCCTTCGGAGCGTTCATGGCTATTTACCGCAGCTCATGTAACCCTTATATCCAGCTATTTATAAATTCTTATCTGTTCCGCGGACAGCTTGCGGGCGCAACTACTAAACTATCAATCAAGTAACGCAAGAAATGCTCAAAAGTGCAGTTGTGCCCGCTGCCACCCATTCAAGAGCAACTGAGGATCGTACAGAAGTACACAGAATTACAACCGTTGATAGCGGCATATAGTAATGCCTACGATAAGGCTCAGATACTCATCACCGCCTTCCCAGAAGCTCTCAAGAAGTCGATTTTACAAAAGGCAGTCCAGGGCAAGCTGGTACCGCAAGACCCATCCGACGAGCCTGCAGAGGCTCTGCTGAAGCGTATCCGGGCGGAGAAGCAGCGGCTCATCAAGGAAGGCAAAATCAAAAAGGGCAAGCACG
>VOFC01002125.1_pt1 | contig 22589 bp, 18 predicted proteins | sample 5384161 | NCBI WGS metagenome assembly VOFC01 (sample SAMN12384722, study PRJNA508395) | human gut metagenome | isolation source: healthy gut B | host: Homo sapiens | reverse complement strand
TTCCTGGCCGGGCAGCGTCAGCCCCATGCGGGAGAAGGCCGCCGTCTCGCGGCCGAAGGCCTCGCGGTTGATGAAGTTGCCCCAGCGGCCGATGCACTGCCCGATGAGCAGACCGGGTGCGCAGACGTCCGCCATCGCGCCGAAGGGGATCTTCCGCTTCCGGCACCAGACGATGCCGGTCAGGATGCCGGCGATCACGCCGCCGTAGATGGCGAGCCCGCCCTCCCAGATCTTGAACGCGTTGAGCGGGTGCTCGCGGTAGTCGCTCCACTGGAAGATGACGTAGTACAGCCGCGCGCCGATGATGGCCAGCGGGATCATCCAGATGAGAAAGTCATAGAGCGTGTCCGGCTTGATGCCGCAGCGGCGGCAGTGCCGCGCACAGTAGAGCATCGCGAGGATGAAGCCCACGGCGATGATCGCGCCGTACCAGTAAAACGTGTGACCGAAGAGCGTGAACGACGCGCTGGGGTCGATGCTCCAGTCGCCGAGCATGGGAAAGCTGATGGCGGCATCACGCATCATCGTCGGCATCGCCGTCACCTCCTTTCGGTGTCACGACCGAGAGCGCCAGACGCTCGGGTGCAAACGTCTCGGTCAGCCAGGCGGCGCATTCCGCCGCCGTGATCTCCGGCAGGAGCGGGAATGCGTCCATCATCTCATATCCGCCGAAGAGCCCTTCGGCCATGTCGATGCATACGCTGCGGAACTGATCCAGACCGCACAGCAGCTTGCCGTACATGGCGCGGCGTACCCGCTCGAAGGCGTCGGGGTCGAAGCCGTCGCGCGCGATGCGTGCGGCGGTCTCCCTGACGCGCGCGTACACAGCGTCGGGCTCTCTGCTCTCACCGCCGAGCACGGCCAGCGCGACCGGACCGCAAAACTGCGCGCCGCAGGAATAGCTGCGTCCGAGCAGCCCCGCGCGGTAGAGATCGTTATAAAACGGGCTCGATCTGCCGAAGGCGGCCTGCATGGCGAGCCTGGCCGTGAGATCCTGCCGCAGGCGGTCGGCGCCCTTTTGCGCCGGACGGAACTTCGCACCCAGCAGCATCTGCGGCGCGGACACCGCGAGCTGCACGCGCATATGTACCTCGGCGGGGGTCATTTCCTCCGGCGCGCCGTGATCGGTGACCGGGACGGGGGCAAGCTCCGGCGGCAGCAGCTGCCCGGCGATGGCGGCCACGCGCTCCGGTGCAGTCTGACACACCGCGCACAGCACCATGTTCGACGGCGCGTAAAACGCACGGTGGCAGGTGTAGAGCGTCTCGGGCGTGATCTGCGCGATGCTCTCGACCGTACCGGCCACGGCGTCGCGCGCGCCGTCGCGCGCCATCAGGCAGCGCATCAGGTTGCGCCATACGGCGCGGTTTGGGTCGTCGTCCCCCATGCGGATCTCCTGCGCGATGATGCCCTGCTCCTTGGCCACGCTCGCATCGGTGAAATACGGCGTGGACACAAAGCGCAGCAGCGTGCGCAGGTTCTCTTCAAAGTGATCCGTGCAGGAAAAATAGTATGCCGTCATGTTGGCTGACGTGAAGGCGTTCGGGCTGGCGCCGTTGCCGCAGAGCGCTGTCAGCGCGTCCGAGCCGTCGGGCATGTCGAAGAGTTTGTGCTCAAGATAGTGCGCAACGCCGGCGGGCGTGTCCGTCCACGTATCGCCCACGCGAAAGCGCCGGTCGGCTCCGCCGTAGCAGGCCGCAAGCACGGCGTAGCTGCGCTGAAAGTCGGGCTTGCAGAGCACGCGCACGCGCAGGCCGTTCGGCAGCGTCGCCGCCCAGACATTTTCGGGTCGTTCATTTGTCATCGGCAGCCGCCTCCGTTCCCTTGAGCAGATATACACAGTCGCACACGATGCCGGCGGCGGCGGACATCACGTCGTCGCGCGTGACCTCCTCCACGAGCGCGGCCATTTCCGGCGGGTCAATGTCCAGCCCCTGTACCGTGCGGTTGAGCCAGTACCACGCCAGCGTGTCGGGTGCGTCGGCTCTGGCGCGCAGATCACCGGCCGCGCTGCGGATGGCGCAGCGCAGCTCCTCGTCCGTAAAGTCACCGCTGCGCACGGCGTCGAGCTGTGCGGTGATCTCGGTGAGCGCGCGCTCGTAATGATTTGCGTCGATGCCGCTCGTCACGGTCAGAAGCCCCTTGTGTGTGTCCAGCTGCGAGCCGACGGAGTAGCACAGGCTGAGCCGCTCACGCAGGTTCAAAAACAGTTTCGACGTCACGCAGCCGCCGTAGAGCGCGTTCAAAACGAACAGTACCGGCAGGTCGGGGTCTTCCATGCATGTGCCGAGGCGATAGCCCACGGCGAGCTGCGCCTGCGCGACCGGGAGCGTCTCGGTCACATAGCGCGGCTGCTCCTCGAGCGCGTTCATGCGGATGTCCGTGCCGATGTCCTCGTCAAGCGCTCCGCGCGGCATCGTGGAGAGCACATCCGTGAGGATGCGCGCAACGCGCTTTCCGTCTATGGAGCCGCAGTAGAAGATCTCCACCGGGCTCGTCGAGAGCAGGTCATGGTAGCGCATCGTCAGCTTGCGGTAGTGGATGCGCTCGGCGTCCGCCTCCTCACCGAGGCGGGGCACGGCGAAATCCTCGCAGCAGCACATATGGGTGTACAGGCGCTCGCGTGCATAGCTGCGCTTGTTGTTCACGGCCGCGCGGATGCGCGCGATCAGCTGCGTGCGCTCACTGTCGACAATGTCCGGCCGCAGCAGGCCGCCGCGCGTGTTCGGGTGCAGCAGCAGGTCGGCCACATCGGCCGCGAGCCGGGGAAAGATTTCCTCGCCGAGTGCGCCGTCGTCGGCAAAATCGGCCTCGAAGCCAACGGCCTGTATTTCTCCCAGCTTGTGCACGACCGGCGTGATGTGCGCGCCGTAGAGCCCGTCGAGCTCGGCTGCGATCGCCTCCAGATCGGGCAGGCGCGTGCAGCCGCGCCGCAGCACATACGGCAGCACGGCCGTGCAGGCGGCCGTTTCGCGCCGCAGCTGCGTCAGCAGATTCACGCTCAGCCACGCGGTCTTGAATTTCTCCGTGCGCAGGGCGGTCAGCCACACGCCGGGCAGGATCTCCGTGCGGATGCGTTGCATAATTGCGCTCCTTTCCCAGATGGGTGTTTCCGTTTTTCCGGAATACATTATTATATCATGCCTTACCTATCTTGGGAATAGGGCTTCGGCCGTTTTTTGCCGATGCCGCCGCCGTCGTAGGGCTTTTCGTCCACAGTCACACCGTCCGGCCGCAGGCGGATCGTGTGCAGCAGCCCGGCCCCGTCGCGCCAGCGCACGGCGCAATCCGGCCAGCCGGCCGGCAGCCGCGGCTCGGGGTAGAGCACACCGCCGCGCAGATGCAGCCCCAGCAGCTCCTCCGCCGCGATGCGCAGGTACCACCCGGCCGCGCCCGTGTACCACGTCCAGCCGGCCACACCGGCGTTGTCCCCGGCGGCGACATCGGCTGCGAGCACATACGGCTCGCCCTCGTAGCGCGCCGGGTCGTGCGCCGCGGGCAGCACCGCGCGCAGGATCTGCACGCCCTCGTCCGTGCGGCCCGTGCGCAGCAGTGCCATGGCCAGCCACAGCGCACCGTGGGTGTACTGCCCGCCGTTTTCGCGCAGCCCCGCGCCGTAGCTGCGCACGTAGCCCGTCTCGGGCGTGCGCCGTGTGATGGGCGGGTCAAACAGCCGCACGACGTTGTGCTCCCGGTCAAAGAGCTGCTCCACGGCGCTTGTGAGCGCACAGTGCACGTGCGCGGGGTCGGCGTGCGTGTCAAAGGCCGCGAACGCCTGCGCGATTGCGTCGATGCGGCACTCTGCGCTTTTTTCAGAGCCGAGCGGCTGCCCGTCGTCATAGTAGCCGCGGCGATACCACGCGCCGTCCCACGCGGCCTCGGCTGCGCGCGTGCAGCGGTCGGCGGCAAGGGCGAGCTGTTCGGCCGCGTGTCCGCCGATGAGGGCGGCAAATTTCCGCGCCGTGACGGCGAAAAAACCACGTCAGCCACACGCTCTCGCCCCGTCCCTGCGCGCCCACACGGTCGAAGGCGTCGTTCCAGTCGCCGGTGCCGATGTGCAGCAGGCCGTGCGCGCCCACGCCCCGCGCGAGCACGCGCATAAAGGCGCGTCGGCAGTGCTCGAGCACCGTGCCGGTCTCCGCCCCCGGTGTGAGCGGCTGGTAGCGGTCGCGCTCGTTTTCCTCAAGCTCCTCGCCCGCAAGGAAGGGGTACTCCGCGCTCAGGATCTGCGTGTCGCCGGTCTTTTGCGCATACTCGCACACCGCCCACGGCAGCCACAGCAGGTCGTCCGAGATGCGCGTGCGCACGCCGTGCTCGACCCCCCAAACCCGTGTGCCACCAGTGGCACACGTCCCCGGCGGAAAACTGGTGCGCACGCGCGCCCGATCTGCTCGCGCGCGGGCTTGCTGTCGAGCAGCAGCAGATTCACCGCGTCCTGAAGCTGGTCGCGGAAGCCGAACGCGCCGCCGTTCTGGTACAGGCTCGTGCGCGCCATCAGCCGGCAGCACAGCGTCTGATACGCCGCCCAGCCGCCGAGATAGCGGTTCATGGCGGCGTCCGGCGTCGTGATCCACAGGCGCGACACCGCGCCCAGCCACCGCTCACGCACCCGGTGCAGCGCGCGCACGGCCTCGTCCGGCTGCGTCAGGCGCAGGAGGTTTGCGCGCGTATCGCAGCCGCACACGAGCACGCCCTGCCGCTCAACGACGCCCTCGAGCGCAAAGCAGGGGCTCAGCCCTGAGCCCGCGCGCCGGTCCATCTGACCGCGCAGGAACGAAAACCGGTCGCACGTCCACCCCGTGAGCGGCATACCTGCCGCCGCGCAAACGCGCAGGGGCGTGTCCGCGCGTGCGTTCCCGGCCGTGAACACGCCGCCGGAATACGCCGTCACCACGGCGGGGGCGTCCGCGTCGTGCGCGGCGCAGACGAGATCGGTGTGCCACGTGATGCGTGCGCGTCCCGCACACTCGATGAGCAGCACGCGCGCGTTCGCATCCTCGGGCACGAACGCTGTCACGCGCACGGACATCCCGTCCACGGTGCGCTCCCACGCCGCCCAGCCGAAGCCGTATTCCACCCGTGCGCGCCCGTCGTCGTTAAAGAGCGATACCGCGCCCGCGTGTGTGGTCATGCGCAGCGTCTCCGTGCCGCGCAGTACCCACGGGTCGCACAGCCAGCGGTTGATGCGCCCGGTGTGTGCGTTGCGATACCACAGATGCCCCGTGCCCGCGTCGGTCGCAAGAAAGCCGAAGCGCCCGTTCGTGAGCACGTTGCTCCACGCGCGCGGCGGCAGTCCGGTGAAGGCGACCGTGCCGTCGGCGTCCCAGTGCACGTCGCTGCCGGTTGGCATTGTCCGCCGGTCGCCCGGCGGGGGCAGCAGCGGCAGCGTGCAGCGCGTGTGCGCCATGCCGGGACGGATGGCAGCGGCCGCCGCCACGTCTGCGAAGGCGTCCTCCGGCACGAGGTGCACGCCGCCGGGCGCATCCAGACAGTGCGTGAGATCGAGCGCCGCGAGCGCTCCGCGCACCTTCGTGCGCGTTGGCTGGAGGTAGTCTCCGCCGTCAGAGCTGCACAGCGCGAGATCGCACCCGATGCCAAGCGCGCGCAGCAGCGCCCACTGCCGCAGCACCTGCGCCTCCGGGCGCGCGCACCAGACAGGCAGATCGCCGGAGATGCCGTGCGCCCAGAGTGCCGGGCGCTTGAGCTGCTCCGCTGCCGCATCCGGCGCGGCGGTCGCAAACAGCAGTGGTGAGATGTGCGCCATTGCGCCCTCAAGCTCTGCGTCCGTCATGCCGTATTGCGCCGCCAGCGTCCCCGGCAGCGCCGCTGCCGATTCCGGCGGCAGCACGAGCGCGCGCTGCGCCGCCGCGAACGCATCGTCCTCGTGCGCGCCCACACCGAGCGCAAAGCGCACACGCCACGGCGTGTCCGGCGGCGTGTGCACCGCAACGCGCACCTGCACATACCCTGCGCGCAGCCAGCCTGGGATCGCCCCTTCGGCGTAAAAGTCCGCCTGCCGGTCGCATACGGCGCACAGCCACGTCTCCGGCTTCCCGCCGCGCCCGAGCCGGCGCAGCAGCAGCGCATTGCGCCGCAGCACGCTCTGAAAGCCGAGCCGCGCGAACGCCGGATGGTTGACATAATCCTCCCATGGTGCGAGCACGGCCTCGAACGTGAGCCGTACCGTGCCGTCGATCCCGTCGGGGGACGAGAGCGTCAGCGCGCGCACCTCGCCGTTGACACGCTCCGGTACGGTGAAGGTCTGCACGGCGGTCACGCTGCCGTGGCGCGTTGAAAACTGCGCCGCGCGCACCGTAAAGCGCCACCGCGCCGCATCGGCCGTGCCCGGCAGCAGCGGCGTGCACGCGCCGCCGGTCTCGAGCGCCACCACCGGCGCGGCGGCGGGGTCGCTGCGTGTGCCCCGGCGGCAGACGCTCAGCGCGTGCCAGCGTGCAAAGCTCTGCCCGGCCTCGGTCACGGCGAGGCAGTACGTGCCGTTGGAGAGCAGCGTGCAGCGCGGCGCCTCTGCGTCCACGCCCGTGCCCTCGACCGTGAGATCCGGCAGCGAGCGGCGGCGCGGCTTTCCGCGCTGCGCCTCCGGATGCCGGCGCAGCGCCGGTGCGCCGAGCGGCAGGCGCTCGGACAGCAGGCTCATGTGCGCACGCATGGCGGGGTCCGCCAGAAACCAGCGCTGCACCTGTCCGCCGCACAGCGCATTGCACGCTGACAGCAGGCTCATGCCCTGATGGTGTGCCATCACGCAGTGCACGACCTGCCCGCCGCCGCCCGTGCGTGCGCGCGTGCAGTCGAGCGCCTCCCGGAAGCCGTACTGCCCCAGCAGACCGCGCGCAGCGAATCTGCGCAGATCGCGCACCGCCGCACGCGGCGCGACGGCCAGTGCGAGAAAGGCGCTGTAGGGCGAGAGCACGAGCTCGCGGTCCATGTCCGGCTGCATGGCCAGCGCCGCGCAGCCGTGCGCCTTGTAGCGGTAGCTCAGGGCACTGTCGAGCGCAAAGTACGCGCTCTCCGACACGCCCCACGGCTGCCCCGTGCGCACGCGCCGCCGCTGTACGCGCAGACAGAATTTTGCGCTCTCCCACAGCAGCGAATCGCGCTGCGGCGGCAAAAACAGCTCCGGCATCAGATACTCGAACATCGACCCCGACCACGATACGCAGCCGCGGTAGCGTTCATGCTGCACCTGCGCGCGGGAAAGGGCGCGCCAGTGCTCACGCGGCACGTCGCCGCGCGCCACGGCAAAGTATGATGTCAGGCGCGCCTCACTCTCGAGCAGGTCGTAATACCCCTCGGAGCGCTTGCCGCTGCCGGTGTCGATGCCGATGTGCATCAGGCGGCGCTGCGGGTCGTAGAGCAGGGCAAAGTCCATGCCGTCGCACAGCGCCTGTGCCCGCGCCGCAAGCGCGCCCTGCCCCCAGCCGCGCAGGGCGTTTGCCGCCGCGAGCAGGGCGGCGGCACAGTTGCCGCTGTCCACCGTGGACACATACAGCGGCGGCATCGGCCGCAGCGTGCACGTGTGATACCAGTTGTAAAAGTGCCCGTTCCAGCGCGGAAGCTGCTCCATGGTCGTGAGCATCTGCTCTGCCAAAGCCAAGCCGCGCCCGTTGTCAACGCCAAGCGCGTGTGCGCCGAGCGCGGACAAGAGCGCAAAGCCCATGTTCGTCGGCGATGTGCGGTGCGCCGTGCCGGTCGGCGGCTGGGTCTGCACATTGTCCGGCGGCAGGTAGTGCTCCCCGGCGGTGCAGAACGTCTCAAAATACTGCCACGTCGCCTTTGCCCAGCCCAGCAGCTCCCGCTGCGCCGCGTGCTGCAGCGGCGCTGTACCGGGTGCGTTCGGCGCGCCGAGCGCTGCCAGCACGAACGGGGAGAGCGTCCACACGATGCCGGCCGCCAGCCCCGTCGGGCTCGGCGTGAGCACGGCCGTGAGCAGCCCGAGCGCACTCGCCGGCCAGAGCGCGCGCAGATACGCGCCCAGCCCGTCGCGCTTTGCCGCCCGCTGCGCCGCCGTCTGCCATTGCAGAAGATTTCGGTGCGAGACCGTCATGCGCCACAGCGCCGTCACGATGGCGGAGGCGTTGAGGACCGCCTCCCACGGCAGCAGGATCAGCCGCAGCACCGTCTGCACCACGGCGGCGGCGAGCCCCGGCAGAACGCTGCTGTGATAGCGCACGCGCGCGTCCGCCGGGTGCACGATCGGATGACCGAGCGAGAAGATGAGCCCCTGCGCCAGCGCCAGCAGCGCGGCATATGCCGCCAGCCGCAGCCCCGGCCAGCGCAGCACGCAGCCGAGGAAGATGGCTGCCCACGTCGCCGGGGCAACGAGCGAGCGCCGCAGGCTGTCTGCCAGCCGGAACCGGTCGATCGGGTGCAGCGCCCGTGCGCGCCGCGAGAAGATCCACGGCGCGTTTTGCCAGTCGCCGCGGATCCACCGGTGCGCCCGCGCGCCCCATGCAAGCGGTGCGGCGGGGAAGGTGTCCGTGAGCTCCACGTCGCCGAGAAAGCCGCCGTGCAGGTAGGCGCCCTCGAGCGCGTCGTGGCTGAGGATGCGCTGCTCGGGCAGGGCATCGCCGCCGCAGCAGGCGAGCAGCGCGCGCACGTCGAGGATGCCCTTGCCCGAAAAGCCGCCGCGGTCGAAGCAGTCCATATACAGCTCTCCGCATACGCCGCCGTAGGGGTCGCTGCCGCCGGGACCTGCGAATACGCGCGCCCAGTCGCTCGCACGTGCGCTCTGCAGCTCGGTGGCCATGCGCGGGTGCAGCAGACCGTAGCCGTGCGTGACCACGCCGCGCCGCGCGTCCACGACCGGGCGGTTGAGCGGGTGGAGCATCGCGCCCACGAGCGCGCGTGCAGCGCCCGGTGTCAGGCGCGTGTCGGCATCGAGCGTGAGCAGATACGCCGTGCCGCGCAGCGCCGCCGCATCGCCGGCGGCACAGTGCATCGCGTCCGCCTCACCGCACAGAAGCTGCGCGAGCCGGAGCAGCGCACCGCGCTTGCGCTCCCACGCGCTCCATTTTCCGTCGGGTGTCTGCACCCGCTCGCGCGTGAAGAGGTAAAACCGCCCGCCATAGCGTGCGTTGAGCGCCTCGATCTCCTCGCGCGCCGCGCGCAGGATGGCGGGGTCGATGGGCGCGTGCTCCATGTCCGCCTCCGGCAGATCTGCCAGCAGCCCGAACAGGAGCTGCTCGCCCGCGTCGCGGTTGCACAGCGCGTATTCCTCCAGACGCGCGGCGAGCGTGTGCGCATCGCCGGGGCAGGTGAGCAGCGCCGCGATCACGCACAGGGTCTTGCCCTCCGGCGGGATGCCGCGCCGCAGCGCCAGCCGCGGCACGAAGCGCGGCTTCGTCACGCGCAGCAGCACCGCGTCAAGCAGACCCTTGACGGCTTCCGACACCGGGATCAGCAGCAGCACCGCGCCAGACACGCTCCCGGTCGCAAAGCCCAGCAGCAGCGACACGGCCAGCGTCCCCATAACGACGGCGGCGATGTACCACGCACCGTCACGGCGCTTTTCCGGTGCGCCGAGCACCTCGCGCAGCAAAAACCAGCCCACGTGCCGCCGCGCCCCCTCGCCGCTTTGCGCGCGCGCGAGCACGTCCTCGGCGATGTCGATCTCCGAGCGGCCCGTGCGCCGCGCAAGCTGCGCCACGGTCTGCCGGTAGCGGGTGCGTGTGGCTGCGTCCATCGTGGGGTAGACGCCCGCCGGATCGCGCGCGAGGATGCGCCCCACGCGATCGCACCGCTCGGTGAGCGCTGCCCACGCGGCCGTGCCGAGCGCACGCAGCGACGTGAAGAGCGCGGGCGCGGCAGCTCCGTCATGTGCATAGGTGTCTGCCAGCGCGCAGACTGCCGCCGCCTGCAGCCCCGGCACGAGCAGCGCAAGCTCCGCCGTCTCGAGCGGCAGCACATCCTGAAAGCCGGCGAGATATGCCTGCGCAGCCTTGGGCGTGAGCGCGTTGCCGCAGGCGTGCAGCAGCCCGGCACAGCAGGCGTGCAGCACGGCCTGCGCGCCGGATGCACGCAGCGTATGCGCATGGCGCAGCGCGGCTGCGGCGTCGCTTGCGGCGGCGCGGGCAAGGGTCCGGTTGTCGCGCAGCCATGCGCCGTTCGGCGTTTCGGGCGTGACGGTCCTCGCTGTGCGCGTGAGCGCTTTTACCGCCCGCCGGATGCTGCCGGTGTGTGCGCGGCGGCGTCCGGTCACGGTCAGGGCTTGGGCATCGCGCCGCCCCGCCTCACACAGGGCGCCGGCGTTGGTATCGGCCATGTAGGTCCCTCCAAAAACGGTTTGCAGTACCAAAATGTTGCCCGCGCGGAAAAGAAACTATGCGGTGACAAGAAAAAATACTTGACACCCGCGCGGCGGTGGCGTATACTACCCATGCTGTAAAGGAAAAACGGTTTACAGCGGGGAGGGACTTGCGATGCCGGACGAGACCGTGTGGCGCACGATGCTGTTCGATTTTTACGGCGAGCTGCTCACGGAAAAGCAGCGCGAGTATTACGACCTCCATTATAATCAGGACCTCTCTCTGGCGGAGATCGCCGCCAGCAGCGGCATTTCGCGTCAGGGCGTGTGGGATAACATCCGCCGTGCGGACGCCGCGCTGCGCGATGCAGAGTCCAGGCTCGGTCTGGTGCAGCGCTTTGCCGCGCAGCGCACGGCCGCGGCCGCGCTGGAGGATACGCTCACGAAGCTGCGCGACTGTGTCGGCGGCGACGCCCGGCCGCTGGCCGAGCAGGCGCTGCGGCAGCTTCAGGATCTGAAAGGATAGATACCATGGCATTTGAATCCCTGTCGGACAAGCTGACCGAGGCGTTCAAACGCCTGCGCGGCAAGGGTCGACTCACGGAGGCCGACGTCAAGGAGGCTATGCGTGAGGTCAAGCTCGCGCTGCTCGAGGCGGACGTGAACTTCAAGGTCGTCAAGGACTTTGTGCGCAAGGTGACCGAGCGCGCGACGGGTGCGGATGTGCTCGAGAGCCTCTCGCCCGCGCAGATGGTCATCAAGATCGTCAACGAAGAGCTCACCGCCCTCATGGGCAGCGAGAATCAGAAGCTGAACATCAGCTCCCATTCGCCGAGCGTCGTCATGCTCGTCGGCCTGCAGGGCGCGGGCAAGACCACCAACGGCGCCAAGCTCGCCGGCCTCATGCGCAAGCAGGGCAAGCGCCCGCTGCTCGTCGCGTGCGACGTGTACCGCCCCGCTGCCATCCAGCAGCTCGAGACCGTCGGCCGCCAGCTTGATATTCCCGTGTTCCAGATGGGGCAGGGCGATCCGGTTGCGATCGCCAAGGCCGGCATCGAGCACGCGAAAAAATACGGCAACGACCTTGTCTTTCTCGACACGGCCGGCCGTCTGCACATTGATGAGGCGCTCATGACCGAGCTGCAGAACATCAAGGCCGCCGTCGATCCGGCGGAGATCCTGCTCGTCATCGACGCGATGATCGGTCAGGACGCGGTCGCGACCGCGCAGGCCTTTGACGATGCGCTCGACATCACCGGCGTCATGCTCACCAAACTCGACGGTGACGCCCGCGGCGGCGCGGCGCTGTCGATCAAGGCGCTGACCGGCAAGCCCATCAAGTTCGCCGGCATCGGCGAGAAGCTCGACCAGATCGAGCCCTTCCACCCCGACCGCATGGCCGGGCGCATCCTCGGCATGGGCGATGTGCTCACGCTCATCGAAAAGGCCGAGCAGAACCTCGACCAGAAAAAGGCCGAGGAGATGGCGGAGCGTCTGCGGCAAAACCGCTTCACGCTCACCGATTACTATGACCAGCTCCAGCAGCTCAAGGGCATGGGTTCCTTGCAGGATATCGCCGGCATGATCCCCGGCATGGACGCAAAGGCGCTCTCGGGCGCGAACGTCGACGAGAAGGCCATGGGCCGCATCGAGGCGATCATCCAGTCCATGACCCCCGGCGAGCGCGACAACCCCGCCATCCTGAACTCCAGCCGCAAAAAGCGCATCGCGGCGGGCGCGGGTACGAGCGTGGTCGAGATCAATAAGCTGCTCAAGCAGTTTGATCTCATGCAGCAGCTGGTGCGCCAGATGTCCGGCAACAGCAAGGCCATGAAGCGCATGAAGCGCGGCGGCCGCGGCGGTCTCGGCGGTCTGGGCAATCTGTTCGGCGGCGGCGGTGGCCGTCCCTTCGGATTCTGAAACCGATTCCATGCTCCCGCAGGGGCTGGAGATACAGAGATTATTGATGGAGGTGAAGATACATGGTCAAGATCAGACTTCGCAGAATGGGCGCTAAGAAGGCTCCCTTTTACCGCATCGTGGTGGCGGATTCCCGTTTCGCACGTGACGGCAGATGCATTGAGGAGATCGGCACTTACGATCCGCTGAGCGCAGACAAGAAGATCGTCGTCGACGCCGAGCGCGCCAACTACTGGCTCGCCAACGGTGCACAGCCGACGGATACCGTTCGTGTGCTGCTCAAGAAGGCCCTCGCAGCCGAATAAGGAGAGACCCCAAAGATGAAAGAACTTCTGACCTATATTGTGCAGAACCTCGTGGAAAAACCGGACGAGGTCTCTGTGACCGAGCGCGAGGCCAACGGCGAGACCGTGTTTGAAGTGCGCGTCGCCGACGGCGATATGGGCAAGGTCATCGGCCGTCAGGGACGGATCGTCAAAGAGATCCGCATCCTGATGAAGGCTGTCGCCCAGAGAAAGGGCAAGAAAGTCTCCGTGGAGATCATGGATTGACGCAGGAAACGCGCTGCACCCGTGCAGTGCGTTTTTTGCACCTACACCCAAAAAGGGGGCAATGCATATGCAAAAACCGTATCTGGAGGCAGGAAAGATCGTCAACACGCACGGTGTGCGCGGCGAGGTGCGCATCCAGCCGTGGGCGGATGACGCGGCGTTCCTGCTCGGCTTCCGGACGTTTTATATCGACGGCGCACCCGTGCACGTCGCGCACAGCCGCGTGCACAAGGGGATGCTCGTCGTCAAGTTTGCGGATTATGACGACGTGAACGCCGCCATGACGCTCAAAAACCGCGTCGTGTCCATCGCGCGCGCGGATGTCACGCTGCCGGACGGGCAGTATTTTCAGCAGGATCTGATCGGCATCGCCGTCGAGACCGACGCGGGCGAGCCGCTCGGCACGCTGCGCGAGATCCTCGACCTGCCGCGCGGCAGCGTCTACGTCGTGCAGGGTGCGCGTGAGGTGCTCATCCCCGACCGGCCGGAGTTCGTGTGCAGCATCGACCCGGCTGCCGGGCGCATGGTCGTGCACCTGATCGAAGGGATGTGAGCGCGTGCGCATCGACATTCTCACGCTCTTTCCCGACACCATGCGCGCCATGCTCGGTGAGAGCATCCTCGGCCGGGCGCAGGCGCGCGGTCTGCTCGACATCCGCTGCCACCAGATCCGCGACTATACCGAAAACCGCCAGAAGCAGGTCGACGACTACCCGTATGGCGGCGGCTGGGGTCAGGTCATGATGGCGCAGCCGCTCAAGAGCTGCCTCGACGCGGCGCTTGCGGATTCCGCCGTGCCCGCGCCGCGCCGCCGCGTGATCTACCTCTCCCCGCAAGGGCAGACGTTCACGCAGGCGAAGGCGCGCCAGCTCAAGGCCGACTATGACCAGCTCGTGCTCGTCTGCGGCCACTATGAGGGCGTGGATGAGCGCTTCATCGAGGCGTGCGTGGACGAGGAGCTCTCCATCGGCGACTTTGTGCTCACAGGCGGTGAGCTCGGCGCGATGGTCGTCACGGACTGTGTCTGCCGCATGGTGCCGGGCGTGCTGTCGGACACCGAGTGCTACACCGGCGAGAGCCATTGGGCGGGCCGGCTCGAGTACCCGCAGTATACCCGTCCCGAGACGTGGGAGGGGCGCACCGTGCCCGAGGTGCTGCGCGGCGGCAATCACGCCGAAATTGAAGCGTGGCGCACGCGGCAGAGTCTGGAGCGCACGCTCGTAAAGCGGCCGGACCTCTTTCGGGAAACACCGCCCACGCCGGCCGAGCAGCGCCTGCTCGATAAGATCCGGCGCGACCGCAGCCGCCCGCAGCTCACAGAGCCGCCCGTCTGCCGTGCCGCGGCGGAGGACGACCTGCCCGCCATCCTCGCCATCGCGCAGCAGGCGCGCAACTACCTGCGCCGCCACCGTGTCGACCAGTGGCAGGGCGAGTACCCGAACGCGGACACGTTCCGCGCCGACATCGCGGCCGGCGCGTGCCATGTGCTCACGTATCAGGGCGCTGTCGCCGCCGTGTTCACGCTCAGCCGCACGCCGGAGCCCGCCTATGACGCGCTCACGGACGGGCGCTGGCGCTCGGACCGTGACCATGCCGCCGTGCTGCACCGCAACGCCGTTGCGGCCGATTGGCGCGGCACGGGCATGGCTGACCATCTCATGCAGGCGGCGGAGCAGCTCGCGCGCGAAAGCGGGGCGCACGCCATCCGCGTCGACACGCACCGGCACAACGGCGCGCAGAAAAAGCTCCTCGAGCGCCACGGCTACCGCTTCTGCGGCAACATCCTGTGTGACGAGCCGGGGCACGATCCGCGCCGTCAGGCGTTTGAGAAGCTGCTGAGGTGAGGTGCGTATGGAGCTGACGAATCCTGCGGACATCCGCGCACTGCTCGCGCGGCATGATTTCCGCTTTTCCAAGTCCATGGGGCAGAATTTTCTGACGGCCGCATGGGTCCCGTCCGACATTGCCGACGCCTCCGGCGCGGATGCGCACACCGGCGTGCTCGAGGTCGGCCCCGGCATCGGCTGCCTGACCGAGCAGCTCGCGCAGCGCGCGGCCAAGGTCGTCTCGGTCGAGCTGGACGAGCGGCTGCGCCCCGTGCTGGCCGAGACGCTCGCCGCCTATCCGAACGTGGAGCTCGTCTTTGGCGACGTGCTCGCGCTCGATCTGCGGCGGCTCGCGGCGGAGCGTTTTCCGGGGCTGCGCCCTGTCGTGTGCGCAAACCTGCCGTATAACGTCACGACGCCGCTGATCACGGCGTTTCTCACCGCCGGATGCTTCGACACCGTCACGGTCATGATCCAGCGCGAGGCCGCACACCGGCTCTGCGCCCGGCCGGGAACGGCGGATTATGGTCTGCTGACCGTGCTGACCGCGTGGTATGCCGAGCTTGAGCTGCTGTTCGATGTGCCGCCGCACTGCTTCGTCCCCGCGCCGAAGGTCACGAGCACCGTCGTGCGGCTGCGTATGCGCAGCGCACCGCCCGCGGACGTACAGGATGAAGCACTGCTGTTCGCCGTCGTGCGCGCGGCGTTCAGCCAGCGCCGCAAGACGCTCATCAATGCGCTCGCGGCCGGCGTTCCCGGCTGCGACAAGGCGCGCGCCGCCGCGGCGGTCGCCGCCTGCGGCTTCGATGCGCGCGTGCGCGGCGAGACGCTCGAGCTGGCGCAGTTTGCCGCGCTGAGCAATGCGCTGCGTGCGGAGCTTGGTTGACATAACGAAAGCAAATCAGGGCGTCCCATCGCGGGACGCCCTGATTTTTGCGGATACAGTTCTGCTATGGTTTACATAACGAATTGAACGGGAGCTTTCCATGCATACCGCCGGCTGCGCGCGCATACTGTGGTAGCAAACGCAGCAGGAGGGGAGCGCCATGCCATATGAGGACAAAAAGGCCGTGCCGCAGCGCCGGCCGCACGCGGTCACGCTCGACGAGCGCAGCCATCTGACCGTTACGGGAGTGGACGAGGTCGTGCGCTTTGACGACACGGAGGTGTCCATGCGCACGTCGCGCGGGATGCTCACCGTGCACGGCGAGGGGCTGCGCGTCGGCCGGCTTGCGATCGACACGGGGGAGCTTGCGATCGACGGTGCGTTTGACGCGCTCGATTACACGGAGGAGACGGTGTCAGGCTCCGGCTTCTGGTCGCGCCTGTTCGGCGGATGAAGCTGTCGCTGCTCGGTCAGCTTGCGCAGCTCATGCTCGGGCTTGGGCTCGGCGCGGCGCTCGGGCTGGCGTTCGACGTGCTGCGCGTGCCGCGCCGCCATGCGCGTAGCGCGGTTTTCCGCGCGCTGCTCGACGGTACGTTTTGCCTGCTTGCGCTCGGGAGCGTGTTCCTGCTTGGCATGACGGCCGGCGACGGGCAGGTGCGCCTGTTTTTGTTCGCGGCCATCGCCGGTGGCTGGACGTGCTACTTTCTCTGGCTCAGCGGGCACATTTTCCCGCAGCTGGAGCGATCTGGACGCCTGTGCGCGCGAAAAATGCGCCAGATTACGGCTCCAGGAAGAAAATTCATAAAAAAAGTTCTGTTTTTTGCAAAAAAACACTTCCAATCTCGCCGCAGATGTTTTAGAATAGGCTGTATTACTGGACGCAGATACGATCCGGGGGGAGGTACTGCCGACCGTGAAATTCAAGAAGGCAAGCATATTTACCAAACTGGTCATCGCGGCGCTGATGGTGTACGCACTCATCAGTCTGGTCGTGGTGCATCAGCGCACGGCACAGCTTCAGGACCGCGCCGCGGCACTGCAGCAGCAGGTGTCCGAGATGACCCAGTCCAATGCCGAGCTGCAATATCAGATCGACCACAGCGACGACGATGACATGCGCGAATCGGTCGCGCGGGAAAAACTCGGTCTGGTCAAGCCCGGTGAGAAGATTTTTTACGACACGAGTGATTGAGCAAGGAGAAACGAACCGTATGCAGGTGGAAGTCGGAGCAGTTGTGGAAGGTACCGTTACCGGTATCACGAAGTTTGGCGCGTTTGTGAGTCTGCCGGACGGCAAGAGCGGTCTGGTGCACATATCCGAGATTGCCAACACCTACGTCAGCGATGTCAACGAGTTTTTGAAGCTGGGCGACAAGGTGAAGGTGCGCGTGCTGGCCGTGACGCCGGACGGGAAGATCAACCTGTCCATCAAGAAGGCGGAGGAAGCGCCCGCCCGTCCGAACAACCGCCCGATGAACGGCGGCCGTCCAGGCGGCAACCGCCCCAATAACGGCGGCGCACCGCGCGCTGCGCGCCCCAACCGTCCGGCCCAGCCGGCGGGGCAGGTCAGCGGCCCGAGCGGGGACGCCGCGTTCGAGGACCGGCTCAAGCAGTTCATGCAGGAGTCGGACAGCCGCATGGCCGGCAACCGTCTCTATAACGACCGTTCGCGCGGCCGCCGCCGCGGCGGTGGAAACGGACGCGGTTAAATCCCGCGCCGGAGCGGCAGCACACGAAATAGATAGCTCCTCCGTATGCAGCAGACATACGGAGGAGCTTTTTTGCGCTTTGAACGCTTTGTTCCCGGAGGTTTCGTCTTGCCTCGCTGACGCCGGTGTAGTATGATCGTGTTCAGATCTGCGGTCACAGAGGCTGACCGTTTCCCATCTGTACCCGGGAGGCATACATTGTGGAAGTTTATCTGAGTGAACACATCGCGCCGTCGGCGTATGCAAGACTGGCGCGCCATTTTGAGATCGTGGACAATTTCGACCATCCCGAGCGGCTCGCCGCCATGGTCATCCGCCGCGCGGTCGTGCCGCGCGCGGTCATCGCGCACGCGCCGAATCTGAAGGTCATCGCCATGCACGGCGTCAGCCGCGACACGATCGACACCGCTGCTGCCGCCGAGTTCGGCGTGCCGGTGCCGAATGTGCCGGGCCTCGGCGCACCGGCTGTCGCGGAGCTGGCCGTGGCGGATCTGCTGGCGCTCAACCGGCAGCTGAAATTTGTCAACAACGGCCTGTGCGCCGGACGCTTCGACCACTTCGGCGCGGAGGAATTCGTCTGCCACGAGATGACCGGCCGCACGCTTGGCCTTGTCGGCACGGGCAACATTGCCCACCGGGTGGCGGATATTCTGCGCGCAGCATTTGATGTGCGCGTCCTGTGCTGGAATCCGCACCGCACGGCCGCTGAATGCGCCGCGTGGGGCTACGAGCAGGTCGAAACATTACAGGAGCTCTTTCGTCGCTCCGACTTCGTGAACGTGAGCATCACGCTCTGTGACGAGACGCGCGGCCTCATCAACGCGCCGGTGTTTGCCGCGGCGAATCCGGAGCTGCTGCTCGTCAACACCTCGCGCGGCGGCATCGTCAACGAGCACGATCTCTACGTTGCCCTCACAACGGGGCAGATCCGCGCTGCGGCGAGTGATGTGTTCGAGCACGAGCCGCCGGCGAGCGATGACCCGCTCATCCATCTGGACAATTTCATTGCCACTTTCCACATCGGCGGCAGCACATACGAGTCGCTCGAGCGCGTGAGCAACCGCGCCGTGGACTATGTGTTCCAATACACCGGCGTCGCAGAGCGGTAAGGCTGTCGGCGCTTCCGGGAGCGGGCAAATACTACAAAAAACACCCGAGGCCGCAGCCTCGGGTGTCGGGATATTCCATCGTCAGATGGGCATGGTCAGCGAGTTTGCAATTTCCTGCACGATGGCCTGCGCCTTATACTCCTTGCAGATGCCAAGGATCTCCGCAGCCAGTTCCAGAGCGCCATACAGCATATTCCTTTACCCCTTTCATAGATTTCCGCCGCCGCCCCACACAACAGACGGCACCGGATGGTTGGTATTGCCGGTTACAGGAATATTCTATCGATTAAAATGCGGATTTACAACGGACAAACATCGCTAAATGTAACAAAATGATAGAATTTGTTGTGAATTTCGTCACAAATCGTTACGAAGCGGCCGCGCTCCTTGTACAATAACGACAATCTGCAGCTTTCTGCACAGAGTAGCCCACGCAGCACAAAGCGCCCGAAGCTTTCGCTTCGGGCGCGTCCATTTTCCAAAAACCTCGTAGCCTTTCACCAACGGTGCGGCGAAAGAAAATCCAATCATTTTCTCAGGCGACATGTGCGGCTGAGAAAATACCGCTCGGCCTGCAAACGTGCGCGCTGGCCGCCCGGGGCGGACAGCGCGTGCGCTGCAGTCAGGCCGCAAAACCCTTGTCAAAAAGGAATACTTTTTGACAGGCTCAAAGCGCCCGAAGCTTTCGCTTCGGGCGCTCCTTTGGTTTACAGGTTACACGGACATCCAGCCGGGCAGTGCGTTGGCGATCGCGTCCACGATTTCCTTTGCCTTTTCTTCGCCGCAGCGCTCAAGGATGTCGGAGGCGAGGTCGAGGCCGATATGGATGGGTCCTCTGAATTCGGTCATGTTACTTTACCCCTTTCGTCAGATTTCCGCCGCCGTCCCACACAACAGACGGCACCGGATGGTTGGTATTGCCGGTTACAGGTAATACTGTAGCGGAAAAAGTGTCAAAACGCAAGTGACAAATTTTATAGAGTGTAACATTTTGAACATTTTCATCCAATTTTCCGAAACCGCTTTGTTTCTGGTTGAAATATCTCAACCAGCACCGCGCAATCCGACAAAATGTTGCATAATTGCGCGCCGGTCGACGGCTTTCACAGGGTGAAACGGCATTATGGAAACCGGTTCTCCACATTATCAACAGACTTTTCAACACAAATGGGGTGCAATTAACGATGTTATGTTAACTTTTACTTGGCTTTCCCATTTTTTCGGTGCTGTTCTTCCCTGCGCGCACAAGTGTGCGGCAAAGCGGCATCCTGCTGCGCTTTTGCCCTGCACGCGCCAAGACCCGCCGCCCGCTCTGGCAAGTGCACAAAACCCCGGGAGCAGAACGCTCCCGGGGCAGGTGTATGGCTTTTGCGGGTCGGCGATGCGTCGGTCACAGGCCGGTGAGGCGGCAGTAGCGCATCATGATGGCTGCGATCTGCGCGCGTGTGGCACCGCCGCTCGGGGCCAGATAGTCGGCGCCGTCGCTCGCGATGCCGGAGATGAGACCGTTGCCGACGGCCCAGCTCATGGCGGCGTATGCCCAGTTGGAGACGCTGGCGGCATCGGGGAAGCCGTTGAGCGATGCTGCGCCGCCGAGGTAGGCCGGCGCATACTTTTCGGTGTAGCCGTAGAGGAGAACGGCCATCTGCTCGCGGGTGATGAGGCCGTCGGGCGCGAAGGTCGTCGCGCTCATACCGGAGACGATGTCTTTGTCGTAGCCCCAGGCGACGGCGTTGTAGTACCATGTGCCGGGCATGACATCCGTGAACGGCACGTAGTATTTGCTGTAATCGGTCGTGTCGCCGGAGAGGTTATAGAGGATCATCACGATCTGTGCGCGCGTGCTGACCGTGTCGGGCGAGAACGTCGTCGCGTCGAAGCCGCTCATCAGACCGTGGCGCACGCAGTAGTCGATGCCCTCGTGCGCCCAGTTGGACGGGGCGGGCACGTCGCGGAAGCGGAAGCTCGGGCACGCGGCGCCGCCCGGACAGACCGCAGAGCCGGTGGCGGGGATGATCTCGGTTCTGGTCTGGCCGCAGACGGTGCAGGTGTAGGTGCGGACGCCGGGCGTGGTCTCCGTCGGCGCGACGGTCACGGTGCCCTCGCCCCAGACGTGGGTGTGCGCGCCGGTAGCGGGGATGACCTCGGTCTTGGTCTGGCCGCAGACGGTGCAGGTATAGGTCATGGTGCCGGGGTCCTTCTCGGTCGGCTCCGTGGTCACGGTGCCGCTGTCCCACTTGTGGCCGAGCGCGGGCTTGACATTGCGCTGTTCGCTCGCGCCGCAGTCTCTGCAGGTGTAGAGGTCATAGCCTGCCTCCGTGCAGCTGGGTGCGACGTTCTTGGTGAAAACGAAGGTGTGCGTGCCGGTAGCGGGGATGACCTCGGTCTTGGTCTGGCTGCAGACGGCGCAGGTGAACGTGCGCACGCCGGGGGTGGTCTCGGTCGGCTCCGTGGTCACGGTGCCGTTGTCCCACGTGTGCGCGCCGGTGGCGGGGATGACCTTGGTCGCAATGACATCGCCGCAGTTGGCGCAGATGGTGTCGATGTGGCCGTCGGCCCCGCAGGTGGCGGGCACGGTGTTTTCCGTCGTGCCGTAGCCCGTGTGCAGGCACGCGCCCTTGCTGCTGACCTTGTAGCCCTGCCATGTGCCGTCGGTATCCAGCGTCCAGCCGTAGACCGGGTCGGGGTTATAGTGGATGGTGACGATGCCGGGCTCAAAGCTGTGCTCGGCCGCGCCGCCGGGCTGGACCGTCGGGGGTGCGCCGTAGCAGCGCACGTCCTTGAGTGCCTTGCAGCCGGTGAAGGCATTGTGGCCGACGCTCGTCACGGTGGCGGGCAGCTTCATGTCCGCCAGCGCGGTGCAGCCCTGGAAGCAGGCGTCGGGGACGGCGGTCACGCCGGCGGGCAGCGTCACGTCCGTCAGCGCGACGCAGCCGTTGAAGGCGGAGTTGCCGAGCGTCGTCACGGCCGCGGGGATGGGCGCCTTGGTGAGCGACTTGCAGCCCTCAAACGCGCGCTCGCCGATGGCGGTCACCTCGCCCTTATAGTCGACGGTCAGCAGCTTCGTGCAGTCGTTAAAGCATTTGTCGGGCACGGCGGTAATGGCGGCCGGCAGAGTCGTGCCGCTGAGACTCGCGCAGGCGTCAAACGCGCCGCGGCCGAGGGTCTGCAGCCCGTCGGGCAGCGTGATGGCGGTCAGCCCGTCGCCCGCGAGACCGAAGTCACCGATCTCGGTCACGCCCTTGGGGATGGACATACCCGTGAGCTTGGAGCACAGGGCGATGCCATAGCGGCCGATGCTCGTCACGCTGTCCGGCAGCGTGACCTGCGTGGCGGCCGGCAGGAAGAACAGCGCATAGTTGCTCACGTTCGTGACGCCGTCCTTGATGACGACCTTCGTGAGGTTGCCGTCAAGGTCGATTTTGGGCTTGGTGCCAACGATGCGGAGCATACCCAGCGCCTCATAGTTCCACCACGGGGCGAGGTTGCCCTCGGGGAAGTTGAAGTCGGGCATCACTCCGGTGCCGGAGATGGTCAGCGTCTTTCCGTCACGCAGAGAGCCCTTCACTTCCCAGTGCAGGCAGTTGTTCTCGCCGAAGTCGCCCGAGGTGGCCGCGGTCGCAAAGCTGCTGAGAATGGCATCCGTGTCAAGATCCGGGATCTCAAACTCCTCCTTGAGCTGCTCGATCTTCTCGGTGATGAGTTTTTCGATGATTTCCTTCTTTTTTGCCTCAAAGTCTTCAATGATACCAGCCGATGCGTTCACGGTCAGGCCGGAGAACAGTCCCACGACCAGAACCAGACACAGCGCCAGCGAGAGCAGGCGTTTTTCATAGTTTCTTCCTCCTTGCGGTAATGTTCCTGTGTACAACGGGAATATCTCTCTGTTGAAAATATAGCATACTCCCGGCAAAGTGTGCAATGGATAGGACGCAAAAACCGACGGATTTGTTACGAAACCACAAATCTGAGCAAGAATTTTACACGTTTTTTTGCCTGTGAACGCTTTCGGGCTGTTGCAATGGCGGGGCGCGTCCTGTATACTTGCTCTGTAGACATGTTTTTTGAAGTGTCGGATCCAGGAGGGAGGAACCTTATGAAAAAACGAGTGTTGTCGCTGCTGCTGTGCTTTGTGCTCGCGGCGGGACTGCTGAGCGTGTGTGCTCCGCCGGCGCAGGCGGGCACGATCGCGGACGCGTTTGAACTGTTTATCAAGCAGCCCGGTCAGATCAAAAAGCTCTTCGGCCGTGAGGTCGCCCACGGTGACTGCGGCCCCGCCGGGGGACGAGGCGAGCGTACATTATAAAATTTACGAAGTCACGAACCC
>VOFC01003745.1_pt1 | contig 22600 bp, 34 predicted proteins | sample 5384161 | NCBI WGS metagenome assembly VOFC01 (sample SAMN12384722, study PRJNA508395) | human gut metagenome | isolation source: healthy gut B | host: Homo sapiens | reverse complement strand
CGCAAGCATCAGAACCTGCGCGGAACTCGCAGGCTGGCCGCCGTGATCCATTCCGTTGTGCCGAACAGAATTGTGAAGATGCCCCAGAGAATGTATCCGATACCGATGAAATTTTTCCGCTTGCCCTTCCGGTCGGACAGCGTTCCGAACAGGAAGGTTGCAATGGTGGTGGCGATGGCCGAAATGGCGACCATCCAGGAAATGATGGTGGGGTCCTTGGCGATTTTTGGCGTATACGAAGGTGCATTGAACCATTGGTTTTCGATGTTCCAGCACAGCTGCCCCACAAGGCCGAGACCCCAGACAAGTACCCAGAAGCGAATATCCCGTGTGCGTTTTTTTCTCCATTTCGGATTGCCTCTTTTCGTTTGTATGTGGGTTTATTGTATTTTATAAAAGTAAGGTTGTCAATAGATTCCTTTTTGGGCAGAATGACGTTTCTGCTTTCTACAGAATGGGACAAAAAAACGCCGGAATCACGGGATTCCGGCGTTTTCGTCGATTTATGTAGAAGAAGCGCAGCCGGCAGGGGATTCATCCAGCTGCCTGACCGTAATGAGAGGATACCCTGTGAGCATCCAGCTCGGAAACCGTGATCTCCAGATGCTTCGTGGTGAAGGACTCACCCCTTGACCGGCACCTTGTTCAGCTGCTCCATGACCCAGCCGCCTACGGAGACGCTGTCGGATTTCAGTTCCACGTCAAAGAACTCCATGAAGTCCTCCAGACTGACGGAACAATCGACCCGGTAGAGGTTTTCACCCAGCTTTTCAAAAAATCCTCCTCAACTTCGTCGTGTTCGTCCCAAATTTCACCAACCAGTTCTTCCAGAATATCCTCCATCGTAACAATACCGAGCGTTCCGCCAAAATCGTCGACAACGACGGCGACGTGGGACTTCTGATGCTGGAGCATTTTTAGAATGTCGCGGATTTTCGGTATGCTGGTAGACAAACAGCGGCTCCGTCATAATCTCCGCAATGGTTTGATCCGTCATCTTGCCGTTGATATAGAAGTCCTTCTGATGAAGAACACCGACGATCTGATCGATGGTATCCCGGTAGACCAGCAGGCGGGAAAAGCGGGACTGTGTAAAGGCTCTGGCAATTTCCTCATGGCTCTCGTCGATGTCCACGGCTTCCAGCTCGATCCGGTGGGTCAGAATTCCGCCGCCGTCAGGTCGCCGAACTCCAGAGCGTTTCGCAGAAGCGCGCCCCTCGTTCTCGTCAATGCCGCCGTCGTGCCCACGTCCTCCATAAAGAGAAGCAATTCCTCGTGGGACATTTTGGCGCTACCGTCCGTCTTGATGAAGCGGGAGATGAACTTTTTTGCACTGGGTAAAGAGGAAATTCAGGGGCGTCAGCATCCAGATCCACAGGCGGATGAAACATGGCGCCTGGGCGTTCCTTTGCGATGCTTGAACATGGCAAAACGCGTCGCGCCCACGTCGGGGCGTCCGACGGATTTGCGATGTTTCCAATTGGGGGTGATCTCGCCAAAGAGCAGGACGACGAGGGTCACGACCACGGTGGAAATCGTCGCGCCCATGTCGCCGTAAAGCTCGACGAACAAAAGCAGGGATGGGCGAAGATGTGCCATAGAACGGATGCAGGAGTATGGCACCGTAATGTTTACGATGAACCGTTAGGTTTGCCATTATAGCAGAATGGTAGAGATCAGCCGGTCGTAAATTGGTGGGGAATAATGGTCGCCACGGCAAGCTTAATAAAGAAAGATCGCCAGCGCCGCCCGTTTATTTGAATATTGACAAAATCGGTCTTTGTTGTCGGCGAGAACCGAAGACGGATTTTGGATCAGCCCGGTTTTGTGGATTTGGAGGCATTGGTGCCGAAAGACCATCTTCTGCGGAAGATTGAAAAGGTCATGGATTATGAGTGGCTGTATGAACGGCTGGACCCGTACTACTGCCATGACAATGGCCGCCCCGGTACAGATCCAGTTGTGCTTATAAAGATGGTACTCATTCAGCATTTGTTTGGGATATCGTCTTTGCGGCAGACCTACCGAGAAATCCAAGTGAATGTGGCATATCGGTGGTTTCTTGGGTACGGATTGCTGGATAATATCCCTCACTTTGCAACGGTGAGCTATGCTTTCTGCAAGCGTTTCCCGGATGAATTGACCAGTGAGATATTTGAGCACATTCTCAACAAGGCACTGAACAACAGGATGCTGGATCCCAGCGCAATTTTCATTGACGGGACACATATCAAAGCTAGCGCAAATAAGAAAAAGTTCCAGAAGGAGCAGGTCGCGAAAGCGGCAAAAGTCTATTCAGGGCAGCTTCGCAGAGAGGTTAACACGGAAAGAGAAAAGCTGGGCAAGAAGCCCATTGAAGATGACGATGATGAAAATCATCCCCAGGGTGGTGGAGGCTCGCGGGAAACCGTAGAAAAGACCGTTTCCACCACAGACCCGGATTGTGGAATGTTCATAAAAGGAGAGCATGAGCGGCAATTTGCCTACGAAGCGCATACGGCTTGTGACAAAAGAGGTTTCATTCTGGGAGTAGAGGTAACTGCCGGAAATATCCATGACAGTGTGGCATGGGATAAGGTATATGACGATGTAACCAGCAAATTTGATGTTCAGTTCGTGGCCATGGACGCGGGATATAAGACCCCTTGGATTGCAAAGAAGACTTTGGATGATGGAAAAATCCCGGTTCTCCCCTATACAAGATATAAAGGCAGCAAAGAAGGATACCGCCCCTGGGACTACAAATACGATCCAGTAAAAGATGTGTTCACCTGTCCCCACGGTCAGGAGCTTCGCCATACCACAACAGACCGAGACGGGAAAAGAATCTACCGCAGTACTCCGAAATACTGTGTCAATTGTCTCTCCAAATCCTACTGCAAGGCAAACGAGAAAGGGCAAAAGGTATTCACAACCCACATCTGGCAGGAATACCTGGACATTGTGGAGAGCATCCGAAAGACTGACTTAGGCAAGCAAATTTACGCCCAGCGAAAAGAAACCATTGAGCGGGTCTTTGCGGATGCGAAAGAAAAACACGCCATGCGTTATACACACCACCGAGGCTTGGCCGCAGTTACCAGATGGGTCAGGCTCAAGTTTGCTGCCATGAATCTGAAGGCGCACTATGAAGCCATTCTCCCAGGGCTGGCGCCGGATGACACGAACCCGAAGAACTAGACGGCGGAAAATCGACCTAAACACGGGGACGCTTTAGGGCCTATCTGAAAACCGTCAACATGCCCAAACAGCGGGCCTTTTCCGCCTGCTGTGCACCATTTTCCCTTGTAATACACAAAGTATTCCTGCGGAAAAATGGCTTCAGCAGGCGAAAAATCCCTCGCTGTTGGTCATATTCCCGGTTTTCAGATAGGCCCCTAGTAAATTTTGTTATGGAGAAAGTTTGAAAGGGGTATTTTTATGGTTTGCAGCTGCTGCGGCACAAAGAAAGGTTTTTTGGAGATTTTCTATTCGGTTGAAGGAAACAGGGAGGTCAAGCTCTGCAGCGATTGCTGGGAGGTGGTGGAAAAACTGGACAGAGATGTACTCGGCGGGGAAAAGGAGCTGTACGATCTCCATATGATCCAGCTTCAAAAACGTGCAAAAAATCCTTCCGAAGCGTTCCTGAGCTGGAAAACGGCGCACTTTCCGGTCGAGTAGGGAGTGCGCATGGTGAAAATCGGCGTCATTTCGGATACCCATGGGCTGCTTCGGGAGGAAGTTCTGGAAATTCTGCGGGACTGCGACTGCGTTTTTCACGGCGGGGATATCAGCAACCAAGGCGTTCTGGATGCGCTGGGAAAAATCGCGCCGGTCTATGTGGTTCGAGGCAACAACGACAGGGAGTGGGCGGAGCAACTGCCCCATGACCTGACGGTGCGGATGGAGGGACGGAAAATCTTCATGGTGCATAACCGGAAGGAAATCGAAAACCTTCCGGAAGATGCGGATATTGTCATTTTCGGCCACTCCCATAAGTATTTTGAGCAGGTAATCGACGGCAGGCTCTGGCTCAATCCCGGCAGCTGTGGAAAGCGGCGGTTCGGGCAGGAGATCAGTCTTGCGGTTCTGACGGCGGATGGAAAAGATTATCAGGTGCGGAAAATTGTTTTACCAATGGAATGAAGACGGTTACGCCGATATGACAGAGTACGAGGTGAATGACGATGCGGCCGATGAGGCCGGATAAAGAAATCTCCGTGTCCACGATTCGGATTCCGACTGCCAGCGGGTCGATCCCGGCGCTGGTGCTTGCCCCGAAGACGGGCGCGGAAAACGCCGCCGGCGTCCTGTGGATTCACGGCGGCGGGTACATTGCGGGAATGAAGGAAATGGTTCATGCGTCCCGCGCGGTAGACCTTGTCAAAAAGTTCGGCGCGGTGGTCGTTTCCCCGGTTATCGGCTGGCGGTTCAGCGCCCCTATCCTGCCGCGGCCGAGGACTGCTATTCGGCGCTGATCTATATGAAGAATCACGTCCGGGAGCTGGGCATCCGGCGGGATCAGATCATGGTCGGCGGGGAAAGCGCGGGCGGCGGCCTGTGCGCGGCGGTGTGCCTAATGGCGAGGGACAGGGCGTCCGTCAACATTGCGTTTCGATGACCGGGACGGAAAGCTCCCGGGACAACCACGGACAGGTCGGAACACCCGAAAGAATCATATTGCATGGAAGCTCTATCTCCGGGCACGCCGAAGGGGCATGTCCCCGCCTATGCCGCCGTCCCGGCAAGGGCGCAGGACGTTTCCGGTCTGCCGCCTGCCTATACCTTTGTGGGGGACGGAGAACCTTTTTACGTGGAGACGCTTTTCGAATGAAAAGCGCGGGGAAGATGTGGACGTTTATCATCCACGCCTTTGACATGATGAGATCAGCAAAGAAATGGTTTGCCGACCACATGCTACGGATAACAAAGTAAAGAATCCCTCAATAGAGGAAATGGTTTGCCGACCACACATCTACAGTCAACCGACAATTAAGGGCAGTATCGTCTACAGAAATGTTAGGACAGCACCGCACAACTCGGCAAGAAGTCTCAGGCAGGATTTTTGTTCCAATTCAAAGTTCCGAAAATGGAGGAATACTGTATGTATTTCCCATTTTCGGGACTGCGAAAGTGGAGCAAAAGAAGACGGCTGAGACTCGCAGCCGCAATTGCGCGGTGCTGCCTTAGAAAAAAGATACATTGCCCCTTCAGGGGCGGCAGGGCATTTGATGCAGATGCCAGATCGCTCAATACATCTTTAGATGTCTGCCAGTAAAATACCCTTGGACAGCAGGTTTTTCCAGAATTCACGGTTTACCTGAATTTTGCACGTCAATTTGTACATTCCACGAATAGACAGAATTCATTTCATCCGCTACAATGTAGGCAGGTAGCTGAAAACTGCGTGATAATAAAGAAAAAGCCGCGCGCGGCGTATCCTTCCGGGAGGTAATGTTGCATGAAAATCGGATTTATTGGTCTTGGTATCATGGGCAAGCCTATGGTCAGAAACCTTCTGAAAGCAGGCCATGAGGTCTGGGTAAACAACCGCAGCAAAGCTCCCATGGAGGAGCTGGCGAAGGACGGCGCCCATGCCGTCTCCCGTCAGGAGCTGGCGGAAAATGCCGAAATCATCATCACCATGCTGCCCAACGGCCCGCAGGTCAAGGAGGTCATGCTGGGGGATGTGGTCAACTACATGCACGCCGGTCAGATATTCATCGACTGCAGCTCCATCAGCCCCGTGGTCTCCAAGGAGATTGCCGCGGTTCTGGCGGAGAAAGGCGTCGAAATGCTGGACGCCCCCGTTTCCGGCGGCGAGCCAAAGGCCATTGACGGCACGCTGAGCTTCATGGTGGGCGGTAAGCAGGAGGTCTTCGACGCCTGCAAGGACATCCTCGCCGCGATGGGCGCTTCCGTGACCCTCTGCGGCGATGTGGGCGCGGGCAATACCACAAAGCTTGCCAACCAGATCATCGTTGCCTGCAACATTCAGGCGGTGGCCGAGGCATTCACGCTGGCGCAGAAGGCCGGTGTTGACCCTGAGGTGGTCTACCGCGCCATCCGCGGCGGCCTCGCCGGTTCCACGGTTATGGATGCCAAAAGGGTCCCATGATGATCGCGGGCAACGACAAGCCCGGCTTCAAGATCGACCTGCACATCAAGGATTTGAACAACGCTTTGGACTGCGCCCATGCTGTAGGTGCGCCCGTCCCCATGACCGCCTCCGTTCAGGAAATTCTGCAGTGGCTGCACAACAATGACTGCGGCGGCAACGACCACAGCGCCATCGCCAAGTATTACGAGCGTTTGACCGGTATCAAGATCGGACGCTGATACTGAACTCCAATTAAAATCTTTTCTAAAGATTTTAATTGGAGTTCAGTATAAAATTGTCAACGGAAATGTCTGATTAAGGAGTTTTTATGAAGAATATTGTGATTTATGTCCACGGAAAGGGCGGCTCTGCGGCGGAAGCCGAGCATTACAGACAGCTGTTCCCGGACAGTGAAGTGATCGGCTTTGATTACCACGCACAAACCCCGTGGGAGGCCAAGGAAGAATTCCCGGAGTTTTTCGCCCAGCAGCGGAAGCACTGCGATCGTCTCACACTGGTAGCGAACAGCATCGGCGCGTTTTTCACTGTCCTCGCTGGATGGAGCGCTGGTTGATAGTGCCTGCCTGATTTCTCCCCTGTTGTGGATATGGAAAAGTTGATTGAAAATACGATGCTGTGGGCAGACGTGACCGAACAGGAGCTTGCAGAAAAGTTGGAGATTCCAACGGATTTCGGGGAAACGCTATCGTGGAAGTACCTGTGCTATGTGCGGGAGCATCCGATTTCATGGCGCGTTCCCACCCGCATTTTGTACGGAGAGCATGACAATCTGACCTCGCTGGAGACCATATCGGCCTTTGCGGGAAAACCGGCGCGGCGCTGACCGTCATGCCCGGCGGCGAGCATTGGTCCACACGGACGAGCAGGTGCGGTTTCTGGATGACTGATCCCGCAAATACCGGGAATAACCCCGAAAAATCAACTGAATACAAAAGAATGGGAATTCTCAGCAGACACTGAGAATTCCCATTCAATGGCAGGGGCACTAGGACTTTGAACCCAGAGCCTACGGTTTTACGGAAACACCAATTACGCCGACCGGGACATCGACCAGCGGGAGCTGCGCTCTTACGTCCACAACGGAAACCGAATTCCCGGCGTGAACATCAACGCCAAGGACGCGGTGGAGCTGATCCGCAAGGGGGCTTCCACGGCGAAGATCACGCTGAAGCAGGAGGAGTATACCGGCCAGTCCCACAACGTCGTTCTGGACATGCCGGGACAGGTGGACGAGTATATTGCCTTCACCGCCCACTACGATTCCACGTCCCTGTCTGGGGCGCTTATGACAATATGTCCGGCTCTCTGGGAATTCTGGGTATCGCGAGCATTTCGCGGCGCACCCCACCGTTACGGCCTGCGCTTCGTCTGGTGCGGCAGCGAGGAGCAGGGGTCTGCTTGGCTCAAGGCCTACTGCGCCGACGAGGAGAAGCTCAAAACTGCGTGCTGAACATCAATCTGGACATGATCGGCTGTATCATGGGCAAGTTTATCTCCTGCGTCACCGGCGAGGAAAAAGCTGTGCCATTATATTTCCTATCTGGGCGACGAGCTGGGCTTCCCAGTGGAGGTGAAGCAGGACGTGTATTCCAGCGACTCCACGCCCTTTGCGGATAAGGGAGTCCCGGCGGTGTCCTTCGCTCGCATCGCGCCCCCCAACTGCCACCATTCACAACCGCTATGACACCATGGCGCTGATGAAGGGCGAGCAGATGGTGCTGGATACGGATTTTCTCATTGCCTTTGCGGAGCGCATGGCGAACGCTGCCCGGTGCCCCGTGCAGCCCGGGAGATGCCGGAGAACATGAAGGAAAAGCTGGACATCTATCTCTGCCGGAAACGCGCGCCGAAGCAGTAAAAACAATCAAAAACAGGACTTTAACAGTAAGGGGCTTCCTCCCAAAATTGAGGAAGCCCCCTTAAATATCGATACTTATTCCGGTACGATTCAGAGCGATGTTCATAGATTCGTTTCCACAAACGGGTGAAAAATCCAAAGGAATCGCCGCAGAAAACACCGGGAAAAGTGGCGATTTGTCAAAACGACGAAAACAGGACATAATTTATTCACAAGTTTGTGTTGTCTTCTGTATTGTATTATTTTTGGAAAATGTTACAATGAACTTGTACTTTTCCACCGGCGCTGCCGGAAAACTAAAAAGAAAGGTCGATACTATGTTAGAGAAAGTTTTCAAGCTCTCCGAGAACAAGACCACCGTCAAGACTGAGGTCGTGGCTGGCCTCACGACGTTCATGACGATGGCCTACATCATCGCGTTGAACCCGAACCTGCTCACCGGCTTCGGCGCCGCCGGACAGGATCTGTGGAACGGCGTGTTCCTTGCAACCTGCATCGCCTCCGCCATCGGCACCGCCTGCATGGCCTTCCTGGCCAACAAGCCCTTTGCCATGGCGCCCGGCATGGGCCTCAACAGCTTCTTCGCCGTGGTGGTGGGCAACATCGCCGCCCTGACCGGGTTGAGCTACGTAGCCTCCTTCCAGGCGGCTCTGGTCATCATCCTGCTGGAGGGCATCGTCTTCGTTGTCCTGTCCATCTTCAACGTCCGCGAGAAGATCGTGGAGGCCATTCCCCTCGGCATCCGTCTGGGCATCTCTCCCGCTATCGGCCTGATGCTGATGAATATCGGCCTTGGCTCCAACGTGGGTGTCTATGCAGAGGGCAACGGCTTCACCACTCCCTTCTATGTCATGCGCGACTTCTTTGGCGCACTGACTCCCAGCTACATCTGCAGAATAACATGGGCGACACCGGTTTCGCCACCATGATCCTGACCGTCGTGACCATGTTTGTCGGCCTGTTTGTCATCCTGGCGATGTCCAAGAAGGGCATCAAGGGTTCCGTGCTGTACGGTATGCTCGTTTCGCTTCCGTGATTTACTGGATCGGCTCCTTTGCCTTCCTGCACACCAACCCCTTCGCTTCCTCTGGCTACCGCTTCCTTCCTGCCTCCCTTCGCCGATATGGCCAAAGGTTACTCTGTTCAAGTTCAACTTCGCTGGCTTCATGGAAATCGGCTGGTTCACCGCCATCACCCTGATGATCACCTTCTGCATCATTGATATGTTCGACACCATCGGCACATTCGTCGGTACGGCGAGCCGTGCCGGCATGACCGACGAGGACGGCAATATGCCCAACATGAAGGAGGCCCTGCTCTCCGATGCCGTCGGCACCGTGACGGGTGCGTGCTGCGGTACGTCCACCGTCACGACGTTCGTGGAGTCCGCCTCCGGCGTCGAGGCCGGCGGCCGCACGGGCCTGACCGCTCTCACCACCGCCGTCCTATGTTCCTGGCCTGCATCTTCATCGCCCCCATTGCCGCCATCATCCCCGCTGCGGCGACCTCCTCCGCGCTGATCTATGTGGGCATCCTGATGCTGCAGGGTCTGAAGCGGGTGGACTTCAACGATCTGGATCAGATGGTTCCCGTGGCGCTGATGCTGATGCCCATCATCAGCCACGCCATCGGCCATGCCCATCTCCGGCTCCCGGATGTTGCCCATGCCGGTGAGGTGCCGACATGACGTCATGCGCTCAAAAGCCAAGACCGTAGCCCGCGTGACGGGCGGAGCCGTACTTGCGCAGGTCGAGATAGAAGGCATAGTCCTCAGGCTTCATGCCAAGTTCTTCGATGCGGTTCTTCAGGATGTCGAAGTTGTCCTCACGCTGGCTGCCGCCGATGATCTCGCCGATGCCGGGAACCAGACAGTCCATAGCGGCCACGGTCTTGCCGTCGGGATTCAGCTTCATGTAGAACGCCTTGATCTCCTTGGGGTAATCCGTGACAAAGACGGGCTTCTTGAACACCTTCTCCGTTAGGAAGCGCTCGTGTTCGGTCTGCAGGTCGCTGCCCCAGTGGACGGGGTACTCAAATTCGTCGTTGTGCTTTTTCCAGCAGCGCCACGGCGTCGGTGTAGGTGATGCGGCCGAATTCGTTGTGCAGGACGTTGTGAAGACGGTCAAGCAGTCCCTTGTCGATGAACTCGTTGAAGAAGTTCATTTCCTCGGGGGCGTGCTCCAGAACGTAAGAGATGATATACTTGATCATGGCCTCGGCCAGCTGCATATCATCCTCCAGATCCGCAAAGGCGATTTCCGGCTCGATCATCCAGAATTCGGCGGCATGGCGGGTGGTGTTGGAGTTCTCCGCACGGAAAGTGGGGCCGAAGGTGTAGATGTTGCGGAAAGCCATGGCAAAAGTTTCGCCGTTAAGCTGGCCGGAAACGGTCAGGTTGGTGGGCTTGCCGAAGAAGTCCTGCGTATAATCGACCTTGCCGTCCTCGGTCTTGGGGACGTTGTTCAGGTCAAGGGTGGTCACCTGGAACATTTCGCCGGCGCCCTCGCAGTCGGAACCGGTGATGAGGGGGGTGTGGACATACACGAAGTCCCGCTCCTGGAAGAACTGGTGGATGGCCATGGCGGCGAGACTGCGGACACGGAACACCGCCTGAAAGGTGTTGGTGCGGGGACGCAGATGGTTGATGGTGCGCAGGAACTCCATGGAGTGGCGCTTGGGCTGGAGGGGATAGTCGCCGGTGGAAGGGGGCCCTCCACAGTGATCTGCTCGGCCTGAATCTCAAAGGGCTGCTTGGAGTCCGGGGTGAGAACCAGCGTGTCGCGAATGATCAGAGCGGCGCCGATGTTGATTTTGGAAATTTCCTGAAATTTTCCAGAGTGTCGTTATACACCACCTGCACGGGGGTGAAATAAGTACCGTCGTTCAGGACGATAAAGCCAAACTGCTTGCTGCCCCGGCGGTTTCGCACCCAGCCGCCGACGTTCACTTCGACGCCGGCATATTTTTCGGTGTTTTTGAACAGGTCACGGACGGTAATCAAATCCATAATGGGTGTCCTCTCCTTACTGATTTCTTCAAAGCTCCCCTAAGTATACGTCAATTAGGAAGATTTTACAAGAGGAAAATAAATTTTTGTGAAAAATATCGATACAAGGAATTCTTAAGTGTACATTTGCGGCATTTTTGTGATACAATACCCTGAGTTTCGATAAAGGGAGCGGATGATTCGTGGGCACGACCTCGGGCAAACAAAAACACGGCGGCGTATACATTTTCTTTTCCTGCCGCTGTCCTTCTTTCTGGTGGAAGTGTTTGCCTTTCTCTTTTTATCCCTGAATACGGAGGAGTTCCGGTTGGCGCAGTTCTGGCCGCTGGCTTTCGGCGCTTTGTGGGCGGCGATTCTGAGCGGCTTTGTCAGGCTGTTCCCGGCCAAGGCGGGGGAGAGTGGTGTACGGTATTTTGTATTTCGTCGCCGCGATCTACGCCGCTGTGCAGACAGGGTATTTTTATCTGTTTTCCGAGATGATGTGGCTGTCGGATTTCCGCTATGCGTCTGAGGGGTCGGACTATTTTTCCGTCCTGCTGAGCTACCCCCCATGGGCTGGTGGCTGGGACTGGCGGCGCTGGCGGTGCAGGGTATCGTGATTCTGGTGAAATTCCCAAGGTGGAAGCAGAAATGGTCAGCTGCGGCGGTGGTCATCGCCGCGTCGGTGCGGCCTGCCTGCCGCAGGCGGTGTTTGTGCAGGACGGCGACATCCGGTACGCTTCCTCCGACTACGGCAGAGTCCAGTCCGCTGAGGCGGCCTATGACAACATGTTCAACGCCCACCGGCTGTATCAGGTCTGCGGTCTGTACCAGACGCTGGAAAAGGACATCTACAAAAACGGCATCTACCCCTGACGCCGCTTTCAGCCGCGGCGCAGAAGGCAGGAAAGCGGAGATCAACGCCTATTTTGCGGGTCGGACTGTGGGCGGCGACAACGAAATGACCGGCCTGCTGGAAGGGAAAACGTGGTTCTGGTGCTCATGGAGTCCATGGATGACTGGATGATCGGGGGAGGCCACACCCCCCACGCTGGAACGGCTCATGTCCGAGGGTATTTCTTTCACCCACTTCTACACGCCGGGCTACGGCGGCATCCGCACCTTCAATTCCGGAGTTCTGCGTGAATACCGGCTCGTTCCTGAGCAGTCAGGGCGGCTATGCTTTCGACTACATCACGAACACCTACCGCCAGTCCCTCGCCAGCCTGCTGACGCAGGAGGGGTATTCTGCCAAGACCTTCCACTATAACGATCCCAGCTTTTACAGCCGGGGGAGTGTTCTCCCTGCCATGGGGTATTCCGAGTACGTCTGCTACGGGGACTACATCGGTGCGGACGAGGAAGACCTTCTGTATGACGATCAGCTGCTGTTTGACAATCCCGGTCTGAATGCCGAATTCTTCCGGGAGGGACAGCCAACCCTGAATTTCATCATCACCCGCTCTGCCCACTTGAGCTACAAGTACAATGAAGTCCTGAGCTATTGGGCGCTGAAAAAGTACCCGGAATTCCGGGGGCTTACGGGCAACGAGGAAACGGACTGCGCCTATCTCAAGGCCAGGCTGGTGGACGACCTGTTTGCCCGGCTGCTTCAGGAGCTGGAGGACAAGGGCAGCTTGACAACACCGTTATCATCGGTGTCACTGACCACTACACCTACGGCTACAAGGACGAAGCGTCCCTGTACGCCCTTTCAGGGGTGGACGACGCCCTGCTGCTGGAAAAAAAGACGCCCTGCTTCATCTGGAGCGCGGATTTGCAGCCCATGAAGGTGGACAAGACGCTGAACACCTCTGACCTCCTGCCCACGATGCTGAATCTTCTGGGCGTGGACAGTCCCTACGATTACATAGGCCGGGACGCCTTTGACCCCACCTATGAGGGCTACGCGCTGTTCTCCGACGGCAGCTGGATATCCGGAGATATCGCCTACGACGCGGGGACAAAGCGTGTTCTCAGCATCACCGGCGGTGAAGCGGAGGCCAGCAGCGAAACCCTTTGACGCAATGGCCCAAAAGGTGCAGCAGTTCGTGCGGATCAACAATCTGATTCTGGATACGGACTACTATAGGGACAACACAGCGGCAAACTAAAAACAGGCTCCCTTCCGACAGGTGAAAGACCGTCGGAAGGGAGCTTTTTCTTATCCCAGATATTTTTCCAGACACACAAGCTGCACATTGGGAATGCCGTTGAAGACGCACTGCACGACGCCGACTTCCTCGTATCCCAGCGTGTGATACAGCTTTCGCGCCCGCTTATTTTTCACGTTGGTGTCCATGCGCAGAGCGGGCAGCCGTGCTGTTTTGCGTAATCCTCATAGTATGCGACGAAAGCGCGGCCATATCCCTTTCCGCCTTCCAGTGGGTCAAACCACAAGGCAGTGCAGTACCATGACCTCGCGGTCTTCCGCGGCGTGCTTCCATGCTGCGTCCTTTGTATTGTACACCTGGGTCTGATTGATGACGGCGGCGGCGACCACCTTTCCGCCGTCTGCCATGACGAACAGATCGCCCCGTTCCAGAGCGGCCTCCGCCGTTTTCCGGGTGGGGATAGACGCCGCGAATCCAGCCGATGGTGGAAAGCCCTGTTCCTCGCTGTCATGGATGCGGTCGTAAATTTTCTCAATGCCGTCGATGTCAGCTTTTTGTGCTTTCCGTACATTCATCAAGGATGACCCCTGTTTGCTTGACAGATTTTGGGCGGTTGCAAAATCGTATTTGCCGATGAAATCATTTTGAGCGAACAATTATAGCATAGCCTGACGGTTTAGTCAACGGCACAGACGGGGCAAAAAATGTCCGCCGGGAGAATGCTTGACAGGAAAAGACTTTATCTGTTACCATTGGTGTATGCACCTAATAGCCTTCGGAAAGTTCACAATGGGGTACCCCGATGCAATCCCCGGCTGTCTGCCCGACGGGTACGGGTCAGGACGAGGAAAGGAGAACGTACATCCAATGAAAATGAAGACTGATTTCCGCGATCATCGCGCTGCTGCTGGTCGTGAACCTGTCTGTGACCGCGTTTGCGGCGGAATGGTATCTGGAGGACGGCGACATTACCGTCAGCGCCGGAGAAAACGGCCAGACGGTATCCCAGGGCGGCGGGAGCCGCTGTGGAGGACAACGCTCCGTCATTAAGGGAAGCTCGACGGAAAACACCGTCACCATCAATGCGGAGAAAGACCAGACCGCAAACGTCACCATTGAGGATGTAAACATTGACATGAGCGTCGCGGGCAGGCCGCCGTTTCCACGACCGGCGAGGGCAATGTGAAACATCGAGCTGAACGGAAGCAACGCGCCCTAAGAGCGGTCACTCCGTATGCCGGCTGGAAAAGAACAACGACGGTAATCTGACCATTCAGGACAAGGATAAAGACGGCTCCCTGAACGCCAATGGCGGTCAGGACGGCGCAGGTATTGGCGGCGGTGTATATGGTAACGGCAGCGATATCACGATCACCGGCGGCAAGGTCACGGCGCGGGGCGGGAATTATGGTGCTGGCATCGGTGGCGGTGCCACGGTAACGGCAGCGACATCACTGTCACCGGCGGCGAAGTCACCGCAAATAAACGCAAAAGGCAACCACGGTGCCGGTATCGGCGGCGGAGGTTACGGCAAAATGGCAATAACATCACCATCTCTAGCGGCAAGGTCACTGCCACCGGCGGCATGTTCGCTGCGGGTATCGGCGGCGGAGTGCATCGGGATGGAAATGACATCACGATCTCCGGCGGCGAGGTCAGTAGCCGCCGGAGGCAGGTGCGGCGCAGGCATTGGCGGCGGCCTTAATGCACGCAGCAGCGGGGACATCACGGTTTCCGGCGATGCGAAGCTGGGTGCGGGGGCGGCAAGACAGGCGATGACGGGCAGGAGCCGGTATCGGCAATGGCGGCGTACGTGACCAAAAAACGGTCCGGTGAAACGGCACAGAGGTCGAGCCGGATATTTGCGCGCTGAACCCCAGCGGGAAAATCGAATATTACGCGCCCGGCAGTGCTCGTGACGGGAACTCCCAGCAAAACGATCACAAACCCAACCGGAGACCATGCGTGGGACAGCGGCAGGGTGACAAAGCCTGCCACCTGCACGGAAAAGCGAATTAAGACTTACACCTGCACAAGGCATTCCTCCTCACACAAAAAACGAGGAAATCCCTGCTCTGAACCATAGCTTTGATGGGCAGGAGTATGTTTCCGACAACAACGCCACCTGCGGACAGGACGGCACCAAGACGATAAGGTGCGTGCGCTACGGCAGGGGTGGCTGCACGGAAAAAGATCGGTTGTCCGGATACCGGAAAGTATGCTGGGTCATAACTTTGACGAGGAGGCGTATGTTTCTGACAACAATGCCACCTGCGAACAGGACGGAACCAAGACGGCAGCAAAGTGTGTCCCGCTACGGCACAGGTGGATGCACGGAAACGAACACAGTAACGGACACGGACAGCAAGCTGGGGGCATCTCTTTGAGAACTATGTTTCCAACAACGATGCGACCCTATGCGCGCGACGGCACGATGACCGCAAAGTGCGTGCGGTATGACCAGTGCGGGGAAGATCCACCCATACCGGATGAGGGAAGCCGGTTAAAACTCCCCTCTACCGCGTGACCGACAGGGACGGCAAGGAATTGCCTACACGGCCGAGCAGAAGGACGGCGTGCTGACCGTCACCGTTGACGCCGACTTTGCCGTGCTGACGGGAAAGCTCAGCGGCATCGGCACCCTCAAGGCGCAGGGCGTGGAGAAAATCGTCTTTGTCACCAAGGACGCGACCTCCGCGTTCCGGCTCGCTGATTTGCTGGAAAAGGGCGCGGCGGGGGAAACCTACAAGCTCACCCATGACGGCAAGACGGCAGCCTTTACCGCAGGCGGACGGCAGACCGATATAAGCGATATTCTTGTGAAAGCGTAAATAATTGCAGGCGGGCAGGTGCATGAAGCACTTGCCCGCCTCGTCTGCTGCTCAGCGGATGGATGCTTTTTCCATGGGCAGCAGCTTGTTTTTCCGGATTTTGAAATAGAGCAGACCTGTCATATCCGCCAGAAACCAGCCGATGGGGACAGACCACCAGATGCCCACCACGCCGACGGCGGGGATGGCGGAAAGAAGATACGCCAGAGCCACCGGGTGCCCAGAGAAATGACGGTCAGCACCACGCTCATCCCCGGCTTTTCCAGCGCCCGGTACAGCCCGTAGAGCAGGAACAGGCAGCCGATGCCGCAGTAGAACGCGCCTTCAATGCGCAGATACTGTACGCCCGCCTGAATGATCTCTGTCTCCCCGGCTTCCACGAAAATCGTCATAAGCGGACGGGAAAAACGAAGACAAGGGCGGATACGACCAGACAGAAGGCCATGGAGATGCACACGGCGCTTTTCAGGCCGGAGCGGATTCGACCGGTCTCCCTTGCGCCGTAGTTCTGGGCAATAAAGGTGGAAAAGGCATTTCCGAATTCCTGTACCGGCATATAGGCAAAGGCGTCGATCTTCACAGGCGGCGGCGAACGCGGCCATGACCACCGTGCCGAAGCTGTTGACCAATCCTTGTACCATGAGAATGCCCAGATTCATGACCGACTGCTGAACGCAGGTCAGGGGTGGAGAAGGAGAGAATTTCGGTAATCCGCGCCCATCGCAGACTGCGAAGACGCCGGATGGAGCGCACCTGAGGGCAGCGCAGGAGTGCGTAGACGGCAATGCCGATGCCGGAGAGGTACTGGGCGATCACCGTCGCCTCCGCAGCGCCCCCGACGCCCCGCTTTAGCCCAATGATGAACCACAGATCCAGAACGATATTCACCACGGCGGAAATGGCCAGAAATACCAGCGGCACGACGGAATTTCCCACCGACCGCAGGAAAAGAAGCAAAAGAAATTGTACAGGAAAATCCCGGGGATTCCCATAAAAATCACGAACAGATAGGCGCGCATATCCCCCTCCACACCTCGTCAGGGACGTGGAGAAATACACGAAGCGCGTCCAGACAGAGGTAAGCAATGACGTTCAGAAGCACCGTCGCGGCGGCGATGGAATAGAAGGACGCGCAGATATCCTCGCAAAGGCCGTTCTCGTCCCGCTGGCCGAAGCGGATGGAAAACAGCGCGCCGCTTCCCATGCACAGGCCAAGGATGATGGAGGTGAGGAAGGTCATCAGCGTGAAGGATGACCCCACCGCCGCGAGAGCATTGCGCCCAAGAAACTGCCCGACGATCAGGGTGTCGGCAATATTATAGCACTGCTGGAGCAGGTCGCCCAGAATCATGGGGATCGCGAACAGCAGCATGGATTTGGTGACGGAGCCTTTTGTCAGATCTCGATTCATTATGCGCCTCCGGGGTGCAGGATTTCCTGTGTTTTTGGAAAAAGTTGTTTGACCGAGTGCTTACCGGACACCGAACAACTCCTGAGCTTCCAGCTGAAGCAGTTTGCTGACTTCCAAAGCAATATCGTTCAGCGTACAATGTGCCGCTCCAGCCCGTGGCTCCTGACCAGCGGAAAATGTTCGGTTCCTATGGGTTCTACGGCTTGCACGCAAATAACTGCGGCACCTGTGTGAAAAAAGCCCATGACCCAGTGCTCCGGCGAAGAGATCATGCGGGAGTTCCTGTATTACTGCGGTCTGGAGGAATCGACGAGATCATGCCCCATATCACCAGCCAGTTCATGCCCCGCAAGTTGATACTATTTCCTGATTAAAATCTTTGATTTTAATCAGTATCAATGTGAAAACACAGAGAATACAGCACCCGTTGCTTATCCATAGGGACAATACCGCTTTTCGGTGCAGGCGTATTCTTGAAGGAAGGCGATTTTTCCATCTACAGACCAACGGATCAGAGACAGTCCGTCGAAGCCGGTTGGAGCTTCCCCCGGAAATCTGGCATTGAAAGTACCAGCGAACTACGGTGGTATTTTCCGGAATCCAGAAATTCCTGGATGTCCCAGCGCAAAACCTGACCGCTCCTGTGCCAGTCCCGGAACCAGCGGGCAATCATCTCCCGCCCGTAATACTCCGGCCCCCAGCTCTCAATGTATGCGGCGTCCTCTGTGAAGAGATCGGAAAGCTCTGCTTCCCGGCTGTCCAGCCAAAGGGAAAACCATTTCCGAATGGTGTCTTCTCTCTGCTTCATTCCGCCAGTCCTTTCAGAAAATCGCCAATTTCTCCGGCGAGAATTTCGTGCCCTAAGTCATTGGGGTGCAGGCCGTCGGTGGTCAGCTTTGCGGCAATTTCCGGATCGTTTGCCCGGATAACGCTGGTTTCAAACAAATCCAGCAGAGGAAGGCCATAAAATGCCGCCGTATCCCGTATGACCCGAACATAATCTCTCAGCAGCCAACCGCGTTCCCCTTTGGGGATATTCTCTCCCATCCGGTGCAGGGGCGTCAGGACGACAATGATTGCGCCCGGAAACTGATTCGGCAGCCGGGAGAGAAGGAAATGACAGGCGCCGATAAAGGTGTCCGGCGTCCGGTCGGTTTCAGTGCCCATGGGAGCATCGCCATGCCCGTGATCGTTGGTTCCGCCGAACACCACAATGATGTCAGCATCGGGGTTCATTTCGGAAAACCGTCCGCAAAAATCCTGGTCAAATTTGGGCTCCCCGGAGGGAATCCGCTGCCAGGCAATTCTGGTGCCGCCGATGCCGTAATTCCGGGCTTCCGTCAGACGGTATTTCCGCTTCATCACGTCCACATAGCCCTTTTCCGGGGAAGTCGCGCAGCAGCCTTCCGTGATGCTGTCCCCTAAAAAGTTGATTTTCTTTCCTGTTAGTTCCATATTCATACGCTTTCGTTATGCGCGGAGCGTGTCTATGCCCCGCGCAAAGTGTTCAACGGATGTCCCAGACGCTGCGTACCGATACGCTGTCCACGCTGCCGCGGAGAATCTTCACGGCCTTTATACCGCCGTCCATGTCAAAGTAGTTGTCGGAAAGCACCACATCGGCACCTGCCTGAATCTCCACGCTCCGGGCATACCCCTTCGCGGTGACAATGATATCGTCATCCTTGACAAAGGCGTTCAGTTCTGGATCAGCAAAGCGGAAGTGCTTGGGAGCGCAGAAGAGGACGCTCCCCTCGCCTACCCCATTGCCCGCCTCATCCAGCAGTTGGTAGGAATAGTAGGTGTCATAAGTGCCGTAATTCGAGAAGTCCTGCTCCGGCAGCCAGACGGCGGACAAAGCGGGGACGGTCACATCGAAGCTGCCTTCCTCGATAACGGAAGCGTCCGGGCGGCGCAGATTCCACTTTGCCTTGCCCCGGAATTCCTGCATGGTCTCGTTGCTCACGTTCAGGTGGGCGGACTTTTTCAGGCCAAAAGGCTCGGCATTGACGTTGGTATTCTGGGGAGAGAATGCCCTCCTCATGGCAGGAAATCAGCACAGGGGCAAAGAACCGCTTTTCATAGTAGTGCAGAGCCTTCCAACGGCCAAAGTAGTCGATGCTTGCCCAGCTGGCTACCGGCCAGCAGTCGTTGAGCTGCCAGACCACCGCACCCATGCAGCAGCCCCGGTGCCGCCGCCAGTGCTCGACACCGTACTGCATGGCCTGTGCCTGCAGCAGCTGGGAGGCGTATACCAGCAGCTCCAGACTGCGGGGATACAGGTACATCTGGGATAGATAACAGGATGCGCCCGTTGGCAGAGGCGTTGCGCTGGTGCTTCTCCATCACATAGGAGAATACGTTCCGATCCTCGGGCCCGGTAAAGCTTTCGATGGTTTCCATGCAGGGGAAGGACTGGAAGCCAAATTCAGAGACATACCGGAACTGATGGTTGCGGTAGTCGGTGAAGGGAGAAGACCGTGCCAGACCATCCAGTAGTGGACGTCGCCTCGGGTGGGATCCTGGGGATCGTCAAAGCTGCCGCCGCTGGAGGGGCTGGCGGGCCAATAGAAGGCCTGGGGATCCTCTGCTTTCAGAACCTTGGGGATGATGTACTCGTACATCTTAATATAGTCGGCCTTCTGACGCATGGAGGTGACCCACTCGCCCTGGGCCACAAACTGCTCCATTTCATTATTGCCGCACCACAGGGCGAGGGATGCGTGGTGGCGCAGACGGCGGACGTTGTCTACAAACTCGGCGGTGATGTTCTCCTCAAACGCGTCCGTCAGATTGTACACGGCGCAGGCGAACATGAAGTCCTGCCATACCAGCAATCCAAGCTCGTCACAGATGTCATAGAAGAAGTCGTCGGGATAGTAGCCGCCGCCCCAGACCCGGATGCAGTTCATGTTGGCAGCCTTTGCGTCCTCCAGCAGACGGCGGGTGCGCTCCGGGTTGACTCTGGGAAGGAGATTGTCCTCGGGGATGTAATCGGCGCCCATGGCAAAGATGTCCACGCCGTTGACGCAGTGGCTGAAGCTTTCGCCCCACTGATCCTTACGGCGGCTGACGGTCATGGTGCGAAGGCCGATGCGCCGGCTCCAAACGTCCAGCTCCTTGCCCTTGGCACACAGGGAAACGCTGAGCTGATACAGCGGCTGACCGCCGAAGCCGGCAGGCCACCAGAGCTGGGGATTTTGGACGATCAGCTCGCAGTCGGTGCCGCTGGCAGTGAGGACGGAGCCGTCGGGAGCGGTGACGGAAACGTTGACCCAGACCTCGTCATCGGTATAACGGTTCAGATTGGTATGTATGCGCAGACGAACCGTGCCGTCTTTATGGAACTGATCCACCCGAACGTCCTGAATACGGGCTTTTTCGATGCTGATGATGGAAATGTTCCGCCAGATGCCGGCGTCAGGCAGACGGGGACCCCAGTCCCAGCCGAACATGCAGTGGGCTTTGCGGATGTTAGGGAAGCCCACCATGGCATCAGAGCTGCCGTCTGCCACGGACTTTGCGTATGCTTCCTTAATATACTTAGTAGGAGAGCGGAAGGAGACGGTGATGGTGTTCTCTCCGGGACGGAGAACGGACTTAACGTCGAACTCCCAGATTCTGTGCATATTGCAGGCCTCACCGACGATCTGACCGTTGATATGGACGGCGGCGATGGTGTCCAGTCCCTCTGCCCGGAGCAAAACCTTGTCCCCGGCGAGAAGGGCATCGTCCACCTGGAAGCTGCGGAAATAGACAAAATCGTTGTCCATCAGCTTTAGGGCTTCCATTTCGTTGTCCCGGTAGAATGGATCGGGAATCCGCTCCGCGGCGAGCAGGTCATGGTAAACCGAGCCGGGGACGGTGGCGGGATAGCAGCAAAGGGGGTGCCCGGAATTTCCAGCGTCCATGCGCCGTTAAGGGTGCGTGTTTTCATTGGCAATACCTCCGAATACGTTTTCGAAATCGACTTGTTTACAAAATACACTATAGGACAATCATTCGTCAAAGTCAATAGCTTAATGGTGAAAATTTGACTTAGATTAAGCATATTTCATAGTTTATCAGCGGATTGCACAAAAATTCTTGAATTTCAAAAACCCTCTTGACAAGAAAATAAAATGGTGTTAACATAGCTATACGAAAACGTTTCAGGTATGCGGCCGATTGTTCAAAATGCACATACCCTTGCATTCGCAGACAAATTCAGGCCCCGGAGGCCATTATGGTGACGATAAAGATGATTGCAAAGGAGTGCGGTTTCTCCATTGCCACTGTCAGTAAGGCGCTGAACGGCGCGCCGGATATCAGCGCAGAGACAAAAGAGACTATCCGCAAAGTGGCTTCCCAAATGGGCTATACACCAAATTCTGCCGCACGGATGCTGAAAACCAGCCGCTCGTATAATTTTGGCGTTCTTTTGAGGATCAGGCCAACAAGGGGTTGACGCACAGCTTCTTCTCCCACATTCTCAACAGCTTCAAGCATCGCGCTGAGGAGCTGGGCTACGACATTTCTTCATCAGTGACCACATGGGCGGTCAGGAAATCAGCTATGTGGATCACGCCTGTTACCGTAACTGTGACGGAGTGGTCATCGCCTCCGTGGATTATACGGAGCATGCCGTGGTGGATCTGGCGAACAGCGGCATCCCCGTTGTGACGATTGACTGCGTGTTTGAAAATTGCGGCAGTGTCCTGTCCGATAACGTGGGCGGGATGACGGAACTGGTGAAATATGCGTATAGTATGGGACACCGGAAGATTGCGTTCGCCTATGGAGAAGATACGCCGGTGACGCGCCGCAGAATCTCCGGCTTCTGCAGAGCCTGCAAGGAACTGGGGGCTTTCCTTGCCGGACGAATATTTGGTTCAGAGCATGTATCTGGATCCGGAATCCTCGGCGGCGGCAACCCGGAAGCTGATGGAGCTTCCCCGATCCGCCAACGTGCATCCTCTATCCCGACGACATCGCCCACCTTGGGGGCAAAAACGAGCTTGAGAAAATGGGCCTGTCCGTCCCGGACGATGTCAGCATCGTCGGGTATGACGGCATTGATTTCTGTCAGACGCTCCGCCCGAAGCTGACCACCATGCGGCAGGATGCCGAGCGGATGGGAGAGCTGGCAGCCGAGGAGCTGGCCAGAGCGGTGGAAGAGAGAAGATCCTACATCCCGGGACGCCATGTGGTTGGCGGGACCCTGCTCCCGGGCGAAACGGTGAAAAAGCTGACACCGTGATTTCATCCGGCAAAAAAGGGATATCCTTTTGTGTCTTTCCTTTCAGGAAAGACATGATAAA
>VOFC01006702.1_pt1 | contig 22695 bp, 39 predicted proteins | sample 5384161 | NCBI WGS metagenome assembly VOFC01 (sample SAMN12384722, study PRJNA508395) | human gut metagenome | isolation source: healthy gut B | host: Homo sapiens | reverse complement strand
CAGAATCTTCCGATGTTTATCCAGAGCAGAATTACTCGGTCAGCTTATGACTAACTATAAGACACCGGTTGCTATATCCGGTACACACGGTAAGACAACCACAACCTCTATGCTTTCTCATATTGCTCTTGCAGCAGACCTGGATCCGACAATCTCTGTCGGCGGTATCCTGAAAGCGATCGAAGGCAATATCCGTGTCGGCGGACCTGACCTTTTTATTACGGAAGCATGCGAATATACCAACAGTTTCCTGCACTTTTTCCCGAAAATCGGTATTATTCTGAATGTGGATGCGGATCACCTGGACTTTTTAAAGACCTGGACGATATCCGTAATTCTTTCCACCTTTTGCTAAGCTTCTTCCGGAAAACGGAACTCTCGTCATCAACGGAATATTGATAAAATTGAAGAGATCACCTCCGATCTTTCCTGTCGTGTTATCACTTTTTGGCAAAGCTTCCCTGGATTACAGTGCAGCCAATATTACTTATAACGAACAGGGCAATGCCTCTTTCGATGTCGTAAAAACGGACAGAATGTTGCACATCTCGCTCTTGCAGTTGGCGGTGAGCACAACGTATATAACGCACTTGCGGCAATCGCAGTTGCCGATATTCTTGGTGTTCCTGCGGAGACGATCCAGACAGGTCTTGCTTCCTTCCACGGAACAGACCGCCGTTTTGAATACAAAGGTGAAGTCGGCGGGTGACCATCATTGATGATTACGCACACCATCCGACAGAGATTGCTGCAACGCTGAAAAGTGCTGCACATTATCCACATAAAAAGCTGTGGTGTATTTTTCCAGCCACATACTTATACACGTACAAAAGCATTATTCTCAGAATTTTGCTGAAGCACTCGCACATACGAGACCATGTAATCCTTGCTGACATCTATGCAGCGCGTGGAGACAGATACTTTAGGCATCTCTTCTACAGCTTGCAGATGCAGTCAAAGAACATGGATGTGACGCAACTTATCTTCCAAGCTTTGCAGCCATCGAAGAGTTCGTCACCACCCATTGCCAGCCTGGCGATCTTCTGATCACAATGGGTGCCGGAGATGTTGTAACCATTGGGGGAAGACCTGTTAAAAGCCTGATTTTCTCCAATATTTGCGAAATTTTATCTGTAATAACAAAAATTTCCGTCAGAAAATTCTTTTTTACAATCTGGGATGATGTTATAATGAACAAAGTCAGAAAAGAAAGGAAGCGGAAATTATGAGTGCACTTATTTTGCGCAATCATTCCCACAATAACATAACGATCGTGGAGAATGACTTTATCGATCATTATATGGTATCTGCGAACGGAGAATATGTAAAAGTCTATCTTCTTCTTCTCCGTTATCAGAATATCCCGGAGCAGCTTCCGGATATCCGCAGATGGCAGACCTTCTGGAGAATACCGAAGGTGATATCCTGCGCGCACTCAAATACTGGGAAAAAGAAGAATTCTTTCTCTCGAATATGACGAAACAAATGAACTCGCCGGAATCTCTGTATCGGAAAAGCACCAACTCATCAGACACCTGTCAAAGCGGCTTTCCATACACCTTCCGCACAGTCTGCTTCCCGTTCATGAAAAATCTCGGTCACGCGCAGTCTGATGGAAATACCACTGTTTCCAGACAAAGCTGCCGGTCAGAATCTTTCCTGCATCAAGACGTTCCCTTGCTGCAAGAAGAGAATTAAAGCAGATTCTTTTTATTGCTGAACAATATCTTGGCAAAACCTTATCCCGTACCGATGTTGATGCGATTACCTACTTTTATGATTCCCTTGGTTTTCCGCAGACCTGATCGAGTATCTGATCGAATACTGTGTGGAGAACGGACATAAGAGCATGCATTACATTCAGAAAGTAGCACTTTCATGGGCAGATGAACATATTACAACCGTCGATCAGGCACGCAATTCCTCTGCATTTTACAACAAAACCTGCTATTCTATCCTGAATGCATTTGGCATCAAAGGGCGGGGACCTGCATCTGCCGAACTGGATTATATCCGCAAATGGCTGGAGGATGGGAATTTCGAACTGGATCTCATTCTGAAGCATGCAACCGCACCATCAGCGATCCACCAGCCAAGTTTTGAATATACTGACAAGATTCTCGAAAACTGGAAGACGGGCAACGTTCGTACACTGGCAGATGTTGAGCGTCTTGATTCTGCCTTTGAGCAGGAAAAAGACCGGAGGAAAACTCCTTCGGGGGCAAAACCGTACACCTTCTGCCCAGCAGCCTTCCAAATTCCGTAATTTTGAAGAACGTTCTTCAATATGGACGAGCTTACCAAAAATTATTACGCAGTAACTAAGAAAGGGGAACACTGTGCCGTTAACTAATTCACAATACAATGCGCTGATGCGCGTATATGAAGAAAAAAGAGCGAAGAGCCGTGACCTCGCGAATCTTCACTACGAGCGTGCCTGCCAGAAGGTTCCGGAGCTTGCATCGATTGATGCCTCTATTTCTTCTGCCAGTCTTGATCAGGCGAAAAAGCTGCTCGCAGGCGATGACACTGCCCTCGCTTCTTTGAAGGAAGATATCCGGTCTCTTTCTGACAGACGCCGCCGACTCCTTTCCGATGCCGGATTCCCGGAAGACTATCTGGAACAGCATTTTTGAATGTCCGGACTGTCAGGATACCGGCTATGTCGGCACGAAAAAGTGCCATTGCTTTTTTAAAAGCGATCATTGATCTGTTCTACACCCAGTCCAACTTAAAAGGGCTTCTCGAACAGGAAAAATTTTGAACATTTTAATTTTGATTATTATTCATCCAATTATAGAGACCGGCTTTCCGGTCAGAATTCCCGCAAACTTGCAACGCGGGCTTATCAGGAATGTATGAATTTCATCCACAATTTTGATACCGAAACATGGTAATCTGCTCCTTTTTGGGAATACTGGTATTGGGAAGACATTTCTCAGTCACTGCATTGCAAAAGAAGTGATGGATTCTCTGCATTCTGTTCTTTACCTGACTGCCTCTGAATTTTTCGATGCGCTCCTTGAAAAAGCACTGACCCGGAATGATGAGAGCTGTCTTTTATATGAGCAGATCCACCAGTGTGATCTTCTGATCATTGATGACCTGGGAACCGAACGAAATACAGACTTTGTCGTTTCTCAGCTTTTTGTGTGTTTAAATGATCGGATCCTGAACAGGAAATCCACGATCATTTCTACTAATCTTACTCTGGAGGAAATCAAGACGAACTATACAGAACGTACATTTTCCCGGATAAGCAACCATTATAAGATACTTCGCCTTGCCGGTGATGATATCCGCATTCAAAAAGAAACTTATGTACAGGGAGGAACACTGATGTTACATCGAAGTGAACGAATTCTGGATAATATTCCAGTTGGCTCTCTCGGCATTATTGCTGTAGACGGCTGTGAAGAGATGGGAAATAAAGTCAATGACTATCTCGTAAAATGGAGAAAGGAAGAGACTCGTTTCCAGAAAGACAATCTTGTTTTCAACGGCTACGAAAAGCCGAACTATCTGATCAACGCAAAAGGTACCGCGTTTTGGATCTGGTGAAGCCAAAGGTATTATCAATGAGTCTGTACGTGGAAAAGACCTTTATCTGATGGTCGATGTCTGCAACTACAGCCTGACCTATTCTCTGTGCGGCTATACCAACCACATGTCTCCGGACGACCACTTCCAGGATCTGAAGCGTGTCATCGCCGCTGTAGGAGGAAAAGCACGTCGTCTGAACGTCATTATGCCATTCTTATATGAGAGCCGCCAGCATAAGAGAAGCGGCCGTGAATCACTGGACTGCGCACTTGGTCTGCAGGAGCTTGTCCGCATGGGTGTTGACAATATCATCACTTTCGATGCACACGACCCTCGTGTCCAGAATGCGATCCCTCTGAAAGGATTTGAGACGATCCGTCCGACTTACCAGTTCGTAAAGGACTTTTAAAGCATGTACCGGATCTTCAGATCGATGCCGATCATATGATGGCAATCAGCCCGGATGAAGGTGCAACCGGACGTGCAATCTACTTTGCCAACGTACTCCGGACTCGACATGGGTATGTTCTACAAACGCCGTGACTACACAACCATCGTAGACGGACGTAACCCGATCATAGCACACGAATTCCTTTGGCTCTTCCGTAGAAGGAAAAGACGTAATCATCCTCGATGATATGATTTCGTCAGGTGACAGTATCCTCGATGTAGCACGCCAGCTCAAGATGCGTAAAAGCAAAACGTATCTACGCTGCTGCAACCTTCGGACTTTTTCACAACCTGATAAAGCTGCAGATGTTCGGTATCAATATCCTTCACACACTCTGCCGCTTCTGCAACCGGGATACATTTACCATTTCGAATGAAGAGCGGTACTTCATTTGATGCCACATCTACATAATGGATACCTTTCGCGAGAATCTCTTCCGAAATGCTTCCATCCGGCAGGAACTTGATAAATTTCATTTCTTCCGGCAGATAAACATAACGTCCTCTTGCGTTCTGCTCGTAAACCGGAGCGATCATAATCTCGTTTCCGAGCATCAGCTGATCCTCTACGCGGATTGCCATCTTGTCATCCGGATAAACAAACCTAAAGGCTTAAAAATACATATCATCATTTAACGCAGCCTTCATGTACTCACTGTACAGATACGGCACAAGACGATATCTGGTGTTTAATGACATTGCACGGAAAATCCTCAATATTTTCAAACTGATAACATTCCTGCTCTCTTGTTCCCCGTCGCCGAATGATTACGCATCAGTGGTGTAAATACACCAAGTGCGAGAAAACGAAGCAGCAATTCTCTTGTTGTATCAGCACCAAATCCGCCAAGGTCCGCACCTGTATACATGAAATCCACACATATTCAGGGAAGGAATCATCTTGAGATTCAGGAGAATATGCGCCCACCAGGATTTATTGTCACCGGTCCAGATTCCACCATAGCGGTGCATACCAATGTAAGAAGATCTGGAGAACATCAGGAAACGTTTCTCCGGGTCAATGCGTTCAAACGCTTCCCCCGCTGCCCTGGTCATATTGTAGCCAAACAGGTTGTGCACTTTGTCATGGCGGATCTTTTTAGCCATCTACATTATGATAAAATCTTTTATAGTCTTCCGGATTATTCGCAATACTGAGCATCTTGTCCTGCATTTCCCAAGGATGGGTCTTGCCTTCGGTATCCTTTGCAAACTCTCCGGCAAGTTCTTTTGCCTCTGCAAGGCCCTTCGGAAGAATAAAAAGATCGCAGGCTCGTTCATATCATTCCAGAAACCTTCTATTCCCTGTTCGATCAGAAAACGATATTTGTCCCCGAACCATTTTCTGGCTTCCGGATTCAGCATATCCGGAAAATGGGTATCTCCCAGGCCATACAGCTGCAACAAAATCACTTCCGTCTTCTCTCTTGCAGAAATAGTTGTTTTTGACACCTTCCTCGTAAATCTCATATCCCGGCTCAACCTTGACACCGGCATCAATGATCGGAATCAGGCGAATACTCTGGTCATTCATTTCCTGTACGAATTCCGGAAAATCCGGGAAATTTTCTTCACTCACTGTGAAATCTTTAAATGACTGCATATAGTCAATATCCATGTAAATCATGTCGATCGGAATATGATTCTCCCGATATCCTTTTGCGACAGTACGGAAATCTTCTTTCGTCGTATAACCCCAGCGGCTCTGTCGAAACCAAAGGCAAACTTCGGTGGGATATAGCTGCGTCCGATTACATGGCGGAACTGTTTTACGATATCATAAGCATTCTCACCTTCAAGCACGTAGATATCCAAGTCAGCATTTTCGCAAGATACCTTAAGGGTATCCTCTCTGTCATATCAATATCAAAGGTCAGTTTTGAGGGATAGTCGAAAAACAATCCAAACGTCCTCTTTCCGCTCACAACAATGAAGTTGTGCGCTCCGTACAGAGAACGCTTGTCCTCTGTGTGTACCGGATCATCTGTACAATTACTGATATAACAGTACCCTCTCTTGTTGATTCCACGATTGGCTTCACCCAGACCATAGACAATATCATCTTCATCCATGATATAAGTAAAAACAAATCCTTCCTCCTGACTGACCTCTCCATACGGGAAGACGCCCTAGTTGTTTCAATCTTTTCAGTCAATGCCTCCGTATCAAACGGAGTTCCATATCTATATTTTTCTAATCATTTCTTTATCACCTAGTGTTTATAATATAGTACAAATGCTTCATATGGATTCAGAACAATTTTTCCTTCAAATTCTTTTCTTTCCAAGGTTTGTGATCAGACACTCTGCGCCTTTAAATTCTTCCGGCACTTCTACTTCTGCATTCTTATCGCTGAAGTTGCAGACAGTCAGAAGCTTTTCCTGATCCTGTTTTCTTGTGTACGCAAAAATCTGTTCATCCTCACGGTAAAGAGGTTCAAATTCACCATAAACAATAATGTCTTTTTTCTTTACGCAATCGGATCAGTTTCTGATAGTAGTGGAAAACAGAATCCGGATCTTCAAGCTGCTGTGCTGCATTGATCTTCTTGTAGTTCGGATTCACTTTGATCCACGGCTCGCCCTCTGTGAATCCAGCCTGTTTACTGTCGTCCCACTGCATCGGAGTTCTCGCATTGTCACGGCTTCTCAGCATCAGACATTTCATCATGTATTCCGGAGTCATAAGTCCTGATTCCGTAAGTTCTGTAAAAAAATTGATACTCTCAATATCACGATAGTCTTCCAGTTTATCGAAGTAGACATTTGTCATACCAAGTTCTTCCCCCTGATAAACATACGGTGTTCCCTGCATCATATGCAGACAGGTTCCCAGCATTTTTGCGGAGGTTTCTCTGTATACCGGATTGTCATTTCCAAAACGGCTGACACTTCTCGGTTGATCATGATTACCTAAAAAACAAACTGTTCCACGCTTTACCCTGAAGTTCTTCCTGCCATTTGATCATAATATTTTTGAACTCTTTGAAGTCATATTTTGCAGTCGTCCACTTTCCATAATCTCCGCATCCACTCTCCACATGCTCGAATTGGAATACCATGTTCAATTCATTTCGGTCATCACCCGCATATTTCTGTGCTTCTTCTATTGTGACTCCTGCGGTCTCACCGACTGTCATGATATCATATTTTGAAAGAACTTTTGATTCATTTCTGAAGGAATTCGTGGATTCTTGGACCATGTACACAATATGGTCCAAAGTCTCCCATAAAGGCCGTTATTCATTTCTCCGTTCGGAAATCTCTGATCTTTGGAAATCATACTGATAACATCCATTCGGAAGCCATCGATTCCTTTTTCACACCAGAATTTCATCATGTCATAAACTTCCTGGCGTACTTTTCATTTTCCCAATTGAGATCCGGCTGTTTTTTTGCAAAAATATGCAGATAATACATCTGAGTTTGGGATCATATTCCCATGCAGAACCGCCAAATGCTCCCCCCCAGTTATTAGGTTCTTTTCCGTTTACCGGGTCCTTCCAGATATAATAATCGATATGGATTATCTTTTTTGATTTTCTGCTTTCAATAAACCAGTTATGTTCATCTGAAGTATGGTTGACTACGAGATCCATCAGAATCCTGATGGATCTTTTGTGCGCCCGTTCAAATCAATTCCTCATAATCCTCCATCGTTCCATATTCTTCATAAATTCTGCCTGTAATCAGAAATATCGTATCCATTATCGTCTTCGGTGATTCCGGGGATCAGCCAGAAATCACAATACATTTACCCCAAGTTCTTTGAGGTAATCCAGTTTCTGTTATGATTCCTCTGATATCTCCCCACACCATCACCGTTACTGTCTTTAAAACTCTTTGGATATATCTGATATACTACACTTTCTTTCCACCATTTTTCTCCATGCCAAATCTCCTCGTTTATAATTGTTTAGTATTATTTAACCGCTCCTGTAATAACACTATTCATGATACCCCATACATCTTAGCAAAATCAAGGGTTTCTCGCGAAACTATAAAAAGACAACAAAATTTATTTCCTGCTTTTATACAGTCTGCACAAAAACAACCAGACCATTCCACCGGCTTACCTGTATACATGCAAAAAAGTTGAAAAAAGGATCCTGTCATTCCCTGACAGAATCCCTCTTTACCAGATAGACTGGATTTTTTATATTTAATTCGTCCAGTGTCTCTCCTGAATTAATTTCAGCAGACGTTTCAGCGCCACATGCGCCTTTTGCGGAATATCCTGATGAACCGTTGTCAGTTTCGGTCGAACCATACTTGCGTAGACACACTGTCATCATAACCTGTGATGGAAATCTGATCCGGAACCATGATGCCTTCATCAAAAAAGAAATTTATCGCTTCCATCGCATTATAATCTGAGGAAAACGCAAGTGCTTTTTTTTGCTTCTAAAAAACGTGGGAGAAGCTCTCTGTATTTTCTGAGACGCAATCTTTTTCACCGGAATAATTATATATCAGGGAACGACTGCAGAATCCCCCCGATTTTTCCATCGCCTGTTTGAATCCATCCACCGATAGTAATCACTGTCTCTCTCCGTTTCCGCAACAAACAATGCTTTCTTATATCCACAGGAATACAGGTATTCTCCGATCCTGATACCCTCCCGAATAATCATCTATACCGACATTCTGGAACGTATAAGCACCTTCCGGATAAGCATCGATCAGGAATCATTTTCTTGTTTAATCTGCGCGAAAGACTGCGATACTGTTCTTCATTGTAGCCAAAAGGATAAGCAATCCCTCTACATTCCATTTTGAGGCAATATCCACTACATTCTGAATACTTTCACCGCCAATAAGCATAACATAATATCCATTTTCTTCCGTTTCCATCTGAATCGTTCCGTCAGTTTCTCCACAAATGGATCCTGAAGTGACTGCATACCATGGGCATAAGAAAATCCGAGTACTACACCTATAATTCTGGAACCATGGCGGAAAGCATCACGGAACCCATATGCGGAACATAGTTCTGTTCTTTAAGAATAGTCGTGATTTTTATCAATCGTTTTTCTGGGAAACTCTTTTTATTGCCGTATTTATAACATTAGATACCGTAGTACGGCTGACACCTGCCATTTCTGCAATATCCTGAAGCCGAATCATAAAATCTTCCTCCTCATTTTACAACATTACCTTATGATATGCGCATCCATCTTTTCAGCATTTCCATCTCCCGCTTCTGACAGCTGAATATAATTACCTGCCGCTTACTGTCTTTCAGCCAGCGAAGGGTCTGCGCAAGTCTCCTGTCGTCATAACCGAATGCATCATCCAGGATCACCACATTCTTCCTCGTGAAGAAAAAGGGCCTGTTGCGGCCATCCGATTACAAAATAAATCTGTTCCAGAGTCCCACGGCTTACCTGATCCATGGATATCTTTTTTACCATTACTCATAAGCTGCACATGCGAATTTTCGTCTACCAGAGTCTGTTATATTTTCCATCTGTGATGGCATCCATGATGCAGATACTTCTGTATTCATAAGATCACTTGTCCGGCTCTGCATCTGTGCGGCAAGTCTGGTCAACTGTTCCATAGCAAGTTCAACACCCTGCTTGTTTTTAATCGCTCTATCTCTTCACTGTTCATCTCATCGAACTCGCCGACTCGTTCCTGCAGATTTTCATACAACACTTCTTTTTTCATGATAGGTTTCCTGTACTTTTTGCAAGCTTTCCTTTCTGCCTCTCATAATCTGCCTTGAGAAAATGCCCTGTTCTTTTATCTCTCCTGTAATCTGGCTTTCTTTTTTTCTTCTTTCCATCTTTCAGACAATTCCAGACATACAGCCCTTCAGCCAGTGCCACCACGATTGCCACAAGAAAATTCCACGGCTTATGAAAAAGCAGAAAAAGTCACAAAAAATGCCCCCAGCATACTCACTGCCTCCAGTGGATGAATCCTCCACCCGGCAAAATATCCTGCTGCCTCTTCCCGTTTCTTCCACTTTTTATCTTCATTTACCCAGCTTTCCCATTCTCTGCGTTTCTCTTCACAGCTTCTTTTCAGCTGTTCCGCTTCATTTTCTAACTGATGCAGATCCCGCCAGACATAGGATGCCTCCATCTCTGCCCGCTCTTTCTTTTCGCTGATCAGCTTCCTCTTTTCACGTTCTTCTTTTTTTCCAGCTCTTTCTTCCGCTCTTTTAAAAGGGCAAGCGCCCCTTCGAGGTCAATCTCGCTGTTCCCGGTTGCATAATAATTTGCCGCATAATTCTTCAGCTCCGCCGCCAGTATTTCTCCGGTCTGTACCCGGAGCTGTCCTATCGAAACTGTATTTTTCATAATCACTTTCTGTCATACCACCTAACAAATTTCCAGATCCCCATGCTCAAGTGACAATTCTTCTCCATCATCTTCACAGATCAGAGAGCCGTCTTTTGCATACCGATCGAAATTCCGTTCCAGGCGAAATCTCCGGTCACCGCAGGTAAACCGCAGGATTCCTGCGTAAAAAGTTTGATTCTCCCAAGGCTCATAGGTACGGAATGTATCTGTTGCGGCGGCACGCCCGCTTTCCATTCCAAAAGCATTCCCTTCAGAAAGGTATGCAGGCGTTGTTTTTCCCGATTCGTTTTCTCCCGTAAATAATATTGATCCCATCCGAAAGCAGGATCTGCTTTATTCGTGAACTTACCGAAATTCTTCAGGATCAGTTCTGTTATCTTCATAATTTGCTCCCTTTGCCTCCAGCATGGCCTGTACTCCCTCAGCCAATGCAATTGCCTCCACACTGTCATCCTTTGCTTCTGCAAAAAACTTTCTATATACCAGCCCAGAAGATTTCCTGCATTTTGTTTTTCAACTTTTCATAATCATATGCCGGCTTTGTTTCATCCAGAATTTCGACAATATTTCCATAGAATCCATCCGGTCGGTATCATAGATCATATCCGGATCCCGAAATCCCCGCAGAATGATTTTATAAATGTTCTTGTATACCTCTTCCTGTATGGCAAGGGAAATTTTTTTCTTTCATTTCCGTCCGGTCATCTCTCTCCTGCTTCTACTTCCATATGCACATATTCTCTGATGCAAAAGGAATAAATTCCGTCCGGGTTCTTCCATTTTAATCTCCCTTTGATATAACCATGCTTCCCGGTGTCATTTTTATCTGTAGGCTCCAGGGATCCTGCGTAATACATCCGGTCCTTTGCAAGCTCTGCCGGAAGATGAATGTGTCCAAGAGCAATATAATCATATCCCAGCTTCAGTAATTCGTTCTTTCGAACGGGATATGCTTTTCATCGCCGCCATGGGCCAGAAGGATGGAGGCTATTCCTCTTTTTTCCGGAAGGATTTTCTCATAAAGCGGTTCTGTGATCTCCCGTTCCTCATAGCTGAGTCCGTATATGCGGACCCCAAGCTCTTTAAATTCCATACAGGCAGGTTTCTGAGACAAAAAACATGTGCACCGGTCCCTGCCATTTATAATTCCGGTAATAGGACGTACTTTTCAGGTAATCATGGTTGCCCGCCATCAGCACGACCTGTGTATGGGTCAGTCTGAAAATAAATAATCCAGTTCCTTCAGCTCTCTCTTAAAAGCGGCTGTCTGTGAAACAGATCCCCTGCGATCAGAAGAAGATCTGTCTGTTCTTCTTCACAGATATTTAAAAGACGCTCAAAGCTATTCCACAGTTCTTCCGGTCGCTTTGCGGTGTAAGAACTTCCTGCGTCCGGCTCTGCCCCCAGATGAATGTCCGCTGTGTGTATGAATTTCATTACTTTCTACTCCTCCTTTAAGGGAAGTGTCACGATAAAAACGTGTCTTTCCCCACTGCTCTCGGCAATGATCTGTCCCTTTTGCAGCTCTACAATCTCTTTTGCAATGGCAAGCCCCAGTCCCGCTCCTCCGGTACTGCTGGATCTCGACGCATCCGCGCGATAAAATTTATCAAAGATCCTCTTCAGGCTCTCTTCCGGTATCGTATCTCCTTCATTTTCAAAACAGATTCTTACCTGGTTCTCCTCCTTGGTAGCCTGGATCAGAAGCACACTTTTCTCCCGGCAGTATGCTATGGCATTTCGCAGAATATTATCAAAAACCCTGGCAAGCTTATCCGGATCTCCCTCGATCAGGATCTCTTCCTCTGCTTCCACCTTGCAGGTCAGCATCTTCTCCTGAAGTACCCCATAGAGTTCGTCTGCAATCTGTTCCAGCATCATGGTCAGATCAATATCCACCTTATCCAGTTCAATATCCTGCAGATTCAACTTTATACTTTCAAAAACTCTTTCAAAAGATCCCCCAGTCGATTCGCCTTCTCCAGAGATATCTGCGTATATTTGGCGCGCTCCTCTGCCGGCATCTCCGGATGAGAATCCAGCATACTCAGATACGCCACCACAGAAGTAAGCGGTGTTTTTTAAATCATGTGCCAGAAAAAGCAGGACATCATTTTTCCTCTGCTCAAGCTTTTTCTGCCTCTTCCTCCTGGCTCCTTAATGTCTCTTTAATCTCATTGAGACGATCCTCGATTGGTTTTAACTCCGTAATCAGCCGGATAGAATCCGTAATCTTCTTCCTTCAGTCCCAGCTCATTCATGCGTGCGAGCAGTTTTTCGTAGTCGTCCTCTCTCTGACTTCCGCCGATGATCTCACCGATACCAGGCACAAGACAGTCCATAGCAGCAACGGTTTTTCCATCTTCGTTCAGTTTCATGTAGAACGCTTTGATCTCCTTTGGATAATCTGTTACAAATACCGGACGTTTGAAGATTTTCTCAGTCAGGTAACGCTCATGCTCTGTCTGCAGATCACATCCCCAGGATACCTTATATTCAAATTTATCATTATTTTTCTCAAGCAATTCGATTGCTTCTGTATAAGTAACGTGTGCAAACTCGGATTCCACTACATGTTTCAGACGGTCAATCAGTCCTTTATCGACAAAATTGTTGAAGAACTGCATTTCTTCCGGTGCATTTTCCATGACATAGCGGATCACATATTTCAGCATGTTCTCTGCAAGGATCATGTCATCTTTCAGATCAGCGAATGCGATCTCCGGCTCGATCATCCAGAATTCTGCTGCATGGCGGCTTGTATTGGAATTTTCAGCACGAAAAGTCGGCCCGAATGTATAAATGTTGCGGAATGCCTGTGCAAAGGTTTCGCCATTGAGCTGTCCACTTACGGTCAGGTTGGTCTGTTTTCCGAAGAAATCCTGGCTGAAATCTACGCCGCCCTGCTCTGTTTTCGGGATGTTGTTCAGATCCATGGTTGTAACCTGGAACATTTCGCCCGCTCCCTCACAATCACTTGCGGTAATCAGTGGTGTGTGTACATACACAAAATCACGCTCCTGGAAGAACTGATGAATTGCGTAAGCAAACAGAGAACGAACTCTGAATACTGCCTGGAAGGTGTTAGTTCTGGGACGCAGGTGGGCAATGGTACGCAGATACTCAAGGCTGTGGCGCTTCTTCTGCAGCGGATAATCCGGTCCGCATGTGCCTTCCACTACAACCTCGTCTGCCTGCATCTCAAAGGGCTGTTTTGCATCCGGTGTCGGGATCAGCGTACCGGTAACGATAACGGCTGCTCCTACATTCAGTTTGGAAACCTGTGCAAAGTTTTCCATTTTATCGTGGTATACGATCTGCAGTGTCTCAAAGAAAGTACCGTCATGCAGCACTAAAAATCCAAATGTCTTGGAATCTCTGACGCTTCGAAGCCATCCTCCCACTGTAGTCTTCTGATTTAAATGGGTACACATTCTTTGATAGATTCATGGAAAATTGCACCCCTCGCTGATCACATCATCGACTTTCGCTTTTGTTCTTGCGTAAATATGCAGTTCATATCCTGTTTTCATAAAAAGCTATTGGTGCACCATGGATTTTCCCATGATGCCAACACCGATAAATCCAATTTTTTCATAGTGAACTCCTCTACTTTGGACTTACAATCTTTCCTTGCCACCGCGCAGCTTGCCGCTGTTTTCGGAGATGCCAGATAAATCTCGACCTTAGTTCCCATACGTCCAAGGAAGTTACGGTTGTTGGTTGCAACCACACGTTCTCCGTCTGACAGAATTCCTCCGGTACGTCCACAGCAAAGTCCGCAACCCGGATGGGTAATGATCGCACCTGCCTCAGATAAAGTCGTAAGAATTCCCCGCATATCTGCTGCCTGTTTGTAGATCTTACGGCTGGCCGGAGTGTTACGATCAGTTTTACAAAGTCTGCAACTTTTTTTGCCCTTCAGGACTTCTGCTGCTGCCATCAGATCTTCCAGACGTCCATTTGTGCAAGAGCCGATAAATACCTGATCGATCTCGGTTCCTTCAACCCGGATACATTTCTGATTTTGTCCACCTGTGACGGACAAGGCCATAACCGGTACAAAATCCTCTGCTTTGTAAGTGATCGTTCTCATATATTGGCATCTTCGGATCCCAACCAGACCTTCTGATAATCATTTAATTCAACCTTGCAATATTCAGCTGTTTTCTCATCCGGTGCAAAAGTGCTGCATTTTGCTCCTGCTTCGATTGCCATATTTGACATTGTCATTCTTGCTTTGCAACGCTCATATTTTCAATGGTGCTTCCGGAAAATTCTAGTGCTTTGTAAGTAGCACCGTCTGCTCTTAAATCACCGATCAGTCGTAAGATGATATCCTTTGACATAACATTTTCAGGAAGTTTTCCATCGATCACAACTTTGATCGTCTCCGGGACCTTGATCCACATCGTTCCGGTTCCAAGGATCGCTTGCCATCTCTGTATAACCGATTCCAGAAGAGAAATGCATCCAACACAACCATAAGTAGTTGTATGACTGTCTGTACCAAAGACAATATTACCCGGTTTGACATAACCAGCCTTCAGTCATAAGCTGATGACAGATACCATCGCTTCTGTGTACGTTTTTCATCCATATTTAGCTGCAAAAGCATCTCCGGTACGAAAAATGTCTGGTATCATCCAGCTGACTTGCCGGTACAAGGTGATCATAGATCAGAACAACTTTGTCCGGGTCACGCAATTTCTTGAATCCCATCTCTTCAAACTTTTCTGCTACAAAGGGATAAAAATATCGTGGATCATGACGCGGTCAACGTTAACCGTCACAATGTCTCCCCGGCTTTACACTTTTTCCTGTATTATGTCTGATAATTTTCTCAATGACTGTCTCGCCCATTATCTCTCTCCTCTCCAAATAGTCCAGCCCGTTCAGTTTACGCATGGCTTTTACAAGTCCGCCGGCCTGGATAATGCTCATCAGATTCTCAGGCAGGAGAAGCAATCGGATATTTTTTCCATTGTACTCTACATGCTCATTCATCACTACTGTTACTTCATCGCCTTCTTTCATATCATCATGAAGATCCGGCTGTTCAATAAGCAGAAGGCCGTTATTAATCGAATTACGGAAGAAAATTCTGGCAAAAGATTTCGCAATGACGCACTGCACACCCAGTGCCTTGATGATCTCCGGTGCCTGTTCTCTTGACGAACCGCAACCAAAGTTCTTTCCTGCTACAATGATATCCCCCTTCTGATCTGTCCGGCAAGTTCCGGACGAAGAGGAGAAAAGCCATACTGCTTCATATCATCGATTGTCTTGAGTGCAAGGTATTCAGTTGGAATGATGATATCGGTATCAATGTCATCTCCAAGAACCCATACACGTCCTGTAAATTTATCCATCTTATGTCACCTCGTCAAACGTAAATTCGTCTCTTACACATCACTTGCCAGTGCAATTTCTCCGGCAATGGCAGATGCTGTAACGGTTGCAGCCGATCCAAGATATACCTTTGAACTCGGATGTCCTGCACGTCCCTTTAAAGTTGCGGGTTCCTGTACTGATCAGGACTTCATTTTCACCGATGACGCCCTGGCAGCTTCCCCAGCAGACACTGCAGTTGGGGTTCATCACAATCGCACCTGCATCCCATGAAGATATCGATCAGTCCTTCTTTTAGAGCCTGTCTGTAAATAGTCTGACTTGCCGGAACAACAAGGAAACTTACTTTTCAGATACTTTCTTTCCTTTGATAACCAGTGCGCCCACACGGAGATCTTCGATACGTCCATTGTTGCAGGAACCAAGAATGCCTCATCAATCTTGATACCGCGCACGTCTTTTGCCGGCGCAACATTATCCACAAAATCCGGTTTTGCAACAACCGGCTCTTACCTTTGATAAGTCAAATGTATATTCTCTTACATAATGCGCATCCGGATCGCTGTGATATACAGCCTTTGGCTCTGCGTCCATGCTCTTTTAAATATTCCATTGCCACATCATCAACTTCAAAAATACCGGTCTTAGCTCCGGCTTCTACTGCCATATTGCAAAGTGCGATACGGTCACTGATTGTCAGAGTCTTCGCGCCCTCTCCGGTAAATTCCATCACCTGATAGTTACATCCGTTGGGTCCGACTTCACCGATGATGGTGAGGATCAGATCTCTCGCATATACACCTTCCGGCAGCTTTCCAACCAGGTTGAATTTCACAGTCTCCGGAACCATTACCCAGGAAGTACCTGTTACCACCATACCATAAAGGAAATCTGTACATCCTACGCCTGTTCCAAATGCACCTAATGCACCGTATGAACAGGTATGGCTATCTGCACCAAAGATCAGTTCACCCGGACGAACATAATTTTCCATCATAATCTGGTGGCATACACCTTTCCCTTCCCAGAAATCAATGTGGTTTTGCCTTTGCAAAATCTCGCATCTTCTTCTGAGATGCTGCTGTTTTCGGGCTATCAGATGGTACATTATGATCCACGATAAACACCAGCTTGCTTGTATCTGCAATGTGCGGATTTTTTAATTTATTATTATACATATCAACGGTAAGATGTGTTTCCGTCATTACTCATCAGACGGTCCAGTTCTACTGTATGGATGTCACCCGGGCTTTACGCTTTCAACACCTGCTGCCGCAGCAATAATCTTTTCTGCAATTGTCATTCCCATCGTTTACTTCTCCTCCTTGTTCAGAGATGCGATCAGACCACCCTGATTCAAAATATTCTGCATATATTCCGGAAGCTTTGTACAGGAATAAACCTTTCCATTTGCCTCAGCGGTTCCTTCCAGCATATGAAGCTCCATCTTATCTCCGGTATTTACTTCGTCCGGAAGATCTTTACAGACAATAGCAGGAAGTCCGATATTGATAGCATTTCTATAAAAAATTCTTGCAAATGATTTTGCGATAACAGCTTTTACACCTAACGCTTTTAACACACCGAGCCTGCTCTCTGGAAGATCCACATCCAAAGTTCTCCCTCCGACCACGAAATCTCCCGGTTTTACCTTCTGTGTGCAAAATCCGATCCAGAGATTCAAATGCGTGGCTCTTCATCTCCTCAAGATTCGGCAGCAACAGATACTGGGATGCGATAATCTGATCCGTATCCAGGTCATTGTGAAATTTAAAAATAGTCCCTTTTTCCATAAAGCATATTCCTTTCTGTATACACATGATTCCTTTATTTTAAGGCTTTTTCCGGCATTTCCGCAAGGGAATATTTTAACAGGCTAACGTTGTACTTTATTCAATTCCTATTTTTTTTCATAGGTCCCCTTGCAAATGATTTTTTCTTTTTTGCATAAAGATTTTTTCCACCTGCAATATAACTGTCAAGCTTCAGGTCATTGTCCCACAAAAAGCAGATCTGCATCGGCTCCTTTTTGTATTGTCCCTTTCTTACCCTGCAATCCCAGTGCCTCCGCTACATGTGATGTCATATATGGAAGTGCATCTTCCAGCTTCATATCAAGCTCATGTACCATATACAGAAGTTCTTCCCGCAGCGCATCTACTGAGGAAACACCGATTTCCAACAGGCTTCCGTCTTCTCTGTATTTTGACCAGCTTCCGTGTCCGTCGGAGCTGATGGTAATATGCTCTGTCGGGATTCCCTTTTCTTTTTGCTTCTAAAATGCATCCGCCCGGACAAAGTCCTCACTGATGCCACAGGTGAGATCGATGTATCCACCCTTTTCAAGCAACTGATAGCCCTCTTCCAGAAGACCTTTTCTGCGGTTCACATGAGTCGGACGGAAAAATCTTGATCGGAATCATACTCTTTTTCCAAAGCTTCAAACACCGGCGACAATCCAGCATCTGCATCTCCCATATGCAGCACCACGATTCCAGGTTTTCCGCTTAACATACCTGCCGTTCTGGTCTTGCTTGCAAGTTGGATCAGTTCACTTTCCGTCACATTCGGTGCCCGATGATCTGAAATGGCAAGTTTCACGCCAAGTACTTTTTCAACAAACATAATATCCCGATCTACCTCTCCGGTAATAGTCGGACTTGGATATCCATATGCACCGGTAAGCATATACGCACTTACCCCCTTCTTCGCATAAAGCCTGTACTTTTGCGTAAAGATTTTCAACACTCCTTGTAAGTCCGTCCGTTCCAAGAAGTCCTACAACCGTTGTAATTCCGCCTTTTACCAGTTCTGACAGCTGAAGTTCCGGTGTACGGGTATGAAAGCTTCCTTCCCCACCGCCTCCGGTAACATGAACATGCTGATCAATAAACCCCGGTGTAAGAATTCTTTCCTCTGCATCAATAACTTCACATGCGATCGGAAAATCCTCGATCTTATCTTCCATACATTCAATTTTTCCCCCACATACTAAAAGATCCTTTTTTCCAACATACTCCGGTGCATAAACTTTGCATTTTTAATAAAGTAACATTTTTTTCCTCCTCTTTATGACATTCTTTTTATTTTCATACATTAATTTGTCTGCCTGATGATCTCCCCAATCGGATGTCCCCATGTGTATCTACTATCTCCTTCCTCTTAATTTTATCTTTCTATATTATCCTGCTTCTTCAGCAATTCCAAAAAGCTCTTTTTCAGGAAGCGGCTTGAAAAATAATAGCCCTGGATCATATCGACTCCCCAGCTGCTGATCTGTTCCATTTCTTCCTGTGTTTCCACCCTTCGGAAACGATATGATAATTCATTTTATGAAATGTTTCTACAACACTTTCATAGAAAATTGCCTGTTTCTCATCCCTGCAGAGATCAAAAAGCAGAGATCTGTCAACCTTAATCACAGAAAACGGAAGCCTCCCATTACCGTATTCAGATTCGCATATCCGGAACCAAAATCATCCAGACACAAACCAATGCCAGCGTCCGTAAATTCCTCCGCAACTCTTCTTGACCCGCATTGCATTCAGTCGCAACCGTTTCCGTGATTTCAAACTGTATCCAGTTATGTGGAATCTTATAAGCATCCATAATGCGGATAAAAATGACTGCTGCAGTCGCTCCTCATCAGATCCAGGGAAGACAGGTTCACTTTTACATTCAGAAGATGCCTCATCAGGTATCGGTTTTCTCCTAAAAATCTGCAGACACGACTAAACTGCAGATCAGTGATCTGTTCGATCATATGATTCTTTTTTTCCGCGATCTGGATAAAAACATCCGGCGTGATCCAGCCAATCTCCGGATGCTGAAGGCGACTTAGCGCTTCCAGTGTGATAAAGCATTTTTCCGTGTAGAGTAAACCGGCTGATAGTATATCTTCGAACAGATCCTCTGTAATCGCCTTATGCAAATACTGTTCTACCCGTTTATTATAAAGAAACCATTCATCGTCTGATAATCATCCTGTATCACCTCTGTCAGACCATTTTTTCGCAGATAAGGCTTCCAGATATTCAGCATATTCTAGAATAAGCCCGCTGTCTCCGAGTTTCTGCGCATTCATGATCCCGCTTATGATCACAGGCATCGTAATAATTTTATTGTTGACATTCAGCTTACTGTTTCCATCAAACATTCTCTTCAGCTGCGTAAGATAATATTCATATTCTTCAAGTGAACCAGTAAGTATCATAAAACTCTTTCCCGTTGTACGAAATGCTTTTTTTCCCGCACATCTCACCAAGTTTTCTTGCTGTTAGCTTTAAGATTGAATTACCGCCCTGTACCCCTGCGATTTTATTAATGCTTCAATTGATAAAAGATACACCGTAATAATGTGAAATGATTTTCCCGCACTGATCAGCTCATTGCTTTTTCTGGCCAGATACAGATGATTATATAATCCGGTAAGTGTATCGATATTTGCATGAGGATTGTTGATCGTAATAAATAGTACCAGAATTCCCCAGACTCATACCAAACCCTGTTGTAAGAAGCGGATGATATAAAAGCTGGATCACCACTCCCGCACCGGATATCAACAGGATTTCCAGCAGGACTCTTCACTTTTTGATAGCCCAGTTTTTTCCGCCATATGACAATAAGGATCAAGGCTGCTGCCATATGACAAAGTGCACTGTAATACATCAGCATATACCATGGACCTTTCATATAGCCTGCCGGTATATCAAAATAAAACAGCTTTTCCGTGAACGGGTTTGTCAGAATCATCCCCATCAGAATGAATGTCGGCACACCTGATAAAAACATCTTTTTTTGCCGAAATGATCTTATTATCATGTAATGTCTGAATATAACAGATCACCGTAAACGGCAGCAATGCCTGAAGCAGATAAAAGATCGTTGTTGCAAGCATTGCAGCAATTTCACAATTACTATTTGGAAAAGAAATATAATAATTACTGGCAAGTTCCGCAACCACATCTAAAATACCGATGATGGCAAAGAAAAGGAATACCTGATTATTCAGATCCTCTGCTCTTTTCTGTCCCAGAAAATACCATAAAACCAGCAACAATATAACCATTGCCGCAATTAAGAAAATCTATTTATTTGAACAAAGCATAAGTCAATATTTATTCCTCCGCCGGTTTTATTTATTTGAACATAATCGCAAACTCATCATCGTCTGCCTGCTGTTCCAGAACACTCCTTTCTGCACTCTGGATGCTTCTTGCCGTTCGGATAACCGTTTCATCACCCATCTGTCTTCCAGACATATCATTAATCTTCTTCAGTTCTGCAATTTTCACAAACAACAATAATACATTTTCAAGTAAAATCGCACCCTCCTGGATCTCTTCAATATACATCTCAAATGATTTCCGGTTTTTCATATCTGTCATCCGGTCTTCCAAGGACATTCTCCTATAAATCTCCTGTTCCAGGCAAAACTGAATGTTGTTGGATACTTTACAAAGCAATCCCCAAAACAAAACAGCAATATAAAGAAGAATGCCAAACTGGAAAATAGATTCATACCAGTAAATGGATAATACCCAGTACAGTACCAGTGCGATTACACCGCTTATCCCTAATACACCAAATGCCTTTAGACAGAGATTTACTTCCTTCTCCTGCGTTTTCCGATACTCTTTCCACAAAAAAGAATCATAGACACAACCCCCGTAAATAATAAAAGATGTGTGATAAACAACATATCTATAAAAGGAATCTTAAACAGAAGATGCAGAATCCCTGTAAAACAGCATTTGCATAAAGAAGAAAAATCCAAACCTGCGGTATCCATCTTACACTTTCACTTACTGTATTTTGTATAAATAACAGCATGGGAACAGACATCGTCATAAACGCATAAAAGGATACCAACGTTCCTGCTGCACTCTGACTGCCATACATCTGGTAAATTCCCTGAATCCAGAATACACCACAAACTGCATAAAATCAAAAACAATGCTACATTTAAAAAATCTCTTTTCTACAATCTGCCTGTATCTGGTATATAAAAAAGACAATCACCGAAACGAGACCGAGACCGGTCATTCCCAAAACTCCAGTATCGAAAAAAATCGATCCTAGCAGATGCTGTCTGAAAACAGAACAAAACTCTCCGATCATCGGGGCATACACATATAGTCTGGCATTCTTTTTTAGTTTCATAGCTGATTGATAACACTTCCTGCCCGATTTTCTCCGGCAAAGAAAATATCTGCCCATATTTTCCCTTTCATCTGCCTGTTTTTTCAAATCTGTTATCCTTATATTGGTAGAGAAGCCGGTCTCCTATGCAGACTTCAGCTGATCCTGTATTCCATCGACTGATTTTTCCCTTATCCATCCATTGCTAAAGAATGGTGTATCCGCTGTAACAAAACTTTGCTCCGTCTTTTTCCCCATCCTTCAGCGATACCATCCATTGCTGAAGGTGTACAACTCGCCCCTTTCCGACTCCGTACCCGGCTGATACAGTATTCTGACAAAAAAATAAGCAACAATGTCACAATGAGCAAAATGCAGAATGCTTCAATTTCTTTCCTTTTTTTCATTTCCCTCATCTCCTATGCATTCTGCCGGAAGCTTTTTCTACATAGAAAATGTAATTTCCTATGAAACAAAAAAATCACCTGCGTTATACAGGTGACTAAAATTTAAACCGAATAACTTTTTCACTTACTCTATTAACCTATCCCGCATCTTCTTATTGCAACCATGGCTGACATAGCGTACTGCCTTAGTCCCTTTGGCTTTGCGTCACAGTTTTTCAACAGCTTTGCCCCTATAAACATAATTCAAGTATAGCATATTCAAGATGACGAAACAATATTTTTAATTGTTATAATAATCTATAGTTTACACATAATCCATAACAAGAAACATCGGATACTTTCTGATATATTCTTCCATCTGCTCAATGGCTCCCCGAAAGCTGATTTTCAATATATTTTCTGTTATTTTTGATGTAGGAAGCACATTCTTCACATACCACATTTTTTATATATGGTATATTATGTTGTATACCAAAAATCTGGAAACAA
>VOFC01000299.1_pt1 | contig 22697 bp, 36 predicted proteins | sample 5384161 | NCBI WGS metagenome assembly VOFC01 (sample SAMN12384722, study PRJNA508395) | human gut metagenome | isolation source: healthy gut B | host: Homo sapiens | reverse complement strand
ATATTTATAATTAAAATCAAATACATATGCGAAGTGGCATACCAATCCATCTGCAGCACTTTTCCTATTTTTATATTCAATTTTTTGTCTTCTTTAAATTCTCTATAAATTTCATCGCTTATTACATCATTAGATAAGTCTTTGCTTTCCCAAACCGCTTCTTTTGAATATATTGTTAAAGAATAATATATATCAACCTTTGTCTGCATCTCTTATTATTTTACTATGCATCATTTCTCTTTCTGTTAATTCTTTTCTATTTGTAGTTTATTATGATTTAATATTGCCTTCTTTATTATTTCATCATACTGTTTATCCTCTCTATAAATTCACGTATTAATCCATCTTCAAACAATATTTTTACACCAATTTCTGCATGGTTTACGCTCTTTCCATCATTAAATGTATGATAAAGTCTTACTTGTTCGAATCTTCCTATATCATGTAATAAGCCAATTAACCATGCAAGATCTATATCTTCTTTTGATAGTTTCAAATTTTCGCTATATCATTTGCATTTTTTGCAACTCTTTGTATGTGTTCTATCTTTAATTTTATTTTTCATCTTCTGGATTATATTTACTAACATATATATTAAATGTTTTTAATGCTTTTTTCTCTATCAATCATTTTTTCATTCAGCCTTTTTTCTTAAATTTTACTACCCTTAATTTCTTAAGGGTAGCATTTCTTTTGATACATTAATCACAATATTTTCTTGGTTTCTTGCTACATATTATTAGAATTATTGTTAATATTAACAATAGCCCTAATACAACTGCTAAAACTATTATTGCACTAATTGCTTCTAATATAGTTCCAACCATTTCAGCTCCTACTATTATTCCTATTACAACACCTAGCGCAACGGCAAGTATTGTAGCAATTAATCTGAAGCAATTTTTCTTTTCTTTTCTTCTTTGTATCACAGCAGCAATTATATTCACGTGGCTCCATAAAAGTCACCTCCATACAACATCTTTTTTGTTTTGATGTTATACTATATTGTATGCTGTTTTCTATTTTTTGACACAATCAGTCATTTTTCACTTATTCTTATATTTAAATAATTTATTCTATCTAGTATTTTTCAATCTCACTTTATGCCCATTTATTTCATTCTTTGTTTTACCGCTTCATACATTACTATTCCAGCTGAAACTGATGCATTTAAAGATGTGATTTTTCCTTTCATAGGAATTTTTATTAAAAAATCACAATTTTCTTTACGAGTCTGCTCATTCCGAAGCCTTCGCTTCCAATTACAATTGCAACATTTCCTGTCAAATCTTCATCATAGTACATTTTCTCTGTTTCCATATCTGTACCATAAATCCATACATTATTTTCTTTTAGATATTTTATAGTTTCATTTATATTGTTTACTCGTGCAACTTTCATAAAACTTGTTGCTCCAGCAGATGTTTTTACAACCGTGCTATTTACAGCCGCTGCTCTTCTTTTAGGTATGATTATTCCATGGACACCTGCTGTTTCTGCAGTTCTTATAATCGAGCCCAAATTATGTGGGTCTTCTATTCCATCTAATATTAGTATGAAGGCTTTTTCATTTTTAGATTTTGCTTCATTTAAAATATCTTCTACTTCACAGTAATCAAATGGTGGAACTATTGCAATTACACCTTGTGCATTTTCAGTTTGAGCCATTTGATTTATCTTTTCTCTTTCGACTTCTACTGTTACAATTTTTCTTTCTTTAGCTTTTTGCTATTATCTTTGTAATAGAACCATGCTTCTCGCCTTTTGTAATATAAATTTTGTTTATATCTTTTCCACTCTCCAATAATTCTAAAACTGCATTTCTTCCTTCAATTTGATCATCAAATTCTTTTTGCATTCATTTTCTTTTGAAAATTTATTATTTCTAAAATTTTTACTCATTTAAAATATCCTCTCTTCGCCCAATAGGGACGTCCCTTTGGGGCGATTTTTTTCGTCATCTAATTTTAATACTGACAAGAATGCTTCTTGTGGTATTTCTACGTTTCCGATTTCACGCATCTTTTCTTTCCACGTTTTTGCTTTTCTAGTAGTTTTTTTTTTCTTGTTACGTCTCCACCATAGCATTTGGCTAAAACGTCTTTTCTCATTGCAGATATTGTTTCTCTTGCAATTATCTTGCCTCCAATTGCTTTGCTGTAGTGGTATTGTGAATAATTGCCTTGGTATTACTTCTTTAAGCTTTTCTATCATCTTTTGCCTCTTTCATAGGCAGAGTCTTTATGTACTATGAATGATAAGGCATCTACGTTTTCACCATTTACTAGTATGTCTAGTTTTACTAGCGTTGATGGTCTGTATTCTTTTATTTCATAGTCAAATGATGCATATCCTTTTGTTTTTGATTTTAATTTATCAAAAAAGTCGTATATTATCTCGTTTAGAGGCAACTCGTATATTAATGTTACTCTTGTCGTGTCTAAATATTTCATGTCTATATAAATTCCACGTCTATTTTGACATATTTCCATTATGTTTCCGACAAATTCTTTTGGTGTTAGTATTTCCGCTTGTACAAATGGTTCCTCTATTCTTGATATTTCGTCTGCTGGTGGCAAATCTGCTGGATTGTAGATTTCTACCATCGTCCCATCTGTTTTATATACTTTATAGATTACAGATGGAGATGTTGTGATTAGGCTTAAATCAAATTCTCTATCTAATCTTTCTTCTATTATTTCCAAATGTAATAATCCTAAGAATCCACATCTAAAACCAAAGCCTAAGGCTGCAGATGTTTCTGGTTCATATTCTAAGGCCGCATCATTTAGTTGTAATTTTTCAAGGGCGACTTTCAAGTTTTCGTAATCACTTCCGTCGACTGGATATAGTCCACAATATACCATTGGGTTTACTTTTTTATATCCAGGAAGTGGCTTTTCTGCTGGTCTATCATCTACTGTGATTGTATCTCCAACACGTATATCTGATAAGCTCTTTATGCTTGCAGCAATGTATCCAACTTCTCCTGCTGTTAAGCTTTCGGCTGGTGAATATGAGCCAGGTTCAAAATATCCTACTTCTGTTACTGTAAATGTTTTGCCAGATGCCATTAATTTTATTTTGTCTCCAACTTTTACAGTTCCATTTTTTTATTCTGCAATATGCAATAGCACCTTGGTAGTTATCATAAATAGAATCAAATATCAAGGCTTGCAATGGCGCATTTTCATCTCCTGTTGGAGCCGGAATATCTGTAACAATTCTTTCTAGCACTTTGTCTACATTTAATCCTGTTTTTGCAGAAATGCAAGGTGCATCTTGTGCGGGTATTCCAATTATATCTTCAATCTCATTTTTTTACTTCGTCAGGTCTTGCATTTGGCAAGTCGACTTTATTTATAACTGGAAGTATTTCCAGATTATTATCTAAGGCTAAATAAACATTTGCTAAAGTCTGTGCTTCTACACCTTGGCTTGCATCTACTACCAATATTGCACCATCACATGCTGCTAAGCTTCTAGAAACTTCGTAATTAAAATCAACATGTCCTGGGGTATCTATTAAATTAAGTTCATATGTATGACCGTCTTTTGCTTTATATTTCATTCTAACAGCCTGAGACTTTATTGTAATTCCACGTTCTCTCTCGATATCCATGTTATCTAGAACTTGTTCTTCCATCTCTCTTTTAGAAAGAACTCCCGTCATCTCAATAAGTCTATCTGCTAATGTAGATTTTCCATGGTCTATATGTGCAATTATGCTAAAATTTCTAATATATTTTTTCTTATCTTCCATTAATTGTATTTCCCTTCTTAAATTTAATTTTTCATTCAAATACGTTTTAAAGAGCCTGTTGTCCGCTTTTTTGTACATTCAATTATACTTTTTATTTGTCAATGCAGATTTCCATTATTACCCCTATTCATTCTCGAAGTAAAAAGAGCATTTTTATTTTAAAACTTTGCTCTTTGCTAATTTAATCTTCTTTACTTATTTTTGCATATTTTTTTAATTTTGCATATGCTAAGCTATTTACACTACCAGATGTAAATCTTCCTGATTCATCTCGTTTTCCAGCTGGTACTCCAGTTAAAATTTCTATTCCTTGTTCTATTGTTGAGATTGCATAGATATGGAACAATTCTTGTTTTTTACCGCTTCTACGACTTCATCTGATAAGTTTAAATTTTTCTCGTTTAATTTTTGGTATCATTAACTCCATGTGAGCCTTTAAGTCCACGTGTCTTGCAGATTTTAAAGAATCCTTGTATCTTTTCATTTACTCCACCTATTGGTTGTATTTCACCTTTTTGGTTTACAGAGCCAGTAACTGCAATTGATTGGTTTATTGGAATTCCAGAAAGGCTTGAAAGTATTGCATATAACTCTGTTGAAGATGCACTGTCTCCATCAACACCGTTATATAATTGCTCAAAGCAAAGACTAGCAGTTAACGAAAGTGGCATGTCTTGTGCAAACATCTCGCCTAAGTATCCACTAATATTAAAATTCCTTTTGAATGAGATGAGCCAGACATTTCTACTTCACGCTCTATGTCTATTATTCCATTTTTTCCAACATAAGTATTAGCCGTTATTCTTTGCTGGTAATCCAAATGAATAATCTCCTATGCTCATTACTGTTAAACCATTTATTTGCCCAACTTTGAAACCTTCTGTGTCTCTATTAAAATGTACTATTATTTATCATGTCAAGATATTTTTGGTTGTATTTTTGAACTCTTTCAATTCTTTGAGCAAAGCCTCATCTACAATTTTTCCTGTAATAACTTTTTTCTCTTCTTAATCTTGCAAGTGGCTGCTTCTCCAACAATCTGAGTAATCTCACTAAATCTTGTAGATAACTTAGTTTGGTCATTTGCAAGTCTAGATGCAAATTCTATAACTTTTGCCATTCCAGATCTATCAAGTGGAGGAAGTTCTTCTGTTTGGCAGAATCCTTCTACTACTCTTGCTAATTTATTCATATTCTCCAATGTTAAAGGTAGCGTCATCTTCAAACTCAACCTTTATCTTGAATAGCTTTCTAAAATCAGTATCAACAGATATTAAAAAGTTTGATAAATGCTTCGTTTCCGATTAATATTACCTTTAAATTAATTGGAATAGGCTCTGGTTTTAGAGAAACCATTAACCATAGACGAATGTTGGTCAACCGGATTTTCTATTCCTAATTCTTTTGTTCTTAAACTTTCTTTAATGTTTCATAACAATATTGATTAGATTAAAACTATATCTGTAGCCTGCATTATTAAATATCCACCATTCGCGATGTGAATAATCCTGGCTTTAACATTGTGTAATCAGTTCTCAAACTTCCATAACAATTCTCATATTCCAACTTACCCAAATAAATTAGGATATGAGTAATTAGAATCCATTATAACAGGGGCTCCGTCTAAATTGCTATTATCTATAAATAAATTAACTCTGTAATTAAGCCATGGTTTTGAACTTCCTGCTCTTTGTGGCTGTGGTTGTACTGGGTTATCTTTGCTATCGTCATCAACAACAAGAATGCATTTACATTCTTTAAAATATCTTTTTTACATCATCTAAGAATTTTGTAATTTTCTTATTTCTCTTGAAATTAGATTTAATGTAATTTATATGTGCATTTACAGTAAGAAAGCAACATTTGATTGCCATTCACTAATTTTTTTATCAGACTCAGATTGAATGTTCTTTATTTGCGAAATTGCTTCCATTACATGTTGTTGAACGATTGCTGATTTATCTTCGAAATTCTTTTTTAGTTTCTTCAGGATCTAGCTTTTCAAATTCCTCTTCCTCAATAGTTTTTCCATTTATAACAGGCATCATATAAATTCCATTATTAGCAGATTTTACTTGGAACCATATTTGAAGATGTTTCATTTAATTTTTGTCCATTAAAGCTGATCTTTTTTCTTCATATTCTTGCTTAATAAGTGCCTTCTCTTTCTCAAAATCCTCGTTATTAAAGGTATCTTTTATATCATGTTTTATATCTTTAATAAATCTATCCATTGCATCTCTAAATTCTTTACCTTGACCGGCTGCAAGTGGAATAGCAATTGGCTCATTTGGATTGTCAAAGTTGTAAACATAACACCAATCTTGTGGAAGCTTTTTTTCTTCTTAGAAATGCTTTCCAAATAATGCTTAGTGTACATGGTTTTGCCAACTCCGCTAGGTCCTTCTATATATAAATTATAACCATTAATATCAACATTAAGTCCAAATTCTAACGCTTTTATCCCTCTGTCTTGGCCAATTCCACTTGCTATTGGTTCCAAACTTTCGGTAGTTTCAAATTTGAATATGTTTGGGTTACAAGTTGATTTTAAATCCTTGTAAGAAAGTTCAAATTGATTTTTCATTAGTAATTCCTCCTATAAATTTTTCTAGTCTTTTAGTATATTTTTTATTTATGCTTTACTTTGAATGTTCATTAAAATTCTAATTTCATAAGTATTGCATCATATGTATTGTCGTAATATTTTTTTCTTAAACCGACTTCATTAAAATTATACTTTTTATAAAAATTAATTGCAATAGTATTTTGAGTATTTACTTCTAAATTTATACATTTTATTTTTTCTTGCTTGCAATACTCTATTAGTTTATCCATAATATTTGATGCTATTCCCTCATGTCTGCAACATTTTTTTGTAACAATATTCATTAATTCAGCTTCATCTAAAATAATTTTTAAACCTGCGAACCCAACTATGTTATCATTTTGCTTTGCAATAAAATATTTTGAAAAATTAGATTCTAATTCTTCTTTTAGAGTCTCGTAATTCCAAAATTCATCAAAATCGGTTTCAAGTATATCCTTTATGTTTTCTAAATCTTCGATTTTCATTTCAGAAATTAGACAATTATTTTTCTCCATATTTTTCCCTTTCAGCTTGAGACTTTCGTAAATACAAAGGTGAAATATTGCTCGAATCTCCGTATTCACCTTTTAGATATTTATCATATGCACATCTTGCTAAAGATACACTTGATTGTATGTTTTTATCTGAAAATCTTATATCTTTATTTAAAATTTTTTCTAATATTAAATCTTTATGTAAAAATCGCTTCCATCTCCAATAAAAACAATTGATTTTCTGAATGTAATTTGCAATTTTCTAAAGCCACTTCAATAGTATCTGCTATATTATCTCCAATTTGAACATATGTATTATCCTTTAATTCAAACATTGCAGAATACACATTATTGTTTTTACAATCTATGATAGGGCAAATTGTCGCATTTTCTTCTATATTGTAAGCCAGGCTTTCAAGTGAAGTTACTCCTACTGTGGGAATATTTTTTACATCTGCAAATGCCTTCATTGTTGCAATTCCAATTCTTATTCCCGTAAAAGAGCCAGGACCTAAGCAACATGCTAGCAAATCTATATTGTCCAAGCTCAAATTAGAAGTCTTAAACATATTATCAATCATAGGCATTAACTTTACAGAATGAGTTCTTTCATCATCATTGTTACCTTGTGCAATTACATTAATATTTTTATTTTTATCAACTTCCACAATAGAAACAGAACAGTTTCTAGAAGAAGTATCAACTGCAAGAATTTTCATTTCTTTTATTTCCTCTATTCTTAATTTTCTTAAATCCAAATTATCGGCATCATTATCTCTAGAAAATGTAATCCTTATATAGTCATCTTGAATAATATTCTCAATCATCTCTCCCCCATTCAAAAATGCAAAGTCCAGTTTGCAAATACTCTTCTCCTCCAATTGCATAAAACTCATCAGCATCTTCTAATCTATATAAATCGAAATGATAAATCTTAAATTTTGGAGCATCATACTCATTCACAATAGTAAATGTAGGGCTAGAAATTTCATCTTCTAATCCAAAATGTCTAAGAAGTCCTTCTGTGAACTTAGTCTTTCCAGATCCCAAATCACCAGATAAAACAATCTTAGAATGTCCATTCAATTTTGATGCAAACTCATCTGCAAATTTAATTGTTTCTTCTTCCGAATGCGAAATAAATTCGTAACTATGCATTATTACATTTCCTTTCTTTTTTTGCTTCTATTTTACTAGTTGTATTCTACATTAAAACATATAAATTTTCAAGTTTTTATTTAAAATCTGCTAGCAAAAAATATTGACATTATAAGAGACGAAGCCTTAACTTTTCTTCGTCTCACAAATAACTTAAACATCTGATTTATTAACCTAGTTTCGCCCAAAAAAGGCGTCCCTATTGGGCGATTTTTATTTTTCTAGTACTTCTTTGCATCTTGGGCATAATCCATCTTCTATGTGGTCGTTGTACATCCAACATCTCTCGCATTTTTCGCCTGTTGCATGTTCTACTTTTACTCCTAGTTTTTCTTCTTGTTTTCTGTTATTTTCTTGTATTTCTAGTCCAGATACTATTAATACAAGTTTTATTAATTCTTCATTTTCTTTTAAGAATTTGTATTCTTCTCCTTCTGCATATATTGTAACTTTTGCGTCTAGAGAGTTTCCTATTGTTTTTCTGCTCTTGCAAGTTCTAAGTCTTTTGCAACTATGTTTTTAACTTTGATTATTTTCTCCCATTTTTCTGCTATTTCTTTGTTATCCCATTCGTCATTTGGAACTGGATAGTCTGCAAGCATTGGGCTTTCTACATTTTCTTTTTTCTGTGTGATTCATTGCTGACCAAATTTCTTCAGCTGTGAATGAAATCATTGGTGTTAATATTTTTACTAGTGCATCTAGTATGTAATACATAGTTGTTTGTGCTGCACGTCTTGCTACTGAATCTGCTTTTTCTGTGTATAATCTATCTTTTATTATGTCTAGATAGAAGCTACTCATATCTACAACGCAGAATTGGTTTACATCGTGGTAGCAGTTTCCGAAACTGTATGTGTCGTAATCCTTTGTACAGTCTTTAATCAATTTATTTAATCTTGTTAATGCCCATTTATCTATTTCTTGTAAATCTTCATAAGCAACTGGCTTTTCAGGGTCATAGTCATAAGTATTTCCTAAGATATATCTTGCTGTGTTTCTTATTTTTCTATAAACATCTGAAATTCCTTTTAGTATGTCATCTGATAAGTTTACGTCCATCGAATAATCTGATGATAATGCCCAAAGTCTTAATATATCTGCTCCAAATTTGTTTGAAACATCTATTGAGATACTCCGTTTCCTAAGCTCTTAGACATTTTTCTTCCTTGACCATCTACAACGAATCCACAACATAGAACTTCTTTGTATGGGGCTATTCCATTTACTGCAACTGATGTTAATAATGAAGATTGGAACCAACCTCTGTATTGGTCATTTCCTTCTAGATATAAGTCTGCTGGGTAGTCTAATCCTCTTTCAACTAGAACGCTTTGATGTGTAGAACCTGAATCAAACCAAACATCCATTATATCTGTTTCTTTCTTGAATTCTGTGCATCCACACTTTGGACATTTTGCACCTTCTGGTACTAAATCTTTTGCTTCTTTTGCCCACCATGCGTTTGTTCCTTCTATTCTTACAACTTCTTGAATCTTTTTTATAGATTCTTCTGTAACATAAGGTTCTCCACAGTCTTTGCAATAGAATATTGGAAGTGGAACACCCCAAGTACGTTGTCTTGAAATACACCAATCGTTTCTTCCTTTAATCATTTCGCTCATTCTGTCCTCGCCCCAGTCTGGGTGCCATGTAACTGTCTTAATAGCCTTTAAAACATCATCTCTAAATCCATCAACAGATGCAAACCATTGTGGTGTAGCTCTGAAGATTATTGGCTTTTTGCATCTCCAGCAATGTGGATAAGAGTGCTCTATTTTTACAGCTTTTAATAAATATCCATTTTCGTCTAACCAAGCTGTTATAGTCTTGTTAGATTTTGCATAGAATTGACCAGCAAACTCACCGGCCTCGGCTGTTTGTTTTCCTTTATCATCAACTGCAACAACCATTCCAAGTTTATCTTTTTCAATCCTTGTAAATAGTCCTCTTTACCATAAGCAGGTGCTGTATGAACTGCTCCAGTACCTTCATCAAGAGTAACATTTACAGTTGTCTCACTACCAAGAACTACTCTAGACATTCTGTCTAAGAATGGATGCTTGCATAAAACTCCTTCTAGTTCTGAACCTTTAAAGGTTTGAACTGTTTTGTAATCTTCTACTTCAGCAAGCTTCATAACTTTTTCTACAAGCTCTGTTGCAATTATTAATCTTTCAAGTTTTGCATTCTCCTTGTTTTCTTTTAACTCAACCATGCTATACTCATAATCTGCACCAATTGTAATTCCCATATTTCCTGGTAAAGTCCAAGGTGTAGTTGTCCAAATTACTACATAAGTATCTTTTTGTCGAACAATCCCTTAGAATCTTCTACTGGAAATTTTACATATATAGATTCTCCAGTTACATCTTTATATTCAATTTCAGCTTCTGCTAGTGCTGTTTCACAATCAGTACACCAGTAAACTGGTTTTAATCCTTTATAGATATATCCTTTTTTGTACATATCTCCGAATACACCAATTTGTCTTGCTTCTGTTGCATGGTCATAAGTTATATAAGGATGAGCCCAGTCTCCAAGAACACCAAGACGTTTGAAGCCTTCTGTTTGAATATCTTTGTATTTTGTTGTAAATTCTTTACAAGTATCTCTAAACTTTGTAACAGGAATCTTGCTTCTATCTAGTCCAAGCTTCTCAATAGCCTTCTTCTCAGTTGGCATTCCGTGTGTATCATATCCAGGAACAAAAGGTGCATAAAAGCCTTTCATGGCCTTATATCTTACGATTGTATCCTTTAAGATTTTATTTAAAGCATGTCCAGCATGAATTTCTCCATTAGCATAAGGAGGTCCATCATGTAAAACAAAATGCTTATGTCCTTCATTTTTCTTTAAAATCTTCTCATATAGTCCATTCTCAAAAACAGCCTTTAATGTTTCTGGCTCTTTAGTTGGCAAATTTCCTCTCATCGGAAAATCTGTCTTTGGTAAATTAAGTGTGCTTGAATAATCTTTTTTCTCTTCACTCATATAAATTACTCCTTTCATTTTCGCCCATTAGGGACGCCCTTCTTTGGGCGAAAAGTTTTGTTACTTGATAAAGAAATCAATTTATAAACTTTTCATCCATTGCTTCGCCCAAAAAAGGGCGTCCCCGTTGGGCTTTTTTGCTTTTTTAGCATCAAAAAATCGCCCTATACATATAGGACGAATTAATATCCGTGGTACCACCTAAATTGAAAGCATGCATTTAAATTTTCTGCTTACTTTCCACTCCTTTTCTCTTGACGCAAGATTACGATTTATATTACTTGAATACTTTTGTTACTTAATGAATAAAAATTAAGCTGAGCTTCATATGATTTTTTTAGCTCACAACTGCTTTTAGTAAAAATATTCTTTCACATAAACAACTCCAAGGTGATAATAAATAATCTTTAATTTATCAAATTCTCAGCATTTATTTGACTCTCTGTTAATTAGTTTTATTTACCGTGTCCTCTTCATAGTTTTTATTTTTATTAAATTCTACATAATAATTTACCACAAAAAAAAGCTAAATGCAAGTAAAATTTGAATATTTTCTAAATTACATAAAAAATCTATGTGGAAAATTTTAGATGTGTGACCCATTTTCAATGGGTATCACCTAAAATTTTCCACATAGCGTATTCCATTCACTATGCGTTGGCATAGCCTTCTTTCTGTTTTCTCCTTTGTCATAGAAGTTTTAAGTTCTTCTTTAGAACTCATCACCTCTATATCTCATGGTATCAAATATAAAGTAGGGCGAGAACCATAGGTGCTGCCGGTGTAGGTAGGACTGTATCCGCCACGATAAGAAGCCGGGTAGAGAGAGCCTCTGACGTGACAGACGCCTCCTCTGCTAGCTCTGCTGCTGGTGTTGTCCGCTTCTTGGGTAATTTCATAACAATTTCCAGCAAAGTCATATATATTATTTGCCTTCCAACTTTCACTAAAGCCTGTATTTTGCTTTGTTCCATGTCCATCTGCTGTATTGTTCCTGTAGTTTCCCCAAGAAGTTGAATCTATTATGTTAAATCCTGAACTTGCTAACCAATTGCATGTTGCATCCCACTGCAATCCCCATATCATTCTGGTTTTTACTTTTGTTCCACTAGCTAATGTTGTACAATTTTTTATATAATGTATACCAATTTACATTAGTCTGAGTTGCTCCTGTCTTCTCTCCATTTGCTGTTAACTCATATCTTCCTATATAAAATCCTTTATATTTTTCTAAACTTGCAATCATTTCTTCATAGTCACTTTTCATAGTCTCCGCCATATTTGCTAAACTACTAAATCCTGCTGTTGCATAATTTAAATAATAATCGTAACTTGTTCCATTACTTCCAAGTACCAAATCTGGCTCTCTATAATCTGTGCTTCCCGGTAATCCTCTTGTTTGTCCACTTATTATAGCTGAATTTGTATACTTTGTAGTTTTTACTCCTGTACTTCCTGCTAAAGCTTGTCCTGCTGCTACTGTTGTATACAAACTACTTGGTGTTTCTACTGGCACCCATACCCACTGATTTCCTGTTAAATCTCTTCTTACATTTTCTTTTCCTTTATCTAATTCCTTATCTGCTACATTATCAGAAATTACTATTCCTTTTGCTTTTGTTCCACCAACATAGTAATAACCTTCTGGAATTGGCACTCCATCTACTGTACTTCCAGAACCTCCTGAACCTGAATTGTTGTTTTTATTTGCATCTATTTGTTCTTTCAGTTTCGAAGCCAAATCTTCCAATCCACTTTCGTCATTAGCTTGTGCCTGCTCATACTGGTCTTTTGCTTCTTTAGCATTTTCTATTACACCATTATTATCTATTGCAAGTTTAATGCTAACTCCAGCTAATATTAGCATTATTATAATAGTAACAACCAATGCAATAAGTGTAATTCCTTTTTCTTGTTTATTCTTTAATTTTTTGTTCATCTTTCTTTTTTTTTCCTCCTTCGTATTTTTTCTTAGTCAATTCTACCATTACATTTTTTCATTTGCAACTGTTTTTTTCATTTATTTCCAAATTCACTTTCAATTTCAATTCATTTCCAGTTTGTTATTGTCAAAAGTTGTAACAAAATCATAACCACGGTTTTACCCATGTTTGCTTTAAGTAACAAAAAAGAACCAAATTATTAAATTCAATTTTAATAATTTGGTTCTTCTAATATTTATATTTTATTATTTTGCTTTTTTTGCAACTTCAACAACTTTTGTGAAAGCTGCTGGATCTGTTACAGCCATTTCAGCAAGCATTTTTCTGTTTATTACAACATTTGCTTTCTTTAATCCATTGATTAATTCGCTGTATGTAATTCCATTCATTCTTGCTGCAGCATTAATTCTTGCTATCCATAATTTTCTGAAGTTAGACTTTTTGTCTTTTCTTCCTGTGAATGCATAGTTTCCAGATTTCATAACTTGTTGTTTTGCAGTTCTGAATCTGTAGTGTTTTGCACCATAGTATCCTTTTGCTCTTTTTAATATTTTGTTATGCTTTTTACGTGTAATTATTGCTGTTTTTACTCTTGCCATTTTCTATTCACCTTCCCTATCTCTTTATTCCTATTTGTTACCATAAGGTAATAATTTTTTAATTCCTGCTTCACAAGTTTTGTCTGCGTAAGCATCTAGAACGCTTCCTCTAGCTTTTGCTCTTGATGTCTTGTTTGCAAGTAAGTGTCTTCTATTTGACTTTGTTCTTTTTACTTTTCCAGTTGCTGTATAGCTATATCTTTTCTTAGCAGCTTTGTTTGTTTTTAACTTTGGCATAATAATTTCCTCCTTATTGTTTTGCTTGTTTAGGATTTGTCCTAATTATATATAAATAGCATTTTAGCTATTAATAATCTAAATTATTTTTCAACTTTTTTTGTAAGTATTATAAACATGTTTTTTCCTTCTAACAAAGGTTTCTTTTCAACTGTTGCTATGTCTGATAAATTTTCGATAAACTCGTTTAATGTTTCTTCTCCCATTTTTACGTAGTTTAGCTCTCTTCCTCTAAATCTAACAGTTATTTTAACTTTGTTTCCGTCTTCTATGAATTTTCTAACATTTTTTGCTTTAAATTCAAAATCATGTTTTTCAATGTTTGGTGTAACTCTAATTTCTTTTAAGTCAAAAGTTTTTTGATTTTTTCTTGACTCTTTTTCTTTCTTTGCTTGTTCAAATTTATATTTACCATAGTTCATAAGCTTACAAACTGGTGGTTTTGCTGCTGGCGAAACTAGCACTAAATCTAATTTTGCTTCATAAGCTTTGTCTAAAGCTTCTTCTAATGAAACAACTCCTAGCTTTTCTCCATTAGCTCCTATTAATTGAACTTCTTTTGCTCTAATTTTTTCATTTATTAGTAATTCTTGTTTTATATTAAAACACCTCCGAAAAAAAAAATTGACTTTTTATTCAAAAGCCAACCCACACACATTTTACTATATGTTTTACACATATAATTCACTTAATGTATATTAAATTCTACCTTTTGCAACTAACTGCTAGGGTGAGAAGTGGATTGCTTCTTCTTGAACATTATTATTTTACTACAAACATATTGAATTTGTCAAGTTTTTTTCATAAATTGTTGTAAATTATAAAAAGTTAATATATAATATTATTACTGAGGTGAAACAAATGATAATTTTTGATAATGCATTCTTAGAGAAGCTAAAAAGATGCAATAGTAAAATCTAATATTAATAAATCGCTAATTTCAAATCTTAAAGACATTTCAAGTTCTTCTTCAAATCCGATTCAAATAAGAATAAAAATAGCAATTCAATTAATAATACTGACTCTTTTTCTTCTAACCTAGATGCACTTTCTAGTAATAACAAGGATATTGAACAGTTTTTGTTTTCGATTATTCCTTTAGTCGAAAAATATATTCAAAATGAAATTACAAGAAAAGTTCAAGATACAACTGAAAATACATCTTTCTCAAAAGATTCACACAACCATTCTGGTTCAGGAAAAGTAGTTACAGATTTGGTTCTAAATAAAGATAATATTGTTGAAAATACATTGATAATTTCAGAGATACATCAAAACGTTATTTTACCATATTATGTTTCTGACCTAGAAGAAATAAGTAGCTATAATAATAACATGGCTTTTGATGAAATAATTAAGCAAAAGTATACTCTTCCTATCTCAATGTTTAAATCTTTGGCCTTTTCAAGATTTAGAGAAGCTTTTAAATTAGCAAATAAGGAGAAAAAATCTCTTAAATTTTCTTTTGATTTAGGTTTAGAATTGCTATTTAATTATAATTTGCATCCAGCAATAATTGCAGCATGCAGAAATTTAGATGAACTTGATATATATTTAGATTGCCTTGATTCAGGTGAGACAGATAAGTTCCAATGTTTTAATATAAAATTTGAAGTACCACCTGTTGTAATAAAAAAAAATAAAAATTTACCGAAATCAATTAAATTTTTCAGTAAATTTTTATTTTTGTTTTAGAACTAATGTTAAGTTTCTCTCTTTTTATAGCTTCATTTGTAAATAATTTCAAACATTTAACCTCTTTGCTTTAATCATGAGAAGCTTCTATCTTTAAATTTATAGTATAGTATCTATCATCAGATGTTCCTATTTCTGTATCTAACTTATCATCGTCTTCCCAATACCATTCCAAAGTAAATATATTTACAGAATCTTTTGGTACAGTAATATCGGTTATGCCTAGTTGTTCTATTGAAGTATAACTATTTTCACTTCCTTTTATGAAAATATTGTCTATTTTTAGTGTATACTTCATATTAACAATTTTTTTCATCTCATCTTCAAAGCTTATATTATATCTCATGTCTTGATTTGACTTATTTTTTATATAAAATTTGTATATACCTTTTGAATGTGGCGCTATAATTTTCTCTCCATTAAATTTCTCATTGTTGAATATATTTAATTTCGTATTCTTTTCAATTCCAATATCATTTTCTGTAACTTCAATTCCATTGGTATATACTTTACCAGAAGTAGGTCTTTCATCAATTCCAATTCTTCCTACTTTCCACACTAGAAGTAGTATTAAAACTAGTATTATAATTATTAGCACATAAATTATTTTCTTTAAATTTTTTCTAGAAATTTGCCTCTTCTGTTCCAATTTTTCCCTCCATATACTAGAAATATACTCACAAAAATCTTCAAACTTTTGTCAATATATTTCAATAAAAGCTCTATTGCTTAATTAAATAGAGCTTTTTACAATATCTATTAATCTGCTTGTTCAACATCTATTTTAGCTGTTAAAGTAACAGTTGGTGTTGTTGTTCCAAGTGTTGTATCAGATGTATCTCTTGCTGTATCTTTTGTGAATGCCCATCTCCAGTATACAGTAGCTGTAGTTGCAGTAGCATCCGTAGCAAGTGACTCATTGCTAACATTTATAGCAGTGAAATCAGATTTCCAAGAACTTTCATCGTCCTTGTTTGTTGTGAATTCTAATGGCACACCGCTTTCATTTGCTAAAGTATAAGTTACATTATATTTAGCATTTACTTCTGATTCATTCTTTAATGATAGAAGAGTAAAGCTTCCCATTGTACCAGGTGCAATTAAAGATCCATCTGTTTTCTTTTACATTTTTTTCTTCAGAACCATCAGTATTTGTAATAGTACTAAATAAGTCAATTGTAAAAGTCTTTTTCTGTAGATTTAGCAATATCTTCATTACCTAATTTAATAGACCATTTTGCAACTGTTGCAGTGTCTGAACCTGTAGCAGATGTAGTATATTTTGCATAAGTTCCTGATACTAATATTATCGCCAATATAGTAACAAACAATACTAGAGCCATAAATTTTACCGTTTTGTTATTTTTCATTTGAATCCTCCTTTCTTTTGTTTTATATTTAATCTTATAATAAGTTTTATTTTCTTATTATAAAGCTAAAAACAATGTTATTTTTTCATAAGCTCTTCATTTTGTTTCTTTAGTTTTTCAATTTCTTCTTCCATTTTGTTTTGATTATTAAGTCTTGCAATTAGTTCTTCTTTTTCTTTCTTAGAATTTGCCGCTTGCAACAATACTATAATAATAACTGGTATAGATAAGCATACTATCATTCCAAGAGGAGTTTGTATAAACATCGCTAAATTACCTAGTCGAGCAACCTTAAATTGATACACTCCTTCAACCTGTTCTGGTAATACATATCCAATATCTTGTGTATTGTTATTATCTCCCTTTGTTATATACTTCACATTTCCATCTTCAATTATTACCTCATCAATTCTATGTGTAATAACAATGTCGCCTTCTTTAAAAGCAATAATATCGCCTTTCTTTAAATTTTGTGTTTCTGTTTCTTTAACAACTACAACATCTCCAGCCGATATCTGCGTCTCCATCGAGCCTGATAAAACAATAAATGGTTTCCATCCAAAAAAGATGGTACCTTATCAGGATGTGCATATGAATCGATTAGTATGGTTGCACTCACAAATAATATTGGAAGCAAAATTATTATTACTACTATGCTTATAATTCTCTTAAAAATTTGCATTATTCTATTCCTTTCGACATAATCTAATTCGATTAGATTATGTTTATATCAGCTTTTCATCTAAATAATGCAAATTTAACACTATTGTAATATTTTTGTAATAAAAGTATATACAAACCAAAAAAAGAAACCCTTTGGTAATCCATTGGGTTTCTTTATATTCTTCATATTCGAATTTTCTTTCGATACCGAAATATTATCTCTTTGAGAATTGTGGTGCTTTTCTTGCTTTTTTAAGACCATATTTCTTTCTTTCTTTTGCACGTGAATCTCTTGTTAAGAATCCGTTTGATTTTAGAGCTGGTCTATATTCAAGATTTGCGGCATTTAATGCTCTTGCTATTCCATGACGAACTGCTCCTGCTTGGCCTGAAAATCCGCCACCTTTTACTGTTGCAATTACATCATATTTATCTAGAGTATCTGTAACTGTTAAAGGTTGTCTAACGATAACTTTTAATGTTTCTTCTCCGAAATACTCATCTAATGATTTTCCATTAACTGTGATATTTCCTTTTCCACTCATTATTCTTACTCTAGCGATTGAACTTTTTCTTCTTCCTGTACCATTAAAAACTTCTTGTTCTTTTTTTTTTGCTTTAGGCATTTTAATTATCCTCCTATTTTAAATCTTATTATAAATTAGAAATTCCATACTTCTGGTTTTTGAGCCATGTTCTCATGTTCGCTACCAGCATATACTCTTAATTTTTTAGCCATTTGTCTTCCTAAGCTATTGTGAGGAAGCATTCCTGTTACAGCTAATGTCATCATTTTTTCTGGTTTGTTTGCAAGCATATCTTTAGCTTGGATTTCTTTCATTCCACCGATGTAAGAAGAATGATGTCTATAAATTTTTTGTGTTAATTTGTTTCCTGTTAAAACTACTTGGTTGCAGTTTAATATAATAACGTGATCTCCGCAATCTAGGTTAGGAGTGTAAGTTGGTTTGTGTTTTCCTCTAAGTAATTTAGCAGCTTCAGCAGCAACTCTTCCTAATGGCTTATTTGCAGCGTCAATTATATACCATTTGCTTTCAATTTCATCTTTTTTAATACTATAAGTTGTATTGTTCATGGTAAAAAATACCCTCCATTTCAAAATTTAGTTTCTATATAAATATATATGAAATCATATTATCTGCTACCGGGGAGAAGCTCAATAATATGCCATACTCATTAATTGCTTATCTATTTTATTACAAAAAGAAAAAAAGTCAAGCAAAAATCAACATTTTGCATTGAATCCGCCTGATTTTTATTTTATAATGAACTTTTTTATACTTTTTACTGTACTCTACAAAAATTTCTTAGTCTATCATTCTTACACTGTCTCCTTGAACGTCCTTTGTTACCAAGTTGTAATAGGAGTCTGGTACATTTCCAACTATTACAGATTCTGCAATTAGCACCTGATTATCTATCTTCTGCTTTATTGTGCTATATGGTGTTAATATTGTTACTTCACAAGTTAAAACTAGGTATAGTCTGTGTAAGGTTTGGTTTATTCCTTCCGATACAAATTCTGATTCTAGTTTTGTATCCACATTTCCAACATTGGCAATTTTAATATTCATTTTTGGTCCTCTTGCTGAAAAATATTTCATTCCTAGAACACTACCCAAATATATTGTTATGTTTGATCTTTCGCTTTCTTCAAATTTGTTTACTATTTTTTTGTTGGTATGGCTGACATAATCTGATTTACACTTTTTGTGTTTGTTTGAAGCATTTTTACGTTTCCATCTCCATCTTTTATTATTGTTATTAAATCATTGTATGTATATTTGTCCATTATTACTGTTGCTTCTTCATTTGATATGATTGTTGCTATGTTTTTTGCTTTGTCCATACACATTTCATTTATTATTGGATTTAATGCTTTAGTTATGGCAGTGTATGTTATGATTGCTACAATTAAAATTATTACAGCACTAAAAAAGGCATTCGAGCCTTTTTTAGTATTTCTATTTCTTGTTTTTTTTACCGAATTTATCAAATATTTCTTCAAAGCAAAATCTCGTTCTTGAATATATTTTTGATTCTTTTCCTGTATTCATAATTTAAACCTTTCAAAAAAGTTATTGCTCATATATTATATGCTAGGTTTAATATTTCTGACATTTATCTTGGAATAAATAGTTGCTCTCCAGGCATTATTACATCAGGATTTTCTATTTCATTTATTTTAACTATTTCAGCGACCGTACTTCCAAATCTTTTTGCTATGTTCCACAATGTGTCTCCAGGTTTTGTATAATATATTACTATACTAAAAGCACTTGAATCTTTTGCTCTTGTTTCTTCTATATCATCAATTACATTTATGGTTGCTTCTTTTACGATGTTTAGTTTAAAGCTCATGTCTATTTTTATGTCTAGATTTCCATCCGGCATTAATACAAAATCTTTTTTGGTTATTTCGATATTTGTCTGCATTTTATCTTTTATTTCTATTTCAGAATTGCTCATGCTAAATTCAAATGGTTCTACTATATCTTTCACATTTAATCTCTGAGATTCTTCTATATATATAAGCTTTAAATTTATTTCTCCTTTATATGATATTCTTCCCTTGTCTGTTGAAGAGCTTATGATATTAGGTTTTACTTCTACATCTAAAATCTTTCCTCTTCCTATTTCTTGTACTTGTTCTGTTTTTCTAAAATTGAATGTCTCATCTATGTAGTTTTTTTTCTTTCATTATATTTATGTCTTTTTTTGTGAATATTTTAATTCCATGGTTCTACTGTACAAATCTTGTATCATGCTTATTTCTTGCTTTTTATATACGAAGCATAGTATTTCAATCTCGGCCTCAACTTGCACAGAATGTTCTTCTACATTTGATGGTTTTACTAGAATATTTCTAAGTGTATATGATACATCGCATAGATTATCATCTGCAATGTCTGCTATATCTATGAATCCCATTATCGGAACCGTTGAAGTGCAGGTATTTATTCTCTCGTCATCTGTTAAGTACATTATTTTGAATACTGCATCTGCCTTTGTAAGAACTTTGTTGTAGCTAATTTTATTCTCTTTGTTTACCAGATTCATTTCTGCTTTCATTATTTCAGATAAATTGTCTGTACTTTCTATTTGAACTGTGTCTTTTGCGTACACCTTTGTAGTTCCGCTTCCAACCAATGTATCAATACTCATCTGTTTTCTTAGTAGTTCTAGGTTTTTCTTGTCTTCTATGTCTGATATATAATCAATGTTTTGACAATCACAGGCCATAAGGGTTAATTGCATATTTGCCTTAAGACTAATTTTTCTTCCATTTAATATTCTACAATCTATACTCTCTAAATCAGTTTTACATTCGATTTGAGTTTCAGTTTTTATATCTTTCATTTCAATTGTTCTAGAAAAATCTATTGTTGTGTTCAAGGCTCTCAGACTCGATTTTTCGTCATCAGCAATATAAGTTACATATATGTTTACACAGCCGTCTATTTTTACTTTTCTAGTATTTGCAGATGAACTTCCCTCCAATATTTCTTTCTTATATATGCATATACTACCATTTGTTGATACTACACTCAATATATCTGGTTTTACGTCTGGTACAATTTCATCTCCTTCAGCCGAAAATCTTTCTGTTTTTTGTGCAATTATCTGATTTATGCATAATTTATTTTTTAATAATTTTATTCCCATTACTTTACCTCAATTTTAATAATTATTTACACTATTTAGAATAATTCCAATTAATTTATATTCTGAGGCAAAAAAAAAAATTCCTAAATTAGGAACTTTTTTGTTTTAGTTATTAATATTTTAGCCTATATCGTAGGCTTTTCTTTTTTTCTTTTGTTTCTATCTGTGGTGGAAGTATTGGACTATATTCTTGACCGTTAAAGACTTGTAGCTCAACTGTTCTTGTTAATATGTCCGTGTAACTGTATGTTACGTTTCTTTGGTTTTCATCATATTTTACAACGAAAATACTTGGATAAACTTTTTCTAGTGTTGCTTCTTTTTCAAATGGTCTATTTCTCCCTAAAGAGCCTTTGACGATTATCTTTTGTCCCACTTTTTCCTCAATATCAGTCTTTAGACTTGAAATGTCGTTTGGATAAATCATGCTTATATCACCACTCCTTTAAGATGCCCTTATTATATCATCTTGTGCAAAATAAGTCAAAATGTGTCAGTTGTTGGTGTTTGGCTGTTTCCGTTGTCAGAGTAGTGTTCTATGTGTTTTATTTCATTTATTACATTTTTATTACATTTTTTGTTATCTCATTATTTCATATACAATTATTTAACATTTATCATCTCGTAATTTTTCTATACACTTGCTCATATTTCCGTCTATCATTGTAATCTATTTCTATTTATTTCTTTCATTAATTTATTCTCTTTTTTCCAATTGTTCCAATTCCACTTACACCATTTTCTCCATCTCTCAATTCATCTTTAATTTCGTTTATTGTAAGATATCTGTTACTTGGTGTAATCGCTATTTTTTCTGCAACTATCAGAGGATCTTTAAAATCTATTAATATTCTAGCAGGTGACGATGCAAAGTTTGCACCTGCTTTCATTATTGCCTCATAGTAACTTTGACAGGCTCCTGCAAATATTGCCATTTTATTTTTTCCCTCTTTCCCATGCTCTCGCTCGTATTACAGATTCCACAAAGTATCTAGAATTTCTATAATTGTATATGTCTGCAAAATTACCCCAAGCTACTTCTATTGCATGACGAATTGCACGTTCTACACGGCTTGGTGTAGTGTGATATTTTTGAGCTATTTCTGGGTATAGCTGTTTTGTTATTTGGTTTATTATATCTATATTATTTACAACCATCATTATAGCTTCTCTTAGATATTGGTATCCTTTTATGTGTGCAGGTACGCCTACCTCGTGAATTACATTTGTTACTAATGCTTCTAATGCTTCTTCATTTTTTGTTTCTCCATAAGGAATTTCTATGTAGTTGTTTTTGCTCTTTCATTACATAGTTGTTTCTGGTTGGAGTAACTGGTCCAAGATTTTTTAGTTCTTTTATTCTTTTTTATTAGAACTTGTATATCAAATGGTTTTACAACATAGTATTGAGCTCCAAGTTCTATTGCTCTTTGTGTTATTTTGTCTTGTCCAACAGCAGATAGCATTATGCATATTGGCCTGTTGTTTAAGTTCATAGCATTTA
>VOFC01004569.1_pt1 | contig 22730 bp, 44 predicted proteins | sample 5384161 | NCBI WGS metagenome assembly VOFC01 (sample SAMN12384722, study PRJNA508395) | human gut metagenome | isolation source: healthy gut B | host: Homo sapiens | reverse complement strand
TGGTTATGATAATAGCGGATTTTCTGCAAAACACAGCGCTCAGCGCACCGGGTGTATTGCACCGCAAAAATCAGCTTGTCCCAAGTTCTTTTTCACGGTGTACACTCCTTCTGCCAAATAAAGCGCAGAAGAGGTTAACAGCGTCCTCGTTGATGCTTGCAACCGGCTGTCATTGCAGCTTTCGCCGCTTTAGACCCCTTCTGGCTTTGCGTCGACATTTCGTGCAGCGATCTGATGAATATCACCGTTCAATCCGGTGCGCGCAGGACTGCGAGTGTGCTTTTTATTTCCACTGGGTGCGGTACTGATGCGGGGGTAATGCCGGTGCTCTTACGGAAGGCCATAATGAAGTGCGAAAGCACTGGAGAAACCGCAGTTATCTGCGATGGTCTCAATGCTCTGCGAGGTGGTGAGCAGCTGCTGTTTGGCGGCGCTCAGACGCACAGTCTGCAAAAAACTGATGCGGTGTTTGCCGACTGGTACTCCTTAAACTTACGCATATAGTAGCAGGTGCTGAGCGCAGCGCGCTGCGACAGGTGCTCGATGGAGAGCGACTTATCCGCGTAATTGGTACGTCATATAGTCAGCCGAGTCCTGAATGGCGATCTCGAGATCGCTTTTTTTTTTTTTCTCCGAGCACGAGCACGAGCAGAACGAGCAGCTTGTTGATGATCGTCAGGGGAAATAATATGCGGATTGGGCTGGTTCAGGTGCACCGAGACCATGATGCGGCGGACACATTCCTCAATCTCGGCATTGCTTCCGGTGGGCAGGATGAACCCGTGCGTATTGAGAATAAGATGTGTATAGGCCGTGCGCTGCCTGCAAAGTGGAACCAGCGCATGCGGATCGGTGTGAGGGCGTGATAGCTGTGCGGTTCTCTGCAGTCAAGCAGAATCAGGCTGCCGGGACCGGCAGTGCGTGTTTCACCGCGGTAGGTGACCGACAGTTCGCCTTCATCTACAACAAGCATCTGGCAGATATCCAGATAATTGCGCTGCATACCGTATGTTTCGTCGCAATGGTAGCTGCCTGCGTGTGGAACATGGTACAGGTTCGTCGCGGTAAAGGCATCTGCATCGTGGTAATAGCGTACAGAATCTGCCAGAATACCCATATCATTAAGCATAATTGGTGTCAACTCCTTTTTTGTACCATATCATGGCGCCGAAATGCTGTCATTCGCTTTTCTTATACAATTATATCAAAAAAATGATACTAATAAAAAGTATGATTTTTTGATATTTTATTATTATTCTGTGTGTAGTGATGAATGCAGAATTTAATATATGATAGGTACAACAAAAGGGAAACAAACAAAAACACGCAAAAATAGTTTCTTTTTAGTTAAAAGTCAAAGAGAAAAGAAAACAAGAATAGGGGAATTCTACAATATAATAGAATCTTTCTTATTCAAAAGAGAGGTTGAAACATTTGATTATCATTTTGACATTCATCGCCTTCACCGGTCTTGTAGCCTTGATCTCATGGTACAAGACCAAGGAGGAGAACCTGTCCACCAAGGAAGGCTACTTCCTTGCAGGGCGCGGCTTGACCGGTCTGGTCATCGCCGGTTCACTGGAAATGACCAACCTGTCCACCGAACAGCTGGTCGGACAGGCCGGACAAAGCTACTCGACCAACATGGGTGCCATGAGCTGGTCGGTAAACGCAAAATATCGCGCTGCTGGCGCTGGCACTGATCTTCCTGCCGAAGTATCTGAAAGCCGGCATCACCATCCCGGAATTTCTGGAGGTTCGATTGACCGCACCACCAACCAGCATCATCTCGTTTCTGTTCCTGCTCGGCTACATGCTTACCTACCTGCCGACCGTACTGTACTCCGGTGCGCTGGCCTTCAACCAGATTTTCCAGCTGGATAAGCTGTTCAGCATCACCAGCTTCCGAGAGCATCGCAATCCTGTGTTGCAATCGGCGTTATCGGTTCCATCTACGCAATCTTCGGCGGCCTGAAGGCAGTTGCGGTATCCGATACCGTAAACGGCGTGGGTCTGCTGATCGGCGGTCTGCTGATCCCGATCCTGTCCATCTGCATCCTCGGCAACGGCAGCTTCCTTGCCGGCATTCAGGACTTTATCACCAATGTTCCGGCGGAGAAGTTCAACGCAGTCAATCCGGCGAACGCCCTGCCTCCGATATTCCGTGGCCGGTTCTGTTCCTCGGCATGCTGTTTAACAACCTGTTCTACTGGTGCCCAACCAGTCCATCATCCAGCGCACGCTGGCAGCAAAGAATCTGGCACAGGCACAGAGAGGTGCTGTATTCACCGCATTCCTCAAGCTGCTGGATCCGTTCTTCATCACCATCTGCGGTTCTGCTGGCTTACCGCTTCTTCGGAGACGGCCTGGCAAACAGCGACCTGGCATACCCGTCTCTGATTACCACGGTTGTTCGAACTGGCTGCTCGGCATCATCGCAGCGGTTCTGTTCGGTGCGATCCTGTCGTCCTTTAACTCGGCACTGAACAGCTGTGTAACGCTTTACACGCTGGACTTCCCACCGTCCGCTGTTCAACAGACCGCAAGCGATGCTCATCTGGTAAGCGTCGGCAAGCGCGTAGGCACCGGTCTTGCGATCGTACATCCATCTGTGTAGCGCCGTTCGTCCATCAATGCACCGTCCGGTCTGTATGACTTCCTGCAGGGAGTGCTTCGGCTTCTACTCCATGCCGATCCTCGCGATCGTGCTGGTAGGCTTCTACACAAGGCGCGTTCCGGCCTGCGCACCGAAAATTACGCTGGTCGTACACGTTATCCTGTACTCGATCTCCAAGTTCCCAAGCCGCTGAATGTACATTACCTGTATGTTCTTTCGGTACTGTTCCCGGTAGACCTGGCACTGATGCTGCTCATCGGCAAGTTCAAGCCCCGTGCTACCGACTTTATCCTCGAGGATTCCAAGGCTGTTGACCTGACCCCGTGGAAGTATGTAAAACCCGCCGCGCTGACCTGCTTCATCCTGATGCTTTGCGTCTACGCGCTGTTCTCTCCGATCGGTCTGGCTCGATAATGAGCCGGACCCCGAAACCATTCATCTATTCACATTGTAAGAAACGCACAAGGCGTTTTCGATAAAATCCAACAAAGGTATTGAGATTTTTTGAGGAGGAAAAAACTTATGAGCAAGGAAATTAAAATCGGTCGATCGGCGCCGGCTGGATGGGCAAGGCCCACACCACCGCATTCCACAATGCACGCACGATCTTCGGCGATGATATGCCGGTATTTGAGCTGGTAAGCGATGTCAGCGAGGATGCAGTAGCAAAGTTCGCGAAGAACATGGGCTACAACCGCTACACCACCAACTGGATGGACGTTGTCACCGATCCCGAAATCGACCTGGTTGACGTTGCAACCCCGAACTGCATGCACCACGAGATGGCAAAGGCTGCTCTGGAGCACGGCAAGCATGTTTTCTGCGAGAAGCCGCTGTCTCTGTCTGCTGAGCAGTCCCGCGAGCTGGCTGATCTGGCTAAGGAAAAGGGCGTAGTCAACTACTGCGGTTTCTCCAACATCATGAACCCGGCAAACCAGTACGTTGCAGAGCTGGTTAAGTCCGGCAAGCTGGGCAAAAGATCATGCGCGTACACGCTACTTTCCGATCAGGATATGCTGCTCGATCCGTCCATTCCGATTGCATGGCGTCACATCAACAAGCTGGCAGGCTCGGGCGCACTCGGCGACCTGTGCAGCCATCTGCTGAGCGTTTCCCAGATGATCATGGGCGACATGAGCGAGGTGCTCGGCGTGCAGTCCATCGTCATTCCGGAGCGTCCGGTCAAGGCAGGCAGCACCGAGATGGGCAAGGTCGAGAACGACGACCTCATCACCTTTCTTGTCAAGTACGAGAAATGGTGCCATCGGTGACTTCTCGTCCTCCCGTGTGGCAACCGGCCGCAAGAACTACTTCTACTACGAGATTCAGGGCACCGGAAGGGTTCGGTAGTATACGATTTGGAGCGCATGTGCGAGGTTCAGGTTTACTTCAAGGCGGACGCCGACAAGGACAACGGCCGTGACTGCGGTTTCCGCACCGTACTGCTCAACCCGCAGCACGAGGGCTTCAAGTACTTCCAGCCGGCAGGCGGCATCGCAATCGCCTTCGATGACATGAAGACCCTGCAGGCTCACGCACTGATGCAGGCTATGCACGGCGGCGAGTACATCTGCAACTTCGAGATGGGCGCCAAGGTTGACGGCATTATCAACGCAGTGCTCAAGTCCGTTAAGTCGGGCACTTGGGAAAAGTGCTAAGGGAGGTTCAAGGCTATGTTTAATAATGGCAAAACTCGGCATTGCGCCGATCGGCTGGACGAATGACGACATGCCGCAGCTCGGCGGTGAGCTGACCTTCGAGCAGATGGTTTCCGAAGCAGCTCTGGCAGGCTTTCAGGGCACCGAGGTCGGCGGCAAGTTTGACCAACCCGGCGGTGCTGAACAAGGCACTCGACCTGCGCGGCATCAAGATTGCATCCCAGTGGTTCTCCAGTTTCCTGTGCTCCGACGCCGTATGAGGAGAACGAAAGGCATTTATCGAGCAGCTGGACTTCCTCGAGGCTGTCGGTGCAAGCCGCATCAACGTATGCGAGCTGACCCGCTGCCTGTTCGCAGAGGAGTGCTCGATGTTCGGTGACAACAAGCCGATCGCCACCGACGAAGAGTGGGATAAGCTGTGCGACGGCCTGAACAAGCTGGGCAAGATTGCTGCTGACCGCGGCTTCAAGCTGTGCTTCCATCACCATATGGCAACGGTTGTACAGACCTTCGAGGAAACCAAGCGCTTGATGGACAACACCGACCCGCGCTGTGTTTACCTCTGCTTTGATACCGGTCACTTCACCTTCTCCAAGGAGGATGCCGTAAAGGCGGCGAAGGAATTCGGTCCTCGTATCGGCCACGTTCACCTCAAGGACATCCGTCCCGACATGATGGAAAAAGGCTTACGCCGAGGGGCTTCAAGTTCCGCAAGGCGGTTCTCGAGGGCTGCTTCACCATTCCGGGTGACGGCTGCGTCGACTATCCGGGCGTATTCAAGGCTCTGCACGATGCACACTACGAGGCTGGTTCATCGTAGAGGCCGAGCAGGACCCGGCAAAGAGCAAATCCGCTCGAGTATGCCAAGATGGCACGCGAGTATATCAAGAAAAACCGCAGGTATCTGATAAGGAGGATTACAAATGGAGAAGATTCGTTTCGGTATCGTTGGCATCGGTATGATGGGCAGAATGCACGCCACCAGCCTGCAGCGCAATCCTCACGCAGAGGTTGTAGCGGTTTGCGCCCGCACCGAGCAAGGTCAAGGCGTTTCAGGAGGAATTCGGCGTACCGTACGGCTACACCAATGTGAACGAGCTGGTAAACAATCCTGAGGTTGACGCAATCGTTGTTGCAACCGGCGCAGATGCTCACAAGGCACCGTGTCTGGCAGCCTGCAAGGCAAAAGCATATTTTCTGTGAAAAGCCGCTGGCTAAGACCCTTGAGGATTGCGAGGAGAGATCGAGAAGGCAGTTGCCGAACGGCAGCAAGTGCTTCACGGTTGGCTTCATGCGCCGTTTCGACCGTCCTACGCAGAGGCGAAGGAGAAGATCGCGCCGGCACGATCGGCAAGCCGATCCTGTTCAAAGGCGTTTCGCTTGACCCGTCCAGCGTGCTCGAGGCACATCTGGAAGGCGTCAAGAAGGGCATTTTACGTTCCGTGGTTTATCGAGATGGGCAGCCACGACACCGACCTTGCCGTTGGTTCCTCGAGGGGCGATCCGGTCGATTCCTTTGCAACCGGCGATGCTTATGTCTGCACCGGTCTGGCAGATTACAACGACTACGACAACGGTTTCTCGCTGACCAAGTTCGATAACAACACCACCGCGTACATTCAGGTAGGCCGCACCGCAACCTGCAGCCATGTTGAGAGCGAAATCGTCGGCACCAAGGGCACGCTGCGTGTCAACTCGGTACCGCGCAAGAATTACCTCTCGCAGTTTACCGAGAACGGCTGAAGTGCCAGGAGGCTTCCTTGCCCGCTGGGGCGAAAGCGTTCCAGGCGGAGATCGACGACTTCGTTGACTGTGTACGCACCGGCCGCAAGCCGGAGACCACCGCACGACGGTACGATGAGTCTGAAGTTCTGCCTGCAGCTGCATCAGGCATATCTGGACGGCAAGAAGAAGAATTACAACCGCTTTTTAGATAAAGGAAAAAGGAGATTCACATCATGAGCAAGAAGGAACTCGCTATTGGCGTACTGGGCGCAGGCGGCAACATTGGCCACACCCATTCTCAGAACATTGCAACCTATGTAGACGGCGCTCGTTTGGCTGCTGTTTACGATCTGAACACCGAGCGTGCCGAGGAGGTCGCTAAGACCTACGGCGCAAAGGTAATGGCAAGCGCAGAGGAGCTGATCGCTTCTCCCGAGATCGACGCTGTTGTTATCGCATCCTGGGACGGCACCCACGCTGATCTGGCAGTAAAGTGCATCGAAGCCGGCAAGCCGGTATTCTGCGAAAGCCGCTGGCTACCACCCTTGAGGACGCAAAGAAGGTCGTAGAGGCTGAGAAGGCTTCCGGCAAGCGTCTGCTGCAGATCGGCTTCATGCGCCGCTTTGACCCGGACTACATCAAGATGAAGAAGATCCTCGACTCTGGCGAGCTGGGTGCTCCGCTGATGGCGCACTGCATCAGCCGTACCCGCAGCCATCCGAAGAACCACACCACCGAGCAGCACATCACCAACATTGCAATCCACGAGATCGATATCTGCCGCTGGCTGCTGGGTGAGAACCTGAACGAAGTCGCTGTTCGTTTCCCGCGTGCTACCTGCTTCGCAGAAGGCACCTGCCAGGACCCGCAGCTGGTACTCATGCAGTCCGACTCCGGCGTACTGATCGACGTTGAGGTTTCCGGCAACAGCTACTATGGCTACGAGATCCCAGTGCGAACTGGTTTGCGAGAAAGGCACCATCCGCCTGCCGGTAGCGGCAGAGCCGATCGTCCGCTCCCTGCCTGCAGTGCGGCCAGGCCATCCCGGAGGACTGGACCAACCGTTTCGTAGTTGCTTATCAGGAAGAGCTGCAGTACTGGGTAGATTACCTGCAGGGCAAGACCGACGTTCCGGGCCCGGGTGCTGAGGACGGCTACGAGGCCTGCAAGATCTCCGACGCACTGATCAAGGCACAGACCACCGGTCAGTGGGAAAAGGTAGAGGCATAATCCCCCCCGCGAATGGTATACAGCAGGGGGCGGGAATAGGTGTGAAACCGCCCCTGTTGATATAAAGAAGGTCATATTACCCGGTAATATGATTCCAATAGACAACTTGTCTAACAGGAGGAAAGAAAGATGAAGAGAAGCAACCTTTTTAAGCGTTCCGCAGCGATGCTGCTGGCAGGACTGATGGCAGTTTCCATGAGTGCATGCGGCGGCAGCAGCGCATCCGGCAATGACTCCGGCGATTCCCAGGCAAGCAGCAGCGGCGACACCCATAAGCTGAGCGTAGTGCTCAAGACCACCTCTTCCGAATACTGGAGCTATGTTATCGCAGGCATCGAGCAGGCGGAAAAATGATCTCGGCAACGTAGAAGTTGACGTACGCGGTGCAAACAGCGATACCGACTTCGACGGTCAGCTGAACATGGTAGAGACCATCGTAAACGCAGATATGTGCGAAGCAATCGCAATCCGCACCGCTGCAGGCAGACCAGATCGCAAAATGCACTGACCGGTGCAAAGATTCCAGTTCTGGCGATCGACACCAATTTTGATCAGGGCGGAAACCTTTATCGGCACGGCGCACGAGGACGCTGCATATCAGGGCGGCAAGTATGTAGCCGAGAAGATCGGTAAGGGCGGAAAGGTTGTTATTCTGGCGAATATCCAGGGCGAGTCCACCTCTGAGGCTCGTGTAGCTGGTTACAAGAAGGCACTTGAAGAAGGCGGCTGCGAGATTATCTCCACGCAGTACACCGACGGCGTAGGCGACAAGGCTGTTACCGTAACCGATGGTGTTCTCCAGTCCTTCACGGACATCGATGCGATCGTATGCTGCGCAGACGATGTTGCGCTCGGCGCATCCCGTGCCATCAAGCAGGCAGGCCGTGACGGCGACGGCATCATCGTATGCGGCTTCGACGGCATTTCCTCCGGCGTACAGGCTGTTGTTGACGGCGAAATCTCCTGCACCGTTGCACAGGACCCGTACAACATGGGCTACCAGTGTGTTAAGAGTCTGCTCGACGTTGTCGAAGGCGAAAAGCTGGATGACTTCATCGATACCGGCTGTAAGGTCATTACCCGGACAATGCTCAGGAGTATCTGGACAAGCTGAAGAGCCTGGTATAAGCATTATTTTCTGATCCTCACTCTCTCTCGCGCTTGGGAAAACGCTCCAATGTTCTTCCCATTCTTCATGTCATTTAAGACATACGCTCTAATATTTTTTATTCTCTCTTTTTAACTAACCCATAAGTTTTTCTTCTCATATTGCTGGAAAAGCCGCTTGTGCGGCTTTTCCCTATACCCCGATTCGGTTTGGCGAAAGGATATTTGACCAATGTATCAGATTTTGAAAAAAAAGCAAACGCTGAACGCAAACACCAAGCTGATGGTGATCGAGGCACCGCACGTTGCCCGCAAGGCAGAGCCGGGTCAGTTCATCATCCTGCGTGTCAGCGCAGAAGGCGAGCGTATTCCGCTCACGATCGCAGATTTTGACCGTGAAAAGGGTTCCGTCACGATCATTTTCCAGGAGGTCGGTGCGACCACAATGGCGCTCGGCCAGCTGAATGAGGGCGATTGCCTGCATGATTTTGTCGGTCCGCTCGGCAAGGCGAGCGAGCTTGAGGGTCTCAAGAAGGTCGCCGTAGTCGGCGGCGGCCTTGGCTGCGCGATTGCATATCCGCAGGCGAAGAAGCTGCACGAAATGGGCTGCGAGGTTGACCTGATCGCGGGCTTCCGCAACAAGGACATCATCATCCTCGAGGACGAGATGAAGAACGCCTGCACCAACCTGCACATCGTGACCGATGACGGCTCGAACGGCCGCAAGGCTCTGGTTACGCAGGTGCTCAAGGAACTGATCGACGCGGGCAACCAGTACGATGCCGTAATCGCCATCGGCCCGATGATTATGATGAAGTTTGTCTGCGAGACCACCCGTCCGTACGGCATCAAGACCATCGTTTCCATGAACACCATCATGGTTGACGGTACCGGTATGTGCGGTGCCTGCCGTATCACTGTTGGCGGAAAGACCAAGTTTGCCTGCGTCGACGGCCCTGAGTTCGACGGTCACCTCGTTGATTTTGACAGTGCAATGCGCCGCGGTGCCATGTACAAGGCACAGGAGCGCGCGGCGGTAGAGCGCCGCGAAGAGCATTGCAATCTGTTCAAGAAGGAGGTCAAGTAATCATGCCGAATATGAATCCGAAGAAGTGCCCGATGCCCGAGCAGGCACCGGACGTCCGCAATAAGAATTTTGAAGAGGTAACGCTCGGCTACACCGCTGAAATGGCGGTCGAGGAAGCACAGCGCTGCCTGAACTGCAAAGAACAAGCCCTGCATGACCGGCTGCCCGGTGCAGGTCAAGATTCCGGAGGTCATCTCTCTGGTTGCAGAGGGCAAGTTCCTCGAAGCCGCAGCGAAGATCAAGGAGACCTCCGCACTGCCCGCTGTCTGCGGCCGTGTCTGCCCGCAGGAGAGCCAGTGCGAGTGCCACTGCGTACGCGGCATCAAGGGCGAGGCTGTAGCAATCGGCCGTCTGGAGCGCTTTGTAGCCGACTATGCGCGCGAAAACAGCAATGAAAAAGGCAGTCAAGCCGGAATCCAACGGCCACAAAGGTTGCCATCGTCGGTGCAGGTCCGGCCGGTCTGACCTGTGCAGGCGATCTGGCACGCATGGGTTACGAAGTTACCGTTTTCGAGGCACTGCACACCGCCGGCGGCGTACTCATGTACGGCATTCCGGAGTTCCGTCTGCCGAAGACTATCGTGCAGAAGGAAATCGACACGCTGAAGGACCTCGGTGTTGAGTTTGTTCTGAACTTCGTTGTCGGCCGTTCTGAGACCATCGACGAGCTGTTCGGTGACGGTTTTGAAGCAATTTTCGTTGGCTCCGGTGCCGGTCTGCCGACCTTTATCGGCGTTCCGGGCGAGAACGCAAACGGCGTTTACTCCGCGAACGAGTACCTGACCCGCATCAATCTGATGAAGGCGTACAAGGAAAACGCCGACACCCCGATCTACCACGCCAAGAAGGTCGCTGTTGTCGGCGGCGGCAACGTTGCGATGGATGCCGCCCGCTGTGCAAAAGCGCATGGGCGCCGAGGAAGTTTACATCGTGTACCGCCGTTCCGAGAAGGAGCTTCCGGCTCGTCTCGAGGGAGATCCACCACGCGAAGGAAGAGGGCGTTGTGTTCAAGTTCCTGACCGCGCCGCTCGAGGTGCTGTCCGACGAGAACTTCAACGTCACCGGCCTCAAGTGCCAGCAGATGGAACTTGGCGAGCCCGATGCCTCCGGTCGCCGCCGTCCGATTCCCGTTGAGGGCAGCGAATTTGTACTCGACCTTGACTGCGTCATCGCGGCAATCGGCACCAGCCCGAACCCGCTGATTCGTCACACCACGCCGGGTCTGGAAACCAACCGCAAGGGCTGCATCGTGGCTGACGACGAGCACGGCATCACCTCAAGGACGGCGTATTCGCCGGCGGCGACGCCGTTACCGGCGCAGCTACCGTTATCCTCGCAATGGGCGCAGGCAAGCGCGCTGCGGCTGCGATGGACGAGTACATCAAGAATAAGAACAAGTAATTTTTGCTGGATATGAGGAAAGAAAAACCAGGTTGCGCATTAAGCCGCAACCGGTTTTTTGCAATGCGTCCGATATGGGCAGCAACAAAGAAGCCGGGGTCAGCAAAAACTGACGGGCAAAACTCCCGAACCGATGAACAGAAATCATATAAGACAGTATCGGGACGGATGGGTGTGCCGCTCAATACAAAGTCCAATGCTGCTCGACCTGCTTGCGGATAAAAACTAACAACTTGTGAATGGTTTTTGAAAGGTTCACCGTATCCTATAGGTACGGTGAACCTTTTATTTTGTGTAGGCGAGAGGAGGTACGCATTTGGACCGGAAATACATTCAGTCAGTCAAACCGCTGACCGACCACGTTCTGCAGGTCGATTTTATCTCCGGCAGCCGCCTGCTGCTGGATATGAAGCCTTATCTGGATAAATTCCGATTCCGGTCACTTTCCGACCCGCAGGTGTGGAACAGCGCGGTGACGAACGGCATTTTTGTCCGCTTCGGTGATGTGGAGATGAGCCATAACGAGCTGTTTTCCATGGCCGAGCAGGAACACTGACACAGAAAAAAGGAGGAAAATGGTATGAGTAAAAGCAGATGATACGACGGCGAGGGCTGAGCGCATTTCTGGCGATGGCGATGTGCTTCGGTCTGCTGCCTGCGACGGCTTGGGCAGCGGAAGAAGGGGTTGCCATTGATGAAAGTAATTTTCCCAATAAAACCTTCCGAACTATATACAGAAAGTGTTTGATAAGGACAATAACGACTTTTTCAGCGCGGATGAGATTGCTGCCGTGACAGAACTTACGTTTCATTACCCGGATGACCTAATACAGGTGTAGCGGGAATTACGTCTTTGAAAGGTATTGAGTACTTCACTGCCTTGACGAGTTTGGATTGTTCCTATCAAGACCTGACGGAATTAGACCTTAGCCGAAATACCGGGTTGACAAGTGTACTATGCTACGGCAATCAACTTACCGAACTGGATTTGAGTGCGAATACCCAGTTAATAGAATTGACTGCAGCAGCAATGAGATTACCCATTTGGATGTCAGCAGCAATCATAATCTCGAAAAAGCTGTCCTGCTATCATAATCGGCTTACCAGTCTGGATCTCAGCCGGAATAATAAGCTGACTTATACCTACTGTGATAGCTGGTGTCCTATTGAACCGGATGAGAACAACACGATCAATCTTGCTGAACTGGATGTTGACAAAACCAGTGACTGGGTTGGCGGCAAAGGTTGAAAACGGCATTCTGACGATTGATGAAGGAGCAAAGAAGGTCACCTATAACTATCAGTGCGGTAATAACATCGAGATGCATGTCATACTGCATATTCATATATATGATGATTCCTGGGAATATAACGCCAATGAACATTGGAAGAAATGCACCAATTTTTGCACGGGTGCGAACCAGGGGATGATAAAGAGCCCTCATGATTACAAGGGCGGCAATACCTGCTCCATCTGCGGCTATGTGAATGCTGCCGACACTTATGCTGTCACTGTTGAGGTTGATGGACACGGCACCGCCGGTGCGTCTCCGGCCTTCGCCAAGACAGATGAAACGGTCACGCTCACCGCGATTCCCGATACGGGTTATGCTTTTTAAGACATGGGAGGTTATCCGTGGCGGCGTTGCCATTACCAATGATACTTTTATCATGCCTGCCAAGCCTGTGACCGTCAAGGCTGTTTTTCAGGAAAAACTGCGGCTCCAGTGATCAGCCCCAACGGCGGCAGCTTCAATGATACGGAGACCGTTACACTTTACTTGTGACACGGAGGGTGCATGGATATATTACACCATAAATGGTGTAAAAGTCTCATTACAGGGATCCGTTCACGCTGACGGAATCGGCGAACATCACAGCCTGGGCTGAAAAGATGGGCAAAGCCGATAGTGATATCGTCACAGCTGCTTTTATTAAGATTGTCGATGGCGTTGCCGTTGATACGTTCAATTTCCCCGACAAGAACTTCCGCGATGTCGTGAAAACGTTTGATACTGACGATAACAATATCCTCAGCGATACCGAGATTGCCGCAGTAAAGGAAATCGAATGCAAAGCGCATGAGCCATTACCAGCCTGAAGGGCATCGAGTATTTTACTGCGCTTGAGTATCTGTACTGTTACGATAACGAGTTAACCGAACTCGATCTCAGCCAGAATACCAAGCTGGAAGAGCTGAATTGCAGTACAAATCTCCTGACGGTATTCAGCCAAAATCCGATCTCAGCCAAAACCGAACCGCGCTCGATCTCAATGGCTGATGTGAACCGATAACGCGCTGACCGCGCTCGATCTCAGCAGCAACTCCAAGCTGACGAATCTGAATGCATCGGGTAATATTCGCGAGATTACACTGACAGGCAATACCTTTGATCTGTCGAGCCTGCCCGGCTTTGATGCGAGCCGCATGTCCGGCCTGACCGGCGGCAAAGTCAGCGGAAGCACTCTTACAGTAGATGGCAATGCCGCTGTCGTGATCTATTCCTATGACCTCGGTTATACCGGTACGGAACTGGATGACGCGGAAAAGGACGTTATTTTCACACTGGCGATTGCAGGACGCGGCACGGATATTGATATCAACAAGACCAACTTCCCGGATAAGGACTTCCGAGAGTTTCTTCTTGATAAAGAAGCCAATATTGATCGGAATCAGGATGGTAAACTCAGCACATGGGAAATTGCGTTGGTGCAGGATATTGATGTCTACGATATGGAAATCGCTGATCTTACGGGTATTGAATATTTTACGGAGTTGAAATATCTGGATTGTGCCGGTAATCACCTCACAAGTCTGGACCTCAGCCGGAATACCAAGCTGGCCGAGCTGGATGCAGAGAACAACACATATACGATTACCCGGTCAACGACAGATTTTATCTTGCCTCTCTGCCTGCGGGTTTTGATGTAGCAAAGACCAGCCACTGGCAGGGCGGCACGGTCAGCGGCAATATCCTGACGATAAACAGCGATGTCGATGAGGTTACTTACGACTATGACTGCGGAAAGGATTTTTACGACAACATTTACACTGGAAAATCCTGACGCAGTACACTGTCACGGCTCATGGGCTGTACGGCGGAGTCATGGGGATTACCCCGGGCGAGGATTATACCGCACGATACACGGTCGGCGCTCAGGTCGGTCTTCAGATCGGCAAACGCGACGGCTTCACCCTGCAGGGCCTGACGCTCGAGGGAATCAGCGAAGAGCAGCTGCAATGGCAGGCAAAGGACGCGGAAAGCACAACTCGAGGTATTTCCTTCGAGATGCCCGCGCATAATGTGACAGGTGACGGTCAACTGGAAGGCGAACGGCTCGTCCTCGGGCGGCGGTTCTTCCGGCGGCGGTCGGCGGCACGTCCACACCCGGCTACACCGTTTCTGCGGATAAGACTGAAAACGGCGCCATCGCCGTATCTCCCAAATCCGCATCCAAGGGCGACACCGTGACCATCACGGTAACCCCCGACAAGGGCTACACCCCCTCGAAAGCCTGACCGTGCGGGACAAGGACAGCAAGGGCTCGAACTGACCGACAAGGGCGGCGGAAAGTACACCTTCGTCATGCCTGCGGGCAAGATCACTGAAGGCAGTCTTTATGGGATGACAACACCATGCTCAACTTCTTTACCGACGTGCACGCGGAGGATTACTACTACGATGCAGTCCTCTGGGCGGCGCAGAAGGGCATTACCGGAGGTATGAGCGACACGCTGTTCGCTCCGAACCTGCCTGCACCCGGGCGCAGATCGTAACCTTCCTGTGGCGTGCGGCGGGTTCTCCTGAACCGAAGAGCACCAAGCATCCGTTTAACGATGTTCCTCCAGAGCATTACGATGCCAAAGGCGGTTGCGTGGGCGGTTGAGAATGGCATTACCGAGGGCACGAGCGATACAACGTTTGCATCCCGGCACCATCTGCACGAGAGCACAAGGCGCAGCGCTCCTGTACCGTGCGGCAGGCAGTCCGGCGGTCGGTCGGCAGCGCGGCATTTACCGATGTACCTGACAGCGCCTACTACTACGCCGATGCGGCAGCATGGGCAACCGAGCAGGGCATTACCGGCGGCATCAGCAGCAGCCTGTTTGGTCCCGATGCGACCTGCACCCGTGCACAGATCGTCACCTTCCTGTACCGTATGTATCAGGGCAAATAAGCAGTAAACCACGGATATCAGGCTATAACTGAAAAACAGGACTCTTCGGAGTCCTGTTTTTTGAGGCTGTCGAAAAACTGTAGTTTTCGACAGTCTCCGTATTTTCCGGTCTCATCATTTATTGAGATAGTGCAGACGGCGAAGAAATTCTTCATTATCCGTTTTTTCACAGATGGCATCGATGCCTGAGGAAATGATCCATACAGCCATGCCGCGCTGAGCACACAGTACGAGCAGATCAATGATCATCTTGTGATGTGGACTCCTGTCCGGCGAACGGGAAAACAGATAAGCAGGCGCGGATTAAGCAGATACCACCGATAATACGAAAACCGAAGCCGTTCGGGGTAGGACCAGCTGCTCAGTGGCTGCAGCAGCATTTCTTCGGAAACCAGCGCGCAAAGCCTCGGATAAAATGCTGGATACAATCTTTTTTTGCGGATGATATGCTGTCCGGCCTTGGGGATAAGGCTGGTGCACAGATTGTCGAGCGCGGTCATGTTGTCGAACAGCACGCCGCCGGGGCGGTCGGGTCGCTCGATCTGAATGCCGATCTCGCTGCCGATGACACGGCCGAGATCGCCGGGCTGGTACAGGCGGCCGTTGAGCCGGAAAAAGCCGCTCGTCCAGCCGCGATCGCCTAGAAAGCATTCATGCAGGCGGCGGCCGGTGTTGTAGTTTTCATCGCGCAGAAAAGCAATCTCACCGCGCCTGATATCAAACGTCATCGGCGGCAATGCGGGAAAGTGCAGATCCCGAACAGAAAAGCACGGGGGCGCCTTCTGCCATAGCAGTATGCTCAAAGCGTTTAACGCTCTGCCTCCCTCCCAGCCGAGCAGCTCAAACAGACGAGGGGCCATACTCCTCCGGATACAATCTAAAAATGTGCTGCCGGTCGCGGATTACATCGATGCGGCTCGCGTATCGGAACATGAATGCTTCATCCATGTCAAACAGGAACACCGCTGTACCGTGGCGAAGCAGCAGCTGCACGCAGTCCATTAGCTTTGCAAGATCCTGGCGGCGCAGTGTCTCGGTCAGCCGGTCGAGCACAAGCAGCTTGTGGTCGTTGAACCATGCACGAAAAATTGACAGACGGTAGTAGTCAAGCATGGAAAGGTCGATAAGCCGCGTACTCCATGGCAGATTAAGTCCCATCCGGTGGAGCATGTCAGTCACTGCGAGTGATGTCAGCCGTTCGGTGCTTGGGAAGCGCTGCCGAAGATGATTCGTACGAACAAGTGCGAGAACAAAATCGCGCATGGTCAGTTCCTTGCTCGCGAAACGAGATTTGTCCACCACAATGGCATTCTGACGAATCCAGCGCTCCAGACCGGTTGCGCCAATGCGTTGTCCGCAGCAGAATGCCCGACCGTCGGTAAATACCGTTTTCCCCTTTGAAAATATCGAGATATGCAGTACCGGAGGTAAGGTGTTCATCAACATAAACACCGATACACTCACCGTGTGCGATGGAAACATCAAACTGGTACTGCCCGCTCTCGCTGTGAAAATAGCCATGCTCGATGCGAATAAGCTCTTCTTTCATGTCAGTCTCCCTGCATCAGCAGCGGCATCGTGACGCAGCACTCCGTACCGATACCCGTTGCACTGAAAACGCGAAGACCGTAATCTTCGCCGAACATCAACCGAATACGGCTGTTAACATTGCGCAGCGCGATTCCGCCGCGTTTTTTTATCGCCGGAGACTGGGCTGCCATGGACAAATTCCTCGTTGAGCAGCATGACCTGCTCCTCGGGCATACCGACTCCGTTGTCCTTTACGCGCAGGAACAATGTATTGGCACTGTTTTCAATGGAGATATATACGATGCCATGTCCGATTTTGCCTTCCAGACCATGTACGACAGCGTTTTCTACGAGCGGCTGGAGAATGAGCTTCGGCATTCTCGCCTCAAGCAGATCTTCATTTTCCATTTCAAGCTCCATTTCGAGTTTGTCGCCGAAGCGGCAGCGCTGGATGGTGAAATAGTTTTCCGCATTGTCCAGTTCATCCGAAAATGTGACATATTCCTGTACATTTGATATGGTATAGCGAAAAACGTAGCTAACGCTTCGGTGGTTTCCGCAATATCCGCACAATCCGCCAGCAGAGCGTCCGAACGGATAGCCTCGAGTGCATTATACAGAAAATGCGGGTTGATCTGGTTTTGCAATGCCAGATATTCGGCCTGCTTTCTGCCGCAAGCGAGCGATCTCCTCACCGTGCAAACGATCTACGATTTCCCGGAAGAATGCAAAATCTCGCGTGAGCGGCTCCAGTCTGCACCGAGGACGGCATCCACATCGCCGTCTCTGCGATAGCGGCAGAGTGCCCGGCGCAGTTTCCATTGTGTTGTCAGCCACATAAGCGACACCTACCTGTAAAGCTTTTTGTATTCGGAAGGACTGATGCCTGTCGTTTTCTTGAACAGTCGCGAAAAATATTTCAAATCACGGTAGCCGATCTGATCAGCGACGTCCTGCACAGAGTTTTCATCACTGCATAGCAGCTCCTTGGCCTTGTTCATGCGCAGCTCAGTTAAATAATCCATAAAATTCTGGCCGGTCTCCTTTTTGAACATGGCGGAAAAAATATGTTGCATTAAAGCCGACCGCGCTGCTTACATCCTCAAGGCGCAGCGCCTCCTGATAGTGCTGCTGAATAAAGCGTTTGGCATCCGTAATCGGACGCGCCTCGCGCAGCATACGCTCGTTGCGCAGACGATCTATTTCGCCACACATATCATCGTGCAGCAAGCGGAACAGCTTCCTGTGCGTTGATGGCCTGCCACAAGCCGTCCATCATGCGCTGATAGAAGCTGTTGTCGGTCTCGACGTTCCGCTGCATTCCGTAACGCATCGCCGTGAGGGATCTCAAGAAACCAGTCCTCCAGCATCTTTCCCCAAAGCGGCTGCCTGGACATAACATCGCGGTAGCTGTCCTCGAGTTCACCGATGTACTGCTCCTTGTTCAGATATTCGGCGGCTTCCTGAAAACGGCGCTTACAGCTGCTGTCTATCGTGTAATACGCGTGAAAAAATCAGGGATATCAGTCTCCGCATCGCGCCAGACCGGAGTATGACACAGACGATCGATACACAGCCAGAGCGCCTCGCGCATAGAAGCGCCAAGCGCATCGGCAGCGGAGCAGCGGCTGCCAAGGCAGATTGTCGCACGGATGCCCCAGAACAGATCGCGCTGCTTTTTTCTATTTCCTTTGCGTATTTTGGTGAAGCATTGCTTGACCTCGACCGGCTGGTACTCCGGCAGATAGGCCGCAACAGCGACACCTTCTCTTCGAATGGCTGCGGCAAAGCCGCATTTGAGCTGTCCAAGCTCCTGCCGGACGATTTCGCGTGCTTCATCATGGCGTGCACGCCATCCGGGTTCTTCCATGCTGATGGAATATCCGGCTTGACAATAGCGGCGGCGAAATAACAGCCGTTGGATGGCAGACCGTATTCCAGATTGAACGACCGCACCGCACTGGAGGTACGGACATCGCCGTGTATCTCGCCTATCAGCGTGTCAATGATACGCTCCTGTTCACGCTCATCGCTTTTCTTCAAACGGTACTCTCCAATCGTAGCCTGCTCGCTGAGCTTGCCCTTTAAGTCCGGTGAGGAGATCGGTCATCTCCTGCACCTTGAGGCGGCTTCAGCAGATAACCCTCTACACCGTATTTTAGTGCGTTCTGCGCATATTCAAACTGGGCATAACCGCTGACAACGATAAAATGCAGTCCCGGTGTATCTGCTTTGCCTGACGGATGAGATCAATGCCATCAAAGCCCGGCATCCGGATATCGGTTACGAGCAAATGCGGCTGTTTGTCGCGTATCATCTCAAGCGCATGCATACCGTCGCTTGCCATGCCGACAATCCCAAAGCCAAGACTTTCCCAGTCAATCAGCTTGCACATCAGCAGCAGGACCTTTTTTCATCATCTGCCAGTACGACCCTTTAACATACATATTCCCCTTTGAAGGTAATTTTAGGAAAACAGATTTTGCTTGTTGATAGGAAAAAGGAAAACGTAACCGTTTTCCCTTTTTTTCTTATTCATAATAACACTGTTTGCAAGGATTTGCAAAGTATTTTCAAGAAATTACTCGTAATCCTTAACGTTGCTGGAGTCGATCCAGGTGTTGTCGGTTACGATCTCGGTGGTATCGAGGGTTTCGCCCTTGAGCAGTTTAACAGCAGCCTCGATGCCGTTTGCAGCCATAGCGCCGCCGTTCTGAGAAACCGTACCGGAGATACGGCCGTCCTGAATAGCTTCGAAGCCGTCCGGCGTGCCGTCAACGCCTGCGATAACGATACCGGGTTTGCACCTGCTGTGTTGCCGGCGCCTACTGCCATGCCGTCGTTCTCACAAACGATAGCGTCCAGATGCGTAAGCGGACAGCCAGCTCTCAACGGTGGACTGAGCGCTTGCGGTGTCCCCGCACTGGCAGTCAGCCGGTGCAACGACCTGCTTGATACTCGGGATAGTTCTTCAGAATGTTCTCATAGCCTTCCATGCGCTGCAGACCGCCTGCATCACCGGAGGGGCCGGTCAGGATAGCGATGTTGCCCTTGCCGTTGAGGAGCTTTGCAACCTGCTCCATCTCAGTTTCGCCGGCCTTTACGTTGTTGCCGTAGGAAACAGCGGAGATGCGTTGTTCTGCCAGTCGGTGCAGGCAGAGATGATGTTGATCATAACAACGCCGGAATCAGCTGCCCAGACTTTGCAGCATCAGCAAGGCCGTCCGGATCAACAGGCTCGAACAGGATGGCATCATAGCCCTCGGATACGCACTGCTCAATCTGGCTGATCTGGTAGCAGCGTCTGATCGGCACTCAGGATGGTCAGGTCAACGCCCAGCTCGTCAGCCTTGGCTTCAGCAGCCTCGGATACGGCAATCTGGAATGCGTTGGTCTGGTGCTGCTGGATGAGGGCGATCTTGTAGGAATCGCTGCCGGAATCAGCACCGGAATCGGTGCCTGCATCAGAACCGGTGGAAGTACCGCCGCAGGCAGCCAGACTCAGAGTCATGGCACCGGTAAGCAGCATAGCGAGAAATCTCTTCTTTGTCATTTTCTTTTTTCCTCCTTAGAGACGTTGTGAATATGATGAAGAGGAGAGGGAGCACGAAGCACCCCGCTGCCTCTTTATCAGCAAAAAATCAGTTTTTTCTTGGTCTTTCCCTTTACGTCGATCAGGGACAGCTACCACAATGATAACGCCCTTGACGATCTTCTGCCAGTGGGACGATACGCCCATAATGTCCAGACCGTTTGCAATAACGGTGATGAGCAGACAGCCGATGACAACGCCCCCACGGCTTGCCCACGCCGCCGGTCATGGATACGCCGCCGACAACGCACGCCGTGATGGCATCCATCTCGTAGCTCTCAGCTGCGGTCGGCTGGCCGATGGTAACGCGGGAGGTCATCAGGAAGCCGCACAGACCAGCCAGCAGGCCGGCAATGGCGAACGTGGAAATGCGGATGGCAGTGGTGTTGATGCCGGAAACGCGGGCCGCCTGAAGATTGCCGCCGCAGGCATAAACACGCCGTCCATAAACCGTTTTGGACAGAACGAATGCACAGATGATGATAACGATTACAAGAAAGACGGACAGCATCGGGATGCCTGCGATAGAGGAGGCAGCGACCGCCTTGTATTCCTTGCTGATGCCGGTAATCGGCTTGCCGTTGGAGGTAAGCAGAGCCAGACCGCGAACTGCCGTCATCGAGCCGAGTGTCATAATAAACGGGGGCAAATCTCCAATGGCAACGCCGATGCCGTTTACCATGCCGACTGCCAGACCGGCCAGCATCGCAACAACGAGCGGCACGATGAGCGGCAGGTCGCCCTTTGCCGAGCAGCGCGGCCAGAATGCCGGTGAATGCAACGGTGGAGCCGACCGACATATCAAAGCCGCCTGCGATGATGACGAACATCATGCCGAACGCCAGAATGCCGTTGATAGAAGCCTGTTTGAGGATGTTCACGAGGTTGGTCGGTGCGATGAAGCTGGGCTTCAGGCAGGTCAGCACAACGACCAGTGCAATGAAGATCAGGAAAAATGAAGTATTCGCTGATCAATCCCTTGATATTTTTCTGTTTCATTTCTCTTTTCTCCTTATACGCTTCAATCGCGGAGGCCAGTGTCATGATACGTTCCTGCGAGAACGCATCGCGCTGTACCTCACCGGAGAGATTACCCTCGCACATTACCATGATGCGGTCGCAGACACCCATCAGCTCGGGGAATCTCGGACGAGATCATGATAACGGCCTTGCCCTGCTGTACCAGCTTGCCGAGCAGCAGGTAAATATCGCGCTTGGCGCCGACATCGATGCCGCGGGTCGGCTCATCGAGGATGATGATATCCGGGTCGTTCAGCAGCCCACTTGGCGATAACGATCTTCTGCTGGTTGCCGCCGGACAGGTTGCCCGTAATCTGGTCGCCGGAAGGAGTTTTGATGTTCAGCTTTTGATGTACTCCATGGAAGCGGCGCGTGCCTTGTTCTTGTTGTAAAGACCGTGGCTGAGCAGCTTTTGATGGCTACCATGGCGATATTGTCATTTACCGAGCCGCTGAGGTTCAGACCGGTAACTTTTCGGTCCTCGGTGATAAGAGCCACGCCCTCCTTGATGATGTCCTTCGGAGAATGGACCTTGACCTGCTTGCCCTTGACGAAGATCTCGCCGGAGGCCAGCTCGTGCATACCGAAGATGCCCTCGACCAGCTCGCTGCGGCCCGCGCCTACCAGACCGCCGATGCCGAGGATCTCGCCGCGGCGGACGGAAAGGCTGACGCCCTTTACCTTGTTGTCCGCGCGGACGATGTTCTTCGCCTCAAAAACGACATCGCCGATTTCGGCCTCCAGCTTGGGGAATACCATCGGTAATCTCGCGGCCGACCATCATTTTGATGAGTTGAGCCTCGTCGAGGTCCTGGTGTCGCCCGAACCGATGTACTGACCGTCGCGGTAAACGCTGACACGGTCGCAGATGGAGAAGATCTCGTCCATACGGTGCGAAATATAGATAATGGCAACGCCCTTAGCGGTCAGGCTGCGGATATGCTCGAACAGCAGTTCGACCTCGCGGTCGGTGATGGCGGCTGTCGGCTCGTCCATGACGATGACCTTTGCGTTAATGGAAATTGCCTTGATGATTTCGATCAGCTGGCACTGTGCAACGGTTAGGTTGCGCAGCTTTTCTTTCGGAGAAACGTGCAGGCCGCACTCCTTGATGAGCTTTTCAGCCTCTGCGATCTCAGCCTTTGCATCGACCAGACCGTTTTTGCGGATCTCGCGGCCGACGAAGATGTTTTCATACACGGACATATCCAGAATCGGATTGAGCTCCTGATGAATCATCGCAACACCGTGATCCATGGCTTCTTTCGGATTGGATGCATGGTACGGCTGACCGTTAAAGATGATCTCCCCGCCGTTGTCCTTTGTGTAAATACCCATCAGAATTTTCATCAGAGTGGATTTACCGGCACCATTCTCGCCCATTAAAGCGTGTACCTCGCCGGGTTTAACCTGAAGCTGCACATGATCCAACGCCTTCACGCCGGGGAAGGTCTTGCTGATATCTTTCATTTCAGTACATACCCATGCTGTTCTTCCCTCCTCATGTGTCATTTTATTGTCATTATTTTATCAAACTGCTGCACATAGGAAAACACACAATCTTCACATATGGGGGGACGATTT
>VOFC01005441.1_pt1 | contig 22732 bp, 31 predicted proteins | sample 5384161 | NCBI WGS metagenome assembly VOFC01 (sample SAMN12384722, study PRJNA508395) | human gut metagenome | isolation source: healthy gut B | host: Homo sapiens | reverse complement strand
ACCGCCTTTCTGGGCGCGCCCTGCATCATCGGCGCGGGCACCGAAGTGCGCCACTGCGCCTTCATCCGCGGCTCCGCTCTGGTAGGCGAAGGCTGCGTGGTGGGCAATTCCGTGGAGCTGAAAACGCAATTCTTTTTCGACAACGTGCAGGTTCCCCACTTTTAATTACGTGGGCGACAGCATTCTGGGCTACAAGTCCCACATGGGCGCTGGCAGCGTCACCTCCAACGTCAAGTCCGACAAGACGCTGGTCGTGGTGAAAAACGGCGAAGAGCAGGTTCCCACGGGCTGAAAAAGTTCGGCGCCATGCTGGGCGACTTCGTGGAGGTCGGCTGCAACAGCGTCCTGAATCCCGGCACCGTCATCGGCCCCCACTCCAACGTCTACCCCACCTCCTGCGTCCGGGGGCATGGTTCCCGCCAACAGCATCTGGAAAACCGGCGGAATTATTGTCGCCAAAAATAATGTTTTCGGGACATTTCCCGGCCATCAGAAAGTGAAAGGAGTCCATTTCCATGGGCAAATATTTTGGAACCGACGGCTTCCGGGGGAGAAGCCAACTGCAACCTTACCGCTGACCACGCTTTCAAGGTCGGGCGTTTTCTCGGCTGGTACTACACCCAGCTGAAGCGCCGCTGGCTCTGACGGCTCCGCCAGAATCGTCATCGGCAAGGATACCCGCCGGTCGAGCTATATGTTCGAGCCTACAGCCTTGTTGGCGGTCTGGTAGCCTCCGGCGCAGACGCCTATCTGCTGCACGTCACCACCACCCCCAGCGTGGCCTTCGTCGTCCGCACTGAGGGCTTCGACTGCGGCATTATGATCTCCGCCAGCCACAACCCCTACTACGACAATGGCATCAAGCTCATCAACAACTTCGGTGAGAAGATGGATGAAAGCGTCATCAGTCTGGTGGAAGCGTATCTGGACGGCAATCTGGAGGCTTTCGGCCGGAAATGGGAGGAACTGCCTCTGGCCAAGCGCGACCAGATCGGCCGCACCGTTGACCATGTTGCCGGACGAAACCGCTACATCGGCTATCTCATCAGTCTGGGCATGTACTCCTTCAAGGGCGTGAAGGTTGGCTTGGACTGCGCCAACGGTTCCTCCTGGAACATTGCAAAATGCGTTTTTGACGCGCTGGGCGCCAAGACCTACGTCATCAATGCCGCCCCCGACGGCTATAACATCAACCAGAACGCGGGTTCGACCCACATTGAGGTTCTGCAGCGCTACGTGGTAGAGAACGGGCTGGACGTGGGCTTTGCCTACGACGGCGACGCCGACCGCTGCCTGTGCGTGGACGAAAAGGGCAATATCGTCACCGGCGACCATCCTGTACATCTACGGCAAGTACATGAAGGAGCGGGGCAAGCTCCTGGGCAACACCGTCGTCACCACCATCATGTCCAACTTCGGCCTGTACAAGGCCTTTGACGAAAGCTGGGCATCGGCTACGCCAAGACCAAAGGTGGGCGACAAATACGTCTACGAATACATGATGGCCAACGGCTGCCGCCTGGGCGGCGAGCAGAGCGGCCACATCATCTTCTCCAAAGTACGCCTCCACCGGCGACGGCATCCTCACCAGCCTGAAGATCATGGAGACGATGATGGCGAAGAAAGAAGACCCTGAGCCAGCTCTGTGAAGGGCTTCAGCCTTCTATCCTCAGGTGCTGAAAAACGTCCGGGTGGCCGACAAGGCCGCGGCGGCGCAAGCTGACCCCGACGTGCAGAAGGCAGTCGCGGAGGTCACCGCCAAGCTGGGCGACACCGGGCGCATTCTGGTGCGGGAATCCGGCACCGAGCCGGTCATCCGGGTCATGGTGGAAGCCGAGAGCAAGGACGTCTGCGAGCAGTACGTGGATTCCGTGATCGAGGTCATCCGCGCCAAGGGTCACTGCGTGTAATGATGATTTTGCCCCCCAAACCGTATGGTTTGGGGGCATTTCCGTTAAAATTCCCCGGCTGTGCCGGGGAATTTTTGCTGTCCTTATGGAATTGCCGAGTAGGTGCCGCCCGTTACGGCGTACCCCTCTCCCCGGCTTTGGCTGCCACTGGTAGCGGTTCTTCCCTTCCTCCGGGAAAACGCTGGCCATGATCGCGGCAATGACGCCGCCGTGGGTCACGATCACCGTGTTTTCTTTCCGGCTTTCCAGCGCCATGTACGCTGCCAGAACGCGCCTCGTCATCTGTTTGCCGCTTTCGCCGCCGGGGGGTGGGTTGATCTCCGGATCGCGGGAGAGCCATGTCTGGTAGGCCGGTTCGTCTTTCAGCATCTCATAGCTTTTCATCTCAAACGCGCCAAAGTCGATTTCCCGGAAGTCGCGCACGACCTCATAGGGGACATCGCCGAACAGAATCGCCAGGGTTTCATTGCACCGCCGCATCCCGCTGGTGATAAAGTGTGCCGCGCCCACGTCGATGGGCGGGCGGTTCTCCAGCGCTTCCCTTCCCGCTTTGGATAATGGCAGGTCGGTGCTGCCGCAGTAGAGGTGCTGCTCATTGGCAAGGGGTGCGGCCGTGGCGAATGAGAAAAAATGGTCATTTCAGCCGTTCCTCCAATCCGCAGAACAAGCGGCTGACCCGGGCTGCTTCTCCGGACAGATACCGGCAAAGCAGCCCATTCATCTGCCGCCACGCCCGCATTTCCGCCCCCATGGGCACCACGCCCGCGGAGATATCCTCACAAATAAAATGCTGTCTTGCCACTGCTCCCGGCGGGAACTGGAAGAAACGCCACGCCGTCCACCCCCGACTGCACACACAAAGGGTAAATTCCTCGATACGGTCAATGCACCGTCTGGAAAGTCGATTTCTCCGCCGGTACAGGTAAAAACACGTCGCTTTCACTCAGGCCAAAGGCGGACTTCGCAAAATCCAGCTTTCCCCTGATAAGCGCCGCCGATGATCAAAACCATAATACCCTCCTACAAAAGCGCGTAGACCGCCACGGCGCACAGTTCGCCAATGGTCAGCGCGTACCCTGCAATGTCGCCGTTCATGCCGTCCAGAGACTTGTACCCCGACGCAGCGCGAGAGCATACCCGGCAAGGCACCCGACCGGCGCAAAACCGTACTTTCCGCAAATGAAAAATCCCGCCGCCAGATACGTGGCCAGCATTCCGGTCAGAATCCACAGCTGCGCCTTTGGCTTTTCCTGCCCGGCGTACTGGCTGGAGGACATGGGGCGAAGCCCTGTCACCGCCAGCGCCGAGCAACACCGGCTGACCGCCGGGATAAACAGCAGAATCCGGAAATCCGCCCCTTCGGAGGCGGCAGAAAAAGAACGCAAACTGGCTGAGCATCAGCAGGCACAGTCCGATCACGGCGAAGGAGCCGACATGGGAATCCTTCAGGATCGCCCGGCGCTTTTCCATATCCCGCCAGGATTTCACCGCGTCGGTGACGTCCATGAAATCCGTCCAGATGAATGAATCCCGTCAAAGGAAGGGGCACGCGCACAGCGCCAGTCCCCCGACCAGTGCCGGGAGCTTCAAAAGCGGACAGCCCAGGCAAGCGCCGCCCAGACAAGCCCGATTTCCAGCCCAACCACGGGCAGAAACAGAAGCATTTTTCCCTCGCCTTCTCGTCCCAGAGCCGTCCGGGGAAACGGAATTGCGCAGAACATGGACTGGCACATGGCAAAGGCGCAAAGATAGGTTTTCACAGCGGCAATGCCCCCTTTGTAAAGCTTCGATTCCCCGCCGCCACCTCGGCGACGACGTCGCAGGCCGCCGCCAGACGGCGGTCAATGGCGGCCAAACACTTACGGTAAAGCTCCGTGGTCTCGTCGTAGCGCTGGGCGTCGGAGTAAATAAAATCGCTGACGACCACCGCGTTTTTCACGGTTTTCGCAAAGGCGATCAACTCGTCGGCGCACCGGTTCGCCCCGTCCAAATCCAGCTGCCAGTTCTTTTCCGCGGGAAACATGGCGTTTTGCAGCAGCGCCGTGGCGCTGTCCACCAGAAACGTGCCGTCCCTGTCCGCAGTATCCAGACAGGACAGCATATTTTTGCTGCACTCAATGGTCTCGAAGCCCAGCCCGTCCCGGTCGGCAACGCCGCCGGATGCGCGCCAGATCTTCCTCGTCCGTGGGGGATCATCGTCGCCACGTAGTAGCGCTTTCCCGCTCCTGACAGCTTCAACGCAAGTTCCTGCGCCAGCGTGGATTTTCCGTTTTTCGCGCCCGCCGGAAAGGAAAAATCGTCATGCTTTCCCTCCACGGTAAACTGGTCGCCCTGACGTATCTCGTCCAGATACCCGTCGTCTATCCCCGCCTGATCGAAGGTCGCCATGTCGTTCATAACGGCGCAGGCGGCGGAAAGCACCTGAAAGGCCAGCGGACACCCGCTGCCCTCCCCCAGACGCATTCCCAGCAGGAACAGCGGCTCCAGGTTCATAGACTCCATGGCAAGGCGGTAGCCGATCTCAAAGCGACGCATGGCTGGGGACGAGATAATCCCGCGCCCGGGGACACAGCCGCACCGCGCACAGCGCCGCTACGGCGGAAATAAAGCCGTCAATGACCACCGGCCGCCGAGTCGCCGCCGCCCCCAGAAACGCGCCGCACATGGCGGCAAGGTCAAAGCCGCCCACCTTGGCAAGCACGTCCACCGGGTCGTCCCTGTCGGGGACGGTTCACTTCGATTGCCTGACGGATGATTGCTTTCTTCCGCAGGAAGCTCTCGTCGGTCACGCCGCCGCCCCTGCTGGTGACGGTCTCCACCTCCGCCGAAAGCAGCACCGCCAGAACGGCGGAGGATGTAGTGGTGTTGCCGATGCCCATTTCCCCCACGCCGAGGGCATCGGCGTCGGTCTCGGCGGCGAGCTTGGCACCGGTGAGGATGGCCGTGACCGCCTGCTGCCGGGTCATGGCGGGGCCGCTCGCAATATTCTGCGTGCCGTAGGCAATTTTCCGGTTCAGCACCGCTTTCTTTTGATATCGGCATTGACGCCCATCGCAGACGGTGATGCCGCTGCCGAAATGTTTCGCAAGAACGCTTGCGCCGGTTTTTCCACGGGTCAGATTCACCGTCTGCATCAGCGTCACGGACTGGGGTGCACTGGACACACCCTCCGCCACCACGCCGTTGTCGGCAGGCAAATACCAGAAGATGGGTCTTCTCCATTTTATTATGCACCCGGCCGGTGATGCCCGCCAGCTGGACGGACAGGTCTTCCAACCGCCCCAGACTTCCGGGGGCTTTGCAAAGCTGCGCCTGACGCTCCCGCGCCTTTTCCATAGCGGCGTCATCAAAGGGGAAACGGCGGAAAGCAGTTTGTTCAGTTTTTCTTCCATGTTCACCCCTCCAAAATACGCTCTTCCAGCATCCAGCTGACCGCCGGTGCCGCCTGAAGCACTTCCAGTGTAAAGTCGCCTCCGGGCAGAGCGTCTGCGCCTGCCGGAGCAGCGCGGCCATGGAGATCGTTCCCTCCCCCGGGGCGCAATGGGTATCCTGAGAGCCGTCATTGTTGTGGATATGGAAATGGGAGAAAATTCCGCGCAGGCGCTCACCCATTCCTCCACGGGAACCGGGGAGTAAGCGTTCACATGCCCCACGTCCAGACACATCCGCAGCCGGGGGTTGTCCACCTCCCGGAAAATCTCGGTCATCATCTCCGGCTGCTCCTCCAGCACGTTTTTCCAGCACGATGTCCACGCCGGGGTCTTCCTTCAAAAAAATCCTTCCAGAAAACAATGGACTGCTCCGTATACCAGCAGGGGTAGTACAATCTTTCGTTGAAGCCCCATGAATGATGATCTTCCGGGCATCATACCGCCGCGCAAAAGCGCGATCGCCTGCCGGTAGCGGAGCGCCGCCAGCTCCCGTGCTTTCGGGTCAACGGCGCAGGGGAACAGCTCGCTGAAGGGCGCGTGCAGCAGTCTCCTGCCCACGCCTGTTAGTTCCTGGTCACAGCAGCGTGGGTCGTCTCGAACTGCTCATCCATATTCCACGCGGTGCAGTATTCCGCGATTTCCAGCCCTAGGCCGTGCCGCCGGGCTTCCTCCCGGGCGTCCGGGGCAATGGTGGAAAGAAACAGCTGGTCTTTTTTCATGCTTCCTTCCTCCCTCATCATCCAGAATTCCGTATTTTGTCTTAATCCGGTCAAAGCTTTTCCAGAAGGGGCTTTCCCAGAACCAGAAGTACGATCGCCGTGGCGACGGCCTGTCTCATATTTACTGGAAACCCGTAAACATAAAACATCATCGCCCCTTTGAAAGAAACGTTTTTACCAGGAACACCGAGCAGGTATCCAGCAGCGGCCCGACAAAAAACGTCACCGCCAGGAATCCGAAAATCCCCATGATCACCGGCTTGCGGGGAAGTCTGCCCCCGGCGAACACAAAGCCCGCCAGCATTCCGCCCGCGCCGTAGGCTATCATCTGCCATGGCGTGTAGGGCCTTGGCTGTAGAAGAAATTGCTTGCCAGTGCGCTGATTGCCCCCCACCAGAAAGCCCGATTCCGGGCCAAAGGCAATCCCCGCGATCATGATAATGCCGAAAATTGCCTTGAAGCTGGGGATGGGAATGGCGACCCGCCCGGCTACCGCCAGCGCGCACATCACTGCCAGCACCACCAGCTCCCGTGCCTGAGGTCTGCGCCCCTCAAAGGCCAGAAAGAAGGGGGATCAGCAGCTCCACGATCACCAGCGTGCTGGTGACATAAAACGCCTGTCCGGAAAGTCTGCTGCCCACAATCAGCGTCAGGGGAATCAGCACGAAAAAAACGATCAAAGTGGCAATATGGGACTTTTTCATGCCTTTGTCTCCCGGTTTTGTTTGTAAAGATCCACTACATCCTCCGCCGTGACCGCGTTCCGGAACACATGGCGGCTCATGCGGTTGGCGGTGGTGGTATAGAAGCTGTTGCCGCCGAAGAACCGGCGCGGCGTATCGGTCGTGAGGATCTGCCCGTCGAAGAACATGGACACGCGGTCGGCGTACCGGGCGCAGAATTCCACATCATGCGACACCATGACGATGGTGATGCCCTTCTTTTTCAGCTCCGTCAGGATGGACGCAAAGGTCGTCCTTTGAAGAAGCTGTCGATGCCCTTGGTAGGCTCGTCCAGAAGGAGCAGCTGCGGCTCCGTCAGTCAGTACTTTCGCCAGCGCCCCCCGCTGCTGCTCACCGCCGGACAGGTCGTAGGGATGGCTTTTCAGCAAATGGGACGTGATCTGACAGAGCTTTCCGCCGTTTCCCGCGATATTTTCCGCTCGTTTTGCGTCATTTCCTGCAAATCTTCCAGCACCGTTTTCTTGACGAACAGGCTCTTGGGATCCTGAGGCAAGCATGGCGATGCAGCTGCGGAACAGCTCCTCTGCTTTTGTATTTTTCCACCGGCTTTTTCCCAGCACCTTCGACCTTGCCCCCCGGTAGGGTCTGCAAATGCCGCAGACGGCTTTCAGTGTTGTGGATTTTTCCCGCGCCGTTGCCGCCCACGATGGCGTGAAGGCTTCCCTTCGCCACCTCGACGCTGGCCCCTCCCCGGAGAACGTCCGGGCTGTTCTTTTCATAGCGGAACCACATTCTTCAGCGAAAGGGCGATTTCGCCGTCTTCTTCGGTTGGCTGCTGCCGGAAGCTCGGTGATTTCCGGCGGGTTCGGGAAAATATCGCTGAGCCAGTTTCTGCCCTCCCGCACGGTCAGGGGGCACTCCCCCGCCCCGCCGCTGCCGTAAAACACCCGCACCGGCGTGGGCATGGCGGTAAACATATCGTTCTTTTCCTCCCAGAGCCGCTTACCGATGTTCCGGGGGTGTCGTTGGCGATCACTTTTCCGCCGTCCATCACGACGGCGCGGTCAGCGTAGGGGAAAAATATCCTCCACCCGATGCTCCGTAATGAGGATGGTCGTTCCCAATTCTGCGTTGATCTTCCGCAGGGTGTTCAGGAAATCGGAAGCCGCGAATGGGGTCAAGCTGGCTGGTGGGTTCGTCCAGGATCAGAATTTCCGGCTGCATGGCCATGATGGACGCCAGATTGAGCAGCTGCTTCTGTCCGCCGGACAGATTGGCCACGTCTCTGTGGGAACCAGTCCTGAATGCCGAAATAACTGGCCATTTCCGCCACCCGCAGGCGCATGGTTTTCTGGTCGCAGCCCAGGCTCTCCAAGCCGAAGGCCAGCTCGTGCCACACCTTGTCCGTGACGATCTGACTGTCCGGATTCTGCATGACGAAGCCCACCTTCGCGGCCTGATCCCGCTGACTCATATCTTTCAGCGAAACGCCGTTGATGCGGATGTCCCCGCTTCGCTTTCCGTGGGGCGCAAGCACCGATTTCAGGTGCCGCAGCAGCGTTGTTTTGCCGCTGCCGCTTTTTGCCGCAGAGTACCACATACTCCCCCCTTCGCCGGATGGTCAGGCTGACGTCGGACAATGACGGTCTGCCGGCGGAAGGGTAGGAAAAGGTCAGATTCTCGATCTCGATATGTGCCATTGAACGGCCTCCTTCATGTAGTGCAGAGGGATAAAGAGGTAAGCGCAGTAGGCAATAAAGCCCGGCGCGTAAATGCCGGTAACGGGCTGAATGGCAAGCTTCGGCGTAAACTCCGCCGCCGCGCCGCCCATGGCGGCCGCCACTGCGGCCACACCCGCAAGGGTGAGCATTACTGCAAGAAGCGTCCAGTCCAGCGCCTTCATCCGGTAGATCTGAAAGCTTGTGCGTTTGGCTGTGCCGTAGCCCCGGGCGCGCATGGAGTCCCCGGTCACGATGCTGCCCTCCAGCGCCCAGTCCGTCAGGGCGGACAATGTTCGCATTCCGCTGGTGAGTTTTTTTTCTTTCATGGTGCTGTTCTCCCCCGCGCCGAGGCCAACGGACTTTCTCGCACCCATGATCTGCCCCGCCTTGCGGATAAAGCTGGGGATCATCCGCAGCACCATCACCAGCAGCAATGAAATTGCCGGGATCAGATTCCCGAACAGGCTTGTGAACTTATCGCTGGTCATGACCGCGTTGTAGCAGCCGAACCAGAGCATCATCACCAGAAACACCCCGGCGATGGCCGCGCCGTAGAGCAGCGCCTCCACCGTGTAGGGTCTTCCGAACACATGAAACAGCACCCGCTCGCCGTAGGTATTGAACAGCGGGTTCACCACCGTCAGCGCGAGAAACATGGGCAGCAGCATGGCAATTCGCTTCCAGCCCGCCCTGCCGCTGAGCAGCAGATAATAAGCCGCCGCGCCGATCGCCCCCGCGATCAGGTACGCCGGGTGCTGGATCAGCACGCTGAAACCAATGGCTCCCACAAAAAACAGGAAATTCACCGCCGGGTGGCAGTTGGAAAAAGCGTCCGCAGTCATAGCATCCCCCAAAAAGAAAAAAGTCCCCCAATGGGGACTTCACAAAAAAACCTCCGGCAGGCATCCCCAAGAGCCTTCCGGGAAAAACGTCAGGTCACCGTGTTCCGGCTCTGGACGCCATTTGCCGAAAGTCTTCTCAGGATGCTCCCAATGACTTTCCGCGGCTCAACTGTCCATCTACGGCGGCTTGGTACCGCTGGGATTGCCCCATTCCAATGTGCGACCCGACTTTGGAACCTCTGAATAAATCGTCTTCGGCTGACAGCGGATCTTTCACCCCCAGCCTTCGGTATGAAAAATGGGAAATACATACAGTATTCCCGCATTTTCCATACCTTGTCTGGAGGCAAAAATCTCTCGCTGTCAGCTCTCGTCGATTTATTCAGAGCTTCTTTTATTCTATGCAGCATATTCTATCATAATCTCCGAAAAACTGCAATGTCTTTCGGATGCGCATCGTGATTTTTTTTCCGATTGAAAAAAAAGGAAAGCTGTGCTACAATATCTGCGCTGTTTGTGAATACCAAATAGCGAACCCTTTCACGCAGCCATTTCAAGGCAGGCGGGAAAGGAATAACATGATAGGAGAATTGTTATGAACAAATTCAGCATGAAAAAGCTGCTGTCCATCCTTCTGTGCATCGCGCTGATTGCGGCATTGGCGCTTTCCACCGTTGGATGCAGCAAGAATGACAAAACTGAGCCTGTGGCCTCCGCTGAGGCTTCCGGCGGCACCGTTTCCATGGGCGAGGGCGAAACCATGTTCCTGTTCAACGTGGTCGATCCCGAAGGGCAAGGAGAGCCATTTTGAAATCCACACCGATGAGAAGACCGTCGGCGCGGCGCTGCTGTCCTTGGGTCTGATTGCGGGCGAGGACAGCGACTACGGCCTGTATGTCAAGACCGTCAACGGCGTCACCGTGGACTATGATCAGGACGGCAAGTACTGGGCATTCTATGTGGACGGCGAGTATGCCGCCACCGGCGTAGACTCCACCGACATCACCGCCGGCGCGACCTACACCTTCAAGGCAGAGTAATTTCCGGGCGAAAGCAGCCGGTAAGATGGTTTTAACCGTCTTACCGGCTCTTTTCTGTTGCAATTCGGGAAAATCATCGTATAATGGTAGTGATATTTTACGGAACAGGAGAAAACGCAATGGAAAACGGCGCGGTGTATCTGAAAAAGGGCGAGGGGCACAACATGAAGGCGGGCGGCCCATGGGTATATGACAACGAGGTGGAGCGCATCGAGGGCGAGCCGCTGGACGGGGATGTTGTCTCCGTCCACGACTACAACGGCTTCTGCCTGGGCAAGGGCTTCTTAAACCGCCGCTCCAAGCTCCGGGTGCGGATGCTGACCCGGAACCGGAATCAGGAAATCGACGAGGATTTTTCTCAGAATGCGGGTGGAGAACGCCTGGGAATACCGGAAAAGGTGGTGGACACCGGCAGCTGCCGGGTGATTTTCGGCGAGGCGGATTTCCTGCCCGGTCTGGTGGTAGACAAGTTCTCCGACGTGCTGGTGGTGCAGTCTCTTGCGCTGGGCATGGATCGGTACAAGTCCTTCATTCTGGAAACCCTGAAAGAACTGGATGGCGAAGGACGGCATTTCCATTCGGGGAATTTACGAGCGCTCTGACGCAAAAGTGCGGGAGCAGGAGGGACATGCCCCGGGTCAAAGGCTTTCTGTCCGACCCCTTTGACACCAAGGTGGAGATTGTGGAAAACGGCGTCAGATATTTCGTAGACGTGGCCGAAGGACAGAAAACCGGCTTTTTCCTCGATCAGAAATACAACCGCAAGGCCATCTGGCCGCTGTGCCCCGGTGCGGAGGTGCTGGACTGCTTCACCCACACCGGCTCCTTTGCCCTGAACGCGGGTCTCGCCGGGGCAAGCCATGTATTGGGCGTGGACGCTTCGGAGCTGGGCGTAGCACAGGCCCGGGAGAACGCCGCCCTCAACGGTCTTTCCGACCGGGTGGAATTTCTCTGCGCGGATGTGTTTGCGCTGCTGCCGGAGCTGGAAGCCAAGGGGCAGAAATTTGACCTTGTGATTCTCGATCCTCCGGCCTTCACCAAATCCCGCGCCTCCGTGAAAAAAGGCGGTGACGGGATACCGGGAGATCAACCTGCGGGCCATGAAGCTGGTCCGGGACGGCGGTTTCCTCGCCACCTGCTCCTGTTCCCATTTTGTGGACTATGAGCTGTTCACCCAGACCATCGGTCAGGCCGCCCGGAATGTCCACAAGCGGCTGCGTCAGGTGGAGTACCGCACCCAGGCGCCGGATCACCCCATTTTGTGGGACGCCGAGGATTCCTACTACCTGAAATTCTACATTTTTCAGGTCTGCGACGAAAATAACAAACGGGAGCCATCACGTTTTCGTGTGATGGCTCCCGAACATTATACTTTCCGTCTTGCCCTCTGAAACCGGTACTCCGTCCAGAATTCCAGTCCCATGGGCAGCAGACACAGCGCGGCGTAGCCTGCGGCAATCACTGCGCTTACGTTTTCCAATGGCTTCCAGATGATTCTGGGATTGTAAAACATCGTCGTCGCCCCAAGGATCGCCCCCATGGCAGTCAGGGTGATGCCGGAAAACAGCGCGATCACGAACGCCCTGTCCCGGTTATCGAAGCGGTAGATGGAGAACGCCGTCCGTCCCCGAAGCCGATTGCTCCGGGAACGCCTGGAGTCGGATTCCAGCGCCAGTGCGGAGATCATCCACGTGATCAGCATGGAGAAAATCCGCAGGCAGTTGACAAGTCGTCGAAAAACATTTCCCTGATTGCTTCCCCGGCCGATGCCCTTCTGAGCCAGGTTGATTTTTCTTGCCTCCCGGCCGATTCTCGGAATAAAGCGCAGCAAAATTGTGAGAAACAGCGACAGCCGTGGGCTGACCCTGCCGAACAGGTACAGCACCTTGTCGCTGGACACCACCCGGAACAGGCAGCTCAGCCACATGCACACTGCCGCCGCCCGCAGTCCCGTCACCATGCCGTAGACGAAGCTTTCCACCGTCAGGTTGTTGCCGATGAAGTTCTGTCTCAGCACTGTGACACCGAAATGGTGATAGCTGCTGTAATGCAGGGCGAAGCAAACCACCAGCGGCAGCAGGCACAGGTTGAAGATAACCGCCCGTTTTCCGTTCCGCTTCATGCTGAACGCGAAGGCGCACAGGCAGGAGATGGCGAGAAACACCGGGTGCTGGAAGGCCACGCTTCCGTAAATGACGGCGGCAAAGAACAGAAAGTTCACCGCCGGATGGCAGCTTTCAAAGACCCCATCTTCGTCCTCCATCATCCCGTACTGCACCTTCACCCGATCCAGCTTTTCCAGCAAAGGATTCCCGAAAATCACCATGGTCAGGAACGTGCAGACGCCCTGACTGAGGTTCACCCAGAAGCCGGACACATAACGGGGCCACGCCGTCCGCACATTGATAACCGACAGCTCCAGAAAAACCGAACAGGTGTCCAGCAGCGGCCCCACCAGCAGCAGCGTTGTCAGGAAACCAAACACGCCCATGACGACCGGCTTTCTCGGCAGTCTCCCCTTGGCGAACAGGAAGCCCGCCAGCATTCCCCCCGCGCCGTAGGCGAACATCTGCCATGGGGTATAGGCTCCCTGCCCATAAAAGAAGTTGCTGGCAAAGGCCGAAATCGCGCCCACAAGGAACCCGGTTTCGGGGCCAAAGGCAATACCCGACAGCATGATGATAGCGAAAATCGCCTTGAAATTGGGAATGGGAATAACCACCCGCGCGGCTACCGCCAGAGCGGACAGCACCGCGATGACCACCAGCTCCCGCGCCTGAGGCTTCCGGTTCTCGAAAGCCAGCAGAAACGGCACCAGCGTCTCAATCATGACCAGCGTGCTGGTGACATAGTAGGCGCGTCCGCTGAACCGCAGGCCGAAATAAATCGTTGCGGGATCAGCAGCAGGAAGGTCAGCAGCATCACGATATGGGACTTTTTCATTTTGCGGTCCCCTCCGTCATCCATCCGCCGCCCACATCCTTACCGAAGCCTTTGCAGGTGTAGCACCAGACGATATCGTCCCCTGTTTTCCACCTTGCAGGCCGAGCAGCCGTAATTGGGGAACCAGCCGTTCACCTTGTACATCCAGCCGGATTCTTTGCCGCAGTCGAATTCATACAGGTGGTTGATACCCTCGATGTAGCTGCTGTCGTAAATGGGCGTCCAGCTGTATTCCAGCTGGATATCCACCGCCGTACAGACCTTTTTGCAGCACGTCAAAGACGGTATCCCCCTCAGTGAAGGAAACCTGCGTTTTGGGCAGGATCACCGCGTCTTTGGGAACATAGGGCGCTTTTTCCTCGTCCAGCGACCCCAGATTACCAAGAACGGTGTCGCAGACGATGGTGACAGTGCAGACATTCCCCTCCTGCCCCGGGGTGATGAGAGAATTGTCCGGAATCGCCGTAATTTTGTACAGGCTTCCCAGATTGCTGTCTTCCCCTGCCCCGCAAGTGAAGCGCCGTCAGAACGCCGGTCACGGCGATCACGGCGATCAGCAGAACCATCACGATATTCCCAAGCCGCTTTTTCTTCATCCGCTGTTTCCCCCGCGAAACTCTTTTACTCCCCTGTCATTGTGTACAGGGTGGATTTTCCCTGCTCGCCCGGCTCACGGCCACGAGGGCGTAGAAGCCCTGTTCCGTCGCCATCACGTCTTTCTTCCCCATCGAGAATGCCGGAACGCGCCATTCTCCGTCCGGAATTCCAACAGCCTACTTACCAGCGTGTTCCCGCTCTTGACGAACCGGGAGTCGGTCAGGCTGACGCCCAGCTCCGTCAGCGCCACGATCACCTGCGCGATGGACTCGCTGCTTCCGAATCGTAGGCGACAAAGCCGCCGTTTTCTTCCTGCTGCTGAGACAGAACAGTCAGTCCCCGCTCCACCGCGTTCTGCCACATCCTGCCGGTCGCGGTACTTGGCCAGCGCCTGCAGCGCCATGGCCGTGATGTCCGTCTCCGCGTCGCCCCCCGCGAACGACCATCCGCCGCCGGAAGCTCCGCGTTCAGAATATAGTCCACATACCCGTCCCGCGTGGCCTGCGTGGTTCCGGCGGTGTTTTCCGGATGTCATACGCCCCGCTGTCCAGCGCCAGCAGCGCGAAAATGGGGCCGTTGATCCCCCTGAAATACCGTCTGATCAAAGTCCGCCAGAGGAACCAGCAGGTTGAATCCGCCAACGTCCGCGGCATCCTTCCCAGCGCCGTCCACGCCAGAATCACACGGGAATACCCGTGTACTTTTTCGCGTGGAGCACGCCGCCGTGTTCCGCCGTGTAGGCAGCCACGTTTTCACCATAAAACTTCAAAATATTCCTTCGGTACCGCAACGCCGGAGCGCGCCAGCCCGAATACGGCCCACTCGCCCCCACGGAGCCGTAGGTTGGCTGCGGGATCTGCTCCATCAGCCATTGGGCAGTCTGTGTCGTTCCTCATCCGTTACCGTACTTTGCCCCGCGGCTGTCCGGGTTTCCACAGCCGCGGTCGTTTCGGCAGTCTCCGTCTGCGGCTTGTCCGCGGCACAGCCGCAGACAGACAGCGCCATGATAAGCGCCAGCAAAAAGGGCGATCCATTTTTGATTCATAATCTATGCTCCTATTCTTTGGGAAGTCCTGTGTCCCCGACTGCGATCTGATCAGTGCTTCCCGTATCTTCCGTTTCCTTCGGGGCAGCCGCCGGGAACTCCTTCAGAGTTCCCGCGGCATACTGGAGAATCAGTACGGCGTCGCTGCTGTCAATGACGCCGTCACCGCTGACATCCGCCGCCTTCAAAGAAAGTTCTGTATCAAGGCGCTTCGCTTCATAGTCCAGAATCATCTGGGCGTCGGCCTGATCGACCTTACCGTCGCCGTTGACGTCGCCGAGAAGTCCATCGCCCACGGTCAGATTCAGCGTGACTGCGGGCACCATCGTCTCAACACCGGAGGTCATCTCCGTTCCGTTTTCCTCATTATGGTACATGACATACGGGAAGGAAATGGCAAACTCCCCGTCGCCGCCGTCCAGCGGGTCAGTCTTATACGTCACATAATCCGTAACGTCTCTCGTCTTTCCGTTGGCGTAGACCGCGGTGACGACCATTCCGGCAGGGTCGAAGGTCTCCCCCCTTCCGCGTATGCCGTCTTTGTCGGCTGCTGGGTGATCTCAAGACGCTCAATGGCGCTTCCGTAGGCCATCAGCCGCGCCGAGTCGTTCTTGAAATAGACCGTGCCGTATTCGTCGGCGATGGGGCTGCAAATGGCATACTGCGCCTGATCGCCGGTGGGGGTGAACAGCGCATAGGCCGTCGTGCGGCCGCCCTCGGTGGTGACGTAATCCGGGGTCGTCTGTCCGGCTCTGTCCCGCAGAACCCGCAGCTTGCCGGGGGTCATGTTGTCGAAGAAATAGACGTATACGCAGCCGCTTTTTTCCTGCTCGTAGGCCGTGGTCAGCAGACCGCTGGTCTGGGGATAGCCCTGCGTCTCCACGCGGTAGGCAATGCGCCTTGCGCCGACATCGATCACCGTGATGTTGTGGCCGGAGTACGGGGTAAACTGTCCCGCGCCGGAAACGCCCAGGTAGGCTCTGCCGCCATAGACCACAGGGGTCGATGTACTCATGGGAACGCCGCCCACGCCGTTTGCCAGATTCACGCTCCACTTATTCGTCAGCTTCCGGTCGCCGGTCACCTGAACGGAATAGAAGGTGCCGCCCTTGGAGGTGAAATAGTAGGCGTCCGTCCCGGCGTCGTAAACCACCGTACTGCGGATATCCGCGTTCAGGCCGTCCCAGCTGTCCAGCAGCTCGCCCGTCGCGGGGTCCAGAAGCAGCAGCCGGGAAGTCTGGCTGGTGTAGCCGTTTCCGCCGTCGTCCGTTCCCACCAGCAGGAAATCGTCGGCCACGTAAGCGCCCGCCCAGTAGAAGCCGCCCTTGCTGGTATAGTACCAGGAGGCGCACTTGCTTTTTTGGACTGCGCCGGGTCTTCATCGGTGATGGACAGGCAGACGAAGTTCGCGTTGCCGGTCTCGCTGTTCCAGAAGCCGGTGTAGAGATAGCCGTTTTTCACCGTCAGCGGGCAGTTGGGCTGTCCGCCCAGTTTATCCGTGTAGATCCAGAGAGATTCCAGTGTGGCCGCATTGAACGCCTGCACCGTGCCGCCGGACAGCGCCACGAAGACCATGCCGTCCGCGTAAACCGGCGGGGTGATGGAGAAGCTGGACTTGTGATCCATGTTTGCCTTTACCTTGACCTCGCCGCTTACGGTGTCCACGCGGTAGATCTTGTCGCCCGCGTAGGTGATGATATCTCCGTCCACCAGAATCGGGCTGCCCACGGCGTCCGAATCAAAGCCGACGCCCAGCTGGTTTGCCCAATACAAGGTGCCGTCCTGCGCCGCCGTTGGCAGCAATACGTCCGTGACGCCGTTATTGGTGGAAGAACCGCGGAAATCCGCCCACTGCGACGGGATCGACGGGTCGATGGCGGGGTTGGCCGCCGCCGGATTCAGCGTCCAGACGATAGTCGCCGCGCCGCCGCCCTCCGTCTCGGTGACGGGGTAGGTTTCCGTACCGTTGGAGATCACCAGCGCACCGGCATCGTCCCGGGTCACGGTCAGGGGTGCCGGATACGGCTTCATAGCCGTATTTTGTCAGCGCGTAGCTGTAGCTGCTTCCCTCGCACAGCAGATAATTCCCGCGTCGTCCGGCAGCTGCTGCACGCCGGTGAGAACGTCCCGCAGATGCAGCAGCGCGTCCACCGGTTCCGTCTCGAAGGTCACTTCCACCGGGGAGATTTCAGAATGTTCAGGGTATAAGTTCCGGTGCCGTCCGGAGCCTTGTTATTTTCCACCGTGACCGTAACCGTCTGGGTGTTGATGGTGCCGTCCAGCGGATGACCACGCCGCCTTCGGCGGTCACGTCCGTGCCGTCCACCCTGATGCGGTAGCCCACGTCCTCTTCGCCGTAGCAGGTGTTCTCCTCGTAGCGGGAAAGCCGCAGTTCCAGATTCTGCGCCGCCATGGAGACCGTCACGGAATAGGTCTTCACACCAGGCGTAAAGCCCTTGGTTCCGTCCTCTTTTTCCAGTGCAGCGGCAGCGCCGTCGCACTGGGTTGTCATGTCTTTCAGCGTCAGCGTGCGGTCAAAGCGCGTTACATAGTCCTGATAAAAAGTAACACCGTTCTCTTCCTTTGTCAAGCGGATGGTGACCGTGCCCGCAACGGGGTTCTCCTTCATCAGCAGGCGGTTCAGCAGGGTGCCGGAAGCTGCACCGGAGGGTAGATCAACGGTTTTTTCCTTCCCGTGGTACAGGCTGCCGCTGAATACCTGATTATAAATTGCCTGAATGCTGACATTTTTCTCTCCGGTCGCCGCCCAGGCGTAGACCATATGCTCCGTATCTTCATAGGAAACCCTGTAGCTGTGATTCTCCGGGGTGAAGGAAGCATCGGTTTTCAGCGAATTCTTGGAGGCCGCACCGGCTTTTTTTCCCGTAGGCCAGACTTGTCAGCCAGTCGCTCATGGAACTGAAGTCCACGATGATGGTGCTGTTGGCCACCTCCTCAAGGGAGAAATCGTCGGTAATGTGATAATAGGTATTTCGGGTCGCGACATAGTGGTAGGTCTCTCCGGGGACCAGAATGTACCGGTAGCGGTTCTGGGTTGCGGACTCCCGGAGTGTCGTATAGGGCATCACAACGCCGTTGCTGTTGACCACCTCGACAGTCACGGAACGCTCCGACAGGAAGGACAAGCTTTTGCCCTCGCCCGGCTGAATTGTCAGGGGTGTAGGTACTGGAATATCCATTGGCGGAAACCGTCACAGGGATGACCGTCTCGCCGGAAACATCCACCGTCACGCCGTTCGCCGCGTTCTTACCATTGACCGTTACGGTGTAGCCGTTTTCCAGCGGCTGCCCGTGATCGTCACTGCCGTGACCGTGTCCAGAACCTTATAGGTATATTCCATGGTATCCGGTGCGAAGGGAATGGAAGCCGCCTGATCTACGCCGATCTGATCTTCGACCCGGATGGACGCCAGCGTGGGAACGCGGGCGAAGTTCACCGTGTAGTCCTGAGAATAGGTATAGCCGTCCTCACTCTTACTGCTGAGCCGGTAGATCACGGTATTGCCCGCCGCGCCCCGCGACAGCACGCTGTAAGTGCCGCTGGTCAGGGACTGAAACGCAAGCGCCTTTTCCATCCGTTCACCGGTGCTTGCCAGCGTGTAAATGGCGGTCAGGGTCGGGATCTCGGACAGCAGGCCGGTATCGTACTCCGCGTAGGTGTAGACCGAGCCGGTAAAGGTGTCCAGCACCGGAACGGTCACTTCCCTGTCAGACCACTGCCCCAGCTGCCATTCTTCGTCCGTAAATTTGTTATCCTTGTTGGTTTCCTCGCCGAAGCTTCCGGAAACGGGAAGGTGTCGGTGATCAGCCACCCGACTGGGGAAGCTCTGCCGATACCGTCGCTGCGGCGCTGACCGTGATTTTGCCTTCCACCCGCAGTCCCGCCTGCTCGACGCAGAAGGTGTAGTCGCCCTTGGGCAGCTCCAGAACGCCGTCGCCGTCGTCCGTCCACTGCTTTCCGTAGGCGTTTACCGCCGTGATGGAAACGCCGTGGTAGTTGTCGTCGGAATACGCCGCCGAGCCGTCTGTGAAGCGAACTGCGTAATGCTCGCCGGTGAGGGTGTTTTCATAGTTCCTGACCGCGTCATTCAGATTCGACGCGAGGGTCTTGGCGGACTCGCTGTTGATGCCCACGAACAGATCCCGGGCGGTATCATATTCCTTTGGCGGCCGCCTGAACGTCGCCGCCCTTTTTTCTTATAGTCCGCCATGGCGGTCATCAGCTGCTTCAGTCCGTCGCTGGGCTTGCTGTCCATATCCTCGCTGAAGCGCAGATAGCCAATGGACGCCGCGCTGACGGACAGGTCGTAGTTACCGTTCTCGTCGCTGCGGGTAAAGTTGCCCGTCACGCCGTCAATGGCTGAGATCATGCCGGTATCCAGCCCTGTAAAGGTGTGTCCGCTGGCGCTCAGCGCCTGCGCGGCGGTCTGCCCCGACGTACAGGAAATGTATTCCGGCGCGATGACCAGCTTTCCGCCGGCCTCCGCCACGAGAATAAACCCGTTTTCCGCCGCAAGCGCCGTTACCGGCAGACAGCCGATGAGCAGCAGTGCGGAAAGCAGCAGGCACGCAAGGCGCTTTCTTAAGTTCTTCATACTATGTTCTCTCCTTAATACAGGCACTGAATCCATTTTATCCACACCCGGTGGTACCATTTTTACATTCTTTTTTAGACTCCCCTGCGTATCGGCGTAGAATTTCAGCGCCGATTCTCGCTGCTCCTGCGTGAGTGCGTGGCTGCTGAACATGGCGCGGTCATTCAGGCGGATGGCTTCTGCCAGCGCCGTCGCGTAATCGTCGCCGAAGCGCTGCTTTGCAGGCTCGCACAGCGCCCGCATGGAGCCGTTTCCTCTGCGCAGACCCAGCTTTTCCATCAGCGCCGCCGTATCCGCGAAAAATCCAGCAAACGGCTTCGTTTATGTCCTCCAGCTGGTATTTCTGTTCCCTGCGCTTGCGGATCAGCTTTCTTCTGAGCAGCAGGAGCAGGAACAGCAGAAGCACGATCAAAAGCACCCACAGCACACCCAGCAGCATGGCCTTGGCGATTTTGGTCACGGTGCCGCCATCCGGCTCAGGCTCCTGTGTCCCGTCCTCTTCGGGGGTCGTTTCCTCCTCCGGCTGAGTCTCCGACTCGGCATTGTCCGAATCTCCCTCGTCCGGGTTTTCCTCCGGCTTCTGTTCCAGCATTTCGCCCAGTCCGGGAGTCAGCTCCATGGGTATCCAGCCGATCCGTCCTGATAGACCTCCGCCCACGCCCGCGCGCAGCGGCTGTCCACGGTCAGCGGCTCGTTCGCCTTGGCAGCGGCGGCCATTTCTTCCGAAATAACATACCCTTCGGCGTAGCGTGCCGGAATTCCAAAATAGCGCAGGGTCATCACCGCCACCGTGGCATACTGGAAACTCGTCCCCTCCGCCGCGGTCAGGGGGCAGCTCCATATCCTCCGGCGTTCTTCCTCCGGGAAGCACCGGCTCAGGAACGTCAACGTGCAGGCCTGTGCCTGCGGCAGGGTGAGATTTTCCCGGGAGCCGTAGCCCGCCGTGGTCTCGTCCCAGTATTGCCCCAGCAGCTGCGTCACGCTTTCCGGAACCTGAAGGTAATTGCGGTACACAAAGCTGCGGTACGCGCTTTCCGCCCTCCGGTATTGCAGCACCTGCGCATCATCGGAGGTTTGCAGCCGCGACAGGGTCTGCTCAATGCCATTCCCGCCGCTGGTTACCACGGAGTACCGGTACGTCCTCTCCCCCGTCGGAGGGAAGGCTGTCCTCTTTCAGGTTTTTCCGCCGGTAAAGTTCCTGTATCCCGCAGGGAGAAGGGAACATATTGGTAGCGCTGCACGCGCCGATATTCTGAATGGAAACGCTGCCAGTACCCCTGTCCGTTCCGGCGGCGGCCGACGCATACTGCGCCGCCGGGTGGAAGGCATTTTTCGTTCAGCCAGTATAAAAGCGCCTGATTCTGCGCCAGAACGGCAGAGTCCACCGTGCTCCAGATGTCGCCTTCCAGCGTAGCCCCGGTGAATCCCCGCAGGTACAGTGCTTCCGGGTTCGACATGGTCACTTCCAGTCCGGCCCGGGTGCCGTTCTGCTTCTGATAATCCGTAAAGTCGCCCTCGGGCAGCACGGTATTTTTCGTCTCATAGCGATAGGCATGAATTGCCTTGCGGCTATCCTCGCCGATTTTCTGCGTCCAGCTTTGCACACCGGGAACCGACGCGCAAAGCATCAGCAATCCCGCCGCAATTCCGCAGAGAATCCAGCCAAATGTGACCGGGAACGCCGCTTTCCGGCTCTGCCACCCGCTGTAAGTAAGAATCAGCACGGCAGCCGCCAACGCGGCCAATCCGGGAAGTACCTCGTCGGTCTTGAAAACCGCCATTCCCGCCAACGCGGCGGCGGGCAGCAGCACCGCCAGTACAGCCGGCGCCCGGCCGCTCAGCCAGCAGCAAATCAGCGCTATAGCGCTTGCGGCCGCCACCGCAAACAGCGTCAGGCACAGCCCACTTTTTCTCCGCAGGCAGCTGCGTCTCCCCATTCAGGAAGCACCCAGCCCGTCCCGGCGGTATAGGTATTGCGCATCTGATTCCAGAACAGGCGGTAACCTTCCAGCACCTGCTGTCTGCAAATAAGCACCAGCAGAAGCAGTATGACCAGCGCAGCAAGGAAAAACCACTGTTGCTTCTGAAACCGGATGGTCACGCCGTAGGCGATGCACACGTATCCCCCGCCCCCAGCAGGATTGGCAGCAGATTTCCCGTTCGAAACCCGGCCAACGCCGCAAGCGCAAACATCAGCGCCGCGCAGGCGAGCATCGCCGCCAACGTCTGGAAAATCCATGCGCCGTCCGACAGGCTGACGCAGGTGTCCCCTGTTTTATTTTTGAGGCAAGACGCCTCCCTTAGGTGCATCCCGCTTTTTTTATTTTTTGCGGAGGCATTGCCGCTAAAAACGAAGTCAATACATTTCTTACCGCCGCCCCCGTTTCGCTGTAAACAGCGCAATAAAATGATGAAATCATTTTATTGAGAAATCGTACCCAGTTGTTCCCGATACCGCCCCACGTCGAACGGGATGCTCCTCCAAAGGCGATTCGCCGCAGAGCAGCGCCGTGACATGCCCCAGCCGCTGCATCTGCAATACATCGGCGCAGGGTTCCTCCCCTCGATGTACACCATATGTCCGCACAGGGCATCCGGCCGGGTCTGTACCAGCAGCGACGCGCCGCCGACACCATCCTTCCTTCCGGCGGCGCACAGCAGCCGGGGGATAACACCCACCAGATCTTCCATGCCGCAAATCTCATGCAGGACGCAGACATTGCTGTCCGTATCGTTCCATCCGAGGGTGAACTGGATGCCGCTGTCCGACAGGCTCCGGCACGCTGACACCACCGTCTCCGCCTGCGCGTCAATGCGTTTGACGCTGCCGGACTGCCCCGTTCTCTCCCAGAACACCAGCACATTGCGGGTGATGGGCAGCGCCGGGTCACGGACGATCAGCCGGTCAAATTTTCCGCTGAGTTTCCAGTGGATCTGCCGCATACTGTCGCCGGGGACGTATTCCCGAATCTGGAACGTCTCCGTCAGGTCGGCGCCGGGCCGCTCCTGAGAATAGCTGTCGCTGTCCTCCTGACTGTCGGGATTGGGGATCAGATTCACCCGAATGGGGAAGGTGTCCGGCTGCACCGTCATGTGCGCTTCCGCACTGCATCCGCAGGGGACGCCGATGAGGCCGAAACAGTCATAGAGCTTCACCTGCTCCACGGAGATCCGGATGCGTCCGC
>VOFC01006828.1_pt1 | contig 22737 bp, 24 predicted proteins | sample 5384161 | NCBI WGS metagenome assembly VOFC01 (sample SAMN12384722, study PRJNA508395) | human gut metagenome | isolation source: healthy gut B | host: Homo sapiens | reverse complement strand
GATGCGCACCAGGCCCTCGGTATCGGAGGCGCGCACCATGTTGCCCTCGTCCACCTTTGCGCAGGCCCAGCACGCCGTCGGCCGGGGCCGTGATGCGGCTGTACTGCAACTGCAGGGCCGCGGAATCCACGGCGGCCCTGTCGGACTGCACCGTGCCCTCGTACTGGCGCACCAGGGCGCGCTGGTTGTCGTATTCCTGCCGGGCGATATGGCCGCCGCTCACCAGCTTTTCATAGCGGCCCAGGTCGCGGCGGGCGTTCTCCAGCTGGGCCGTGTCGCGGGCCAGGGCACCGCGGGCCTCGCCCAGGGCGGCCTCGAAGGGCCGGGGGTCGATCTCGGCCAGCAGGTCGCCCTTGCGGACGAACTGTCCTTCCGTGAAATGCAGGCGCTGCAGATGCCCGTCCACCCGGCTGGTCACCAGCACGTCGCTGGACGGTTCCACCGTGCCCAGCCCGTTGAGGAAATGGGCATGTCCTGCGCCAGGCCGTGCCACGCGCACCGGCGGCGTGTCCTGCGGCATGCCGCGCTGCCTGCCGGACTCGAAAAATCCCCGCCAGAGCAGCGCGCAGCCCAGCAGCAGGGCCAGTACGGCCAGCAGGCGGCCCTTGCTCATGCTGATCTTCACACATGTTCTCCATCACTGTCCGGCACGAAACGCACCTCGAACAGTGTCTCGTTTTCTCCGCTGTGCCGGTAGCTCACCGACCAGCCCAGATGCTCGCAGGCGCGACGCACCAGCGACAGGCCCAGACCGCTGCCGCCCGGCGTGGCGTCCCCCCGGACACGGGCACGCACCCCGCGGGCAAAGATGTCCATATCCTCGGGGATGTCCGCCCCCGCATTGCACACCTGGAGCGCATGTCCGTCCAGGTGCACGGCAACGCGGCCATTTTCCGAGTAAGGTGAAGAAGCACGGGCTCCGAGCTTGTTCTCGCGCGCCAGCAGCAGAAGCACGCCCACCGTGGCGGACATGTCGTGCAAACGGCGCTCCACCGTGGGCGCGCAGCGTTCGGCGCCGGGCAGGCTGGCGATGGCCCTGCATGACGGTCGGGGTACGCAGCTCGGGCCAGCACGCCCACCTCGTCATTGAGGGCCACCTGCGGCAACGGAGGCAGGCCGGGATAGTCGTCACCGGCACGGGGCACAGAGCCGCGGGACACGGTGCGGGTCAGCGCGGTCAGCTGCCCCGTGAGCCGCCGGCTGAGCAGGAAGGCCAGCAGGGCCGCCACGGCCAGGCCCAGGCCCGCGCACAGGCCCAGCACCCGGGTCAGCTGGGCCTTGATGGTCACCAGCAGGCCCGTGTGCCCGCTCAGGGCGTAGCGCACGCCCTTGTGCTCCTCAAGGAAGACGAAATTCTCCATGCGGTCGAAGAAATGCAGGCCGGGGTCCAGCGTGCGCCATTCCTGGGGGATCTGCTTGCCCACCCGGAACTGCAGATCCATGAGTCCCGCCAGATCGGCCCCGTAGACCAGATTGTTGTGCCGTCCCCTGTCCTCGGCGCGGCGCGAGCGCTCCTCGGCCTCGATGAGGGCATTCATGACCGGACGCGCGTACCAGTCCACCAGATGGGTGCCCAGCCTGTCATAGGAGAGCAGGCCCACCATGCCCATGGTCAGGCCGAGGCCGGCGGCCAGCAGCATGAACGCGACCAGCAGCCGCCGCCGGATGGACGAGCCGCCGCTCACGCCTCCGGCTCCTCTTCATGGCCAAGTCGGTAGCCCACATGGGAGATGGTGTGCAGCACGGGGCTGCCGAAAGGCTTGTCCAGATGCTGGCGCAGTTCGTGGATGTGCGTCCGCAGAGCACTGCCGCCGGGCAGGTCGTCGCCCCAGAGGCGGCGCTCCAGCTCCTCGCGACGGACCAGGGCGGGAGCCCGGCGCGCCAGCTCGCACAGGATGCGGAAGCCCGTGGGGCTCACCCTGACCTCGCGGCCCTGCCGCGTGACCCGGTGCCCGGCCACGTCGATGCAGACATCGTCCACCCGCAGCTCGCCGCCCTGGGCGTTCTCCTGCGCGCGGCCCCGCCGCAGCAGGGCCCGGATGCGGGCCTCCAGCTCGCGCAGGGCAAAGGGCTTGACCAGATAGTCGTCGGCCCCGGCGTCCAGGCCCAGCACGCGGTCGGCCACGGTATCGCGGGCCGTCAGCATGATGACCGGCACCTGCACGCCGTGTTCCCCGCGCAGGGCGCGACACAGGCTGATGCCATCCAGGCCGGGGAGCATGATGTCCAGCACCACCAGGTCGAACTGGCCGGACGCCGCCATCTCGAGGCCCGTACGGCCGTTGCGGGCGCAATCCAGTTCATAGCCCAGGGGCTCCAGATAGGCGTACAGGTTGGCGAGGATGTCCTCGTTATCTTCCACCAGCAGGACAGAGACAGGCACCATGCGCACCTCCGCAAAAAAGGACGGGGCGCCGTGCGCCCCCTGAAGGATGGAAAAACCGGCGGACGGACCGCCGTCAAAAAGGCCCCGCAGGGCCGGAACATCACGGGATGATGGCCAGCGCGTCCACCTCCACCTCATTGGGATGCTTGGAGCTCCAGTCCACATGCCCCACCAGGCGCACCTTGTCCTGCGGGGTGACCGTCAGGTGCCCGAAGGTCTCGTGTTCTATCTCCACCACCACGCGGCCGCTCCCGTCCTCAAAAAAGATAACGGTCCTTGCGGGGGATCTTTTCCAGGATGTGGCCTTCCAGGACGCACGGGGCGTCGTCCCAGGCATTGAGCACGTCGGCCGCGCGGGTCAGCGTCGGCGAGACGCCGGGCCCACGAAGCCCGCCGCACCGGTACCCGGCGGAGCAGCAGCAGGCCGGCGGCCAGCAGAAGCAGCACAGAAACAATTCGCATCACGACTCCGCTGGCGGGCCGTCCGCCGGTGGCGCACGGCCCGCCTGTCAGACTAGACTACTTGAGGATTTCCAGGACCTTCACGTCGACCTTGGTGGGATCCATCATCTCCTTGTCCAGCTTGCCGGAAAGGCGCACCCGGTCGGAGGGCGTCACCGTGCGTCCGGCGAACACCTCATGGTCGATCTCTACCACGATGGTGCCCGTGGCGTCACGGAAATTGTACTTGTCATCACTGCCGGCCACACGTTCCACGATGTGGCCCGTCAGCATCACCGGCGCATCGTCCCAGGCTTTGAGGGCCTTGGCCACGGTATCGGCCTGGACGCCGGACGTGGGTCCCTGGAAACCGCCGGAAGCCTGTCCCGGTCCCTGGAAGCCGCCCTGGGCAGCCATGACAGGGAAAGCAAGAGCCAGAACCATCACACAAGAAAGCAGCAGACGCATGGGTATCTCCTTTGGCGGCATGGCCGCCAGCCGTAACTATCGGGGGTCGGGGCGCGGCCTTGCGTCACCGGCTCCGGCGGACAGGCCCCTGTCCGCATCTCCACACTGCGCCTGCGGCTGTCAGCAAAGTGTCAGCGAAGACCGAAAAAACGCCTGCATCACGGATATTTTTTGTTATCCTAGTGATTTTACATAATAAAAAAATAAAGTTTTTTACTATGTTTTGACAACATCGCCCCCTGCCCGCGGGCCGCGCCGTCAATCCAGCTCACGCCCCACCCAGACCGCCCGCCCCACGATGCGCACCAGGTCGGCCAGCTGGTCGGTGGTGCAGGCCTCGATGGGCGGATAGGCGGGATTGTAACTGCTGAGGATCAGGCGCCCCGGCATGGCATTGACCACCTTGAGGTAGACCAGGTCCTCCACGCTCACGGCATAGATGCGGCCGGGCACCGGGTCTTTCTGGCTCTGGTCCACAAGGACCACGTCGTTGTGGCAGATGCGCGGCTCCATGCTGTCGCCGGAGACCCGCAGCAGGGCCATGTGCGACGGACTGCCCTTGCGGCGCAAAAAATCCTCGCGGAAGGCATAGTGCCGCACCACGTCGGCGCTGGTCTCGAAACTCCCCGTCCCGGCGGAAAGGCGCGCCTCCACCATGGGCACCATGACCAGACCGGCCCACTGCTCCTGCAGGGCCCCTTCCACATTCCCCTGTCCGGCCAGCAGCCAGTCCAGCGAGCAGCGCAGGGCGGCCCCCAGCCGGACGGCGAACTCCCCCTTGGGCAGCTGGCCGTTCTCATACTGCTGGATGGTGGTCAGGCTGACCCCCACCTGCGCGGCTAGGTCCTGCTTGCGCAGGCCGAGGGCAAGGCGGCGACGGCGCAGGCGGTCGGCAAAGCCCTGTGTTGAAATAAAGGAAAATCTATTTTTGGCTTCCATGCGCGCTCCAAAAAATTTTATTCATTAAAAACAATATATTAAATGTTTTTAAAAGAAAAGTTAAAAATTTTTCCTTTGATTGAAAGAAGAAAACATGTAAATAGTACGGCTATGGCTGCTGTCAAACATAGAACAACCTGTAACTAATGGCAATGGATACAGCGGGCAGGGCCTGCCTTTTCAGGGCAAAAGAAAACTTTTGGACAGCACAACTTTTCCGCAGCCATCCGGCGCGGGACCCCGTGCCCATCCTCAGAAAGGGAGTAGCCGACATGAACACACGATCCCTGGAACAGTTCCAGCGTCTCCTGACGCAGCACACCGGCAGCGAGGAGGAGCCCGCCGAGGGTTCCCTGCTCTGGGCCGCGGAGCAATTGCGCCGCATCGCCCGCATGCTGGAAGACATGCAGACCGGCCCCCGGCGGTCCGGCGCTGCCGTGCCTCCCGCCCCGGAAGCCATGACGGCCCCTGTGCCCCGCACCACCGGACGGCCGCCGGACGACACGGGACGGTCCCCGGGGATGCGCGCCCCCCTGCCCCCCCTCGGGCCCCTGGCCCCGGAGGCCCGCCATGTGGTCCAGTAGCGGCGGGCCGGCCCTGCCCTGCCGGCGACACGACACGCTGCCTGCCGCCCCGGACTGGGACAGCCTGCTGCCCCTCCTGCCCGAAAGCGTGCGCCTGCTGCGCCTGGTGCTGGAAGACGATGCCGCCCTGCATGCGCTCCTGCGCCGCTGCGGCGGCCTGACCCTGCGCATCCCCCGCCGCTTCCCGGCGGAAGGGCATCCGCTGCGCGCCCCTGCTGCCCGGGCCCGCCCTGCGCCGCCTGCTGGCTGCCTATGGCGGCACCTGTCTGTACATCCCCCGCTGCGCCCGTCTCGCCCGCCAGGTACGCCAGCGGGAGCTGCTCGGCGCCTTCAGCCGCCATACGGCCGCCGGGACCTCCAGCAATGCCGAGGTACGCTTCCTGGCCCGCCGTTACGGCATCACGGACCGGCGCGTCTGGCAGCTGCTCAAGCAGGAGGCGGAACTGCCGGCCGAAGTCCCCGAGGGACCCGGCGCCCCCCTCCGGAGCTGATCCCGATCTCCCTTTTCAGGCCGGACGGGAAAGGCTGCGGCCTTTCCCGTTTTTTTGTCCGCGGCCTGCCCCGTGCGGCGGACAGCCCCCCCGGGAAGACGGGACATCCCCGCGATCCGGCACCGTATTCCTTCCTGCGCGTCCCCGCCTTCCGCGTCCTCCGCTCCCCAGGCGGCCCACCGCCGCTCCTTTCTCATGTTCTTCCTTTCCGGGAGCCTTTCCCCCGCCTGCTGAAATCCTTCAAACTTACGCCCACGCCCTTTTCCGGCATGGTGGCCTCACGGGGGCGGCACCGCCCCGCCATCACGCCACCACCACGCAGGAGGGCATATGCGCGACAACTTCACTCTGGCCCATACGTTCACGGCCCGCTGGGAAGGCGGCCTTTCCGACCATGAAGCCGATCCCGGCGGCATCACCAATCACGGCATCTCCCTGCGCTGGGTCACGGATCTGGCCCGGCAGGCCAGGGAGCGCTGCCTGCGCGACGCCCGGCAATGCGCCACCTGCCCCCGGCGCACGGGCCCGGACTGCGACTATTTCAGCCTGGATCTGGACCATGACGGCGACATCGACGCCGACGACATCCGCGCCTGCACCAGGGAGCAGGCGGCCCGCCTGTTCCGCAGGCATTTCTGGGAGGCCCTGGGCTGCGACCGCCTGCCCCTGCCGCTGGCCGTCACGCTCTATGACGGTGCGGTCAACATGGGCGCCAGCCGGGCCGTGAAGCAGTTGCAGGAAGCCATGAACGCCACGGGCGAGACCCAGCTCGACCACTATTCCCCCATCACCGAGGACGGCATCATGGGCCCGGACACCCGCGAACTGGCCAACGCGCTGGCCGACGTGCATCTGGACTGGTACGCGGCCCGGAGCAGCCTGCGCCTGCGGGACGCCTTCTACCGGCGTCTGGCCGCGTCCCGTCCGTCCACGAAGGTCTTCCTGACGGGCTGGCGCAACAGGGTGAAGGCCCTGCACCAGCATCTGGCCGATCTGGAACGGGAGGCGCAGTGATGTGGGACCTGCTGCGCGACCTGGGCGGCCGGCTGTTGCGCGACCTGGCAGGCAGCAGCCGGGAACGGCGGGACCTGCTGGCCGCCCAGATACGCCTCAACGAACGGGAAACGGAACAGGCCCCTTCCAGCGTGCTGCGCCTGTGGCGCTCCTTCCTGGGCTGGGTGCTGGCCCTGCTCTTATGCTGGGAAGTGCCCGTGCGCCTGCTGCTCCTGCCCCTGCTGGCCCCCGACCTGCTGGATGACCTGCCGCCCCCGGCCCTGGACCAGATCCTGAGTCTGCTGGCCGGTATGCTGGGCCTGCCCTTCTGAACCACGGAGACGCCCATGACCACCCATCTGCCCGCCGCGCTCCTGCCCCTGCTGCTGGCCCTGGTTCAGGGCCTGCTGCTCTGGGCCCTGTGGAGCCTGCGCCGCAGCTTCGTCCCCCGGGCCGAACATCTGCGCTGCCGCCAGGACGAACAGCAGCGGGAAGCCCTGTGGCTGCGCCGTCTCGATCTGCTGGAACAGGCTCTGGCACAGGAACGGGAGCTCCTGACGCCCCTGGCGGACGAGGTGCGCGCCCTGCGGGAGGAGGCAGGCCGCCTGCACAGCCAGTTGCAGGCCCAGGAAGCGCGCTTCTACGGCCTGGAACGTCTGCTGCAACGTCTGGAACGGCACCTGGAACGGCAGGAGGACCGCTGGCAGCAGCTGCCCGGCGCCGCCCTGCCCGCCCTGCTGCGCTGCCGTCCTCCCCGGGAGGTGCAGTGATGCCGGTACGCCGCCGGAAAAAAGCCCTGGAAAAAGCCCTGCACGAGCGCCTGCAACGCCTGACCGAACACCTCGACACGGCCGACGTTTCGGAAAAAAGCATCGACATCGTCAAAGAGATCAAGGAACTGCACGCCCTTGCCCGCACGCTGGAGCAGGAGGGCGCGCCACAGGACGGCGACCGGAAGCCGCCCGCGCCCCTGCGCATCATCTGGGCCGGGCAGGAGCCGGAAGACGGCCCTTCATGAACCTGAACCCCGCCGAGCCCCTCATGGAAACGCCCTGCATCATCCCCTATGCGCCGCGCCCCCTGCAGTGGCGCTTCCACCAGCAGCGCACCCGCTTCTGCGTGCTGCTCTGCCATCGCCGTTTCGGTAAGACCGTGGCTGCCGTCAACGACCTGCTGCGGGCGGCCCTGCGCACCTCCCGGACGGACTGGCGCGCCGCCTACGCCGCCCCCTATCTGGGGCAGGCCAAGGCCGTGGCCTGGGACTATCTGCGGCATTTCGCGGGCGTCATCCCCGGCACCCGCTTCCATGAAGGCGAACTGCGCTGCGACCTGCCCAACGGCGCGCGCATCCGCCTGTACGGCACGGACAACGCCCAGGCCCTGCGCGGCCTGTATCTGGATGATCTGGTGCTGGACGAGCCCGCCGACATGCCCCGCGAAGTCTGGAGCCAGATCCTGCGCCCCGCGCTGGCGGACCGGCAGGGACGGGCCCTGTTCTGCGGCACGCCCAAGGGCTGTGACAACCTGCTGTATGATGTCTGGCAGCTGGCGGGCAGTCTGGGGGCGGCGGAGGGCTGGTCACGCTTCCGCTTCCCGGCCTCGCAGACGGGCTACCTGCCGCAGGCCGAGCTGGACGCCGCCCGCCGCGGCATGAGCGAGGCCGAGTACCGGCAGGAATTCGAATGTTCCTTCGCCGCCGCTGTGCGCGGGGCCTATTATGCCGCCCTGCTGGATGCCGCCGATCTGGCGGGACGCATCTGTCCCCTGCCGGTGAGCCCCGACCTGCCCGTGCATACGGCCTGGGACCTGGGCATGGACGACGCCACGGCCATCTGGTTCTTCCAGGTGGAGCCCTCCGGCGCCTGGCGCATGCTGGACTATTACGAGGCCAGCGGCGAGGGCCTGGCCCATTATGCGCCCGTGCTGGCCGCCAAGGCCCGGCCGGAAGGGACGGCCGCAGCCGACGGCATCGCGGGACGAGGCTTCTGTTACGGCCGCCATCTGGCCCCGCACGACATCCGGGTGCGGGAGCTGGGCACGGGCCAGAGCCGTCTGGAGAGCGCCGCCCGCCTGGGCATCCGCTTCGGCATCGCCCCGTCCCTGCCGCTGGCCGACGGCATCGATGCCGTGCGCCGCGCCCTGCCCCGGCTCTGGTTCGACAGCCGCCACTGTGCCGCCGGGCTGGCGGCCCTGCGCTCCTACCGGCGGCAATGGCGGCCCCGGCAGGAACAGTTCTCCTCCGGCCCGCTGCATGACGGCTCCAGCCACGCCGCCGATGCGCTGCGCTACGCGGTCACGGGCTTCCGTCCTCTGGAGCCCCCCCTGCCCCCGGCCCGGGCCCGCATCAGCTATGACGTGCTGGGGATGGGACGATGAACGGGGCCCTGTCCCCTCCCCGCGGCAACGGCATGGCCGGAGGGAGCTGTCGCCGGGATCGCCCGCGGCAACGGCCATACCGGGAGACCCGCCGGGACAGGGGGGAGCCCCGCGATACTGCCGCTCCGCTTTCGTTCCGGGACGGCGTCGCGGCCGCCGGTGGTGGCCCGCGTTCATCCCCTTCCGTGACACCGCAAACAGCAGGAGCCCGTATGGAACACACGAAAACACGGCACTGCGGCCAGGCCGGCGTGCAGGACGCTTTCCGTCTGGACGCCGTCCGGGACGATGCGGGCCGGAAAGCCCTTTTCGCCCGCATGTGCCGGGAAGGGCTCACGGGCTGCGCCATGTATGCCTGGGCCGATCCCCGGGAAGAGGACTGGCTGCGTCTGGTCAGTGCCCCCGGCCGTCTGCTCCTGCAGGCCACGGCCCCTGACGGCACGGTCCTGGCCTGCGGGCTGTTCAGCCCCTGGCGGGGACAGGTCCGGGAATTCGACTTCACGGTCTTCCGCCCGGCCTTTCCGCTGGCCGTGCCGCTGGCCCGCGCCGCCTTCCGCCGGGTCTTCCGGCAGACGGGGACCAGCGCCCTCTGGGGCCTGTGCCCGGTCAGCAACCGCCATGCCTGGCATCTGGCCACGGCCTGCGGTTTCGTCATCATCACGGGCGCCTGCCCGCCGCCTGCTGGCTGGCCCGGCGCGGCGTCCATGTGGACGGCATCCAGCTGCTCTGCACGCCGGAGACCCTGGAGCATGCCGTTGCCGCATCACCGTCCGGCCCCAGGGCCCCTCAGTAACCAACCTTCATCCCCAAGGAGGACATATGGGATTCGGAGGATCCTCCAGCCCCAGCGTACCGGAAGTCCAGCCCGCCCCCAAGGCGGCCACGCCCAAACCCGTCACCGAAGCGGCCACGGCCGCCCGCCAGAACCAGAAGGACAAGGCCAGCAAGGCCGCGGGCATCCGGGCCTCCATCCACACCACGCCGCTGGCCTCGCAGGAGAACCGCGGCAAGACCCTGCTGGGGCAGTAGGATGCGCCCGGCACAGCGCCCCGTGATGCGGGCCCTGCTGGGGGCAGCGCGTCAGGGCCCCCCGGCTCCCGCGGCGGAACGGCCGGAAGCCGAAGACCGCCTTGCCCTGCGCGTCCCGGCCCTGGCCCGGCGTTACCGGGCCCTGCTGGAACGGCGTTCGCCCTGGGACACGGCCTGGGAGAGTCTGGCCGGGCACTTTCTGCCCACCCGTTTCCGTACCGGCGACAGCCTGGACGACCGCCCCCTGCTCAACCGCTCGCTGGTGGACGCCACGGGCATCCTGGCCATGCGGACCCTGGCCGCCGGCCTGCAGGGCGGCATGACCAGCCCTGCCCGGCCCTGGTTCCGGCTGGCCCTGGACGACCCCGACCTTTCGCGCAGCCACGCGGGCCAGCGCTATCTGGATGAGGTGGAGGCCCGCATGCGTGTGGTGCTGCAGCGCTGCAACTTCTACAACGCCATGCACACCATCTATGCGGAACTGGGGACCTTCGGCACGGCCTTCGTCTTCGAGCTGGCCGACCTGCGCCACGGCTTCCGCTTCGTGCCGCTCTGCGCCGGACAGTACGTGCTGGATACGGACGCGGCCCGGCGGGTGGATACGGTCTTCCACCGCATGCACATGAGCCTGCGCCAGATGGTGCAGAGCTTCGGCCCGGAGGCCCTGCCGGAAAACCTGCGGCTGGCGGCCCGGCGCACGCCGGACCAGCGTCATGCGGTCATCCATGCCGTACTGCCGCGCACGGAACGCCTCCCCCGGCTGGCGGGGCCATGCCACATGCCCTGGGCATCGGTCTACTGGCTGGAAGGCCGGGAAGGACAGGTCGTGCCCCTGAAGGAATCCGGCTTCCTGGGCTTTCCCGGTTTCGGTCCGCGCTGGGACGTGGCGGCCAACGATGTCTACGGCCGCTCGCCCGCCATGGATGCCCTGCCCGATTGCCGCATGCTGCAACAGATGGGCATCACCACGCTCAAGGCCATCCACAAGGCCGTGGACCCGCCCATGAGCGTCCATGCGGGCCTGCGCTCCGTGGGGCTCGACCTGACGCCCGGCGGCATCAACTTCGTGGACAGCCTGCCCGGGCAGAGCCAGCCCGTGGCCACGCCCCTGCTGCAGGTCAAGCCCGATCTGGCCCAGGCCCGTTCCGCCATGGAAGCCGTGCAGCAGCAGATACGGGCCGGGCTCTACAATGATCTGTTCCGCCTGATCCTGGAAGGACGCAGCAAGGTCACGGCCAGCGAGATCGCCGCCCGCGAGGAAGAGAAGCTGCTGCTCATCGGCCCCGTGCTGGAACGCCTGCACGACGAGCTGCTGATACCGCTCATCGACCGTACCTTCCGGCTCATGCTGGCCCTGGACATGCTGCCGCCCTGCCCGCCGGAGCTGAGCGGACGCCACCTCAAGGTGGAATTCGTCTCCCTGCTGGCGCAGGCCCAGAAACTGGTGGGCATCAGCGCCACGGACCAGTATCTGGCCCCTGACCCTCAAGGCGGCCTTGGCCTGGCCCGAAGCCCTGGACAGCGTGGATGTGGACAACCTGCTGGACAATTATGCCCAAAGCCTCGGCCTGCCCGCGAACCTGACCCGCCCCCGCGAGGAACGGGCCCGGATGCGGGCCGGACGCGAGGAGGCGCGGCAGGCGGAACAGCAGCTGGAACTGCTGCAGAAGGCCGCCGACCTGGGCCACACCCTGGCCGACAGCGGCCTGACCGTGGAAGGGGAAAAGAGCTCCGTCCTGCAGGTACTGGCCAACCTGGCCGCCGGGGCTTCCCCCGCCCTGCGGCCGCAACAGCCGAACGGCATGACGCCGCCCCCGGGAGGACAGGCATGACGCACGATGACCGGCTTTTTCCGGCCGGGGACGCTGCCCCCGCTTCTCCGGCCCAGCAGCGCTGGCGGACCGGATTGTGCCGGGCCGTGGACGACCTCATGACCTCGGCGGAAGGACGCGACCTGCTGCGCTGGCTGCTGCAGGCCGGGCGCTGCTTCAGCGCCGCCTGTCCGGGCCCGGGGACCCCGGCCGGACAGATCTACTGGGAGGAGGGACGCCGCCATGTGGGCGTGGCCGTGCTGCGCCTTTTGCGGGAGGCCGATCCCTCCCACCTGCCCCGACTTTTTCTGACACAGGAGGAAGACGATGCCCGAAACGGAAGCGATCTTTGACGAAGGCGGCATGGCCCCCCGGCCGGAAAGCGGCCTCTACGGCCTGCCCCCTGACCAGGGAGGGACGCCCCTGCGGCGCCCCTGCTGGGCAGCGGCCCGGAGGAAAGCCAGCCCGCAGCCCCCGGCCGGGCAGCTGCCGAGGGGCAGGAAAAGCAGCCCGCCGCCGGTGAGACCGCCCGTCTGGAGGCCCATCTGCGCCAGACCGATGCCCTGCGCCGTGCCCGCTGGCAGCAGCAGGTGGAGCAATGGCGGCAGGAAGTGGCCGACGATCCGCAGCTGGGCGGCGAGCATCTGGCAGCCACCGTGGCCCGGGCCCAGCTGGCCCTGGACCGCTTCGACACGGACAAGAGCATCGGCCGCCTGCTGGAAGAAAGCGGCTACGGCAACCATCCGGCCGTGCTGCGCTTTTTCAGCCGACTGGCCGACAGCCTGCTGGAGGACAGCCTGCCCGGCAGCGAAGGCGGCGGCAGCCTGCCGCCCCTGGAAGAGCGCATGTACGCGGGCTGGAGCTCGCAGCGTCCCTGACGGCGCCGGGCGCGGCGCTGCCCCTCCTGACCGGGGCACTCCGGGCCATTGCCCTGGGACGTGTCAACGCCGGCCGCAGCGTGTTTTTTGGGGGAGGGCCGCCCCTGCCAGAAAGTACGCCCGGGCTGGCGACGTCCCTGACTCCAGTCCGTGCGGCCCCTGCCGTGTTTTCCCTCTCCCGCCGGTCCCGGCGGCTGCCCCGCGCTCCGGGCCGACACAACGCATATTTCCCTGTTACGCCTTTTCATACCGGGCCGGTGACGGCCCTTCCCCGACCACCTTTGCCAAGGAGACCTCATGTCCGCCACTCTGGGTTTTGTGGCCACGCTGGCCGAAATGGAGCAGTTCTATCGCGGCGACAAGGCCGGCCAGATCATCGAGCTGATGAACAAGACCAACGACATCATGGATGACGTGCCCTGGATGGAAGCCAACCAGTCCGACGGCCATCTGACGCGCATCCGCACCGGCCTGCCCGCCGTGTACTGGCGCCGCCTCTATCAGGGCACGCCGCCCGCCAAGTCCCAGTGGAGCCAGGTCAAGGAAGGCTGCGGCATCCTTGAGGCCATCATGGAACTGGATGTGGAAGAGATCCGCCTGTACGGCGACCGCGACCGTTCCTTCCGCATGAGCGAGGGCATCGCCTTTGCCGAGGCCATGCGCCAGAAGGTGGCCCGCACCCTGTTCTACGGCGACAGCAACCGCAACCCCGACGAATTCAACGGCCTGGCCATGCGTTACCCGGCCAGCGATGCCGAGAACGTGCTGGATGCCGGTGGCCGCGACGGCGGCTGCACCTCGCTCTGGCTGGTCTCCTGGGGGCCGCAGTCCGTGCACGGCATCTATCCCAAGGGCAGCCGCGGCGGCCTTTCCCACGAGGACCTCAAGACCTACATGGCACAGGACGGGAACGGCCGCAAATATCAGGTCACGGGCGACAAATACAACTGGCGCTGCGGTCTGGCCGTGCGCGACTGGCGCGGGGTGGTGCGCATCGCCAACGTGCCCGTGGCCGTGCTGGGCAAGCGCAAGGGCGAGGAAGGTTTCGTGGACCTGCAGAAGCTGACCATCGAAGCCAAGAACCGCATGCCCCAGCATCTGCGCCGGAAAGCCGTCTGGTACGCCAACGCCGACGTGCTCACCGCGCTGGAACTCCAGAACTCCGACGCCGGGCAGGTGCAGCTGCACTACGGCGAATTCTTCGATGCCAGGGCCGTGCCCGTGCTGCACGGCCGCCCCGTGCGCCAGTGCGATGCCATCGCCTCGGACGAGGCGTCCATCTAGGAGCGCACGACCGGGGGAAGGGCTGCCCTGCGGCGCCCGCTGCCGCCGGGATCCCTGCTCCCGGCACGATCCCCCGGGGGATGGCGCCGCCCGGGCACGCGGGGCCTTCCCCCGTACTCCCTCGTGCCCGGGGAACGCCTTCCGGCGCCGCCTCCGCCCTGTCCGCACGACCGTCATACGGTCCCCCATGCACTTTTCAGGAAACAAGGAGTCTTCATGGCCATCATCGACAGTCATTGCATCCTTTTCGAAGGCCCCCTCACCGCCGAAAGCACCGGCAAGGCCGTGCCCCTCACGGCCCTGCGTCTGCCCGGCCGCATGGAACCCATGCCGCTGCGCATTTCCGTGACCAGGGGCTTCGCCAAAGAACAGACCACCTCGCTGGCCCTGACCCTGCAGGAGGCCGACAGCGCCGACGGCGAATGGCAGGACGTGCCCGGAGCCGCCATCACCGTCCAGGGAGCGGAACTGGGGGAAGGCGCCCGCCTGGGCTGGCGCTTCGTGCCCCAGGCCGTGCGCAAGAACTGGCTGCGCCTCAAGCTGTCCCCGGCCGGGAGCGGCAGCCATGACGGGCACATCTTCGCGGCCCTGCTGCGCGAGGAGGACTTTCCCTACGAGAAGGAACTGCGCGTTCGCTAAGCCCCCTGGGCGGGATGGCGCCGGGCCGCCGTGATGCCCGGGCATCCGCACAGGATACGGCACCCTCCCGCAACCGTCGGACAAAAGATCGTTTTCTTCCGGGGCCGCGGGACGGACGCCCTGTCCCGCGGGCCCGGCATCATGGGGGCACAGCCGTGCCCCCCTGCCTGAGGCCATCACAAGGAGAACATATGGACACCCTGACCCAGATAGCCATCTGGAACCGGGCCCTGGGCTTTCTGGGCGCCCGCAGCATCGCCGCCGAGGACGAGAACACGCCCGAGGCCCTGCAATGCCGCCTGTACTGGGACAGCGCCCGGCGACAGGCCCTGCGGGACTACCCCTGGGCCTTTGCCCAGCGCCGGGCCTGGCTGGCCCGTGTGGCCCTGCCCGCGGGTTTCGAGCAGGAATACCGCTTTGCCTACGCCCTGCCCGGGGCCTGCCTCAAGGCGCACGAAGTCAGGCACGAAGGCCTGCTGCCGCGCCCCTTCTGTCTGGCACGGGACCCCGCCGGTGATGCCACCATCCTGCTCACCAGCGCCAGCCGGGCCCTGCTGCTCTATACGGAAGACGTACGCCATTGCCACCAGTTCGACGACCTTTTCGCCCACATGCTGGCCCGAAAGCTGGCCTGCCTGCTGGCGGCACCGCTGCTCAAGAGCAACAGCCAGAAGATCGCGGAACTGGAGCAGCTCTACAGCGCCAGCCTGCCCCAGGCCCGGCAGTCCGATGCCAGTGAACGCCGTCCCCTGCCCCTGCCCGACAGCTGGTTGCAGGCCCGTTAGCAGCCCTTTGCCTGTCCGCATCCTCCACCTTGCGGCGGTCTTCCATGTCCGCCCTTTTTCCGGGAGTTCGCATGACCATGCCCTACAGTACCGGCCGTGCCCTGTTCGAAGGCAACGCCACGGCCACGGACTTTCCTTTTTCCTTCAAGGTCTGGGGGACGGAACAGCTGGCCGTCACCCTCACCGGTCCCGACGGCAGCAGCCGTCCCGCCGTCGGCTGGAGCGCCCGTCTGGACGACAACGGCGGCAGCGTGACCTATCTCCACGACGGCGCGCCCCTGCCCGCGGGCTGGAAGCTGGCCATCACCCGCGACATGCCGTTCGAACAGCAGATCGACCTGGTGTCCGGGACCCGCTTCGATGCCGAAGTCATCGAGACGGGCCTAGACAGGGCCACGGCCGAACGACAGCAGCTGCTGGAGCAGCTCCAGCGGGCGGTCATCCTGCCTCCCACCAGCGACGAAGACCCGGTCATGATGGCCGAACAGCTCCTGCAGGCGGAAAAGTCCGCCCGGGCCAGTGCCGCTGCTGCCCGGGAAAGCGGCTCCGCCGCGGCCGCCTGCGCTTCGCAGGCCGCCGCCAGCCAACAGGCCGCCGCGACTGCGGCGGAGGAGGCCGACAAAGCCGGGCGGAGGCCGCCGCCCGTGCCGCTGCCGCCTCCCAAAGCGCCACGGCAGCCAGCCAGAGCGCGGCGGACGCGGCAGAGAGAGCGAGGACAGGGCCGCCCAGAGCGCCGCGTCCATCCTGGGATTGCAGGTGGAGGTGGCCACGCTCGATCCCGGTCTGCCCGCCAGCGGCGACTATGACCCGGAGACCGGCATCCTGCATCTCGGCATCCCCAAGGGCGATTCCGGGGCGGCGGCCATCGCCACCCCCACCAGCCTGGGCAGCGTCATGCCCCAGACCGGCGATGCGGACGGCCTTGAACTCCAAGCAGACGGCAGCCTGCGTGTCCGCAAGGCTAACGATACGCAGCGCGGCAGCGTGCTGGCCAGCGTGACGGCCACGGCCAACGCCGTGCCCCAGGCCGGAGAGGACGGCACCCTGGACGCGAGCTGGGTGCCCAGGCCCGACTGCTGGGACATGTTCCCGCCCTTCGTGCCCGTCCCCATCTGGAAAGCTACTCTTGGTGGCAGCGATGGCCGCCGGGCCATCATGCCGGGAGAACCCGGGGCCAGGGAAGAGTGGATACTCTGCGACGGCGGGACGACGGCAAGGGGATGTGGTGCCTGACCTGCGCGGACGCTATGTCCGGGGCGCCAGCGAGGCCGAGCCCGAAGGCAGCGCCGGCGGCAGCGAGGAGATTGCCGTGCAGCTTTCCGGCAGCACCGGAGCCACGACCCTGAGCACGGCACAGATGCCCAGTCACGCCCACGGCATCACATGTTCCCCGCTTCGGGTCGAGTACAGCGCGAATGCCAAGGACTACGATTTGTACGAGTCTGGCAGCAAGACCTACAACACCAAGGCCGCCGGCGGCAACGGCTCCCACACGCACCCCCTGTCCGGCTCCGTCTCCGGCACGCACACCGACCCGCATCTCGCCATGAACTACTTCATCAAGGTGGTCTAGCATGAAAACACACGTCACCGTCATCCCGTCCGACGGCATCATCGCTGTGGACGGGGAGGTCCTGTACCTGAAAGCATCAGGAAGAGAGCTTCCACGCCCTCCAGTGGCACGAGGGCGCGGGCCATGTGGAGCCCGGCCACGGCCTGCCCAACGAGGCGCTTGCCGCCGGGGACTACGCCGGGCGCGTGGCCCCCTTCGTGGCCCTGTGGGAAGAGGAGAAAGAACGGCTGGAAGCCGGAGCCCGCCGTCCCGCCACGGAAGAAGGCCCAGCCGCGCAGGCCCTTGCCGCAGCCAGAGCGCAGTCGTCCGCCATCCTCATGGCCCGCATGCAGACGGACCTGGTGCAGACGGGCGCCTTTGCCGCGTCCGAGTTCGCCACCTTCGCCCAGGCAGGGCTGTTCACCACATGGGCCGCCGGACAGACCTACGCCAGGGGCTATCGCCTGGTCCACAGGGGCATCGTCTATGAGGTGCTGCAGGACGTGACGGCCCTGGCGGACCAGCCCCCGGATGCTGCCGGGATGCCGGCCGTATACCGTCCGCTGTCCGTGGCGCCGGAAAGCGGCGACGGCCAGGCCGACAGCCCGGGGCAGGCGGCATCCTCCCGCGACCGTTCCTCCACCTCCAGCATCGCCGAGGCATCATGCGCATAGCCCTGCACAATTTCACCGGCGGCGAGGTCTCGCCCATCCTGGCCGCCCGCTATGACCTTTCCCGCTACAGCAGCTCCGTGCAGTGGCCCGGTCTGCACGGCGACGTGCGCCGCCGCCCCGGCACCCTGTTCCTGGGCGGCCTTGAGGACGAGGCCGTGCTCCTGCCTTTCAGCTTCAACGCCCTGGCGGAACAGAACTTCGTGCTCGTCCTTGCCGGGAACTCCCTGCGCATCGCCGACATCCACGGCTTCGATACGCAGGGGGGCATCATCCCCACGCTGCCCACGCCCTACGAGGCCCGGCACCTGCTGGAGATCTGCGCCGCCCAGGTGGGGGATACCGTCTATCTGGCCCACACGGCCTATCCGCTGCACAAGCTCGTCCGCAGCACGGACAGCGGACCGGAAGACCCCTGCCCGGGAACGCCATCCGCAGCCACGGCTACCGCTGGACGCTGGAAGCCGTGGCCCTCAACAGCAGCCTGCCCGCCCCCCGGGCCCCCGGCTGCACGTTCGTGCGCGGCAACAACGACGATGACGCCGGGCTCGGCTACACGCTGCGTTACAAGATCGTGGCCGTGGACGCCAACGGCAAGCAGTCGCTGGCCTCGGAGGCGGGCAGCTGCAGCGGCAAGCACCCTTCCGACTGGGTGGTGGGCAACCGCACGGACATCTCGTGGACAGCCGTGGAAGGCGCCACGGAATACAACATCTACCGGGAGGAGGCCGGCTATTACGGCTTCATCGGCGTCAGCAGCGGCACGACCTTTTCGGACAACAACTATCAGGCCGACACCGCCGATACCCCGCGCGAGGACTGGAACCCGTTCGCCGGCGGCAACAACCCGTCCGTGGTGGCCTTCCACCAGCAGCGCATGGTCCTGGCGGGCACACGCGACAGCCCGCAGGCCTTCTACCTTTCGCGCAGCGGGGATTTCGAGAACTTCCGCAAGTCCCGCCCCCTGCAGGACGACGACCCGGTGGAATACCTCATCGCTTCCGGCTCCATCGACGCCATCGCCTGGGCGGCCAGCTTCGGGGACCTGCTGCTGGGCACCTCGGGCAGCGAGTACAAGGCCGGCGGCAACGGCAGCGCCATCACCCCGGGCAACATCACCATCACGGCCCAGTCCTCCTGGGGCAGCGCGGGCCTGGCGCCCATCATCATCGGCAATGCCATCCTGCATGTGCAGCGCCACGGCGCCCATGTGCGCGACCTGTTCTATTCGCTGGAAAAGGACGGCTACGCGGGCAACGACCTTTCCATCCTGGCGCCGCATCTGTTCGAAGGCCACCGCCTGCGCCAGTGGGCCTACCAGCAGACACCGGGGTCCGTGCTCTGGATCGTGCGCGACGACGGCCTGCTGCTGGCCCTGACCTATCTCAAGGAACACGACATCTGGGGCTGGAGCCGCCATCCCACGGCCGGAGAGGTGCTGTCCGTATGCAGCATCTCCGGCCCGGACAGCGACGAACTCCTGCTGGTGGTCCGCCGCCGGGACGCGGACGGCGGCAGCCGCTACTGTCTGGAACGCCTGGCCCCCCAGTGGCAGGACAGCGACCCTGTGGAGGAAGCCTTCTTTGTGGATTGCGGTCTGAGCCTCCACCGGGAAGAGGCGGGGAGCGACGCAGGCGGGCTCGATCATCTGGAAGGCCAGACCCTGGCCGTGCTGGCGGACGGGAGCCCCGTGGAAGGCTGCGTGGTGCGGCAGGGCCGCATCCGGCTGCCCTTTGCCGCCCGCATCGTCCAGGCGGGCCTGCCCTATGCCTCGGTCCTGTCGCCCCTGCCCGTGGAGGGCAGCGGTGAATCCGGCAGCACCCTGGGACGGCAACGGGCGCTGGGCCGCTGCTGCCTGCGCCTGTACCGCAGCGTGGGAGGCCGCTGCGGGACCAGCCGCGACGAGCTCTACGACCTTCCCTTCCTGCCCCGGCGCTGGGACGAGGCCTGCCGGCCCTTCAGCGGCGATGTGGATTTCCTGCCCGCCGGAGGGCACAGCCCCTCGGCCAGCATCTGGCTGGTGCAGGAACGCCCCCTGCCCTTCCATCTGCTGGCCCTGAGCCTGGATGTGGAATTTGCGGAATTATGAACCAAGGAGGCACCATGATCCATTGTCGCCAGGAAGCGCTCGACCGCCTGCTGCCGGAGCTGCCGCCCCTGCTGCAGGCCCACTGGGACGAGAGCGAGGCCGCCCTGTACGGCCCGCAGACCTATGCGCTGGACGCGGAACGCTATGCCTGCTGGGAGCGCCTGGGCATGCTGCATGTGGTGACGGCCCGGGACGATTCCGGCCGCCTGCGGGGCTATGCCGCCTTCACCCTCACGGACTGCCCGCACCGTCCGGGCAGGCGTCTGGCCGCCCTGGACGGCCTGTACCTGGCCCCGGCCGCCCGCAAGGGCCTGACCGTCCTGCATCTGCTGCGCACGGCCGAGGCCGGGCTCAGGGAGCGCGGCGCGGACGTGATCCAGTACAGTTCCCCGGCCTCCCGGCCCTGTGACGCCCTGTATCGCCGTCTGGGGGCCCGCCATACGGAAAGCGTCTGGCACAAGGAGCTGCGCTGATGGCCGTGGCCAGCAGTACCGCGGCCCTGCTGGGGGCCGCCGTGACCGCTTGCCGGCACGGCCGTGGGCACCTGGAGTGCCGTGAGCCGTCAGGAAGAACAGCGCAAGCAGGCGGAATTCGCCGCCGACATGGCCCGGCGCAATGCGCAGATGGCCGAGGAGAATGCGCGCATGGCCGAGGAAGAAGCCGGACAGGCCCGGGCCGACAGTTATGATGCGGCGGTGCGCAAACGGCAGGAGACGGCCCTGCTGATCGGCAGGCAGCGGGCACAGGCCGGGGCCTCGGGGGCGCAGATCGACAGCGGCAGCCACCTGGACAGCCAGCTCGACCTGCGGGAAAAAGGGGAGCTGGATGCCCTGTCCATCGAGGAACAGGGGGAGCGCGCCGCCTACAATCAGGAGGTCCAGGCCTGGAACCAGCGCAACGCCGCCCAGGGGTCCCAGGCCAGGGAACGCCAGCTGCGCAGCAAAAGCGGCACGGACTACCTTTCCCTGGGCAAGACCCTGCTCAACGGCGCCGGACGCCTGGGCAACAACTTTGACCTGTTTTCGGGCCAGGGACCGCGCCTGCCCTAAAAACCGGTGGCGTGGAAGCGGTCTCCGGCGCTGCCGTGATGCCGGGCATCGGGATCACGGACGGCGGCAGGAGGCGCCGCCCGCGCACGTTCGGCGGCATGGCCTGCGATGGCCTGCCCGCAAGGCCCGTATCCCGTGGCCCGGCGGGGCGGCCTCGCACGCCGCACCCCGCCGGGACCCCCCAAGCGTCCCCTTTGGCGCGCACGCTCCCGGCACAGGGCTGGACGCCCTTCGTGACAGCAAAGGCCATCCTCTTTCATAGGGATGGCCTTTTTATGATGCGCAAAGGGCCGCGGCATGATGCCGCGGCCCCGGGTATCCATTCTGCAGCGGGCAGGCTACGTCAGGAAAGGACTAGAAGGTGTAGTTCAGTTCTTCGAAGTGGTCCTTGGGATGGGCACAGGCCGGGCACATTTCGGGAGCGTGGGTGCCTTCCACCAGGCAGCCGCAGTTGCGGCAGCGCCACACGGTGGCTTTTTCACGCATGAACATGCGGCCTTCCTTGATGTCTTTGGCCAGGGCCAGGAAGCGCTTTTCGTGGTAGGCTTCGGCCACGGCGATGCTGCGCATCACAGCGGCGATCTCGGAGAAGCCTTCCTTTTCGGCCACAGCGGCGAAGGAAGGATACATTTCCGTGTGCTCGTGGTTTTCACCGGCAGCGGAGGCCAGCAGGTTGGCCTCGGTGGCACCGATGATGCCGGCGGGGAAAGCGCCCACGATCTCCACATCGCCGCCTTCAAGGAACTTGAACAGCCGCTTGGCGTGTTCCTTTTCCTGCAGGGCGGTTTCCTGGAAGATGTCGCGCACCAGGACGTAGCCATCGCTTTTGGCTTTGGCAGCAAAGAAGTCGTAACGGTTGCGGGCCTGAGATTCACCGGCGAAAGCGGTCAGGATGTTTTTCTCGGTCTGGGTACCTTTCAAAGATTTCATATGCTGTCTCCCGAGCCGTGGCTCTGTTGCTGTGCTTGTTGTTGCGGAGGTCGTGTTCCGTTCGTTGATTTATTGATAATAAATCTTATTAGCAAAAGCAAGCACTTTTTTCATCTTCCCGAAAAAAATGTCGGGCTGCCTGTCACCTCCATAACGCCAAATCCATGAAAAAACAAGTATATTTGTTATAATATTTTGAAATTATTTATCTATTTTTTATCAACCCCTGTTTGCAGACCCGCGGCGGCTGTGGCAAGCTTGCGGTATGCAACCTGTCTCCGCCCCTTCCTCCGTCCAGCTCCTCGATGATGCGGATGCCGTTCTGTTCACCCTGGCAGACGGCAGCCGCCATGTGGCACGCCTGATCCCTTCCGCCAGGGCCCGGAAGCTGCGCCTGCGCCTGTCCCCTGGGCGGGGCCTGCTCCTGACCGTGCCTGCCGGCATGCCCGCCAGGGCCCTGCCTGCCCTGCTCTTCTCCTTCCTGCCCTGGCTGGAGCGTCACCTCCCCGCCTGTCCCGCGCCCGCACCGCCCGTCGTGCCCGAGAGCCTCCTCCTGCCCCTGCGCGGTACGGCCCTGCGGGTCGTTGCCGCCGGGCCGCTGGCTGAAGGCCGCCGCCAGAGCCCCTCCTGCGCGGAGCCCCCCCTGCTGCTGCGTTCGCCCGCACGATTGCTCTCACCTTTCACTATCTTTGCAGAGTATCATGGGTTCGGATTCTTTTTGCGAATGGAGATCCGATCAGCCGTGATTCTCGGCTCGGGATCGAAAGATTCGGGACGAGCCGGCTGGGATTCCTCCCGAAATGCGGGGACTGCCTGCAAGATGTGATAAATGGAAAAAACGATGCGTTATTTTATCGAATTGAGATACAACGGCGGAGCCTATTGCGGTTGGCAGCGGCAGCCCGATATGCCGTCGGTACAGCAGACGATCGAAGGGGCAATCTCTACCCTGCTCCGTGAACCGATTCTGTTGACCGGTGCCGGACGCACCGATACGGGAGTGAATGCCTCCTATTACGTGGCGCATTTCGACACTTCCTCTCCCGTCGCCGATCCGGAACAGGTCGTTTTCAAGCTCAACCATATGCTTCCCGGCGATATTGCCGTAAGCCGCATCGTGCCGGTCGCGGCCGATGCTCACGCCCGTTTCAGCGCCCGGGAGCGGGAGTACCGCTACTATATCGAACCGCGCAAGAATCCCTTTACACGAGCCGCTTCCTGGCAATATTACGTACCGCTGGACGTGGCGGCAATGAACCGTGCGGCCGACGTATTGATGGAGTTCGAGGATTTCACGTCGTTCGCCAAGCTCAATTCCGACAACAAGACCAATATCTGCCAT
>VOFC01006465.1_pt1 | contig 22747 bp, 42 predicted proteins | sample 5384161 | NCBI WGS metagenome assembly VOFC01 (sample SAMN12384722, study PRJNA508395) | human gut metagenome | isolation source: healthy gut B | host: Homo sapiens | reverse complement strand
ATATACACTTATATATTTGAGAGCGATAATAATATAGAAGATAGCTATCTAGTCTCACTAACAAAGTAATCTCTAAATAGAGGTTATTTTTTTTACGAAAAATAGTAAAAATTTAAAATTACTTTTTTGTTGTATTTAAATATGTGATACAATGTAAGTGAATGTAAGAATAGTAGAGCTTTAAGAGAGGGGTGTAATTGTGGCAAAGAAAAAAAACAAAAGAGAAAAGAAAAAAGCTTTTTGCATATAGTACAGAACTATATGGAGTTTTATTGTTATTAGCAGGTATTATTGGAATTGGTAAATATGGCCCTGTAGGAAACTTAATTTCCGCTTTTGCAATATTTTTAGTAGGTGTATTTTATAATATACTATTGATACTTTTACTTATACTAGGGTGGCTATCTAATTATAAAACGTGAATGGCCAAACTTTTTTACTACGAAAAATGCTAGGATTTTACCTTTTTTATGATAGGAATGTTATCATTAATGCATGAAGAATATATAGCAGCAAATAACTATAATGGAATAAAAGTTTTTCAAGAAACAGTTGATCAATTAACTATTGCATTTTCAAGTTTGACAAATAGTAGCATTACGCCAGAAGTAATTGGTGGTGGAATTATTGGTTGCACATTTAGTGTTTTATTTACATCTTTATTCTCTTATAATGGAATGAAAATAGTATCTTGGACTTTATGTATAGTTGGTGTATCTCTATTCACTGGTTTCTCTATCGCTGATTTTGTTAAAAATACAAGTAGTAAAAGCCAAAGAAAATGCTACCCAAGAAAGAAAAGAAAGAAAAAGACACAATTCAAGCAAAAAGAATCAAGCTTTGATCCAAATAAAAAACCAGTTATTACTGGTACTTCTGATGAACCAGTAAAAAGAAGAAAAAAAAGTTACAATTTCAAGCCTTGACCAATTAACAAAAATAAATACTAAAAAGAAGAAACAATTTCTAAGACAGAAACGCCACCAGAACAACCTGTAGAAAGACCAGTAATCATTCATAATGGAAACTATGAATTACCCCCAATTTCTATTTTAAACCCAGTCAAAAATAAGAAAAAAAAGCCAATGAAGGATTAGTAGAAAAAATATCGAGACTTTAGAAAAAGTTTTAAAAGATTTTGGTGTAATTGGAAAAGTAGTAGAAGTTCATATTGGACCAACTGTTACTCAATACGAATTAGAATTACAAACAGGAACAAAACTAAATAAAGTATTAAGCATTCACAAAGAAATAGCTCTAGTTCTAGCAGCAAAGGATATAAGAATAGAAGCACCAATACCTGGAAAAAGCACTGTTGGAATCGAAATACCAAATAGTGAAACAACACCAGTTTCGTTTAGAGAAGTAATGGAAAAAAGTGCCAGCAAGCAAAAGTAATAGTAAATTACTATGTCCTCTAGGTAAAAATATAATGGGAAATGTCGTATGGTGTGAAATAGATAAAACCCCCCATTTATTGGTGGCAGGTTCAACAGGAAGTGGTAAATCAGTTTGTATGAACTGTATCATTGCTTCAATCTTGATGCGAACAAGACCAGACGAAGTTAAATTAGTAATGGTCGATCCAAAGAAAGTAGAACTATCAGTTTATAATGGAGTTCCCCACCTACTATGTCCAGTTGTAACTGATCCTAAAAAAGCATCCATTGCTCTAAACAAAATAGTAGCAGAAATGGAAAGACGTTATGAAGTGTTTGAAGAAAGTCATACCAAAAATATTGCAACTTATAACAGTTATATTGATGATAAAAATAAAGACTTAGATGAAGATAGTAAGATACAACATATGCCATATATCGTTGTTATTGTTGATGAGTTGGCAGATTTAATGTTAGTAGCAAGTAAAAGATGTTGAAGCAGCTATTATGCGAATAACTCAAATGGCAAGAGCAGCTGGTATTCATTTAATCATTGCAACCCAAAGACCATCAACAGATGTTATAACTGGTGTTGTAAAAAGCGAACATTCCCTCAAGAATTTCCTTTGCAGTTAGTAGCGGAATAGATTCTAGAACAATACTTGACTCAACAGGAGCAGAAAAATTACTAGGAAAAGGTGATATGTTATTCTTACCGATGGGAGAAGCATCACCACAGAGAATTCAAGGAGCTTTCATAGCAGATGATGAAATAAAGAAAATAATTGATTATACTGTTGAACAACAAAAAAGCTGAATATGATGCAGCCTTCTTAAATCTAGAAGCAAGTAGTACTATGGACAAATCAGCTAGTCAAAAAGAAGATATGGAACAAATCGAAGATGATGACGATGAACTATATAATGATGTAGTAACATTTGTCGTAGAACAACAAAAGCCAGTGCCTCTTTATTACAAAGACGATTCAAAGTTGGTTATAACAGGGCAGCAAGAATAATTGATCTTTTAGAAGAAAGAGGAATAATTGGACCTGCCAATGGAAGTAAACCAAGAGAAGTATTAGTAAAATTAGATGGAGAAAGAAGAGTGATTTTTTTCTCCTTTTTGTATAGTAAACTTGAACTGCAATGTTATTCTTATGTATTCACTCAACTTACTACTTTTAAATCTATCATAAGTAAAAAGAAAAATATAGGCGGATATCCGTCGAATTTTAAAGTTTATACTTTTGATATTTCTGCAGAATAACATTTTTTATCATCAAGTGATAATTTTAGTTTTGCTTATGTAGCTAATCTGCAAGTAATACCAAGTTATACAGACAATATAAACTCTATAATCAAAGATTTTAATTATAAAATGGGGCAGGAATTTTTTAATTTCTCTAAAAACAAAATTTTATCTTTCCATAGAAAACTTGTATTGAATAGTTTATTGGTTAATTCAAATACTTTGCCTGTAAATATAGATATAGAACATACTCATGAACACTTTTTTTCAAACAGAAAGAGTAGCAACATAAGAAAACAAATATTATTAGAAATTCAGTTGATTTAAACATATGCTTTGAATCTAAAAAAGTAATTTAATTATACTAATAAAACTATTAATAGGTTAGAAAAAGTTAGATATTTCAATAGGACTAGTCTTTGTCGTATAAACATCTAATATTGAAAAAAGTCAAATCTATGCTATCATAATATTGCTTTTAAGCAAAGGAAGTGGGTTAAGTATGCCAAAACTTCTTATAATAATGAAGAATTTAATGAGCTGATTTTACCTATAACAAGAAATGACGAGTATCAAAAAACAAAAAGTTGCATACACCATGGATTAAACAGATATGACCATATGGTGAGAGTTGCTTATTATTCTTATAGAATAACGAAAATATTACATTTAAACTATAAAGAAACAACCAAAGGAGCCTTGTTACATGATTTCTTCTTTGATGAAGAAGAAACTAGTAAATTAAAAAGATTGATTGTGCATCCAGACTTTTGCTTATCTGAATGCAAGCAAATACTTTGAACTTACTACCCTAGAAGAAGATATTATTAGAACACATATGTTTCCTGTTGGAAGGAAAGTACCTAAGTATCTAGAAAGTTGGATAGTAGATATTGTTGATGATGTAGCAAGTATTTATGAAAAGTCCTTTATGAGTAAAGCAAACATGAAACTAAGTTTCAATCTAATTATAATGTTTTTTCTAACATTTACAAGGAGATAGCTATGAACATTAGAGAAATATTACAAGGTATTAAAGAAAAAATAGAAATCGATAATGATTTTTCTTTTACAAAAAGACTGGTATACAAATACAGATATTGTAGAATTAAGAAACATTCATTTCAAAGGGGAACTAAAACGATATCCTAATGATAGCTTTTTTTTAGATGGTGAATATAGTGGTGATATGATTTTAAAAGATTCTGTTTCTTTAGAAGATGTAACTTATCACTTTTCTAATCATTTAGAAGAAGAAGTAACAGAAAAAAGTAAAAAAATATTGAAAATACTCTTGATATTCTTAGCATTTTATGGGAGAATATTGTACTAGAGGTTCCCATTAGGTATAGTATAGTAAATGACTATACAAATTATCAAGGGGACGGTTGGCATCTAGTAAGTGAAGAAGAGTATGAAAAAGAAGAGGAAATTTCCCATTTCGTAATCTACTAGAAGGTAAAGAAAAGGAGTGAAAGAGATGTTAAAATTAGATATTCAATTATTTGCTGTACCTTTCAGAAAGGTATCAAAGACACGTAAGAGAATGCGTAGAAGTCACAATGCTTTAACAATTCCAGGAATGGTAGCTTGTCCTTCTTGCGGTGAAATGATTAAAAGCTCATCGTGTATGTCCAAAATGTGGAAGCTACAAAGGAAAAACTGTAATTGTAAAAAAAAGACTCTACAGAAGAGTAAGAAAATCATCTAATATTGGATGATTTTTTTGTTCCCCAATTATCCATAGAAAACTTAATAAATAAAAAATTCTCAATTAGAGAATTCTAAATAAATACCTTTTATCAAAATTATGTTGATTATTATTATCGGCTTGTTCTAAATCATCATTTCCAACAAGAAAATAAGTATATTCTAAAATATCTTGATTATTAGAAGTAATAGGATCATCCCAAGTAAGATCTAAATGATACCAAGTATTATCAAGAAAAACAGCATTCCAAACATGTTTATCATTTGATATTCTATAACTTTCAATATTTAAATCTTCTAAGAATAATTCCATTGCATCAGTATAACCACCACAAAGACTGTAACCTTGCAATAAAGGTCCATAAGCTATATCAGATTGATAATTAATAATTCCATTGTCACTTCTTTCTTTATCATATCTACTGTGATTAATTATATAGTCATGAGCAACTTTTTATCTTTTCTCTATCCGTCATTGAATTGTTCCAAATCTCCGATTCAATTTCTTTAACCTTGTTCAAAATGATTTCTCGCACATTATCATTATAATTATGTTCAATTGAAACAGTCACCTTATCAGTTTCATCATAATTAGTAGTTATCTGCTTAAAACTATTAAAAGGATGGACATAATTATTAATTATTGATAAAGAAGTTTGGTCATTTGCAAGACTTTTAACGTTATCAAGGCAGGTTGTGTCCTTTTTTTTTACAATAGAAACTAAATTCATCAACACCAGAATTTAAAATAGTATAGTAAACATTTTCTAACTTCTTCTAAAGTCTCAGGTAAGAAATTATCAGTTAAAGAAACATATTTAAAACTATAACTCCTAGTGTAATCATTTTTTTCCTTAAGCGTTACATTCGACTTGCTAGCAAAAAAGACATATAAACATTATAAATTTCATCCTGATAAGTATAGGTTATTAAAAATAAACATATAAATAAAACTAAAACAATAAACTTTTTTCATTTGCATCTCCTTATAATAATTCTAGCAACTAAGATATTTTCTGTCTAGGACTAACTAAAAAACTTTTTAAAGCTTATATTTTATTTTTTCAATGAAAATAAGTATAAACAATCAAAACCTTCATTTATATTAATACGAATATTATTAAATTTGAACAATACTTGCAAGAAAAGTTTGCGTTAAACGATAATTTTGATAAAATGAAAACGAAAGAATTAAAGAACCGAGAGATGAAATGCTCTTTTTTTTAAGCAGATAGGGAGGTAGTTTTGTGGCAACAATATATAATGATGATTCGATAAAAATATTAGAAGGACTAGAAGCAGTTCGTAAAAGACCTGGAATGTATATTGGTTCAACAGATAAAAAAGGATTACACCATCTAGTATGGGAAATAGTTGATAATGCAATAGATGAAGCAATCAATGGTTATGGTAAAAAATAGTGATAACTATTCATGAAGATAAAAGCATCAGTGTGAAAGATGAAGGACGTGGGGTACCAGTTGGAATGCATTCATCAGGAAAACCAACTCCAGAAGTAATTTACACAGTTTTGCATGCAGGTGGAAAATTTGAAGAAGCTGGTTATAAAGTATCAGGCGGCTTACATGGTGTTGGTGGAAGTGTTGTAAATGCTCTATCTAAATGGATGGAAGTAACAATTGAGCGTGATAAAGGTATTTATTATATAAAATTTGAAGATGGAGGAAAAGTAGCAACTCCCCTAAAGAAAAAATAGGAACCAGTAATAAGACAGGAACTATGGTTAGATTCTTGCCTGATGATAGTATTTTTTCAACTATAAACTTTTCTTTTACCACCATATGCGAGCGTATGCAAGAGTCAGCCTTTCTCTTGAAAGGCTTAACAATTGAAGTAAATGATTTAGAAGATGACCGACATGCTACTTTTCATTATGAAAAAGGACTTAGAAGAGTTTGTTGATTATCTAAATGAAGGTAAATCAACTCTTCATAAAACACTAGTTTTTGAAGGCATTAAAGACAAAATGGAAATAGATATTGCAATGCAGTATACTGATACCTATCAAGAAAATATTGTCTCCTTTTGTTAACAATGTAAAAACTAGTGACGGAGGAAGTCACGAAGTTGGTTTTAAGACTGCATTAACTCGTGTCTTTAATGACTATGCTAGAAATAACGGTTTTATCAAAGGAAAAGAAAAAGCCTTTGAAGGAAGCGATGTAAGAGAAGGACTAACCGCTATTATTAGTTTAAAAATACCAGAAGAATTATTACAATTTGAAGGTCAGACTAAAGGAAAACTAGGAACTCCCCAAGCAAGAACAGCCGTTGATGCTTTAGTTACTGAGAAATTGCAGTTCTTCCTAGAAGAAAATAAAATGGTTGCAACTGATATAATTAATAAATCATTAAAGAGTAAAACAGCAAGAGAAGCAGCTAGAAAAGCAAGAGAAGAAGCAAGAAAAGGTAAAAATAAAGTATCTAAAGAACGAGCATTATCAGGTAAGCTTTCTCCAGCCCAGAGTAGAGATAAAACTAAAAAAGAACTATTCTTAGTAGAAGGAGATTCTGCAGGAGGTAGTGCTAAACAAGGTAGAGATAGACGTTATCAAGCAATACTACCACTTCGCGGAAAAAGTTTTAAATACGGAAAAGACTAAAGAGAGTGATATTTTAAAGAATGAAGAGATAAATACCATGATTTATACTATTGGAGCTGGATATGGTTCTAATTTTGATATAAATGACTGTGAATATAACAAGGTTATTATAATGAGTGATGCTGATGAAGATGGTGGACACATTCAGTGTTTATTATTAACATTCTTCTATCGTTATATGAAACCACTAATTGAAGATGGCAGACTTTATGTAGCACTTCCACCATTATTCAAAATTCAAAGTGGTAAAAATATCGAATATGCTTATACAATTCAAGAAATGCAAGAAAAACTAAAGATAAGAAATGTGAAGTACAAAGATATAAAGGACTAGGTGAAATGAATGCCGACCAGTTATGTGAAACAACTATGAAACCTGGTAGTAGAACACTAATCAGAGTAAAAATAGAAGATGCTCAGCTAGCAGAGAAAAAGAGTATCAATTCTTATGGGAGATGATGTTCCTCCTCGTAAAGAATGGATTGAAGAAAATGTTGAATTCTCCTTAGAAGATGATTATAAGATTTAGGTGATTAGATAGATGTATGATAGTGGCGAAGAATTTTTAAATGAACTATATAAAGATTTACATATTTCCAAGATAGTTATGCATACAGCTTTAAAGAATGACACACCAGTTGAAAAATAAGTAAATATTTAGTAAGACTTGATAGAGTAGTTAATAAAAGCTCATCAGAAAGAACATGACTGGAATCTTTTTTTTTTAAACTTCTGTTTCAGTAAATATATAATTAAAGAAGAAGATATCAAAGAAGAATATATTAATAAAAATATTTCTCCTACTTTTTCACGAGAACAAGTAATTTCTAAAGTTACCACAGCAGCAAAAAGACTCACTTGATACATGGATAGATTTCCTTGGTAGTTTAGATCAAGAAGCAATATGGATAAAATTTTGGATTTTTAAAGGAATCACTTCTATGGGAAATTATGATGAGCGGAGAAAAAAATTTTTCAAGAAGAACAAAACATACAACAAGTCCTTTTCCAATGTTTGATGCTGCAATTACATTAAACATAATTGACAAGATAAAGCTTCTTATTAAGACAGATGATAAAAAATTGATGAGTGAAGCCATTAATAAAGAAAGTTTTGCTAAACTGTATGCATACTACTTTACACAAAAAGAGCATCTCTTTCAAGATACAGTAAAAACTCACGGTGAGTGGATTCATTATGAAGGTTTAGATGACCAAGTAAAACTACGTAAAGATATTATTGGTAAAGGCACACTTTGGTGTATTGAAAATAGAGAAGACATTAAACAACTATTAACAAATGACACTATTGATATTTATTTTTCTTATGATGCAAACAATAGACCAACTAATCCAAGACTAGCAATTGTTAGTAACAATAAAAAATATTAAAGAAATACGAGGTATTGAACGTAATCAAGCTGTTGAAGTAGTAATGTTAGAAATATTAGAACAAAGATTACTAAGTTATAATCAGACAGAACAACTTCAAGAAATAATTACTTCTCTTTCACCAAGAACTAACAAAATATTATCCAACTCAGAAGAGGTTTTGGAACATAATACTAATAAGATTTTAAAAAGACAAGAAAAAAAGGATGTAGGTGATAATGATGGAAAAGACAAAAAGAAATAATTGAAAGAATTAGAGAGTATACTCTTGAAGATATAATGGGACAAAGTTTTGGTAGTTATTCAAAATATATCATTCAAGATAGAGCTATCCCTGATGTTAGAGATGGGTTAAAGCCTGTTCAAAGAAGAATTTTATATTCTATGCATAAAGAAAGAAAACTTATGATAAAGGATATCGTAAGAGTGCAAAAACTGTTGGAGATGTTATAGGTAATTACCATCCACATGGTGATACATCTATATATGATGCTATGGTTAGAATGAGTCAGTCTTGGAAAACTAGACTTCCTTATATTGATATGCATGGTAATAATGGTTCAATCGATGGTGATAGTCCAGCAGCTTATCGTTATACAGAGGCAAGACTTTCTAAGATTAGTAATGAAATGTTAAGAGATATCAATCGTGATACTGTAGAGTTTGCTCCTAACTTCGATGATAGTACAACAGAACCTACTGTTTTACCAGCAAGATTTCCAGCTTTCTTGTCTATGGAACTCAGGGAATATCAGCAGGTTATGCTACTAATATTCCTCCACATAACTTAGGAGAAGTAATTGATGCAGCTATTTACTTAATTGATCACAAGAAGCTACCCTTGAAGAATTAATGAACTTTGTTAAAGGGACCTGACTTTCCAACAGGTGCTATCATTGAAGGAAAAAAAGGATTACTTGATGCTTATCAAACAGGTAAGGGTAAAAATAATAATTAAAAGTAAGTACGAATTTGAAGAAAAAATGGAAAAGCCTCATTAATTATTACTGAAATTCCTTATGAAGTTAACAAAGGCTTTATTAGTTAAAAAAATTGATGATATAAGAATTGACAAAAAATTGATGGAATAGTAGAAGTAAGAGATGAATCAGCACAAGATATTAGAATTGTTATTGATTTAAAGAAAGGTGTTAATCAAAGAATTCTTAGTTAATTTTCTTTTTAAAAAATACTGATATGCAGATAAGTTATAACTTTAATATGGTAGCGATTGTTAAGAAAAGACCTAAACTATTAGGACTTAAAAATGCTCTAAAAGCTTTTTATTGATCATCAACAAGAAGTTGTTAGAAGAAGAAGTGAGTTTGATTTAGCTCATGCTAAGAAAGAACTTCATATCTTAGATGGTTTGAAGAAATGTTTATCTATTTTAGATGAAGTAATCAAAACGATTAGAGCCAGTAAAAATAAAAGAGATGCTAAAGAAAACTTAGTAAAGGAATATGCTTTTAGTTATGAACAAGCAGAAGCTATTGTAACATTGCAATTATATCGTTTAACTAATACTGATGTAGTAGAACTAGAAGAAAGATGTGCAGTCTTAGAAAAATAATATCATCTCTTACTGCTATCTTAGAGAATGAAAAACTACTAAAGAAGGTAATGAAAGAAGAACTAAAGAAAGTTAAGAGTGAGTATAATAAGGAACGTATCACTGAGGTTAGAGATGAAGTTACTGAGATAAAGCTAGATACAACTGCTCTTATACCTAAAAGAAGATACAATTGTTACTATCAGTAGAGAAGGTTATATCAAAAGAACATCTATTCGTAGTTATAGTGCTAGTGATATTAAAGAACCATTACTTAAAGAAAATGACTATCTTACTAGAGAATTTAAGATGAAAACAACAGATACTTTATTAGTATTCACTTCTTTTGGTAATTATTTATATATTCCCGTTCATACGATTAATGATTTAAAATGGCGCGAACTGGGTAAACATATCAGTAACCTAGTACCACTTCAAGAGGAAGAAGAAATAGTAACTGCTATACCAGTAAGTGACTTTAATGAGAAAAAAAATATTATTTTAGCTACTAAACAAGGTATGATTAAAAAACTAGTCTAGCTGACTTTAAACTTACAAGATATTCAAAGCCAACTAGTTGTATAAAATTAAAAAGATAATGATAATTAATATCAGCTTTCTATGATACTAAAGAGGAAATTTTTATTGAAACAAATAAAGGCTTATGGTCTATGGTTTGCTAAAGAAGAAATACCAGTAGTAGGAATAAAAGCTGGAGGAGTAAAAGCTATCACTTTAAAAGACGACTATGTTATATCAGTTTTAAACTTTGATGTTGATAATAACAACTATCTAGCAATTGTTACAGATAAGGGAACAGGTAAGCGCATGCATCTAAAAAGATTTTGATAAACAACTAGAGCAAGAAGAGGTTTACTTACGATAAGAGATGTTAAGACAAATCCATATCACGTAGTAGCAGCATTCTTCTTAAGTCCAAAAGAAGAAATAGGTCTAAAGAATGGAGAAATAACCTTCTTCAAAGGTAGTGATTTAACCATCGCTGATAGATATTCTACTGGTTCAACCCCTAAGAAAAGGTGGAATAGATAGTGCTTTTAAAGTAGTGGTTAGTTTAAATGATGTAAAAAAAAGAAGAAGGAAGAAATAGAATTGTTAGATATCGAAGAAAAACCAAAGTCTAATCTTGATTTAGAAAAGTTGATGCAAGACTTATGACAATAGATGATTTTTTTAAATGATAATGATTAAAAAAAAGTGTCCAAAGTGAATGCTTTTTTTTATATTCTTTTATCTTTTAATGGCATAAACTTAATTAGGTGAAATCTATGTCAAAAGAAAGTTTTAAAAGTTTTATTAAAGATAAACCATAACTAGCTAATAGTGTTTTAAATGGTAAAAATACTTGGCAAAGTTTATATGAACTTTACGATATATATGGAGAAGATTCTACTGTTTGGAATCAGTTTATACTAATCTCAAATTAGGGAAAGCACAAGACTGGTAAACTTTCAAGATATAGTTAATATTTTTAAAAATATGGATTTAGAAACTCTACAAAGGGGGTTAATGGGTTAGAAAAAAAAGCGGTTAGTTTATTAAAACCAGTGATTTAACTAATAAGGATGAACCAGTTGTAAATACTTATCAAGAACGACCTATTAATAAATATTATGAGGACTAATGCAGATAGAAACTAAATTAAGAATAAAGAGTAAAATCCCTATCTTTATAAATATTTACAAGAAAATTCTTATTGGTACTAAATATTTTGAAATAGAAATCCATCATTTTTAAACCAAATGGAAGATGAGATGAAAATGGCTTATAAACTAACAACTAATCACTTATAGAATAGAAGAAGATTAAAGATACCCTTGTATCTTTTGCTCAATCATTTATTTTTAAACTATTATTGAGTTGATAGATAATTGAAAATTCAGTTGCAATATTTTTATCTAACAAATCAGTATTATAAATTAGTTCATCAAACAAGACCAACTTTTCCTCTCTAAAGATAAAACATTAAGAATCTTTTTCTTCTTCGCTTTTTAAAAAAATCAATTGAATTAGAGTCTTCCATAATAGTGTACTTATATAAATAGTTTTCTATCGTTATAAGATATTTTATTTTATTCATATTTTTCCTCTTTTCTTTTTAAATTATATGATAAGTTAAATTTGCTTATTATACAACAAAAAAGTTAATAAATTGATAGTTATTTAACTACAATTTAAATAGCAAAATAGGTATGAAAAATAATGTTGAAAATTGTCGAACGTTATGTTAACATTATAATAGATGATAGGAGAGAGTGAATGGTATATTAGGGTAATTTTTTTATTTTAAGTAACAATTTTATCTATAATTATTATGGTGGGGACTTTCTTCTATCGTGAGAAAATAATCAATAGTTTTATAACTAAAGATGTAGAAAGAAGGAACGAACATGAACAATAAGAAAACAAAAGATATCATCACGATAGTGACAACTTTAGTTTTACTAATTGCCATAGTCGGAATCAGTTATGCGGCATTTAACTATGCGGGAACAGGAGAAAGGTTAAATACTATCACAACTGGTATGGTAACTATGGAATATATTGAAAGCACAAACACGATTACGATGACAGATGCGTTGCCCACAACGATATCAACTGGAAAGACAAGGTTAAAGGCTGGAGAGTACTTTGATTTTACAGTAAAGTCATCAATCGCTGGAAATACAGATATCAACTATGAAATAGCAGCAAAAGAGGAAAGCGGAAATACTTTTAGCGGAAATAATATCAGATATTACTTGACAACAGTAGACTCTAACGGAAAAGAAACAGAGGTAATGGCACCTCGTACATATTATGAAGAGACAACAGGTAATGGTTATACTGGACGCCCTGCAGATATGATGAGTTTATATACAGGAAATTTAGCTACCCAAGGAAATACAGAAATAAAATATCGATTAAGACTATGGGTAGATGAAAACTATAATCCACAAAATGATAATGGGGGATTAGTATATAAAGTAAAAAGTAAATGTTTATGGACAAACAAGTGATACAGTAGCAAAAGCAGAAGATACATATTGTAAAGACAATGGTTTCAATACTTTATCAGATTGTATGCTAGTAATGAATAATCATGAAGCAAGTGCAGATGCTGCTAAGACAGCAATCAAAGCAAAAAGGAACTCCAAATTTTGCTAAGATAGCACCAAATAGTGATGAGGAAGATGGTCTATATGCGGCAGATGATGATGAAGGAGAAAGTTATTACTATCGAGGAGCAGTAAGAAATAACTATGTTTCATTTGCAGGATTTGTGTGGAGAATCATTCGCCGCAATGGAGATGGCAGTGTTAGAATGATTTATGCAGGAAAATCAACAAGTGATACAGGAACAGCTGTAACAATTGGAAATTCACAATTCAACAGTAAATATTGGGACCCAGCATATGTTGGTTATAAATATAATGAGAAATTCTCTCTTCATGAGAATAATGGTACAACAGGATATAACTGGTTTACCAATACACAAAAAATATAACTATGGAACAGGATATACTTTTGATGAATCAACTAAAAATTCACTTTAACTGGTACTATTAAACAACTAACTTGGAAAGATAATAGTGATGAGATAGTAGCAGGAAAAATTATATAGTTGTTTAAATAAAAGTTGCAATGTAGTTTACAAAGTAACAAGATATCAAGATGATACAACAATGACAGTACAACCAATATCTTATAGTAGCGATAGTTATGCAGATGCTGTAACAAATACCACAAATTCTACAATGAAAAACACCTTAGATACTTGGTATAAGAATAATCTAACAAGTTATGCATCATATCTAGCAGATGAACCATTCTGTAGTGATAGAAGTATAAATTGCGGTACAGGATACTTAACAACACCAACAACTACTTATGGGGCATATGGACGTTTAGTAGACAGAAGAACCCAAGTTTAAAATGTGCTCAAGATGGTGATAAATTTAAAGTATCAAATGAAAGTGCTAAGTTAGATTATCCAATATTTCTAATCACTGCTGATGAAGTAGCAATGGCAGGAGGAGTATACGATACGCCAAATAGTAATTATTATTTATATAATGGGCAATATTTTTGGACACTGTCTCCGTCTCAACTTCGTTTCTGTACAGCTCTGTAGTCGTACGTTTGGCGCGTGGATCCTTCGGGCAGTCTGAATGATTGGACGTATGTTGCGAATTCCTTCAGGGGCCCGTCCAGTTATCAACCTAAAGGCTGATACATTGATAACAAAAGGAGATGGAACCGCTTTAAATCCCTATGTTGTTTCAATAAGTTAGTTTCTAGGCAAAATGACTCATCATTTTGCCTTTAATTTATGCCAGAAAAACAATATATACATCTTGCAACTAATATAATTATTTGTTGTTCAATGTCAAGTAGTGTTGGTGAAACCAAAACTAATGATAAATGAATCGATGAAGATGACTAGAAATGGCCATCTTTTTATTATGCAACAAGAGGATTATAAATGTTTTCTTCTACAAGTATAACTCTAGCCTTTAAATGAGAGAATTTTCTATAACCACATGCATTATGTTTAAGTTGCTTAATAATGTTATTAGTACCTTCGTTAGATAGTTTGTAATCAAAAAGTATTTCTAATTTGAGGAACTATATGAAATTTATCAGGAATTAAAGTAGCTTTAGGAAAGAATTCCCATATTAATACATAATAAGGTTTATATAAGTCCATAGTAATAAACGTTATCTTCATTCTATTAGTCCTTTGATATCTAGAAAAGTATTCATAAATATCCTTTGAAAGCTTAGAATTATTAATATCAAAGACATTTCTTGATTCTTGATTAACAATATAAAAAAGCAAGTTTAGAAATAGTATCTTTAGTTGCAAAAAAATTCATCTATTCCAAAAAGATGTAGAAAGAGAACCGTTATTTTTAACATATTCATCGCCAGAAATATCATCTAAAATCCTGTTTATTGAATTAGTAGAAATGTTACTTCTTTTAGCAATATTTTATTTAACAAATCAGTATTATAAACCAGTTTGTCAAACAATACTAACTTTTTATCTAAAAATAAAGCATTAAGAATCTCCTTTTCTTATCTTTAAAAAAGTCAATTGAATTAGTGTCTCTTGTAATAGTGTACTTATATAAATAGCTTTCTACCATTATAAGATATTTTATTTATTTTTTCCTCTTTTTCTTTTAAGTTATATAATAAGTTAAAATTGTTTATTATACAACTAAAAGTTAATAAATTGGATAGATATTTAACTACAATTTAAATAGCAAAATAGGTATGAAAATAATGTTGAAAATTGTCGAACGTTATGTTAACATTATAATAGATGATAGGAGAGAGTGAATGGTATATTAGGGTAATTTTTTATTTTGAGTAACAATTTTATCTATAATTATTATGGTGGGGACTTTCTTCTATCGTGAGAAGATAATCAATAGTTTTATAACTATAGATGTAGAAAGAAGGAACGAACATGAACAATAAGAAAACAAAAGATATCATCATGATAGTGACAATTTTAGTTTTACTAATTGCCATAGTCGGAATCAGTTATGCAGCATTTAACTATGCGGGAACAGGAGAAAGGTTAAATACTATCACAACTGGTATGGTAACTATGGAATATATTGAAAGCACAAACACGATTACGATGACAGATGCGTTGCCCACAACGATATCAACTGGAAAGACAAGGTTAAAGGCTGGAGAATACTTTGATTTTACAGTAAAGTCATCAATCGCTGGAAATACAGATATCAACTATGAAATAGCAGCAAAAGAGGAAAGCGGAAATACTTTTTAGCGGAAATAATATCAGATATTACTTGACAACAGTAGATTCTAACGGAAAAGAAACAGAGGTAATGGCACCTCGTACATATTATGAAGAGACAACAGGTAATGGTTATACTGGACGCCCTGCAGATATATGATGAGTTTATATACAGGAAATTTAGCTACCAAAGGAAATACAGAAATAAAATATCGTTTAAGACTATGGGTAGATGAAAATTATAATCCACAAAATGATAATGGGGGATTAGTATATAAAGTAAAAGTAAATGTTTATGGTCAAACAAGTGATACAGTAGCAAAAGCAGAAGATACCTATTGTAAAGATAATGGTTTCAATACTTTATCAGATTGTATGCTAGTAATGAATAATCATGAAGCAAGTGCAGATGCTGCTAAGACAGCAATCAAAGCAAAAGGAACTCCAAATTTTGCTAAGATAGCACCAAATAGTGATGAGAAAGATGGTCTATATGCGGCAGATGATGATGAAGGAGAAAGTTATTACTATCGAGGAGCAGTAAGAAATAACTATGTTTCATTTGCAGGATATGTGTGGAGAATCATTCGACGCAATGGAGATGGCAGTGTTAGAATGATTTATTCAGGAAAATCAACAAGTGATACAGGAACAGCTGTAACAATTGGAAATTCACAATTCAACAGTAAATACTGGGACCCAACCTATGTAGGTTATAAGTACAATGAGAAATTCTCACTTCATGAAAATAATGGAACAACAGGATACAGCTGGTTTACCAATACACAAAAAATATAACTATGGAACAGGTTATACTTTTGATGAATCAACTAAAAATTCACTTTAACTGGTACTATTAAACAACTAACTTGGAAAGATAATTCAGATGAGATAGTAGCAGGAAAATTATATAGTTGTTTAAATACAAGTTGTAATGTAGTTTACAAAGTAACAGGATATCAAAATGATACCACGATGACAGTACAACCAATATCTTATAGTAGTGATAGTTATGCAGATGCAGTAACAAATACCACAAATTCTGCCATGAAAAACACCTTGATACTTGGTATAAAAATAATCTAACAAGTTATGCGTCATATCTAGCAGATGAAACATTCTGTAGCGATAGAAGTATTGCAAGTGGTACAGGTTATAAGCTGGATTCATATACATTCTATGGAGCATATAATAGAAATGTTGACAGAAGAACACCAAGTTTAAAATGTGCTCAAGATAATGATAAATTTAAAAGTATCAAATGCAAGTGCAAAATTAGATTATCCAATATCACTAATCACAGCAGATGAAGCTGCTATGGCAGGTGGAGTATTAAGTATACCAAATAGTAATTATTATCTATATAATGGACAATACTTCTGGACGCTGTCTCCGTCTCTTACTTCAGTTCAAACTACTCTAATGCGCGTTTTGGAACGTCCTTCCTTCAGGCAGTCTGTTTCCTGGAATTACGTCACGTATTCCTTCGGGGGCCCGTCCAGTTATCAACCTAAAGGCTGATACATTGATAACAAAGGGAGATGGAACTGCTTTAAATCCATATTCCTACTACAAATTAGTATAATCATTGCTAATCTAACCGTATGTTATTGATTAAGGTTGATAACTAGAGGAAGTAATGAGTTAACTCATAATCTAAAGATTGGAAACAAGATTAATCTTTTGGCATACATCTATAAAATATATTTGAAAAATTTTATATTACTTAAAAACGTGCCAGAAAAAATAATGTATACTTTTCTCAGTTAATAATTATTGTCTGATAAAATATTGGTACATTGAATATAAGAAAAAGGTTAATCTAAAAACGGTTTTCTAACTTGAATTTCTTTTTTCGCTGTCTCCGTCTAAATTCAACTCAGGTAATTCTCACGCTAACGTTTGGACGGTGCAGCCTTCAGGGCAGTCTTGACTGGAATAACGTCAATAATTCCTTCGGGGCCCGTCCAGATTCCTACTACAAATTAGTATAATCATTGCTAATCTAACCGTATGTTATTGATTAAGGTTGGTAACTAGAGGAAGTAATGAGCTAATTCATAATCTGTAAGATTGGAAACAAGATTAATCTTTGGCACTACTATATAAATATCAAAATTATTTTATGCCAGAAAAAATAATGTATACATCTTATAACTAATAATACTATTTGTAAGAATATTGGTGCATTGATAATAAAAAATAATATAAGGTTAATCTAATAGCGGTTTTGATCCATTCTAGCATTAGTTTTAGAAGTTCGCTGTCTCCGTCTAACTTCAGTTCAAATAACTCTAGTGCGAATGTTTGGAACGTGAATCCTTCAGGCATGTTGAATCATTGGGGTAGTGTCGAGAATTCCTTCGGGGCCCGTCCAGATTCCTACTACAAATTAGTATAATCATTGCTAATCTAAACCGTATGTTATTGATTAAGGTTAATAACTAGAGGAAGTAATGAGCTAACTCATAATCTAAAAAAGATTGGAAACAAGATTAATCTTTGGCATATTAATTTTAAATAAAAATATAATTTTTCTATCAAAAGTGTCAAAAAAAAATAATGTATACTTTTCTCAGTTAATAATTATTGCTAAGAAAATATTGGTACATTGCAATAATAACAAGGTTAATCTAATGCGAGATTCTAAGTATTAAAGATGTTGCTGTCTCCGTCTTTCTTTGAGTCTCACAACTCTCATGCGTACGTTTGGAGCGTGTATCCTTCAGGCGGTCTGTATCCTTGGAACAACGTCGCGAATTCTTTTCGGGGCCCGTCCAGATTCCTACTACAAATTAGTATAATCATTGCTAATCTAAACCGTATGTTATTGATTAAGGTTAATAACTAGAGGAAGTAATGAGCTAACTCATAATCTGTAAGATTGGAAACAAGATTAATCTTTGACACAAGCTATAATTGTTTATTTTTAAAATATAAAATCGCTTGCATTTAAAAAAATAAAGGAGTATTATTTTTCCTATGTTATGCCAAAAAAAATAATGTATACGTTTTTTTAGCTAAACTAATTATTTAAAAAAAAATATTGGTACATTAAAAGAAAATGATAAAGGTTAATCTAATAACGGTTTTAGACTTTTTCTAGCATTAGTTTTAGAAGTTTGCTGTCTCCGTCTAACTTTGATTCAAACAACTCTAATGCGAACGTTTGGAACGTCCTTCCTTCGGGCGGTCTGATTAACTGGAATAACGTCACGAATTCCTTCGGGGCCCGTCCAGATTCCTACTACAAGTTAGTACAATTATTGCTAATCTAAACCGTATGTTATTGATTAAGGTTGGTAACTAGAGGAAGTAATGAGATAACTCATAATCTGTAAGATTGGAAACAAGATTAATCTTTGGCATAACCATAATTAAGACAAAGTAGTTTTTAAATACTATGCCAAGAAATATGATGTATACTTTTTTTGACTGGTGTTAACTATTCAAGAAAATATTGGTACATTAAAAGAATATAAATAAGGTTAGTCTAATAACGGTTTTTTCCTTCTAGTATTATTTTTTAGAAGTTTGCTGTCTCCGTCTAACTTCAGTTCAAACAACTCTAATGCAAATGTTTGGAACGTGAATCCTTCAGGCAGCTTGAATAACGGAAACAACGTCAATAATTCCTTCGGGGCCCGTCCAGATTCCTACTACAAATTAGTATAATCATTGCTAATCTAACCGTATGTTATTGATTAAGGTTGATAACTAGAGGAAGTAATGAGCCAACTCATAATCTGTAAGATTGGAAACAAGATTAATCTTTGGCATAACAATAACAAAAGTAAAAATTATTAAAAAAGTTTTTGCTTTTTTCTTGTATAAATATATTCATACTTGAGAATAAATATTGAAAATTCTCAAACGATATGTTACCATTATTATGGATGATGAGGGGAAATCTATGGTAAAATATGGTAATTTTGTTTTGAGTAATGACTTTATCTATAATTTTTAAAATACTTTTTACTATTATTAAAAGATATAGAAAGAAATTTATTTTTGTATTATTTGAATACTAATATAAATTAAGAAAATAACTCAAAATATAAAACTTATAGCGGAGTAATATATCTATTATTTGACACTAATAGATACTAACGGAAAGAAACAGAGGTAATGACACCTCGTACGGATTATGAAAAAAGACTGATAATAATATATATAGTTGTTTATTACAGTTAAATTTAACTACTAAAGATAATTAAATACCATAGGAGCTAGTAGTGAAAAATAATTTGTGTCATGCATAGTTTTTACTTAAAAATATCTGTCATATGACATGTAAGTATCCGTTTATCTATAAAATAAAACTAACATCATATATAGGTAAATTAGTAATTCTTGCAATTTAACTAAAATCTACTTTAAAAACTATATGCCAGAAAAAATAATGTATACTTTTCTTAGCTAATATTATTATTTGAGAAAATATTGATACATTGAAAAAATATAGTAAGTGAGGTTAATCTACTAACGGACCTTTCAGGTTTGTGTTGCGTTCAGAGCTTAGAACTTCGCTGTCTCCGTCTAACTTTGAGTCTAACAACCTAATGCGAACGTTTGGAACGTGAATCCTTCAGGCAGTCTGAATCATTGGAACAACGTCACGAATTCCTTCGGGGCCCGTCCAGATTCCTACTACGAATTAGTATAATTATTGCTAATCTAACCGTATGTTATTGATTAAGGTTGGTAACTAGAGGAAGTAATGATATAACTCATAATCTAAAGATTGGAAACAAGATTAATCTTTGGCATAACTATTATAGGAGTAAAATGAAAGTAAAAGAAAAGTATGAAGAGTTGAAAAAACAACATCAAGAAGAAATAGTTCTCTTAAAAGTAGGCAGTTTTTATGTTACTTTTGGATTTGATGCTATAACTATGAATTATCTTTTTTCATACCAAATTAATAATGAAAAATTAGGATTCCCAGTAGCAGCACTTACTAAAAGTAACAAAAAATTTACGTGATAAGAATATTTCTTTTTACATCGTAGAAAATGAAGAAATAACTAGTTATATGAGTGATGATAATCTATATAAAGATATATCAGCTATTGCTCAGAAAAGTTATTACAGCAAATGTTCCCATGAATTATTAATGAAAAGAATTGAAATGTTAATTTCTAATAGTTCTGAAAATTATAATAAAATTAAGGAGTTTATCGATGGACTCAATGATAGTTTTAGACTTTTTATCTAATAGTGAAAAAACAATTGATTATATTAACAAACAATTAATTAACTATCCTAAAAATGAAGTGATATTAAAACAAAATATCGAAAAAACTATGTATTTGATAATTGAAAATATTTTTTTCTTACCGAATCGAGGATACTAATAGAATTAAACTTAAATATCTAAAAGCACTAGTTATTCAAATTTCTATGCTCGATTATTATATGCATGTTAGTTATAAGAAAAAAATTATTAGCCATAAGAAGTACGAGTCAGTTAGTAATTTTTTAATTGAAATCAGAAAAAATTTCTTATGGGGTGATTAGGAGTGAAAAGCAAAAGCACTTAGTTATGAAGAAGTAGTTACGATAGAAAATCTTACTAATGTTTATAATACCGTTCGCAAAAATACTAAACACAAGAATAAGATTTTCATATTTGAACTATTTTTTCTTGCAATATTATGTCAATTTATAATACTTTAAAAAACGAAAACTATCATCATCAAAGATACCATATTTTTATAATTAAAGAACCGAAATATCGTTTAATTATGAGTGAAACAATGCCTGATAAAGTAGTTAACCATTTAGTTAGTACCTATTTTCTTTTTCCTTTAATCGACCCAATCTTGTTACCAATGAATGTAGCTACAAGACCACTTATGGGTTCAAGTAAAGGAATATATTATGTGAAAAAGTACATTAATAAAATGAAAGAAAATCATGATAAAATATATGTACTTAAATGTGATATATCAAAATACTTTTATTCAATAGACCAAGAAATACTTCTTGATAAGCTAACTAAGCTTATTAAAGATGAACGTATATTTAATATGGTAAAAGAAATAATTATTAGTACTAATTATAATTATGTTAATGAAGAAATTAAAAATCAGTAGAAAGTGAAATTGAAAGAGTTAAAAAAAACTAGGTATTAGAGATTGTGAAAGTCATATTAAGTCTCTTGAATCAATACCACTTTATCAAAAGGAAAAGGACTACCAATAGGTAATATGACTAGTCAGATATTAGCTGTTTATTACTTGAATGATTTAGACCATTTTATAAAAGAAAAGTTAAGAATAAAGTCTTATGTTAGATATATGGATGATTTTATTTTTTATTTCATGAAGATAGAGAATATCTAAAATTCTGTTTAAAGGAAATAGAAAAGAAGTTAGAGGAAGTAAAATTAAAACTCAATAAGAAAACGCAAATAGTAGAAATTCATCATGGCTTTTTGTTTTCTTGGCTATCGTTTTGTTTTAAAAAATAAAAGATTATTAATGTTGATAAATGGTAAAACTAAACGAAAAATAAAGAAAAGAGTAAAGTATGTTAGGAAGCATGAACCAGAGAAACTAGAACATACCTTGGCAAGTTATAATGGCTTTTTAAAAAGTGCTGATAGTGGTAGCTTCTGTTATCGGAATGATTTAAAGATAAAAAGATAGTTTTCTCTTGATTAAGGATTTGTTATAATAATGACGGAAGTGATTAATAAATGATAGAAACTTATTATGAATTAATTGACATGTTGGATGATTCAAAAAATAAAATTTGAGATTAAAGAAGCTCTTACTGATATATATGAAGATGAAGAACTAGTTGCTAAAATAGATAAATACCATAATACTTATAATAAAAAAGAACTAAGAAAGGAAATATATAGTGATGAAAAATATCAAAGATATAAGCAACTAGAGAATCGACTTAATTTTTTGATATTATCTTGTAATAAATATTTAGGAGAAATAAAAGATGAAGATAATTAGTGGTAAATATAAAGGAAGAAATGTTATTGGTTATGATATAGATGGTACTAGACCAACTATGGATAGAGTAAAAAGAATCATTGTT